>Ga0185299_10000065_pt1 | contig 324381 bp, 281 predicted proteins | sample PaiPotPPA55metaG_FD_128002 | JGI IMG/M metagenome (GOLD analysis project Ga0185299, IMG submission 128002) | Iron sulfur acid spring bacterial and archeal communities from Banff, Canada, to study Microbial Dark Matter (Phase II) - Paint Pots PPA... ...
CTTCAAGATGTCTTGACAGCGGCCGAAAAGCAGCTGGCCCAATCGCTTCCGGTCCAAAAGGGCCGAGACCTGCTCAAACAGGTACGGACTCAGCTAATCGAAACGGCCCGTCCCGTGCTGGAAGCAATGGTCCAGGAAATCACGGGCGTCAAGATCCTAAGCCTCCACCACGATATCAGCACCGTTAGCGGCGAAGAGATCATCATTTTCACTTTGGCCCAGGTCCCTGACTATCGCGCCATCAAGCGAAAATAGCGGCCTTGTATGCTGGCCGTTTCTTGCCTAATAGCTTGACGATCTCTGGGACCCACTCGGTGGGCACTACCATGACGATCTGGCCCTCGGCCTGAAAAGCCGCTTCGTGTTCCGCAACCCGTTCGTCTTCGGTTTGATGGTTGTAGTGCTCGGCAACCTTGCGGATTCGCTTTTCATCCCATCCGGCGGGATACGCCTGTTTTTTTCTCTTGGTCATTTTCTTTTCGTCGTTTACTTCGCATCGAAACGTCCAACAAGGCCGTGCGCACCGAGACCCTTGCCGGAGAATTCTGTGATCTCCTTGGCCAGTCCTCAACCGCCGGCAATGGCCCCAACGATGCAAAACGGCTCCGCCCCCGAGGCGACCGCGTCGGGCAGGGGGGCATCCGGCTGCTCATGGGAAAGGTCCTCTTCGCAGGCGAAGAACCGCAACATCGGTCGGCGCTTCCCGGTGTCGTGGTCACGTATCGTGCCGCGCAACATAGGATAGCGGGCCTCGAGCGCGTCGAGAATCGAGCGCGGCGTGGCTGGCCCCGCGACGTCGAGTTTCACCTCGCCGTCGACCCGGGCCAGCGTCCGCAGATGATAGGGGAGAATGACTCGGATCATGACAGGGTCTGGACCTCAACGGAAAGCACGGCCGGCAGATCGCGGACAATGGGATTCCAGCTATCCCCTCCGTCGGCCGATGCATAGACCTGCCCACCGGTGGTGCCGAAGTAAATGCCGCATTTGTCAAGAGTGTCGACGGCCATGGCGTCGCGCAGCACGTTGACGTAGCAATTCTCTTGGGGCAAGCCCTTCGTCAAAGGCTCCCATTCGTTGCCGCCGGTGCGGCTTCGCCAGACGCACAGCTTGCCATCGAGCGGAACGCGGAGATGGGGGTTCATTGGGACCACGTACAGGGTTTTTGGCTCGTGGGAATGGACGTCAATGGGAAACCCGAAGTCTGAGGGCAGGTTGCCCTTCACCAGGTTCCAAGAGTCCCCTGCGTTGTCGCTTCGATAGACCCCTCCGCCTTGGTGCAATTGCATGAAGAGAACACCCGGGCACGCCGGGTGCATCACCATGTCGTGCACTCAGTAGCCGACCTCGGGATTCGGCTCAGGAGTATACTCGGCTCTTAATCCGTTGTTAATGGCCTTCCAGGTCTTGCCACCATCGTCGGTGCGGAAAGCGCCTGCAGCCGAGATAGCCACAAACATGCGCTTCGGATTGCTGGGATCCTGCAGAATCGTATGCAGGCACATGCCGCCGGCGCCGGGCTGCCACTTGGGTCCGGTGCCATGCCCGCGCAAGCCGGATATTTCCTGCCAGGTCTTGGCTCCATCGGTTGAGCGAAATAAGGCAGCGTCTTCCACGCCTGCGTAAACTTCATCGGGATTGTGTAATGAAGGCTCCAAGTGCCACACGCGCTTGAATTCCCACGGATGTTGCGTGCCGTCGTAGAATTGGTGAGTCGTGAGCGGCTTGCCCGTTTCAGCTGAAGTGTCATAGACGAACTTGTTGCTCTCACCCTTGGGCATGCCCTCGGGCGTCGTGGTCGGCTCGCCCGGCGGCGTTCCCGGCTGGTGCCAGTTCTTACCACCGTCATCGGAGCGGGCAATGACCTGTCCAAACCAGCCGCTGGTCTGCGACGCAAAAATCCGATTTGGATCAACCGGCGAGCCTTTCAGATGGTACATTTCCCAGCCGGCAAAGTGGGGACCGCTGACATCCCATTTCTCTCTCTTGCCATCGGATGACAGGACGAACGCGCCTTTGCGCGTGCCGACTAGAACTCGTACTTTGCTCATTAATTGCTCCCTTCTAGATTTCTGGAGATGCTTGCTTAAAAGCATCTCCGGCCAGATGACTTACTTCAATAAATCGGGGTAACTGCGTATCGCCATCTCATGAGACAAAAGGAATCACGTGTAAACCAGGAACTCGCTAGAATTCATCGACATTGTCGGTCAACAGCGACAGATCATGACAACGAGCCGTGGCCGCAATGATCAAATCGTGGGCGCCGATCAATTGGCCCATTTTCGCGAGCTCGGCATGGATTTCGGCATGCACGCGCGCAGCGCCAACAGTAAAATCCAACACGCCGACTCCAGCAACGACGGCCTCGACGAAAGCCGAGCGACGTTGTCGGCGCTCCTGAGTATTCGCGCGATGAACTCCCATCAGCAATTCGGACACTATCACGACGCTGATAAATACTTTTTGTGAACTATCCCAGGTAGTAAAGTCGATTGAGTCACCGCTTTTCTCGAATTTTATGAAGACGTTCGTATCAACCATCAATCCCATGGGTTGGCCTCCGCCGGAAATTCTGCGCGGATGGCGCGAACGTCCTGGGCAAATCTCTCCGCATCATCGCCCAACGAAGGAAGTTTGCGAAGGAACGCGTTTAGCTCACCGACTGTGAGGGCCGAGCGCGGCTCGGCAGGCGTCAAGCGCGCGATCACCTTGTCGTCGCGTTCCAAATCGACAATGATGCCTTCTAAGTAGACCTTGTTCACTAAGTTGGCAAAGTTTTTTTCCGCTTCCGCCACGTTCATGATGAACCTCTTTGTAGATGCCGTTGGCGAGTCAGCTTATTTATGACGAAGGCATTCCCGAGGGACGGATCGCGCGCGATGCAAGGAAACCCCTGAGCCAAGGCGGTCATGGTTGGCCTTTCTCGTCCTCTGACGCCTGTAGGAGCACAGCCGCGGCCGTAAAACGCTCGGTCCGGTGACCAACCCGGATATGACCGGCCAGATTCAATCAGTTCCTCCTCGTCGCGCTCCAGATCTTGGGCGAGGAGTTGAATCAATCGAATCTTCTCACGGCGGGACAACGTCTGACCTTCAGGCGATACGTCAGTCAAGGACATGGCTAACCCTCAAACAATCGGTACCGAACCTCTGGGAAGTCTCGCAGCCATTGTACTTAACGGCGTCCAGAGCCGCCGCCCTTTCGCCGCTCCGCGTTTTCGCGGATCTTTTCCAGGATGTGTTCCCATCCCTTCGGCATGCCGTCGCGGTGTTCGGGCGGGATTTCTCCCATGGCGCGATGCAAGAGGGCGAGTCGTGTTCCGTTGCTTTGCTCGGTTAGTCGATACTGAATGTGGTTGATCGCGGCGAACGACATGACCATTGGCCCCCAAAGTTCCAACAGCTTGGGCGGCTTGATCACTTGAACGTGGCCCCACAAATGGCCGGTGTTATTGCCGAGATCGCGAAACCATCGGCCCCCGGGCCAAGGCTCGATTTTCATCGGCATCGGTTTGCCGTCCATCATTTCACTGGCCGGCCCGAGCTGTTCGAGCAGCGCGTCGAATGCAATGGCAATGGGCGCTTTGATGTCGATTTCCTGGCGGATGTGAAGAAGGAATTCTGGTGACAACGCTGCTGTCATGGTCATGGCTTTCGCTCCTGGTCTTTTGAGAGTTCTCGGTCCGAACCTTTAAGTTCTTGCACTTTCTGTTCTGCGCGTGCCTTGATGCGCTCCAGCTGATGCTTCCAGAATCGTTCGTAACTTTTGACCCAATCGTGAATGGGTCTGAGCCTTTGGGCGTTAAGCGAGTACACGCGTTGCCGGCCTTCCCGGCGTTCGCTCACCAGGCCCACCTTCTTAAGCACGCCAAGGTGTTTGGAAACCTGCGGCTGAGGCCACCCGAGCGATTTCACGAGGTCGTTCACCGGCCGCTCGCCCTTGGCCAACACGTCGAGCACCTGCCGTCGTTTCGGCTCGGCAACGGCATTAAAGGGATCGAGAGTGGTAGGGGCACGCGGCATGCGAACATTATATTCCAGCATGGGAATATGTCAAGAGAGCGCCGAGTCACGGCGTGACATAAACCATCCATGACACCCCGAAGCGGTCGGCGACCATGCCGAAGCTTGGGGAAAAGAAGGTTTTGGCGAGCGGCATCTGTACCTGCCCGCCTTCGGCCAGAGAAGCGAAGCGCCGCTTGGCCTCGGCCTCGTCATGTACGGTCAGCGACAGCGAAAAACCTTGGAAGTTCGTCCGACCCGTGCAATGACTGTCGGATGCCAGCACCGTGGAATCGCCGATGCGGAAGCTTGCATGCAGCACCTTATTCTCGGCGCCGGGCGGGACCATGCCGGGTTGAGGAGGTTCAGGCATGTCCTTGAAGCGCATGAGCATTGTTACCTCGGCGCCAAGCGCGCGGCGGTAGAATTCAAGCGCTTCCTCAGTGCGGCCGTCGAAGTTCAGATAGGGTTGAACAAGCATGGGATCTCCTTCATAGGTTTAGAGGTTTAGAATAATAGTCAGGATCGGCTCATCGGGCCAATAAAAACGCACCACTAACCGCTCGGCAGGCCCGCTACCTCAATGATCGGCCGGATTTCGACGGTGCCCAAACGCGCACCGGGTATCCGAGCCGCGATGCTGATGGCATCGTCGAGATCCTTGGCGTCGATCAAAAAATAGCCCCCGAGATGTTCGCGCGTTTCCGCGAACGGGCCGTCGGTTACGAGCGGTTTGCCTTCGCGCACCCGGACGCTGGTCGCCGTCGATACCGGGTGCAACGGGTTGGCGGCCAAATACTTTCCGCTCGCGTGGAGGTCTCGCGCCAGCTGCGCAGACTCTAAGTAACAGTGCTCCCGATCGTCCTGGCTCATGGCATCATCGGCCATGTAAATCAGCATCATGTATTTCATTTGTCTCCCTCCCCTAGTAGGTCGAATGACGCGTGCTCAAATCGACAGTTCGTGGGGAAATTATTTAGAGCCTGTGGCAGAGTTAACGATTGCTTCCACAAAGAATCCATTGGGCCTTATGGCATCTCTTAGGGTCTCAATGGGCTTCATGGCGACTCATGGCGGCTACCCTGTGGCTCAAGCGCCAACCCTGTGGACCAGCGACACCTGAGCCACAGGGTAGAGCGTGGGTGGTTAATTTTGCAACAGTCTCTTAGCAAGTCCCCGCAGGCTGAGAGCATGGCGCTGGCCCGGTATCAAACCACCGGCCCGGCTGCCGTGAAAAGAACGACGATAGATCCATCCCCGCCGCCTCCTCCTCCAGTGCTGTTCGATTTTCCTCCTTCTCGCTTTGGATATATCGCTCAATTTCTTCCTGAGCGATTTGCTGCGTGGGATAGATTTCGAACAACTTGTGTAGTTGCAGGATATGAATCAGATCGGTGCAGAAGGGCGTCATCCCGCACAGAGCGAGCCGCCCGTTGCCTTTTCTGAGCTTTTTCCAAGTGGACACCAATAGCGCGACAAAGCGTGCGCCAAAACAATCAACCGCTGAGAGGTCAACGATTAGGTACGTCGGGTTGAGCTTCTCCGCATGGTCCATCAGAAGCTGCCGCACCCGTGACAATCTTGCCTCGTCGTTCGAGCCGTAATCCGACTCGACCAACCGGACCACGGCTACCTGCGTCTGGGCGTAGAGTCTTGCACTGGCCATCCTCATACTGCTTGTTTTCATGGCATCATCCCTTCCGATTCCTAGCGAGTATTCTCTTTGTGTGCTGAATCACTTATCCCTATTCATCAATATGTCGAATGGCGCGTGCCCGGATCGACATTCCAACGAGAAATTATTTATGATAGGGCATGCTCGCGGATGTAAGCGCCACGATTGACGCGGTTTATCGTTCCGATTGGGGCCGAATCGTCGCTACCCTGATTCGACTCGTCGGCGACTTCGACATTGCCGAAGAAGCAGCGCAGGAAGCCTTTGCGGCTGCCGTGGGCCAGTGGCACGCGTCCGGCATCCCTGATTCCCCGCGAACCTGGATCATCCAGACGGCTCGGCACAAGGCCATCGACCGCATCCGGCGTCGAACGCGGTTCGCGGAAAAACTCCAGTCGTACGCCGCGTCCGGTCCGTCTCCAGCCATCGAGAACCCGGATTATGACTCGAGCGAAATCCTCGATGATCGTCTTCGGTTGATCTTTACTTGCTGCCATCCTGCTTTAGCAACGGAGGCCCAGATTGCGCTGACTCTGCGAACGTTGGGAGGTCTTGAGACGGATGAGATCGCACGAGCGTTTCTCGTGCCCGAAGCCACTATGGCCCAGCGCCTCGTGCGCGCTAAGCGGAAGATTCGCGACGCCGGCATTCCGTATATCGTGCCGGACGTGAACGATATGCCCGCGCGGCTCGATGCCGTGCAGACGGTAATCTATCTTGTCTTTAACGAAGGCTATGCGGCCACCCGAGGCGAAGCGTTCGTGAGGACCGATCTCTGCGCCGAGGCCATCCGCCTTGGACGTCTCGTGAGGACGTTGATGGCGCCTCAGCCGCCGGCGGAAGCGACCGGTCTCGTCGCCCTCATGCTGCTTCACGATTCTCGGCGCGCTGCCCGTCTCGATGAAGCCGGAGATCTCGTCCTCCTCGAAGACCAGGATCGCCGCCGCTGGGATCAACAGCAAATTACCGAGGCCCTGCCGCTCGTCGAGGAGGCGTTTCGCGGCGGGCCCGGTCCGTTCGCCCTTCAGGCAGCGATTGTATCCCTGCATTGTCAGGCGGCGCAAGCCGAGGATACGGACTGGCCTCAGATCCTCCGGCTCTACGATCTTCTCGAACGAGTCCAACCCTCTCCCATCGTGTCGTTGAACCGGGCGGTGGCGGTCGCCATGGTGGACGGTCCTCAGCCGGCCCTCGCGCTCCTCGATGCGCTCGCCGCGACCGGCGACCTCGACGGATATCACTTGCTCCATGCCGCGCGGGCCGATCTTCTGCGCCGCATCGGTTCCTCGGTCGAAGCGGCGAGGAGCTATGCGCAAGCGCTCGATTTGGCCACAAATGCCAGCGAGCGCCGGTTTCTCGAGCGGAGGTTGCTCGAAGTTCAGTCGCCGGGGGCGTGAGTTGCTTCTGCGATTCTCCGTTGTGCCAATTCAGCTAGCTTCGCAAAGGAAGCAGTGCGCGCAGGCGGGCATCGCGCAGGAATAGCCCTAGCCAGACCAGCACGCCGAGAACAATTGGGGCGGCGAAGGAGGGATCGCTGATGCGCACATGGGTAGCAGTCGCGCCGCCTAGATACCCTGTCAGCAGGATCGCCCCAAGAACGGAGGTGCGCGGAATCACATAGATGGCCGTGCAGCATAGTTCGAGGATGCCTAGGGGGAGAGCAAGATTTTCGTCCCATCCGAGCTTTTTGAATCCCTCCACGACATCGTCAGGCTTTACCAATTTCCCAACGGCGCTGAATACCAGCATTAGAACCGGCAGGGCGCTAATGATACGTCCGGCCCAGAGCATCTTTTTCGAGACGGGAGCAGTCTGATTGCCCGATGCCATGAATCTTTCCTCCTCATGTCGCCCAATCCAAAATCTAAATGGCCACTTGAATGGCCACAATAACAAAAAGCCCAATACTGATAATGCCATTCACCTGGAAAAAGGCCTTGTTCACTCGACTCAAATCGTCCGGCCGCACGAGCCAGTGCTCGTAAATCAATAGGATCGCCACGGCTCCGATGCCGGTGAGATAGACATAGCCAAGAAACGGCTGAGTCACCCAGTATAAGGCGAAAAGGAGGGCCACCATCACGAAGTGACAGACCAAAGCAATTCGCAAGCTGACCCCAATCCCGAAGCGGACCGGAACGCTTTGCAATTTGGCTTTCCGATCAAATTCGAAATCCTGGCAAGCATAGAATATGTCGAATCCGGCCACCCAGAACAGGACGGCCAGGCCCAGCACTAGTGGGATTGCCATTTCTTGCAGCCCGCGAATGGCAATCCAGGCGCCGACTGGCCCAAGCATCAGCGAGGCGCCGAGCCAGAAATGTGACAGGAAAGTAAAGCGCTTGGTGAAAGAATAGATGCAAACAAAGAACAGCACGGGGACTGACAAATAAAGCGGCCAATAATTGCTCGAAGCGAAAATGAAGATCGTTGTTAAGGCAATGAAAGCCAGACAGCAAAGCACGAAAAAAAAGATGACGGCGCTAGGTGTTAACAATCCAGCCGGCAAATGACGATTGGCCGTCCGCGGGTTGGCCGCATCTATCTTCCGATCGACCAAGCGATTAATGGTCATGGCCGCGCTGCGGGCAAAAACCATGCAGAGAAGAATGCCCAGCAAATCGAGCCAGGAGAATTGACCCTTCGTTCGCCACGCCAGAGCGGCACTCGAAAGCGCGAAGGGCAATGCGAAAACTGTGTGGCTGAAGCGAATGAGACCCAAAAACAGCTCAAGTCGCTTCAGCATGAAAAGCGCTCGATCAGGGTGGCGAAGAGGCAACGAACAGGGAGCCCGCTGGCATGGCTTCACCGATGCTCGGGCGGCAGGCAGCCAACCTCTCGGGAGCGATGAACTCCTGCGGATCGTTATACGGATGAAATTCGCCGGTTTTGATTAATTCGCTAATCGTATACGCGAGATGCCGACCTATACCTGGAACGGCTTCCAGCCCGTTGCGACCTTTGTCCTCGTACACTTTATAGGCCGGCCGATCCAGCAAATCGATGGCATCAGCCCCCCTTCGATACGCTTTCACGCGGTAAAGCGCTTCCCCTTTTCTTTGTAGATAGCGGGCGTATTCTCGCAAGCGGCGTGAAATAACCGAGTTTTCCATAAAACGCCTCAGACCGATACAGACGCAAGCAGCTATCCCATTAATTGTACTTCCGTTCACTATTCGAATCAACACTTTCGGTGTTTCCGGAAAGTTTCGACCTAATGGCCGAGATTGGGCTAGATCGAGTTACCAAGCGGTTCGCCAATGGCATAACCGCTGTTCGCGAAGTGACCTTAACGGTCGCCGATGGCGAACTCGTCGTCTTGTTGGGGCCTTCGGGCTGCGGCAAAACAACTTTGCTTAGGCTCATTGCCGGATTGGAAATGCCCACCGCGGGGACTATTTGCCTCAATGGAGCTCAAGTAAATCACTTGGCTCCCGCCAAGCGGAACTTGGCGATGGTCTTTCAGAGACCGGCCCTTTATCCCTATCTCACGGTTTACGACAACTTGGCGTTCGGTCTCCGCCTCCAATACCAATGGGGCCGCTGGTTTGGCCTTTTCGCGCCTACCTGGAGGAAAAAATGGAGGGATCAACAGACCGATTTGGCGACTCGGATCGAGAAAGCGACGAATCTATTAGGTTTGCGGGATATGCTGAGTAGGCAGCCCCGAGAGTTGTCCGGCGGGCAGCAACAACGCGTTGCCCTTGGTCGAGCGATCGTGCGCGCCCCAGACGCTTATCTTTTGGACGAGCCGCTCAGTAGTCTCGATTTCCCGCAAAGATTAGAATTGAGGCAGGAGTTGCACTTGCTACAGCGCCATCTTCGGGCGACAATACTTTATGTCACGCATGACCAAACCGAAGCGATGACCCTAGCCGACCGGGTCATCGTCCTCAACCAGGGTGCAGTGCAGCAAGCGGGTCCGCCGCTGGAGGTTTATCGGCAGCCAAACAATCGCTTCGTTGCGGGCTTTATCGGTTCGCCGGCCATGGGTTTTTTGACCGGCAAACTGATTGAGAATGAATCAGGCGAATTATGCCTGACGCAAAATGGAGCGGAATTGTTGCTGCCCGGTACGATTATCCAGCCCCTGAAGTCTCTTGCTGACATTGAGGTTACGCTAGGGATTCGACCGGAGGATGTGTGGATTGGCGAGCCGGGGCCGGGTAATACGGCTCCGTCGCGTTACGCCAAACTGACCATGCAGGTCGTTCAGGTAGAGCACCTTGGCTACGGAAGTATGGTCAAATTGCGGCGAGGGAGCTGGGAATTGACCGCCCAGCAGGGCGCTCAGGCCAAGTGGACTGAGGGTCAACCGGTCGAGGTCTTCCTGAAATTAAATCGCCTTCATTGGTTTGATTTTAATTCAGGAAAACGACTGAACCTCGTCTCCGCATCGTGACTTTCGCCCTGCCTCGGGTCGGACTGACGGTTGCCGATTTGGCATTCGCAGTGGGACTGGATCCCACTGTTTTTGTTTAGTCCCAGGTTTTCCGCATTCGGTCCTGAGTCCGGACCTAGTGCCAAGAGCCTCGGACCTTCGATATTGGACTCAGAATTCTGGATTTGTGCTATGAACGGCTCCGACGTGTTGCGAATCGTGGACCTGATGCATCGGGAAAAAAACATTCCCAAGGAAATCATTTTTGGGAGCATCGAGGCTGCGGTCCAATTGGCGACTCAGAAGCATTACGGCGAGGAAGAAGGCGTGGTAGTGACCATCGACCGCGATTCGGGAAGCATCGTCGCCAAGCGTGGCGAGGATCTGATCGAACCCGAGGTTCTGGGCCGGATTGCCGCTCAAAGCGCCAAACAATTGATGATTCAAAAGATCCGGGAGGCCGAGTCTGATGCACTGTTTGGCGAATTTGCCAACCAAAAAGGGGACTTGGTCGTCGCATCCGTGCAACGTTTTGAAAGCGGAGCCGCTACCTGCACGTTGGGCAAGTCCGAAGCTTATCTCCCCCGCAGCGAACAAATCCCAGGTGAAACCTATCACGTTGGCGAGCGCATCAAGGCCGTCATCCTGGATGTTCGCAAGACCGGCCATCGCGTGAAGATCATTCTTTCACGTAATCATCCCGATCTGGTCCGCCGGCTGTTCGAAAATGAGATTCCGGAAATAGCCGACCGTACGATTGAGATCAAGGCCGTTGCCCGCGAGGCCGGCTACCGTTCGAAGGTCGCCGTTAGCAGCATCGACCTAAAGGTTGATTGCGTGGGAGCTTGCGTCGGCGTTCGCGGCAGCCGTATCAAAAACATCGTTGAGGAACTGGGCAACGAACGGATTGACATCGTCCGCTGGAACGATTCTCTCCAGGTGTTGATTCCCAACGCCCTCCAGCCAGCCACGGTTGAAGAGGTGTTCCTGTATCCGCGCCTGGGACGAGCCATTGTTTTGGTAAAAGAGGACCAATTATCGCTCGCCATCGGCCGCCGGGGCCAGAACGTTCGTCTTGCCTCCAAACTCGTGGGTTGGGACATCGAGATCATGACCCACGAGGAACTTAACGAAGGTATCGAACGAGCCGAAGGCTGGTTCAGTGCAATTCCGGGCGTCACGGATCAGCAAGTTGAAGCCTTTATCGAAGAAGGGTTCCTCTCTTACGATGATCTGACGTTTATTGAGCCGGCGCAACTTGCTGAACTGGCGGGTGTTACGGAAGAAGAAGCGGACGAAATCATCGTCTACGCCGAAGGAGCGGCCGAGCAAGTGGAAGAGGAAACACGAGCCGCCAAATTGGCTGCCGAGGAGAATGGCGCCCAGGAGGAAGCCGTGGCCAGCAGCAGCCGAAGCTCGGCTCCAACGGCTGCCGACATTTTCCCTGCCGATCAGGAACCTACCGCCCCAGAGGAAGCCAAGCCGACGATGGAAAGCCTGTTTGGGCCGGATGAAGATGGCAAAGCGGCAGAAGGCTTGGAAACGCCCGAGGGCGCAGAAGCAACCAACCAAACCGCGGAACCCGAACAACCAGCATCTCAGCAGACTGAGCAAGAATCGCCGGCGACCTGACAAGTAACGAGGCATCGGGACCGGGCAAACGATGCTCGTTCTGCCTTTCTTGACGAGGTTTTCAAGAAAACTAGACTTTACTACCGGCTTTGGCTGGGCTGATATCGCGGGATTTTAATCCCAAACGAAGGATTCTCTTTTCAAGATAGTGCAGTCCGTTAGAATGTAAGGATATAACAATGCCATAATCTTGCCTTTGAGGGGAGCCGAAGATTTTATCCGCACAGGAGAGCCGCTTGCAAACGGAGAAGGTTCGCATCTATCAGCTGGCTCGCAAGCTGAACATTGAAAGCAAGGATTTGCTGGATTTGTGTCGCCAGGCCGGCATCGATGTGAAAAACCAACTTAGCAGCCTGGACCAAGAACAGTGCGATGCCGTGGAACTCCTTGTGAAAAAAGGAGCCGGCGGCGCCTCCGCTCCCACACCAGCCCCCAAAGCAGTTACGCCCGCGCTAACCGAACCGCCTGGCCGAGTTCGCCAGTTGCCGACCGGACGCGCCCAAGCGCCTGCTGCGCGCGCACCGGGGCGTGACACCGGTGAAAGCAAGACCCCGGCCCAAGGCGTTGAACCTGCGCAGCCAGCCGCAACAGCGGACGCTCCGATCGCCGCAAAGGCGCCGGCCCCTCCTCACACAAAAGAACCGCCCAAGCCCACTTCCACGCCTAGAGCGGGCGTGACGCCGGCGACGCCAGTGAATCCACCTGCCGGCCCGGGCCTTGGCGACAGATCCTCACAGGGCCGTCACGGTTCGGGGCCTGCCGTTCCTCAATCGCCTTCGACGGCCCCACCCCAGGCGCCGGCAGCCAAACTAAGCACCTCTTCGGGAGATGTTCCAAGAGTGCGCGATCTTTCTGGGCGCGGATCAGTGGGTACAGGAAGAGGTCCCACTTCGGGCACTTCGCCGAGAAGCGATACCGGTCCAAGGCCGAGCGGAAAACGCCCTATCCCGCGCGTGCCGGGCATTCGCGTGGCAGCCGTCCCACCGCTCCGGGCGCGTCCTCCGGAACCGAAGAAACCGCAGCAGCAGCCGGTTGCCAGCAAACAGCAACCCATTGCCTATTTGCCGCCGGAAGTCGCCAGCGGGTCCCGGCCCATCAATAACAAAGACCTCGTTCAATCGGGCAAGGGATCTACGCCTGCCGTCAACGTCATTGATGATTTTGAGGAGGAGGATAGTGAAGCGGCCAAAGGCAAGGCCAAGCTCGCCGGTGGCGTGGCCGGGCGCGCCCAACGCCATAAGAGCCGCAATGAACGGGCTCAAGCGCGGAAAGGTCGCGATGGCGAAACCTTCGAAGCGCGCGCCGGCACCCTCGTCATCGAGGAAGACCGTCCGCAGCGGACCAAGAGCCGGCTGGAAAGGCTCAAGGCCAAGCAGCGCGGTCCAACCCAGCCGCGCAAGGGCAAGGTCGTTCTGGAGACGCCCATTACCGTTCGGTCCTTGTCGGAAGCGATTGGCAAAAAATCCGGCGAGCTGCTCTTCAAGCTCAAAGATCTTGCTCCGGACCGCGTTTTCAGCATCAATTCGTCGATTGACGAAGACACCGCCATGCATTTGGCCCTTGAAATGGGCGTTGAAATGGAAATCAAGCGCCATGCCGATGCGGAGGTGGAGTTGGCTGAAGGCATGCAAGAGCCGGAAAACCCGGAAAACCTCGTGCCACGGGCGCCCATCGTCACAGTGATGGGGCACGTCGATCACGGCAAGACATCGTTGCTCGACCAGATCCGTAAGAGCGAGGTCGCGGCCACCGAGGCTGGCGGCATCACGCAGGTCATTCGGGCTTGGCGTGTGGATCACAACGGCAAGCCCATCACCTTCCTGGATACGCCGGGCCATGAGGCCTTTACGAAAATGCGCGCGCGCGGCGCCAATGTTACCGACATCGCCGTTATCGTTGTCGCCGCCGACGACGGGGTCATGCCGCAGACCGAGGAAGCCATCAATCACGCCAAGGCCGCGGGCGTTGCCATCATAGTTGCCATCAACAAAATCGACTTACCCAACGCCAATATCAAGAAGACCGAGCAGCAGCTTTACGGAATGGGACTCATTCCCGATACGATGGGCGGCGAGACGGCGTTCGTTTACACCAGCGCCGCCACGGGCAAAGGCATCGACGAATTGCTCGAAGCGATTACCCTGGTGGCCGAGTACACGAAGGAGCTAAAGGCCAATCCAAACAAGCCGGCACGAGGCACTTGTCTGGAGGCGATGCTCAGTGAGGGTGAAGGGGTCCAAGCTACGCTGCTCGTGCAAAACGGGACTCTTCACCGCGGCGACGTCATCCTCTGCGGCGCGGCCCACGGTCGTGTCCGGGCCATGTATAACGATCTCGGTAAGCCAATCGAGGAAGCCGGACCCAGCATGCCCGTTCGCATAACCGGCCTCGATGAAGTGCCCAATGCGAGCGACTCATTCCATGTAGTGGAAGACTTGATGGTCGCCCGAGAAATCGCGGACAAGCGCCGTTCCAAGCAGCAAGAAGCTTCGATCATCCGTCGCGAGCCGGTCCGCCTGGAGACCTTGAGCGAAGCCAAGATTGTCGAACTGAAGGTGATTCTCAAGGCCGATTTCCGGGGGTCTATCGAAGCCATCAACAAGGAACTGGAAAAGCTGCACCATGAAGAAGTTCGTGTCCGGCTTCTCTCCGCGGCCATCGGCGGCATCACCGAAAACGACATTAACCTGGCGCTCGCTTCTCCCGAGGACACGTTGGTCGTCGGTTTCAACGCTGTGCCTGACGATCGTGCCCGCGCGCTTGCCGAGGAACGGGGTGTCCAGATTCGCCAGTATGACATCATTTATAAACTGACCGACGACATTCGTTCCGCACTGGAAGGCAAGCTCAAGCCTCGCGAGGAAGTGGTTCATTTGGGTCGAGCCGTGGTCCGCGAGACCTTTAAGATCAGCCGCACCGGCACGATCGCCGGTTGCTATGTAACCCAGGGCACCATCGAACGCGCCGCCAAGGTCCGGCTGATTCGTGACGGCATCGTCATTTATCCGCCCGTGGACCGGACGGTGGGACTGGAATCGCTCAAGCGCTTCAAGGAGGATGTTCGCGAGGTTCGCGAAGGCTTCGAATGCGGCCTCAAGATCGCAGGCTACGACGACATCAAAGTCGGGGATGTGGTCGAGGCGTATCGGGTCGAGCACATTCTGCGAACGCTTTCATGAAAGGTAGTCGCGCCGGTAGCCCGAGGGGCCGGCCGCTAGCGCCGTCGTGGTTGTCGGCTCCCTCCGTGTGCGCCTGTTGCTCCGTGAGTCGCGAAGCTTGAAAGACAAACGCCAGGTGGTCCGCAGCGTCAAGGATCGGTTGCACAGTACTTTTAAAGTCGCCGTTGCGGAAGTAGACGCTCTCGACAATCGCCAATTGGTAGTGTTAGGGATCGCCGCCGTGAGCAACGAGGGCAGTCATGTGCGAGAGATCCTGGGCCAAGTGCTGGCGGCTTTGAAATCGCACCCAGTGGCCGAAATGTTGGATCACGCGATTGAAGTGTATTAGGCGAGCGGGGGGCGAGAGCCCCCCGTGGAACCCACCCAGTGGAACCCAACAACACGGGGGGCTCTCGCCCTCCGCTCGCCGAAGTGTTCGAGTAGTTCCATGAAAACACACCGTCTGGCGCGCGTTGCCGAAGTGGTTCGCGAAGTAGCCAGCGAAACAATTCTCTTTGAATTGCGCGACCCGCGAATTAAAGGCGTCACGGTCACACGAGTTGAAGTTTCAGGTGATTTGCAGCATGCCAAGATCTTTGTCTCGGTCATGGGCACGCCAGGCGAGCAGCATTTGTGTATGAATGGCCTGAAGCGGTCGGCCGGATTCGTGCAGTCCAAGCTCGCTTCGCGCCTTCAGACCCGCTTCACTCCGCTTATCACCTTCGTGCTGGATCAAGGAGTCAAAAAGAGTATTGAGATCACTCGGCTCATCAATGAATCACTGAATCAGGGCAAGCCTATGGCTCAGGAAGAGCCCGCCGACGGAACGGCGGAAGCGGACCCCAAGGAGACTCTTGAATCCGATCAAGAGTAAGGCGTCACCAATTTAATGGCTTGCCGGTTTGCCGGTCGGCCTCCAGCCAAAGAAGGATGGAAAACCAACATGCCCCTTACAACAAACAGACAACGCCTTTTGACAAACCTCATTGGCAAGGACAAAGGACAAGATCACGGTGGTGATTTGCCCGTGCTCGATCAATTCCTTTACGCCGTTTGCCGGGAGGGAGTTACCCGAGAGGAGGCCGACCAAGCGTTTGCCGCCTTGCAAGAGCGCTTTTATGATTGGAATGAGGTCCGCGTCAGTTCTCATCGCGAGATAGAAGAGGTGCTGGACGATTTGCCCGGCGCCGGCGAGCGGGCCCAACGGCTCATCAGCTTCCTTCAGGAGGTTTTCGAGACTACGTTTTCATTTGACTTAGAATCACTTAAAAAGAAACCCATGAAGCAGGCGGCCAAGCAATTAAGCCGCTACCAAGCAGCTAACGATTTCATCGTGGCCTGGGTGACGCAGAAGTCTTTTGCCGGCCACGCCGTCCCTCTCGACGCACCAACCCTGCGCGTGGTCCAACGCGTCGGCCTAATTGACGCGGGCATGGATAGTTTGGAAACCGCTCGAGCCACCATGGAGCACTTTATCCCAAAGTCCCGCGACGCTGCTTTCTGCGACAACGTCAGCAATATCGCCAGCCAGATCTGTTTTGAGGAAGACCCGGATTGCCCCCATTGTCCGTTGCTGGCTGATTGCCCGACTGGGCATGAAAATGCTCGCACGGTCCATAGCGGGCGCGCGAGCCGGCCAAAATCTCGGTAACAGGTCTAAAGATCGACAAGAAGCCCGAAGCGTAAGCCACGGAGATCAAAGCACTTCGATCTCCGTGGGTTACGCTTTGGGCTCTCATAGGATATGGACGAATTATTCTTTCCATTTCTTTCCACAGGGGGTCAGGCGCAATGGAAAGAACCAAATAGGAGCCTATGAGCACCGGAGATTGTCATCCCGTGTGCTTGTGTAAGTGACATCGAGCACATCCGGATGGTTGGGTTAGCAATTCCTAAGTGCCTTCGCTAGAATCCTTTTCCCTATGAGCCGGGTGATGGAATGCCCGGTAAGCCTGTCTTCACACCTCGATCGACAACCTGTCCGCGTGGTTTTTCTCCTAGCGGGAGGTTTGAACGCAATGCCCCGGTTTCCATGTCCTTTTTTGGCGGCCATTGCCTGCAATATTGCCCTTTCCCTATGCGGCCGAGCCGAGCCGCCCGCCCTCATCGATCCGCCTGCGCCTTTGGTGGAGGAGAAACCCGCGACGCGGCAGGATACCGACCATCTGGAATCGCTCAAACACTACGGCGACGGGTTAATATGTGAACGAAACAACCGATTGGTCGAGGCCCTCAAACATCTCGAAAAGGCACGTCAACTCGATCCCGATTCGGCCTTTATCCTCCGCGCCCTGGTCCCGCTTTATCTCGCACTTGACCGCGGCGACGATTCACTGAAAGCCTGTGAGCGCATCGTTGAACTGGACCCCGGCGACTTCAATACCTGGTATTTCTACGCTCGCCAACTTAAGGGGCTGGATCGGCCGAAGGATTGCCTGGCCGCCCTGGCCCGCGCCGTGGCCTGCCCCGGCCTCAAGCAGCATCCAGAACTGCGTATGCAGATGACCTTGGATTTGGCGGTCGCCCAGGAAAACACCGGCGACTTTGTCCATGCGGAGGAGAGCTTCCGCCGCGTTGTCGATATCCTCGACAACCCCAGCACGTATTTGGAAGAAGATTTCTCCCTCACCAGGGAGGACCTCGATGTCCAGGCCAGTGAGATTCTCGAACGGCTCGGACGATTGGCGCTAAAGAACAAAAACTACGATGGCGCCAAGGTCTACTACCAGAAAGCCCAGGCCAAAATCCTGGCTAAGGAGCCAAGCCGGGCCAAGCGGCTGTCGTACAACCTCGCCGAGGTTCTCGTCGCCAAGGGGGATTTCAAAGGCGCTTTGACGCCGCTTGACGAATACCTTGCCGTTCGCCCGCAAGGAACCGAGGCGTATCAGCTTATGGTCGATTTGCTGCGCAAGACCGGCCAAGCAGACAAGGCACTCCCGTTTCTCGCGGATGCTGCCAACAACGATAAGAACAACGACGGATTGAGCCTCCTTTTGGCCAGGGAATACCACAAGGAAGGGCGACGCCAGGCCCCAGGCGGCAAAAACTTTATGCACGAGGCCGCCACGACCTGCCTGGATTTGGGTAAATCCAACCCGAGCGTCGAGGTTTATCGGGAATTGTTTTCGATATGGAAGGACGAAGGGCAGTATGCCCTTTTGATTCAGTTTCTGGATGAGGAGCTAAAACCCAAAGAGGAGGGCGGCAAGCCGAATCCCTTAGGCCGGCCCGGAACGATTCACGGGGGCATGTTTCTCGAAGCCTTGCGTGACGATCCGGTATTGGTGCGCCAGCTTCTCGGTGCGGTCAACGACCAGGTTTCACAAGGTAATCACCACTTTCACTTCAACACCACGTTCTTCCTAGCCGTACTCGCGCAGCGGGTCAAGGAACTGGCCACGGCTGAGAAGCTTTATCGTCAAAGCCTGGAAACATCGGGGATCCATGACACTGCCCAAGAGGCTGAAATCTATTACGGCCTCCTGCAGGTGCTCTGGCAAGGGAATAAATACCAGGCGGTCGCCGATCTATGTCATCGTGGCTTGAAGGATTCGCAATCGCTCAATCGGTCCCTCTTTTATCGCGAACTCGCTCGCTCGTTGGCCTATTTGGGCAAAGCCGACGAGGCCATCGCCAATGCCAACAGTGCTGTCGATCTGGCTACCGGCGACCTGAAGTTGCTTTGCCGGCGGTTACGCGTCACTGTGTTTCTGCAATTGGATCGGACCAAGGAGGCCATCAGCGAGTGTCAGGACATGCTCAAAGACTACAGCCGCCCTGAAGAAGTCCACAGCATCCGTTACGTGCTCTCTGCCGCTTACGCCCAGGCCAAAGACGTGCCCAGGGCGGTCGAGCAACTCACGCTCATTCTTGACGAAAGTCCCGACGACCCGACCGCTCACAACGACCTGGGCTATCTCTGGGCGGATCACAACCTAAACCTGGAAGCAGCCGAAAAGCATATTCGCCAGGCCTTGGATCTGGATCGCAAACAGAGAACGGCTAGCAAAGAGCTAACCAGCGCGGAAAACGAGGACAATGCCGCGTATATTGACAGCCTGGGATGGGTTCTCTTCCGCCGGGGAAAAATCCAAGAAGCCATTGTCGAGCTGGAAAAAGCCGCTGCCATGGAAGGCGGCAAGGATGATCCGGTTATGTGGGACCACCTTGGCGACGTTTACGCGCGCCTGAACGACGCCGGCAAAGCACGAAACGCCTGGCGCAAATCGATTGCCCTTTACAAATCCCCCGCCAAGCGCCCCAAGGACGACCGGTACAAAGAAATCCAGCACAAGCTCAAGGTCGTCGAGCAGTCGGTACACTCGAATTGAGTCGCGGGAGTTCCCTCGCTGGCGCTTCGAGGTCAAAATTGAGCATCTTGATGCCTCTGCCCGGTTTGCATCCGATTCGCGCTTGTCCAGCGGTCCGCTGATCGCTACGGTAGAGGAATCGACTCTTACCATCGAGGTGCAGGTATGTCCGGGCATTCGCATTGGGCCACGATCAAGCACAAAAAAGGCGCTATCGACGCCAAGCGTGGCAAACTCTTCAGCAAACTCAGTCGGGCCATCATCATCGCGGCACGCCACGGCGGCGGCGATCCGGAAATGAATCTCAAGCTCCGCTACGCCATCGACAAAGCGCGGCAAGTGAGCATGCCCAAGGACAACATCGAGCGGGCGGTCAAGCGCGGCACCGGCGAAGTCGAGGGCATGACCTTCGAGGAAATCACCTATGAAGGCTACGGTCCTGGCGGCGTCGCTATTCTAGTCGATGTGGTCACCGACAATCGTAATCGCACCTCCGGGGAAATCCGCAAAATCTTCGAACGAGCCGGCGGCAAAATGGGCAGCGCCGGCTGCGTGGCCTATCTTTTTGACCGCAAGGGCGTCTTCGTCATCAACGCGGCCGACACCACGGAAGATGCGCTCATGGCCATCGCCCTCGACGCCGGGGCCGAAGATATCAAGCAGGTCGACAATACCTTCGATATCACCTGTGATCCCAGTGCGTTCTCGCATGTCCAGGCGGCTCTTCAAGCCAATAAGATCACGCCGACTAGTTCCGAAATCAGCCAGGTCCCTAAAGTGCCTGTGGACGTGGATGTGGAGACCGCAAAGAAAGTCATGCGCCTCATGGAAGCGCTCGATGACCACGATGATACTCAGAACGTCTATTCAAACATCAATTTGACGGACGAGGTGATGGCGGAAATGGCGAAGGAGTGATTTCCGTAGGGTGGGACGAGTCTTCGAGTCCCACCACGATCCCGCAAGGGAAAGGTGGGACTCGAAGACTCGTCCCACCCTACACTTTAATGCTTTCCCGCAATCAGCCCGGCCATGAAGTGCACCGTATCGCCCTGTTGTTCTGCCAACTCCGTGAGCGTCTGGTAATCATTGGCTTTCTGGCATAACTCGACAACGCTCGGGCACGAAAGCTGGCGATTCTCAACCTTGGTGAGATGATCGCGAGCGACCGCAAGTGCATCCTTTTCTCGGTGCAAGCGCAATAACAAATTGACCAGTACCTCGGCCGGGAAAGTGCCAACTTCATCCGGGTCGGCCTCGCGCGCCTTCTTGCGAAAGTGTTCGATGCCCTGTTCCACCTTGTCCCCGGCGAGGATGGCCAGATAGACCCCATAGTCGCAGTATTGATCCTCAAAGGGCGGTTCGCTCTTGAACTTCAATCGCGGCGATAGCCGCTGACCGTAAGTACACAATTCGCGGGCCAGGTTCAATTCCTCGCAGGGATCCAGGCTCGTGCTCATTTGCACGACTGACGAAAGATGCGAGACGTCGATGTGCGCGAATTCGTCTTCGAAGAGCCAATCGCGTCCTTCCAACAATTCCGTGATAGTAAGTGAGCCTTCTTTACGCTCGGGCCGCTTGCCCTCGCGGCGCTCGATGTCAGTGGCTAACCGTTCAACCAATTCGTGATAAAGCGTCTGCACGAGGCGACGGATGCAGTGCTGCCGTGCCTCGGCCGAGATCGGCAATTCCTGGCTGCTCATCGTGGTTATCGCATTGCACAAGCCGAAGCGGCCCAGGATCCAGTCGAACCCTTTGCGCGGATTAACGCCTTCATAAAAAGCAATCTGGACGAAAGGCTGCACATCCTCGTCCGGCCCAGGCTGATAGGCGTCGAGGGCTTTTTCCACGGGGCCTGGCTCGCTTAGCATGCGGTAAAAGACCCAGGCTTGCGGGATATTCCCTGCCTCCAGACAAAGATTGCCTACGTATCGGCCGGCCTCCCGGATCCCCTCCTCGAAAGCGACCTGGGCTTCCGCGGGCATGTCCTGCGAAGGCGCCGTGGGGATGGGAGAGACGCCTAGTGCCTGCCGTTTCTTCATGAGCAGCGCGTAGAACAGGCTATGGAACTCTTTTCGCCCCCGCAACCAGTCACACAGATGATCGATTGCCTCGGCAGGGCCCTCGTTGGTGATTACGTGTCGCAGTTCGGCGAAAATGGCTTCGCTCATGGAATGCAGCCTTCTCTCGCGTTGTCACGATTTCACGCTGTTTGCGTACTTTGCGCCTTTGCGTGAAATGCTTCTCTTCCCTCTCTTATTTGTCTTACGACAAGCTGTCTCCTGGGCAACGGATTGCACTTTCCCGGTTCCAACCGATCTGGTAGAGACCCCTGGCTTGAGGACAGACAGCAAGGGAAACGGAACAGGATAGCGCATGGCACGGATCGCTCGACTCTTGAGGGTTATGGGCCTGGCGGCGGCACTGGCCGGGTTGCTCGTCTTTGGACTCAATTGGGCCTTGGGCCAGCAGATCTTTCGCGACGGCTTCGAGACGCGCGAACCCGTCTGGGTCAAAGGCTCCGCCGATGCCGCGTTCCATGAGATCTTCCACAAGATGACCGATGAGACCGCGCACGGCGGCCAGCGCTCCGAAAGTATTCAACTCAAAGCCGAACAAGGCACCTTCATTCACTACTACTATGAGACCGGCCGGGCTCCGATGGGGGACGATTTCAACGCCGGCTTGTGGGTCAAAGCGAATCGGCCCGGCATACAGCTCCTGGCCCGGGTCGTGTTTCCTAATGAAACCGATCCCAAGCATCCTGATCAGCCGCTGACGGCTCTTTTGCGCGGCGATCTTTATAAGCAAGCGGGCCGTTGGCAGCGCCTGGAATTACGGCAGGCTCTCAAGCTCACCAAAGATCAGCAACAGCTTTTGCGCACCGAGCTAAACAAGGACATCAAGATCACCGATGCCTATGTCGATCGGTTGATGCTCAACCTGTATGCCGGTCCCGGCGAAGTGAAGGCATGGATCGACGATCTGGAGATAGGGCCGCTTGCCGAGGCCGGTCCCTTCAAGCCGGCAAGTCGGCCAAGCAGCCGAGACCCCAGCCCCGGCCGACCTTTGAACAACCGTGCGGCCGTCGTCAAGATCCATGAAAAGCAATTGCTCGTCAGCGACAAACAGTTCTTCTTCCGGGCCATTCGCTACACGGATACGCCGCTCAAGGTTTTGCGCGACGCCGGCTTTAACACTCTCTGGATCGAGGACACGGCCGCCCCAGAAGTCATCGAAGAGGCTGTCAACCAAGGTTTCTGGATCGTGCCCGGGCTGGCCATCAATGGAGGTGAAGGTCAACTGACACCGCCTGACGGCCTGGCCAAGACGGTCTCGACCTTTCTCAAGGAAGACGCCGTTCTGTTCTGGGACCTGGGAAAGGGCGGCCTGGCCAAGGAACAGGCGCCTTTGGTAAGCGAAGTCGCCAAGCTCGTTCAGACGGCCGACCCCAATCGTCCCGTGGCCGCCGATGTTTGGGATGGCTTCCGGACCTATTCGCGCAATGTGCAATTGCTCGGAGTCCATCGCTGGCCGCTCATGACCGGTCTGGAACTCTCGAAGTATCGCGATTGGCTCAACCAGCGTCGTCTCTTGGCCGACCCGGACGCCTTCATGTGGACGTGGGTGCAGACTCATTTGCCGGACTGGTATACCAACCTCGTGTACGAGCGGCCGAGTTCGCAGGCATTCAAGGAACCAATCGGCCCCCAAACCGAGCAAATTCGCCTCTTGACCTACATTGCTCTGGCTTCCGGGTGCAAAGGGCTGGGGTACTGGTCGGACCGCTTTCTTGCGGACAGCCATCAGGGGCGCGATCGGTTGTTAGGGATGGCCCTACTTAACCAAGAAATCCAGATGCTTGAACCGTTGCTGACGGCCGGCGAGGCGCCGATATGGATCGATACTTCATCGCCCGACGTCAAGGCAGCGGTGATTCGCAGTAAACTCGGCATTCTGGTGTTGCCTATCTGGTTGGGTTCCGGCGCTCAATTCGTGCCCGGCCAGGCGGCTGCGGTCAATTTGTCGATGACGGTGCCGATGGTGCCACGGGCCATGGCCGCCTGGCAAGTGTCGCCCGGCGAAGTGCGTTCATTAAAGGTCGAGCGGCAGGTGGAAGGTCCGAAAGTGACCATTCCGGAATTTGGTTTGACCTCCGCTGTGGTGTTCACATCGGATACGGGCATGGGCGGGCTGGTCGTTCGCTTCCAGGATCAAGCACGCAACAAGGCCCGGCTGGCCGCCCAATGGTCTCATACCCTGGCGGAAGTGGAACTGGACAAGGTGACGCGTATTTATGACGACCTGGAGAAAATGAGCCATGGCGTTCCCGACGGCCAAGCCCTTCTGGGCGACGCCCGCAAGCGTTTGCAGGTCTGCGTCACTTACTGGAACAACGGCGATTTTCGTGAATCCTACAACGAGGGCCAGCGCGCCCTGCGGCCCTTACGTATCCTTATGCGCGCTTGCTGGGAACAGGCAGTCAAGGAACTTGATTCCCCGGTCGCCAGCCCTTATGCCGTGAGCTTCTTTACTCTGCCTCAGCACTGGCGCTTCATGGACCAGATTCAGCGCGCGGGCCACGGGCCCAACCTGTTGCCGACCGGCGGCTTCGAGGCATCCACCAATCAGCGAACCGATGATTGGATGCTTCAAGAAGAGACGCTCGACGCCGTGGACCTAATCGCCCAGCGCGTGACGGAAAATCCGCATGAGGGGCGGCAATGCCTGAAGTTGGAGATAAAGGCAAAAACGCTGGTCGGCCCGGACGGCAAACCGGCTACTCCGCCCGCCGCCCTGGAGCGGACCTATCTCGCGATTCACAGTCCGGCGGTGAAACTGCAGCCGGGGACCAAAGTGCAAATAAGCGGCTGGATACGTATCCCCAGTCCGGCAACGGCCACTGCCGACGGCGTTTTGATGTATGACAGCGCCGCCGGCGAGCCTCTTGCCCTACGGCTGACCGGCGACGTTAAGAAATGGCGGAAATTTACCCTCTATCGCCAAGTACCGGCATCGGGAACCTTGAACGTGACTTTGGCGCTTACGGGAATCGGCTCGGCTTATTTCGACGATATTCGCATTGAGCCGCTGACCGGCACAGCTCGTCCTGTCACGAACAGTACTCAGAGCTTGCGCCAAATCGACCGGCAAGCGTCCAAGTAGACCGGCGGGCATCAGGTTAGCCGGCGAGCGGGGGGGGCGTAAGCCCCCTGATAACGTCAAGTCATCAGGGGGCTTACGCCCCCCGCTCGCCGACTAACACGCGCTCTAGCGTCTCCAACGGCAAGCCGATTACGTTACTGACGCTGCCCTCGATTACTTTTACGAAGGGGTCTCCATCCTCTTGGATCGCATAGGCGCCGGAGCAGCCTTCCCATTGGCGCGTGGCGAGATAGTTATCTAATTCCCTCTCACTTAGCTTCTTAAATCGAACTCGACTCACTTCTTGCCACATGGTCTGAACGCCGCCCGGCTGGCGCCATAGGCAGACGCCTGTCCAAAGTTCATGTTCCCGGCCACCAAGTTGGCGAAGAATGCGCCGGGCATCCGCTTCATCGACTGGCTTGCCGATGATTTCACCATCCAGCCAGCCCACTGTATCGGCAGCAAGCACTAACCCGGCCTTAAGTTTTGTTGCTACCGCGGCGGCCTTGAGCCACGCCAGCTGCTGAACAAAGGCGCGCGGATCTTCACAGCCTTTGCCGTTGGGTTCGTCGATGTGAGAAGGTCGCACGTCGAAAGTGAAACCAGCTCTAGCGAGAAGATCGCGGCGGGCCGGGGAGCCGCTGGCCAGAATCAGGCGGAACGGGAGCGAGCCTGCCATCTCTCTAGAACTCCGTGCAACAAAGGCCAAAGGCGATCGGGCGTCAGTTCAGCCATGCATTCTAAACGGGGGCAGTGCTTAAGGTAGCTTCCCTGGCACCAGATGCGGGCTTCGGCGGTCGCCGCCTCCGCGCCGTACGGTCCATTGAGCCTTACCTTTGTGCAAGTATAGGGCGCGACGACGGGGCGGCCTAGCGCCGCCGCCAGATGCAAGGGTCCGGTGTCATTGGCCACCATGACGTCGGCGAGCGACAACACGCCGGCAAGCTGCGGCAAGGTCGTGTTTCCACTCAAATCTCGAAAAGGGCCTGCCAGGAAACTTGCCGTTTCGCGAGCTAAATGCACTTCATCATTCGTCCCCACGAAAATCGCCGTACCACCGTAATTCTCCTGGGCTTGCTGTACCAATTGACCAAAATGCCTTGGCAACCAGCGCTTCGTCACCCAGCGCGAGCCGACCGCGAGCATCATCCAGGGTCGCGGGCAATCTCGTAATTCTCTTTCTGCCCAAGCGATAGTGCTGGGATTAATGGTGAGGTGAAACTCTTTAGGTCCGGCGCCGACGCCGAGCGCGTCGGCGACAAGCCAATAGCGGTCCACGGCATGAATGACTTGAAAGTCGGCGACCTCAAGCACATCGCTATAAGTCCAGCGGGCCCCTTCGCGCGCGGAGCTTAGGCCCACCCTTCGCCGCGCTCCGGTGGCCACGCTCATCATGCCCGTGCGCATTAGACCCTGGAGATCGACCACCAAATCAAATTGCCGACTGCGCAATTGTTGAACGAACGAGGCATAGGTTTTCAGACCGCGCCACCATCCCTGGCGAAGTGCCCCGCGGTCAAATGCCAAGGTGGCGTCCAGATGAGGATGCCCGTCGAGAAGCGGTTGATAGACGCGATTGATGATCCAGGTGATGTGCGCCTGAGGAAAGCGTCGTCTCAAGGCGGTCAAGACGGGAAGGCTGTGAATAATGTCGCCCAGCGCGCTCGGTTTGATAATAGCGATGCGCTGAGCTTCATAATCGCACAGGGGCAGAGCAGCCTTCCGTGGCATGGAATCCATTTCCTTAACGTTGCCCTTGCCGATTTTGGCGGGTTCACTTGAAGCCCCTCTCCCCTGTACTCAGGGGAGAGGGGTTGGGGTGAGGGGGCGGCTCGCTCAAAGACCTAACCCCTCACCCCAACCCCTCTCCCCTGAGTACAGGGGAGAGGGGAGGAAGAGCCGCCAAAGTCTGGAGGTGCACCTTATTGGCGCGATACGCGAATCGTGAGCAAGAGTCCAATGATAAGCAAGACTACCGCGAGCGCATAGGGCAGTGCGTGCGTGGGCGAAAGGACATAAAGGAAAGTGCCGAAAAACGGGCCCAGAACCCGTGAGACGGCATTGGCCGATTGATTGACGCCCAAAATCAGCCCCTGCTTGGCCGGGTCGCTTCGCCTTGATATTAACGCCTGGACGGAAGGAGTCGTAAAAGCGAAACCCACCACGGCGATGGTCACGCCGATCATGATCACGGGCAAAAGGTAAGCGCCGACGCTGCTTGCGTATTCGGCATAGCACCAAACAATGACGCCAATGCTTCCCAGGCCGATCATCATGAACGTGGTACCCAGAATCATAAAGGTTATTTCTCTCACACCGCGTTTGGCGAGCATTTGATATAGCCCGCCCTGCGTGAGCATGAGAACCAGCCCGATGTAAGCAAACACCAGGTACGCTTTTTCCTCGCGGTAATTCAAAATATCTTGCGCGACCAGTGCAACCGTCGGCTCGAAGCTGGCAAAGGCGAAGGTCGAAATGAAGAAAATGAAAATCAAATGGCCAATGGTTGGAGTGGTGATCGCGGTTACAACGTCGCTCCAGCTTCGACCCTGGCGCGTAGTGGCCGATTTACCTGGACGCCAGGTCTCCGGCATGAGGAATATGCCGAGTATTAAGGCAATTAGGGAAAATGCCGCGGCAACGTAACCCGGACCTCCCGGACCCAGCAGGGGAGATACGGTTCCCACGAGAGGCCCGAACGTGAAGCCGATCCCAAATGCCGCGCCGATGAGGGCCATGCCCCTGCCACGGGTAGCCGGATCCGTACTGTCCGCGATGACCGCTTGTGCCGTGGATACCGTAGCTCCGGCAATGCCGGCTCCAATGCGAGCGATAAAAAGCAGAATTAGACCGACGGCCTCCCGACCTGGTGCAGGAAGAGCCCATGCCGAGGCAAACCCGAATAGGGCGTAAAAGATCACCGAGCCCGCCAGGCCGAGCAAAAGGAAAGGACGACGCCCATGCCGATCCGAAATCCGGCCCCAAATCGGCGCGAAGATAAACTGCATCAACGAAAAGGAGGCCATCAACAGGCCCAGTATCTCGCCCCGGTAAAGCCGGTTGGCATCGCCGGGGAAAAGCGGTTCCAAGAGTTCCTTCCCGTAGCGGGGCAACAGCGGCAAAACAATGCCAAAGCCCAGAAGGTCGATCAGCATGACCAGAAAGACAATGAGCAACGCCCTCCGCCGCGCTCGGTCGTCGGTCTGAAATACAGGTTTTTGGCCTTCCTGCGCCTCTCCCTGGTCTAATCCCGTTTCGGCCATGCCATGCACTCGTTTTTGCTGTTTTGATGAATCCGGTCCTTGTGCTTTCTTATTGAGCGTACGCCAGCCGGCATAGGCTCAGGGGTTGCAGCAGGCGCGGATTATAAACTTGGTGATTATTCCGGCAGTGGGGCTAAACTAAGAGCGCCTGCAGGATTCCTCAATGGATTAACATTCGCCTGTCCTAGCACTAATTGGTCTTAAAGAAGCGAGAATTGGGTCGGGCAAGAGGTAGAATCTTTTGTAGTCTTTGATTTTCCATGGTGACGCGGGCGCAACATGGTACAAAGTGGCCGACTGCAATTACACCGCTAAACCCTGTGGGCCAGCCTTTGACCCTGTGGATCAGGTAACGACCCTCTGGACCAACAAAACGGGTCTCCAGGGCGGTTTGGGCGGTAAGCGCAGTCGGAGTCTTTGGATGTCAGAATGCCCAATGCATTTACAGCTGGACCCTCTGGATCACCACTTTGACCCTGAGGGTCAGGCGCCGACCCTCTGGACCCGCACCAGTTGGTCCACAGGGTCACAGGGTCGAACCTAATGTCAGTTGTTCTCTAAATGCCAGCACAACCGGAGAGGCTTTATGGCGGACGAAGGAACCAGCTCCACGGCGTCAAGTTCTCCCGTGCCGACAGGGTATTTGGTGCTGGATACGGAAAGCGTGCCCGATGGCAGACTGTTGGGCAAAGTCAAATACGCCGGCGAGGATCTGTCTCCTGAAGACGCCATAACCCGAGCGCAGGCCGAGGCTCGTGAGACTTCGTGGAACAATTCCGATTTCCTCCCGGTTACTTTTCAGCTTCCGGTAGCCGTCTGCATTATCCGCGTGGGTGTCGATTACCGATTGCAAAACATCGTTTGCCTGGATGCGCCGCAGTTTCAGACGCCGGAAATCGTGAAGAAGTTTTGGAAAGGCGTGGGCGACTTGTGGAGCCAGCAAGATCACAAGCGCACGCGCCGGGCGAGCCTGGTCACGTTTAACGGCCGCAACTTTGATATGCCGCTGCTGGAGTTGGCCGCGTTTCGCTATGGATGTGCCTGTGGTTCATCCTATTTCCAGGGGACCCGTAAGCGCTTTGAGTCGTCTCATCTGGATTTGCAAGAGTGGCTGACCAATTTTGGAGCTTGGAAAGTTGCAGGTGGACTAAACCTGCTGTCCAAGATCCTCGGCAAGCCCGGCAAAATGGAGATGGCTGGGGACCAGGTGTACGGTCTATTTCAGGCCGGCCGGCTGCAAGAAATCAACGATTATTGCATGTTCGACACGCTGGACACCTATTTCGTTTTTCTGCGAAGCCGGGTTCTCTGCGGCGACCTCGTTCTGGATCAGGAGCAACAACTCGTTAGGGAAGCCAAGCAATTCTTGATCGACAGGCAAGCGCAATTAACCGGTCTGGAGAAATACCTTGCGAATTGGGGTGATTGGCAGCCCTGGCCTTGAGCTGAGCCGGATGAGTGTTTCAGGCGCGCCAGAAGGCAAGGAGACCTTTGAAGACGAAGAGAAGTTGCCCCCGGCAAGCCAACATGGACTTGGCGGCATCGTCCTTGCGGCCGCACATCAACCGCCAGCCGGCCTGAATGGTCTTGCTGGCGGCCTGGATTGGAGCCTCGAGGGACATCATTGTCTTATAGGCGAAGATGGCCAGGCGAGAGCTTCCCGTCATGCGCAAATACCGAACGAATCCAATTGGGATATTTCGGGAAGCAAACCCAATGTGTTGCCGCGTGCTAAGCCGGCCGTGATGGACAATTTCAACGGACGGCAGATAAACAATTGAGCGTTGACGGCCTATGCGGCTACAGAGATCCAGATCCTCGCCGCCGAAGATAAACTGCTCATCCCAGCCCCCACAAGCGACAAACACGTCACGTGACATGAACAGCGCTGCTCCCAGCAGCACCTCGACACGTCGCGTACCGGAGCGATCCCTTTCGCGGTGACGCCGGTAACGTCGATAGAAATCTCGCAAGAGCGGCGTCCATCGCAAAAGCGTGGTCCGAAGTAAAAACGTAGATACCGTGGGCCGCCGTCGAAAGGAAGTTTGTATGCGCCCATTCGGGTCGCGCAGGGCAGGCCCGATCACGGCGACTTCGGGGTGGGACCGAGCAAAGCGCAGCAGGCGCTCCAAGGTACCTGGGGGCGCCACCGTGTCGTTATTGAGGAAAAAGAGATACTGCCCGACAGCTAACTGTGCCGCTTGATTATTGGCTCGTGCGAAACCCCGATTCCCACGGTTGCGTACCACCGTGACGTTGGCAAACTCGGCTGCCACCATCTCCGGCGCTCCGTCATGCGAGCCGTTGTCCACGACAATGACTTCGAGGCTAACCCCCTGGAACTCCTGGAGTAAGGAGGCAAGGCAAGCGCGGAGATGCTGCCGGCAATTCCAATTCGCGATGCAAACGGACACCTCGATGACCTTAGAACGGCTGGGAACTCGATGCAGGGATTTCCGACGGAGTTGGGACCGTGAAACATCGCAAGCTACAGCGTCCCGCTCGCCCTGGGCCTGGTGCTCGTCGTCGGCGAGGTGGAAGTGTGCCATTCGCTCTCCCAGCGTTCTTGTTCCAAATAAGGAAGAAAAGGCCGGCTGCCGCTGATCCATCGCCCGATCTGATAGCGGAAGCGGCGCATTGGAGCAAGAGGTTCTCGGCCATAATGACCCAGGAGTTCACGAAAGCGGGCATTCTGCTCGGCGGTCAGTGGCGGGCGCTTCTCGCGCACGGCCAAGGCCCAAACATTAGCAGGTCGCTTGCTGGGCCCTTGCCAGCCGACGATCTTGCTGGGGTAATCCTCGAGAAGGACTTTGAGGGCTTCGGGGGTAAAGCGCCAATAGTCGCTGGGATAACTATGGATATGGAAGTAAAACGGGCAAGAGACCAAGAATACGCCGTCCGGCCGGAGCACCCGGTGAATCTCGGCGAATCCCTTCCAGAAGTGCCGAACGTGTTCAAACGTATTCAGGGCTATGACCGTTCCCACCGATCCGTCGGCATGGGGCAACTTCTCCACGTTGGCGACGCAATCGACCCCAGGGCCTGGCCGGAAATCGACGCCAATGTAGCGTTTGCCCGGAAAAAGGGTTCGGAGTTCCGCGACGTTCTCCTGGCCGGCCACCTGGTACGATCCGATTTCCAGGATCGGGCCGGGACAATCCAGCGTCTCGGCGACGGCTCGTGCCACGCCATGTACGAACTGGTTCATGGGAGAAAGTTCCTGGGGTGCCAAGAAGAAAGCGACGTCGGAGGGGCCGATCGGGAGGACTGGATGAAATAGCGGGCGAAAAGTACCACGAATGCGCCCGAACTGTCAATCACAAGTAAGATTATTCAACCTAAGTGATGTAGAAACTCAGGATATTCATGACACACAGACCACTCATTTTCCGCAAGTCTTTTGCTACATTCAGGTTCACGAATGTCATGAATCCTTGTGTATCTCGAATGTCATGAATCAGCATAACAGCCCACTAAACGAAGGAGGGGTTGGTCTCTGTAAGCGGCTACTCTAAATGGAAGTCCTTGACATTGATTTGATCGGCAAGAACTTCAAAACTGAGGCCTGACAAGTCCGGATCCCGATACTTGTCCGGCAACAAGGATCGCGGCTCAATGAACGTTCCCGCCCTGCCTTGGTTATTCATGGCCTCCAGCGCAATAATCGTCACCCGGTACCAACCTGGGATGACGCCCAAATGGTCCTTGGTTTTTAGATAGTAGCTCCCATCAGGCTGGATTTCGGCGGTGGCCAAATCCCCCCGCCCGCCTCGCTCCGCGTCCGGCGTGAAAACGATCGTGCCCCGGGTTAGCGGCTGATCTTTGTAAAAAACACGTCCTCGCACCGGCGTGAAGGCAGTATTTTTCTCCCCACAACCGCACGAGATCATGCCCAAAAGCAAAAACAGCCGGCTGGCAGCAAGAAGTGAAGATTTCATGTCGGCCGGCTCCTTTCTTTTGCTCGCCATCACCCTAAGGGGACGTACTATAGGCAAAAGTCGGCCCCCTGCAATCCCATCGGCACGCCCGGGCAGTTAAATGCACCGGGTTTATCCAGATTTACGCGGCCCGGCTTCGGCTTGACCCTTGCGGCTCTCTTGGGTAGAACCACCCGTCCGTTAGGGGTATACGGAAACATAGACATTACGGTCAGCGCCGACAGTGCGGCCCACGCGCGGGGCGGGCTCCGAAGCTGGCGGCTAACCCGAGCGAGGAGATTTACCGTGAAGAGGAAGGTAGGAATTGTCGCGAGTCTGGCAGCCCTGGGTTTTATGGGCTACATGGGCAGCCGACTCATTGCTGATCCCAATGGTTCCAGTAGTCCTTCCGCGCCGCCCAGTCGACCGAAGACAGCGATAGCCGTCTTCAACCTGAGCAACGTAATGGAAAACTGTGAACATGCCAAAGCGTTCATCGAGGATTCAAAAGCGGAAGCCAAAAGTCTCCAAAACCAAATTGAGCCGATGCTCAAGGACTTTGAAGCTTTAAAGAAAAAGCTCGCCGCGTTGCCCGAGCAAAAACGCGACGCCTACAAGGATGAATACGAAAAACAGGAGCGAGCGATTCAAGACTTTGAGAAAAAGGGCCGCGAATCCATCAAGAAGAAATCCGATCAGCAAATCAAGATTCTTTACAAAGAAATTGAGGATGCCGCGGTCCGTTTGGCCAAATATCGGCAAATTGATTTGGTGATGCACTACAACGATTTTGTCGATGACATGAAGGATCAGCCGGCGAATATTCGGCAGAAGTTTATGAATGCCCCTCTTTTCCCGATGTATAGCGCTCCCGGCATCGATATCACCAAAGATATCCTTACGATGTTGAATCAAAGGTCTGCCGCGGCTGCTAAGTCGCCGGCCGGCCATTAATCGGGATAACAATTCTTGGACGACCTGACCGATCACCTTCCGGATCGGTCAGGTTTGCCGCTATGACGCCACTACCTTGCGAGCAAGGATGCCGAGAACGTGAGAAGGCTGAATTATCGTTGTCAGCGTACCATTGGCCGGCCCGTCGATATCCAGGGATTGGGGTTCCTCACCGGGGCCATGGTGCGATTGCGCTTCTTACCGGCCCCGCCCGACTGCGGCGTCGTTTTCGTTCGCGGCGACCTTAATCCACGCACTTTTATCCCCGCTCGAATTGACCAGGTCACCGGTACGCAGCGCCGGACAACTCTCGGTATGCCCCCCGCACAAGTAGGACTTGTCGAACATGTTTTGGCGGCTTTGGCCGGACTGCGAATTGATAACTGTTTCGTTGAACTTAATGCGCCCGAGCCGCCTGGTTTGGATGGCTCGGCCATCGGTTTCGTCGAAATCCTCAAGGACGCCAAGATCACAATGCAGAGGGCCCGACAGCCAATCTGGCATGTCGAGGAGTCCGTGGTCCTCAGTCAGGGAGGGGCCACGCTGGCTTATCATCCCTGGGACGAGGACGCGCTCAAAATCAGCTATTTGCTGGATTACGGCTGGCAATCGCCCATTCCCCACCAGATGCACACTCAAGTAATCACGCCCGAACTGTTTTACAGTGAAATAGCCGCTTGCCGAACATTTATCCTGGAAAGCGAGGCGGAAGAATTGCGGCGTCAAGGACTGGGAGCGCGGACAACCGCGGCGGATTTGCTGGTCTTCGATCGCGGCGGCAAAGTCATCGACAATCATTTGCGTTTCGCCAACGAACCGGCCCGCCACAAGATTCTCGACATTATCGGCGACCTCGCTCTCCTTGGGCAGGATCTTCGGGGCCATGTTGTCGCCTACAGATCCGGACACCCGCTCAATGTGGAGTTGGCGCGGACCCTGAGCGGCCAGCTCGGCTTGGGATGCTCGGGAGCGCGCATGGCAGCCTAATAAAGGACAAGGGTCTAGCAAAGGCTTTCGCGCAAAGGCGCAAAGAACGCCAAGGAAGAGCGCAAAGAATACCGGTTGCCAGGCGTGACCAACGCAGGCTTTACGCGATACTAGTTGGGGGCAGGACATGAGCCGCTTGCGGCTGGCTGTGATCGGCGTGGGCCACTTGGGTAAGGAGCATGCCCGCATCTTGTCGAGCATGCCCGACGTGAGCCTCGTCGGTGTTGTCGATGTTAACGCGGACCAAGCCGCCAGCATTGCTTTGCGTTGCCATACACGCGCTTTTGAGGATTACCGGGCCCTGCTTCATCAGATTGACGCTGCTGTCATCGTTACCCCGACCATAACTCATCATGAGGTAGCTGCCGAGTTTCTGCGTAACGGCGTCAGTCTACTGGTTGAGAAACCGTTAGCCGCAACGGTAGAGCAGGCCGAGGAACTGGTGGACCTGGCCCGCAGACGGGGCGCCCTTCTTCAAGTCGGCCATATCGAGCGCTTTAATCCCGCCTTCGAAGAACTCCAACGCCGGCCCATTCGGCCAAAGTTCGTCATGGCTCAGCGCCTCGGATTATACACCGGCCGGTCCACGGATATCGGAGCCGTCTTCGATCTGATGATTCACGATCTGGACATTTTGCTGACTTTAGTCGATTCCCCGGTGGAGCATGTCGAGGCGCTCGGCGTGTCCGTTTTGGGTGGGCCGGAGGACATGGCCCAGGCACGCCTGACATTCGCCAACGGCTGCATTGCCGACCTGACGGCCAGCCGCATTAGCTTGGAGCCTTCGCGGCGAATGCAGATTTGGGCGCCGGAGGGTTACGCGCGCATTGACTTCGCTCGCAGGGCCCTGACTCTCTTGCAACCGTCCGAGGAATTATTGCGGCGCCGAACTCAGATTGGACTCCATGATTCAACATGGGCGGCCAACCTGAAGCAGGACTTGATGGGCCACCATCTGCAAACGCTCGATTTGGACTGCAACCGAGGCGATCAACTGACGCGCGAATTGGAGGATTTCGTGCGTTGCCTGCAAACGGGCGATCGACCTCGTGTGACGGGGGAAGAAGGTTGTGAGGCTGTGACTCTCGCTAGCCGTGTTGTGGACAGCCTAAAGCGTCACGCCTGGGTACCCGGTGATGATCCCATTCAAGGACCGATTAACTTGCCTATGCCGCTGGGTAGGCTATTCACCCAGCCTGGCAATGAGGCCGCTGCCTAGGCCGTCATACCCTGCAATGCTCCTATTTGATTCTCTCCATTTCGCCGGACCCCCTCTGGAAAGAAATGGAAAGAACCGCTCGACATCTCTCGTTTCTTTTGACCTGTTTTCAGCTGATTGACGGTTATTCGTCGGTTTACCTCGGATAACCAACAGGCGACACATGGCCCGGCAGCGGCTGGCCCAGTGATGCCGCGGGCGCTGATGGGTCTAGAGGCGCTCCCAGTCGGACACTGGGCAATCCGGAATCAACCTGGCGCTGCGGATTGTTCTGCCAGCGGTCTTGCCTCATGCCGCCGGATTCCGTTCCATCGCGCGAACCTGAACGGAAATCGGGCAAGAAAGCCGGCCTTCCGTCGCCTTGTGAATCAGGGCGATCATTCCAGCCCTCGCCCGAAGGCGCCTGGCCACGATAGGTGGCCCGCGGCGAGTCGGCCAGCGGTTGCACGGGCGGAGCAGTCTCGCGGACCACGACGCGGCTGACCGGCTCCATGTCCCGAGACGGAGCCGGCCGGGCCTTCGCGGACTGGGGCCCGCGCCGCGTTTCACGTAGGTGATTGATCCACGCCTTTTCCAGTTCATCGGTGCTATTGAAGCGATAGTGGGATTGCACGGCCTGTTCCCAGCCATTGTCCATGCCATCGGCCACGAACGCCAGGAAGCGCGGCCGGTCGCTCAAGCCGACCAGGTAATCCGAAACGCTGTAGCCCTCGGCATAAAGGGTCATCACGTCGCTGGGATAATCGCGCAGAGAAAATAGCCGCCTCAAAGGTATGCCCCGGCCGGACATCAAGATGTTGCGGACTAATTGATCGTGATGGCTGCGTTCGAGATCGTCTTCAGAGAGAACCGAGCCGCCTTCATCAGCCCAGCGCGGCACGGGGCGGCGAAATTGGAACGCAAAGACGGTATGCGTGATTTCGTGGGGAAGAACGCTGTCAAGCAATCGATCCAGGGATCCTTCAATGTGCATGGATTGGCTGTAGGAGCCGCCGCCCCGGTAGTCAAAGGTTGTCGCGCCGCCCGCTCCGCCGGAGGTCACGCTGACTTGCAGCGGGCAAGGCTGGGGCCAGGTCGGCATTTCGCGGCCGAGCCACTGCTGGGCTTTTTCCCTGCGGTAGTGCTCGGCATATTGGCCTATGCGTTGGGCAATTTCGCGCGTTGGGGCTTCGACCACGAAATTAGTGGTGCGATAACCGGCCCCCAGCGACAGGAAGGCGCCCAGCAGAATGAAATAAATCGATCGGCGCGCAGCCATTCCCGGTGCCTCCTGATGAAATCGGGAACGAGAGGAAGGGACATCGGCGGGGATAACCCGCGACAGGTCTGACGCAAGTCTACAAGCAAAAGCGAAGCCGTGATTGCCTTAGGCCGAGAAGTTTGGCACGTCACGGCCTCCAACTGACTATCTGCGCAAGAGTTTCGGTCTCTGCGTTTTTTGCGGACCTTCGCGACGGGTGTTTTCGATTGTAGGAGTTACAAAAACACGGGGAGAATTGGAGAAATGGTGAATGGTAGGTTTGGAGATTTGTCCTGATTTATTAACGCTTCGGAGAAACGTGTTGGGCTTCGAGTGTCTCACGTCTCTCATTCCCAAAAACCCATCTTGGATTGAGTGTTGAATGCCGTGCTGACCTGCATTGGTGGTTGGTTAGGCCGAACCTGTTTACAAAACTGGTTTTCGACAAGAGCAAAGCCAGTTATTGGTTTTCGCATGCGCAAACGCTCTTTTCTTAGAGGGGGCGTTTACCCACGCCGACCGCAGCGGGCATGGCCAACCGATCCGTCAAGCTGATGCAAACCTTGCGTAAACGCATTGCGTCCGAGAACATGAGCAGTTGATTCGGAAGAGTAATCAATCAAAAATCAGAGCCGCGACCGTCAGGGAGTGTGGGGCGCAAACGCTCCCTAACGGTCGCGGCTCTGACTAACTTATTATTGAACAAACACTGAGCGAAGGGATTGCCCAGCACTATTTCGAATCCGGTGGCGACAGCGATTTGATCAACTGTCCGTTGCTGCCGTTGTAGAGGCGGACGACGCCTTCCTCGCCGCCGGCGGCGACGATGCTGCCGTCCGAGCTGACCCCGACCGCGTACAGATAGTCGTTATTGCCGCCGAAGTTGCGGGCGTTGCCTCCGCTATCCACATTCCAAAAACGCACGGTCTGGTCGCCGCTGCACGTTGCGAACTCGGGCTTTTGGCCGATAAAGACCAGCCGCGTCACTTGCTTGCCGTGAGCGGGGATAGTGCGAACCTGCTCGCCCTTTTCGTAATCCCAGATCTTCACGGAATTGTCGGCGCTGGCGCTAGCAAGCAGCTTTCCATCGAATTTCCAGCCCACGTCCATCACATGATGCGTATGGCCTTCGAATTGCTTGAGGAATTTGCCGCTGGGAATCTCGAAGACTTTGACAAACTTATCGGCGGAGCATGTCGCTAGTTTGGTTCCATCCGGGCTGAAGCAGACGCCGAACACCTGATCGCTGTGGCCATTCTTGATTTCCACGACCAGCTTGGCCGACGCCACATCGAAGACTTTGATCTCGCCGTCCTCGGTCGGAACCCCGCCGCCCGTGGCGAGCAGCTTGCTGTCCTTCGAAAAAGACAGAGCCACGACGCGATCGGCGAATCCGGTGATCTTCTGGCGGAGAGCGCCGGTGGAAGCATCCCAGAGAAGCACGTCGCCATAAAAGCCGGACGCCAGGAATTTGCCGTCGGGGCTGAAAGCAAGCGAGTCAACCAAGCTTAGATGAGCCGCCTTCAATGGATTCTTGTCCGGACCTGTTAGCTTGGGATCGATCAACGTGCGAATGTAAGCGCCGGAGCCCGCGTCGTAGATGTGAATCTGATTTCCCCGGCCCGCCGCCACGGCTGATTTGTCCGGACTGACGGCGATGGCGCGGACCGGATGAACATTGGCGGGCGGCGCATTGAGAACGACCTTGATTTTTTCGCGAACGCCGGTCGGCGGCTTGGCCCCTTGATCGATCCAGAGCTTTAGCAGGGCCAATTCGTCCGGGTTAAGCGGTTCTTCGCCCTTTGGCGGCATGAACGGCTTTTCCGTTTTGCCCGCCAGTTTGATTAGCCGGCTCTCCGCCTGCTTGCCCGCCACGATGGCGCTGCCATGCTTACCCCCCTTCAAGAGAGCCTCATAGGAACTCAGGTCGAACTTACCCTCTTTCACATTGCCCGAATGACAGGTCGCGCACTTGTTCGCAAAGATCGGCTCGATGTCTTTTTCGAAGGTCACCGGGTCCTTGCGATCCAGCAGGACAACCGCGATCGGCTTCACCTTGGAAGGCTTGCTCGGCGTCTCATCCGCCCAACTCAATCCAACAGGACAAAAAAACGAAGCAAAAAGCGTCAGCGAAAAACGCATTGGAGATTCTCCGAATTGTCAGTTGTCAGTTGTCCGTGGTCAGTTGTAAAAGACAGAGTGTCCTCAATCAGCCGTATACCTGAACATTCACTGACAACTGACAACTGACAACTGACAACTGACAACTGACAACTGACAACTGACAACTGACAACTGACAACTGACAACTGACAACTGACAACTGACAACGAACTATTTAACAACATTTAAAGTCAACTTCGCTTCCTGCGTTGCTGTGATCTTATCTTTGATGGGCGCTATGGCTCGCACGATAAGGTCCGTGCGTTGGCCGATGGGAGCATCGGCTGCTGCCTTGATCATCATCTTCGCTTCATTCTGACCGGCGGGAATGGCGACGGGATCAGCCGATAGGCCCTTGAAGTTCTGCGGCAGCACCAACTCCAGTTTGAACTCACCGGCGTAATCGTATTGGCGGGTAACAGTAACCGTTACTTCCGTTTGTTCGGCAACTTTCAAATTGGGCTTGGGAACATTCAATGCGAGCGTGCCGACGGTCTTTGGCAGAACGGTCAGCGTGACGGGAGTAGAGGGCAGGACCACCTGGATGGGCTGTTTCTGCTTGGCCATCGGGTCCTTGTTGTATGGAATTTGGACCTGGGTGCGCAAGAAGAGGTTATAAGTGCCGGGAACCACGTTTGCTTTGGCATCTACCACGAGAGTCGCCTCGGTCTTGTCGGGAGCGATGTTGACCGGCTGATTGTTGTTAATGACCAAATTTTGCGGCAGATCGAGCGGCAGGGCCATGATCTGGAGTGGGTTTTTGAAGTCCGGCCACATGCGCGCCAGATTGACCTTTAGGTTCGCCTTTTCACCCTGCTGGATTATGGGCTTGTCCAGCGTGGCGGTCAGGTTGTAGGGAGCTTTGTCGCGCACTGCCAAGACGAGTTGCCGATCGAGACGAGTAATCGTTGGAATTTGTTGCTGGGGCTGCACGGGCCAAGTTATCGAGGCCGGTCGTGCTTCTTTGACAACCGGTTGACCGTTGACGGCGGCGGTTCCCTTGACTTTGATGGCGCCTGCCCAGGCCGGCGCGTCGGCTGCGGCGGTCAGAACCAGCTCGGTTTGCCTCATGTTCTTTCCCAAAACTTGCGGCGGACAGGTCACGCCCTTGGGCAACCCTTCCACGTTTAGGGCAATTTCGCCGGTGAACCCGTCGAGGCGCCAGGCCAGAACCGTGTAGCTCTCACTGCCGCCCTGGAGAACACAACAGCCATCGGGCCGATGGTTGTTCGTGGGCATCAGGATCAGTTGATAGTCCGGTAGATCAGGGGTGATGCGAACGCGATAAATCTCGCGCGGTCCGGCCGTGGTATCCGCCGTCGTGCTGGTAACGAGCAGTTGATATATGCCGTCGGCGGGCACGACAAAGCGGTACGGCGCCGGGTCGTGAGTGCGGGCGAAACATTTGAGACTAAAGTTGTCCGGGCTGTCATCCTGCTCGACGATGTCTTGCTTTGCCGCCGGGTTGCGAAGAAGAAACTTCATGTCAACCGGGTAGCCCAGTCGTTCACTGTAGACATCGATGTTGTAGCCTTCGCCCTTCTTGGCCGTGAAGCTGTACCAATCGCGATCGTGTTTCTTTTCAATCCGGCCCGCGATTTCGCAAGGGAGCGGGACAGCCTGGGCGGCTTCCGGCGTATCGTTGGCCTCATTATCGAGCACCACTGGAGCCCGGGCGAAAGCGACAAAGATCGGGTTGGAGGTTCCCACGGCATTCTTGACACGATATTCAAAACCATCTAGCGCGGAAGCAGCCGGGGTGATATGGCCCGTGTAGCTGATCGAGCCGCTCGCGGGCATGGCAGGCGCCGTCACATCCACGACGAGTTTTTCCAGTGGACGTCCGTCAAGAATCGCATTCGGATCTAGCTGTCCATTGGGCAGATTGCGTCCAAATAGGGTTATCTTGGCCGTTTTTCCGGGTTCAATCATGGGCGGGTAGATGGCGTCGATCCAGGGCGCGGTACTGATGGTCAGCCTGTAAAAGTGCTCCGGGCCGCCTTCGGTGTGCGTGAATGAGCACTGGCGCACCAGGTAATCGCCATCGGCCGGCAAGGTGTAATCGAGTACGGCATCGCCTTGATTATAGAAGCGGTTGAAGGTGAGGCGTTTACCCTTGGCGTCGTACAGTTCCAGTTCGGCATGCAGTCGGCTGTCCAGTGTGGATGCCAGGCAACTGACCACGACGCGTTGGTCTTTTTTGCCGGCGAAGACGAAGTAATCCACATCGGTGGGATTGGCCATGTTGCCGTTGATCGTTGTGTTGAGGTCGACGCGCTGGGCCTGATTCACATCGTTATTGGGCTCCTTTTCGAGCACTTCGGCCAGGTCTCCAACTGCAAAAGCACGGGGGTTGCTGATGCCCCATTTGTTAACTAAACGCACATCATGAAGCCCAAGCGGCGTATCAGGGGCGATCGTGACCTTGAACTTGGTGATGATGGGCTTGGCTGGTGGCGGAGCGGGCTTTTTGGGATCTGGCGGCGGGGCGGGCTTTTTGGGATCCGGGGCAGGAGGAGGAGGAAGAATCGGCTCCGCTTTGATGCCCGGCGTGCTGAAGTGCAGTTCCTGCGGCTCCTCAAGGTCCGTGCCGGTAAACGTCATCTCAACCGTCGTTCCAACCTTGGCTCCCATGGGCATGACCGTAAGCAGCCGTGGCGATGGGAGATTGCTGTCTTGAAGAGGCATCTGCGCGGTGGCCTCACCTTGAAGACTCAAGCAAGCGATGAAGGCGAGTAGCGCCAACCGAAAATGAAACGAAGCCGCGATGGAAGTGGTTTCCCTTCGCATGATTCGGATACCTCGTGGGCAGGAGAGCGTGTAAACCGTGAGGCGCTATTCCGAGGGACGCTAACGGGCAAGAGGCAGGTTGGAGCGGTCTGGGCCGCGGCGGGTTCTTCTATTGGATGAAATTAAGGCATGAATGTCGCGGACATTATTAACCAATACTAGTCTCCAGGCAAGAGAGGGTCAAGAATGTTCACGACCGGGCAACGGACCATCTATATAAAACCGGTTAGGCTGGCTGCCGATTTACAATTCGTTTACGTTTCGCGCCCGCTGCGAACTTGCGGACGGGAGCCTGCGGACGCGAAACGATAAACAGGAGCTTCTCACCCAACAAAAAGGGAATCCATTTATGGGCCCCGTGGAAAGCGCGTTGGCGACGTTGGCCGGCGTTATCGTCTTGTTGCTATTGATCCTCCTTGTCGTAAGCGGCGGCCAACTGGGACGATTCGGCCTGGCGTTCAAGTGCTTTCAACGAACGCTTCGTGACCAGGCCTTTGCGGAAAAGGTGAAGGCCTTGGTCGCTCCCGCCGAGGCCAAGCCAAAGACGCCGCCCAAGCCATCCGGAGCCCCGTTGCGATTGTTGGGCCTTTTGCAGCGCGAGGGGCGTTTGCTGGACTTTCTGCTAGAAGACATCCAAGCTTATCCGGATCAGCAGATCGGCGCGGCCGTTCGCGACATTCATCGCCAGTGTCAAACCGCTATCAAGGAGCACCTGGTGCTCGAACCGGTGTTGCCGCAAAGCGAAGGCGCCCCCATCGAAGTGCCGCCTGGGTTCGATCCTTCGGCGATCCGCCTCACCGGCAATGTGACCGGGCAGCCTCCCTTTAAGGGCACACTGCGGCATCACGGCTGGCGCGTCAAGGAATTGAAACTCACCGCGCCGGCCGAGGGGCAAGATGAATTTATCCTCATGCCGGCTGAAGTCGAACTGCCCTGAATGTTGGCGAGCGGGGGGCGTGAGCCCCCTGATTTCTTGATATAATCAGGGAGCTCACGCCCCCGCTCGCCAAAAGCCTGAGAATGCCATGTCGTCTTCGCGCTACATCGTGGGTATTGACCTGGGCACGACAAACAGTGCCCTGGCATTCGTGGACACCGGCTTGGCTGAGGAGAATGCGCAGCCCCAGCAGCTCGCCGTCCCCCAAGTCGTGCAACAGAGCGCTGTTGATGAACGCGCCATGCTTCCTTCCTACCTGTATCTGCCGGGCAAGAATGAATTGCCTGCCGGGAGTCTGAAACTCCCCTGGGACGCCAACCGTGACTACTGCGTCGGCGAGTTTGCCCGGATGCAGGGCAGCCAGGTGCCGACGCGGCTGGTTTCATCGGCCAAATCGTGGCTCTGCCACTCTGGTGTCGATCGCCGTGCGCCGCTCTTGCCCTGGAAAGCGCCCGAAGACGGCCGGCGCGTTTCTCCTCTCGAAGCCAGCACGATGTACCTCAAACATTTGTGCGAGGCCTGGAATTACAAGTTTGGCCGGGAAAACCCGGATCACCGCCTCGAACAGCAGGACATCATTCTGACGGTCCCCGCCTCGTTCGATGCCGTCGCTCGCGAATTGACGGTCGAAGCCGCCCGAGCGGCGGGTCTGGAACACATTACCCTTCTTGAAGAACCCCAGGCTGCGTTTTATGCCTGGATCGAGGCCAACGGCGACGCCTGGCGCGAGCAGGTCGAGGTTGGCGATGCGGTGCTGATCTGCGACGTCGGCGGCGGCACGACCGACTTTACCTTGATCGCCGTGAGCGAGGAAAGCGGCCAACTGGCTCTCACGCGGGTGGCGGTCGGCGATCATATTTTGCTGGGCGGCGACAACATGGATTTGGCCCTGGCTCATACCGTAGCTCAAGGCCTTGCCGCTAAAGGCACCAAGCTGGACGCCGGCCAAATGCTCATGCTCTGGCACAGTTGCCGGGTCGCCAAGGAGACGCTCTTCTCCGACCAAAAATTGACCTCGGCGCCAGTCACGGTGCTCGGCCGGGGCAGCAAAGTCATCGGCGGAACCATCAAAGCCGAACTGTCGCGGGGCGAGGTTGACAAGGTATTGCTGGAAGGCTTTTTCCCTGAGTGTTCTCCAGATGCCGAGCCCATACCGCAGCGCACGGTCGGTTTACAGGAATTGGGTCTGCCTTATGCGAGCGACCCCGCTATGACGAAGCACCTCGCACATTTCCTGCACCGGCACACGGCTGCCCTGGCCGAGCGAGTGCCCCCGCGGCGCAAGAAAAAGCCATCTACGCGGCCGACGGCCATCCTCTTCAATGGCGGCGTTTTCAAAGCGAAGGCGTTGCGAGAGCGCGTTGTGGACGTGTTATCCCGCTGGTCGTCTAGCGCCAAGGAACCGGCCACCCGCGTCTTGGAAGGCGGCCATCTTGATTTGGCCGTGTCGCGCGGGGCAGCCTACTACGGCATGGCGCGGCGGGGCAAGGGTGTTCGCATTCGCGGCGGCGCGGCCCGCTCCTACTATGTTGGCATCGAATCCTCGTTGCCCGCCGTACCCGGCGCCCCTCCGCCGCTCAAGGCCCTGTGCGTTGTCCCCTTCGGCATGGAAGAGGGCACGGAAGCTGATCTACCGCAACAAGAATTCGGTCTCATTGTTGGCGCTCCCGCGGAGTTTCGTTTCCTCGCTTCCTCGGTTCGCCGCAACGACGCCGTGGGAACAATGGTCGAGGACTGGGAGGGGCAGATCGAGGAACTCAGCCCTCTCGCTACGACACTCGAAGGCCAGGCCAAGGCCGGCCAAATGGTGCCAGTCCACCTGCACAGCAAGGTAACGGAGATCGGCACTCTGGAACTTTCCTGCTTGAGCGCCGACGGCAAGAAACGCTGGAAACTGGAATTCAACGTCCGCGAACGGCCGGAGTAAGGGCCCATCCCAAAACGAGGACAGGACCCGTGATTCTAGGGCCCTTTTCCCCATTTTGGGATGGGCCAAACTCCTCGCCTTGCGTTGTGTACTATGCTTGCAGGAGAAGTTTTCTCCCGCATGGCAAGAACTCGCAAGGCCTGTTCATGGCGACCGCCTCCCTTCAGCCGACGCTTGCTATTAAACCATTTCCGAGAGAAACAGCGCCGGCAGGGCGAATTTCGACCTGGCTCATGGGCGGCGTGCTGGCCGTTTTTTTCTTCGTCACATTGCCGCTCTTCTTGAGCATGCCGGTCGATTGCGACACCCACTTTTACGACGTCTGCGCTCGAAACTTGCTGCGCGGCGGCGTCCACTATCGTGACACCTTCGACACCAACCTTCCCGGCATGCCCTGGCTCCACACCGGCGTCCGCTATCTGCTGGGATGGAGCGTGGAAGCCATCCGCCTGGTTGACTTTGCCGTGCTAACGGTGGTTATTGGCTTCCTCCTGCGCTGGCTGCCCAAAATTGCTCCGGCCTGGCGTATAGCTTTCGCCCTGGTTTTGTACACACTCTATTTCTCCATGACCGAATGGTGTCACTGTCAGCGCGATTTTTGGATGCTCGTACCTTGCCTATCGGCCGTGGAAATGCGAAGTCGGCAACTTACACGCATTATCAATCACGACTCTTCAGCAGCGATTGCATTGTGGGCCTTCATTGAAGGATTAGTCTGGTCGGTCGGCTTCTGGATCAAACCCTTTGTCGCGGCACCGGCGCTTGCATGCTGGATCGTGTCCGGGCTTCTCGGGAGACGGCAAGGAAGGAAGTGGCCATTGGTCCTGGATGGACTCATGGTTTTCAGCGGCGGCCTGGCTTCGGGGGCAGCGGGGGTGTGGTGGCTGTGGCAAAGCGGTTCATGGCCTTACTTCTGTGACATCATTTTTGTCTGGAACCGGGATTACGTCGGTTTCGATATGACTGAAGACCTTGGTTGGCTCTTCATTGCCGGGTCGTTCGTGCGTTTTTTTCCCTGGGTGTTGGTTCACTTGATGGCCGTTCCTCTGGCGGTGCAGTTGCTTTGGAAAGGTGCGAATGCGGGAACAGGTAAGTCGGATGTGCGGTTAGCCGCGATGTTTTATCTTGCTTGGTTGTTTCAAGCGGTCGCCTTGCAGCATTTCTTCGATTACATTCAACTGCCCGCGATCTTTCTAGGCTTGGCGTTGGCAGCTTGGCGCTTTGCCAATTCAACGCAGGTGATCTTAAAGAGCTGCCTATTGGCGTTCTTAATACTGTGTCCCGTCCTCCGCTATCCTTCCCAAGTGATCCAACGACTGCCCTTTTGGGAGCGCAGTCTCCGCGAAGGCAGCTCGGCTGAAGTGAAAGATGGGCTTACACTCCTTCCCCGCGTCGAATGGCGCGATCTGAAAAAGGTTGAAGATTTCTTGCGCGAACGGCATGTTCAGGACGGCGAATTGACCTGCTTCAGCATTCAGACAATTTCGCTTTACAACGCGCTGGAAGTGCGCCCATCCATGCGGCATCTCATTCTCCAAGCCAACTACACAATCTTTTCCAGCCATCGCGACCAAATCCGCGAGGAAGTGGACGCCAGCTTGCAGCAATACGTAGTCGTGGATCTATGGAATCTGGATGTCCCTTACCGGGACATTCCCGGCCAGGCAGGCGATACGGATTTGCCGGACTGGATCTTCCCGAAGAATTACAAGCACCTTTATCCAGAGCCACACATCCTGCTCTTCCGGGCCGGGCGCTATGTCGTATTTGCCCCGCGAGACAGGTTTCGGCAAAGCCTTAGCACTTCTCATTCGTATGCTCCCTGAGGCACTTCCAGATGGAGCAGATTCAAACAACGATCCATCCGCAATCCGACCCGCAGAAGGGCAAGACTAAGAATCTAAGGCTCCATTACCTCTATGAGCGTCAGGCTCACGCGATCCTGCCGCCCATTGTCGGGAACGATAGATGGAAACTCATCTGTCTCCATGCCAGGATGCACCAAAAAGGTGCGGTTTCCAGACTCAATGTCTATCGTTACACGTAGGGTCGATCCACGAGCATTGGCCAGCCAATTCAAGAACCCTTGAAGGTAGCTATCGCGGTACTCCAAAGGATCGCAGAGCCAAAAGCGCCGGGAGCTTTGAAGCCTGCGAGCCAGGTCATCGTTATAGAAGCGCTCGGGCTGATATGCGAAGCTTTGATTACTGCTCAATCCCGTCTCGCCTCGCCGGTTAGATAGGCTCAAGCAGACCAGTGGCCCTCGCTCATGCATTACGTACAGCGTGGTGACCGGTGATAAAATCGCTCCTTGAACGGTATGCAAATTCTCGGATGGGACTTGATCAGGCACGAAATCAGCCTCTAGAAACGCTCCTCGGAGGAGGATCATGTCGCCTGAATGCCGGAGGCCGCCTTCGTCCAGCCGATTTAGCCGATGCACTAGCTGCTGAGCATACAATGGTGTGGCGAGGCCTAATCCTTGTCCCGTCGGGGTCAGACCCCATAGGAAAATAATGGAAGCAGTCGATGCTGTCATCGCGATTCGCAACTTCACGGACCTATTGCGGACTATCAGGTATGCGAGGATTAATTCTCCCCCCAGTATCGTGTAAGTGAAATAGCGCGAACAAAATGAAGACTTTGCGGCTAGGAGAGTCAGCATAATGCCCGCGGCCTGAGGAAGAATCAGCCAAAGCCAACCCACCCAAAGTATTTCAGGGCGCTTAAGATTGGAAAACTCAGCGCCCATTGGCTGGCTTTTTTCATATGCCCCATCTTGCGTGTTATGCGAGGCTGGCACTGGGCGATCGCTGTCCATTTGGGGAGGGACATCGAAACGTAACCATTTGCCTCCAAAAATGCGGACAATCGAGAGTGTAAGAAGAGCGATCAGAAAAGTGAGGTTATGGAAGGAAACGATGATCAACCATCCTGCCGGACCCGACATATTATCTAGATAAGCCCTGTGTAGACGTGTAAAATCTCCGATCTCTCGAATGTAGCCAAGCGCGGGCAACACAAGAAGCGCAGCTAAAGCGCAACCGGCAAACCACCAGAATAACTTGTTGCGTACACGGGCAAAGCGAAACCCAGCCGAATTAACATCGTCCGCCCCAGTAACTCCATTCGGGTCCAAATAATCGGATCGCCATTCAGACAACATGCCGAACGACCAACAGAAGATTATGCCTGTGTGAGCGACACCCGCCAGAAGAATTAGAGGATTCAGATAGGCAATAAGAGCGAGATTGAGCCCGTAAGTGAATGCGGCCAAGGCCGTATCTCGATTACGGCGAGCGCGAAGGATATTCACCATCGCCAGAAACGATAGCACACAGGCTAAATTGGCTAGGGCGAAAGGCCTAGTCAGATTGCTAATCGCTACTTGCATGGGGTCGAGGGCGGTCAGGAGTGCAACTACAAGACCTACAATATTACCGCCAATGCGACGCCCCAAAACAAACATAAAAACAACTATGCCCAATCCCGCTACTAGCGATGGCAGGCGTAGCGACCATTCAGCGATCGGGAATAGGTGAATCACCAGATAGAGTAAATAATGGTAAAGTGGCAAAGGGTTGGCAATGCCGTAGGGAAATACCGATCGGGCTTTCACTTCTTGCCAACTCTGAACCGGCACCAAGACGTCTTTCTCGCCGGGCGCCATGCCCTCTGGGCAAATCCTTTCCGCAACTGCATACACTGCTCCGAATTCATCCTGCTCCAAGCCATCATTGATTGACCACAAGCGCATAGCCAGGGCGATAAATAGAATCGCCGCGAGCGCCAAACCTGTCTGGGTTTCCTTTGGGATTGAGAAGGCCATCGGCTTGGCTCCAAGAGGGCTAGTGATTGCGATTATGGCTATGCGTAGATGTCATTTAGAGTCGGACGTCCGAAGATCTCGCATTAGGAGCTTAGCCCCTATAACTTCAAAGAGGAGACCAACGGGGTGTTAATTGTTTACGAAGCGGCTACAAAAGAAGTGGCGGAGAAACTGCTTCAAGTCGATCCGTTCAATCAGAATGGAAACATCTTGAAATATCAGATACGGCCCTGGAACCCGGTCATGATCAATCGCGAACTCTTTTCCGCGCCCTAATCAAATGCTCATGAGCCCCAAGCCATCGCAAGAAGTCTGTCTTAGGATTTGCACATCCGTGTGATATGGCGAAGCATGTCGCGTACCGAGACGACCGCAACGGGCCGACCGTCCTCGACTACGGGCATGTGACGATAACCTCCGACGTCCATCTTGTGCAAAGCGAACGCCAGGGAATCCGAGGCACTCACCGTTTCCGGGTTCGGCGTCATATAGGCATGCACGGGCGTGACGGCATAGTCGATTTCCAAACCCGCCACCTTCGCCAGAAGATCGCGCTCGCTGAAAATGCCCAACAGTTTGCCGGCGGTATCGATGACAAGCAGCGCCCCGATGTCGTTTTTTAGCATCGCCTGGATCGCATCGTGAATCGCCGTGGTGGGCAGTACGGTAATAGGCTCGGACGGATGCAACATGCCCACCGAATCATCCATGAGACTGCGTTCGATCTTGTCCTGTCCCACCGGACGGTCGAGTTGCGTGAGGTCTTGCAGGCATTTGCTGCACTCCTCGCTGCCAGGCAGATTGTCGAAACCGCAGTTGGGGCAGATCATATTTTTGTTGATCGTTTAGCGGCTTCTTGTTGATCGTTTAGCGGCGAGCCTCTGGCGAGCGCGGTCTCCGCCCTTGCCAGAGGCTCGCCGCTAAACGGATACGCTATTCAACAACCCACGTATCGTCATTGGTAAACAAGGCTTCGAGCTTGCCCCGGCCCTTGACGCGGATTGCTTCCTCGATTTGCTGGTTGAGGACTTCATCATACGTCGGACGTTCGACACAGCGAAACACGCCGCAGCATTCCGGGAAGTCGGGGTAGACCATTCGACTTAGAGTGTAAGCGAGGCTGGGTTCGTCCGCTTTTTCGTCGTGAATCAACAGATCGTCGACGCCGATGCCGTTGCCCAGCGCAACGATTTCCGGATTGAGGCCGTGCAGCCGAATTCCCTTGTTTCGGTCCTTGCCGAATATCAGGGGCTTGCCATGTTCGAGGTAGAGGGTGTTTTCCGCCTTGATCGTCTTGTCGGTGGCGTATTCGAAGACCGCGTCGTTGAAGATCTTGCAATTCTGATAGATTTCGATGAACGCCGTGCCCTTGTGAGCAGCGGCACGTTTCAAGGTCTCTGTCAGATGATGGATATCGACGTCAATAGTGCGGGCCACGAAGGTCGCCTCGGCGCCAATCGCAATGGACAGCGGCCGCAGAGGATTATCGATTGAGCCCATCGGACTCGATTTGGTGCGCGTCCCGATGCGCGAAGTGGGCGAGTATTGGCCTTTTGTCAGCCCATAGATTTCGTTATTGAAAAGTATAATCTTCAGATCCACATTGCGGCGAATGGCGTGGATCAAGTGGTTGCCGCCAATCGACAGCCCGTCGCCGTCGCCGGTAATAACCCAGACCTGGAGGTCAGGCCGGCTGATCTTGAGGCCGGTGGCCAAAGTGGGCGCCCGACCGTGAATGGTGTGGAAGCCATAGGTATTCATGTAATACGGAAAACGGCTGGAGCAGCCGATGCCCGAAATGAACACCATGTTTTCGCGTGCGACACCCACGCCGGCCAGAACTTTTTTCATCTGAGCCAGGATGGAATAATCGCCACAGCCCGGACACCAGCGGACCTCCTGGTCACTGGCCAGGTCCTTGGCTGTCAGGGTGGGCAACGTAGTCATCGTTGACATAAAACTCCTCGATGATTGTGGGCAGTCTCGCCTCGGCATCTGACCGGGGGCTACTGTCGGGTTAGCAATCAGTTCGCCCTTTCATATGGAAAGAAGCGACCTGTGCCTTGAGAAATCAAGCAAGCATTTCTTCGATTTTCTGTTCAATCTCACTTACCAGGAACGGGCGACCCTGGATCTTATTGAGTCCCTGGGCATCAACCAGGAACTGCGCCCGCAAAAGCAGGCTCAACTGGCCGGCATTTAGCTCGGGAATAAGCACTTTCTTGTAGCGTTTTAGGACTTCGCCGGTGTTTTTCGGCATCGGATTGAGATAGCGGAGATGGGCCTGGGCAACCTTACGCCCCTTGCGTTGGGCACGCTGGACGGCCGTGATAATTGAGCCATACGTGCCGCCCCAACCGATCACTAAAAGGTCCCCTTCGTCTGGCCCATTAACTTCAAGTAGAGGAATCTCATTGGCAATGTTGGCGATCTTTTGAGCGCGGGTTCGCACCATGTGCTCGTGATTGGCCGGATCGTAGCTGACATTGCCCGTCACGTCCTCTTTTTCCAAGCCGCCGATGCGATGTTCCAAACCCGCCGTACCGGGAATGGCCCACTGGCGGACAAGACGCTCGTCCCGCTTGTAAGGCTGGAAGTGGGCCTCGCCGTTGCCATTACCGTTAGCGGCGCCGCTGCTTTTGATCTTTTCGGGATGAGAGACCTTAATCTTGGGCAACTCATCGACTTTGGGAATCATCCAGGGCTCGGCGCCATTGGCCAGGTACCCGTCGGACAAGACCATTACCGGCGTCATGAAGCCGATCGCGATGCGGACGGCCTCGAAAGCCATATTGAAACAGTCGGCTGGTGAACACGGCGCCACGATAGCCACGGGACATTCGCCATTGCGGCCGAACATGGCTTGCAAAAGATCGGCTTGTTCGGTTTTGGTCGGCAAGCCGGTGCTGGGTCCGCCGCGCTGCACGTCGATAACGATCAACGGCAACTCGGTCATGATCGCCAGGCCAATGGCCTCCGCCTTGAGACAGATCCCCGGCCCGCTCGTGGCCGTCACGCCCAGGGCTCCCCCGAAAGCCGCGCCAATAGCCGCGCCTACAGCGGCAATTTCATCCTCGGCCTGCATGGTTCGCACGCCAAAGCGCTTCAATTCCGAGAGATAGTGCAAGATGTCGCTGGCCGGAGTAATCGGATAACTCGAGTAAACCAATGGGATATTGGCCAGGGTCGTCGCCGCCACAAGGCCTTGCGCCAACGCTTCATTGCCGGTGATTTTTCGATAGGTGCCGGGCTTGATGGTCGCGGGTGGAACCCGGTAATGGACCGGCATGGTCTCGGTGGTTTCGCCGTAGTTGTAGCCAGCCTTCAGCGTTCGGGTGTTAGCTTCCAGGACGGCTGGGTTCTTCCCGAACTTGTCGCGTATCCATCGGAGAGTCGGGTCAAGGGAGCGCTCGTAGAGCCAATAAACCAGGCCCAGCGCAAAGAAATTTTTGCACCGATCCGCTTCCCGGGGACTGAGTTTGACCTCGACGACAGCCTCGCGATTAAGCTTGTTGATCGGTATGGCGAAAATGCGATACCCCTTGAGAGACCCATCCTCCAAGGGGTTATTCTTGTAGCCGGCTTTATGCAAATCGCCGGTGGAAAAGGCGTCGGAATTAACAATCAGGATGCCGCCCGGTTCAAGGTCCTTGATATTTGTCTTCAAGGCGGCGGGGTTCATGGCGACCAGCGTGTTAAGCTTATCGCCCGGCGTATGAATCTCCTGGCTGCTGAAGTGAACTTGGAATCCGGACACGCCGGCGAGTGTACCGGCGGGGGCGCGGATTTCCGCGGGGAAATCCGGCAGAGTACTGATATCATTGCCGAGAATAGCGGAGGCATTGGTGAACTGGGTCCCGGCAAGCTGCATGCCGTCGCCAGAATCGCCGGCGAAGCGAATAGTGACGGAATCCCTTTCTTCGATTTCCGCGTGGCGGGTATTGGGGTCTTTTGAAGGAGCGGAAACGGTCATGAAAGCCTCACCTGTTTATTAAGAGCACCTTTGTGCTGTTATTGTTATTCTATGACGCTCCCAGCGAAAAGTGGTCTAGTGACCAAGCAATGTCCATTCTTTGGTGAAGGAATGGTCATGCCCCTTCCCGTTCTTGGGGAACAATGCCTGGATCCGGCGGCAGGTTATAGACCGTCGAGGGAAAGTGTTCAACCAGGTAATGAACAATCCGCTTGACCGACAAAACGCCCACGGGACACCCGGCTTCGTTCATGACGGGCAGGTGCCGGTAACCGCCCTCTTCCATGAGACGCACGGCCGCGCCAATTGTTTGCTTGGATTGAACGATGACGGGATTGGGCGTCATAAAATCCAAAACCGGCATGTCGAGACAGCGTTTTTCGGCCAGGACCCGGCGAAGAAGGTCGCGCTCCGTGAAAATGCCGACAAGCCTTTCGTCTTCGCAGACCAGAACACATCCCACCTGTTGCTGGCGCATCAGAGAAACTGCCTGAGCAACTGATTGCGCGGGCTTGATAAATAGCGGTTGCGTGGGATTCAATCGCGCCACGCTGTCAATTTTCAGGTTACGCTCTAGGTCCATGCCAGCTGGTGTTTTTTAGAAACTTCTGGGGGTCGTCCGACTCGGTTGTTCGCTCGTCGACTATCCCGAAAAGGGAAAAACTCCCTATCTGTTACAATAGCACCTGCGTTCTAGAGTGGCCTAGAATTTCCACCTGCCGACTCGAATGATGGCTTTGGTCTCTTGCGCCGCAGGCGCGGATTTCGTGAACTATTCGTTAAGACCCACATAGGTTCAGGGACCCAATGGTGGATACGAGACTGGCCAATCGCGTTGTCTTAGTGACGGGCTCGTCCGGAGGCATCGGCGGCGAGGTGGCAAGCGCTTTCTTCCGTGAAGGAGCCCGAGTGGTCGCTCATTTCGGGCAACACGGCGAACGGGCTCGGCGCTTGGCAGAACAGCTAGGGCCCAATTGCGTAGCTCTGGGCGGCGACCTTACTCAAGAAGCCGAGGTTGACGGGCTTTTTCAGAAAATCGAGAGCCATTTCGGCCCTGTGGAAATAGCGGTTTGTAATGCCGGCAAATGGCCTGTCGATGATGTGCCTTTGGCAGAAATGACATTAGAACGTTGGAATGCGACTATCGCCGTTGATCTTACCTCCGTCTTCCTCACCATGCGAACTTTTCTTCGGGGCGTTGCTCTGCACAAGATCGCAGAGCCCACGGCCGTATTGATCGGTTCTACAGCCGCTATCTTCGGCGAGGCCGGTCATGCCGATTATGCGGCCGCCAAGGCGGGACTGACCTACGGCTTGGCGCGTAGCTTGAAGAACGAAATATGCCGTATCGCGCCCCGAGGCCGAGTCAACGTAGTCTGCCCTGGCTGGACCTTTACCCCCATGACGCAACGCTTCGCCAATGATCCTGCTCAGGTCCGCCGAGTTTTGCAAACGATTCCCTTGCGTAAAGTCGGGCGGGCCCATGACGTCGCCATGTCAGTTGTCTATCTCGCCTCGCACCATCTTTCGGACCACGTATCCGGCCAGGTTCTGACGGTATCGGGCGGCATGGAAGGGCGAATGCTTTATGATCCCGATCAGGTCGATCCAACTCAGGCTTAATCCGCATGCCAGACCCAGCGCGGCTTCTCCATACGCTTAACCAAGCCGTCCAGCTTTTTCGGGCAACGCCCGGCCATCGGGGCCGGGTGATTGCAATAGAGGATGCCGCTGACGTGATGGTGACGGGCGATCTCCATGGCAACGTGGATAATTTCCGTCGCTTGCTTCAAAGGGCCGATCTTGCCAAGAATCCGCGCCGGCATCTCGTCTTGCAAGAGGTGGTCCATGGGCCGTTTCGTTATCCCGACGGCGGCGACAAATCTCACCAATTACTGGACCTCGTTGCCGCCCTCAAGTGCCAGTTTCCACGCCAGGTCCATTTTCTGGTCGGCAATCACGAACTGTCGCAAGGGAGCCGCCGGCGCATCGCCAAAAACGATATCGATTTGAACGAGCTTTTCCGCCAGGGCGTCGGAACCGCCTATTCCGCCCGGGCAGCCGAGGTCTACGGGGTCTATCTCGAGTTATTCGCGGCAGCGCCGTTGGCTGTGCGCACCGTTAATCGCGTCTTCATTAGCCACAGTCTGCCGTCCGCCATTAATCATACGGCCGGCTTTCTAGCGGGATTGGAAAAGGACCAGAACTCCGAGGCAGACTTGTTGCCGGGCGGCTGTGTGCATTCGCTGGTCTGGGGCCGCGACACCAGCCAAGCCAATGCCGCTGCCTTTCTCAAATTAGTTGACGCCGATTGGCTGATCACCGGACACATCCCATGCGATCAAGGCTACGACCTGCCGAATGACAATCAGATCATCCTTGACTCGATGGGAGCGGTCGCGGCCTATTGCCTTTTTCCGGCCGAGAAACGGCTAACTCGTGAGGAATTAATTGCCTGCATTGCCACTTTGTGAAGATCAAGTCCAAAAATCGCGGCACAACCTTGAAAAACCATCAATCGTTGTTCAAAATCGTCAAGTATCCAGTATCTCCTCTCCGATAGGGCGGAATGAAGGTTCGCTTTAACAAAGCTCTTACAAGAAAGGCGTTACTCTTCGCGCACCGGCCATGAATCAGCAGCAATCCTTAACACCTCTTTCGCTTCCCGAGACGCCTCTGGAAGCCATTCAAGATTTAGTCGACGAAAAGGTCATTGTGGAGGGGCATTCCTTCCTCATCATGCGCCCGACGGATTCGGACAAGCTCCTCGATCATCCCGCGGTGCGGGCTGCATTCGCGGCTGATGAGTACATGCCCTACTGGACCGATCTCTGGCCGGCGGCGCGAATGCTGGCCAAGGCGATTATGCGGGAGAATTGGCAAAAGGGATTACACGCGCTTGAAATCGGTTGTGGGCTGGGATTGCCGGGCATCGCCGCCCTTGCCAAAGGGCTGCGCGTCACGTTTACCGATTACGACGCCACGGCTCTCAGATTTGCCGCCAACAACGCCCAAGCCAACGGCTTCGACGAATTTGAAACACTGCAACTCGACTGGCGCTATCCGCCCGCCGACCTCAAGTTTCCACTCGTTCTCGGCGCCGATTTGATCTACGAGACGCGCAGTGTCGAGCCGGTTGTCAACTTGATCAAGCAGGTTTTGACCCCCCATGGCGTCGCCTTGCTCGCGGACCAAGATCGCATTCCGACCGAACAATTCCGCCAAGCCTTGAGCGACCGAGGGTTTCTCTTCACCACCAAGATCATGCATGCCGGGGAACCGGGCGGCCGACGCGTCAAGGGAAGCCTTTATCGAATCACTCATCCGAGTTAAATAGGCCTGCAAGAAAAAGAACGAGTGGGTTCAATTGCCGACCCTCTGACCCTGTTGCTCAATTGGCGCTGATCCAGAGGGTCGGAGCCTGATCCTCAGGATCAAAGTGGTGATCCAGAGGGTCCAGCTGCAAAACCATGAAGTCTTCTGACATCCAACGACCGCAACTGCGTTTACCGCCCAACCCGCCCTGGAGACCCGTTTTGTTGGTCCAGAGGGTCATCACCTGATCCACAGGGTCGAAACTTGGTCCACAGGGTCGAAACCTGGTCCACAGGGGCTAGGTGCGAGGTCGACGAGAAACAGGGCCATTTAAACTCATTCTTGGGCTTGCAACCAGCCTACTCAGTAGGCCCAGGTCCGTTCAATGCGACAGGTGCTCTGGAATTTGCCCAGATTGCATGCTCGAGCACCACCATATAGCCCTGCCATTTCTGCATTTCATTAAGTACACTGATTAAGAAGGATTTGATAGCAACGCATTTGGCTCAGGAAATTGAAATGCACCGATCTCCAATCCCACTTGTCTCGATGATTCTGCCAACGGTCCTGCTTGCCGGTCTTGTTGTTGCCGCGGAAAAGGAAGATGAGCCGAATGTAGAGGTGAAGGTCGTCAAGTACAACGACCTTTGCAGGGAGATTATCGGCCTCAAAGGAAAGGTCGTCGTCGTCGATTTCTGGGCGGATACCTGACTATCCTGCAAAAAGGAATTCCCGCATCTGGTCGAGATGCAGAAAAAGTACAAGGACCAGGGCTTCGTGGCCGTCTCGGTCAGCCTGGACGATCCCAACGAGGAAGGCGCCCAGGACAACGTGCGCAAGTTTCTCAAAGAGAAAAAGGCAGCCTTCAGAAATCTCATCCTGGATGAGAAGCCGGCTTTCTGGGAAGAGAAACTCAAGATTGACGGACCGCCTTGTGCGTTCGTCTTCGATCGCGATGGCAAGATTGCCAAGAAGTTCGATGGCTTTTTCGAGTACGCGAACGTGGAGCCCCTGATCGTCGAACTCCTGAAGAAAAAGGACTAGCTCAAGCTTTGCCTTTACGCCTCCGGAGCGTGAGCCACGGGCATCGACCCTGAACTCCGTCGCTCGGCCTCCGGACTTGCAAAAGTTAGTAGGCCTCCCGATTGGTGTCTAATGACTTTGCCGGAGCAGACCAAGCAACTGACGGCTGCGTTGGGCCGTATCCCGAGCGGGCTATTCATTGTGACCGCGCGCCAGGGCCAGGCGGAAACCGGCATGCTGGCCAGCTGGGTGCAGCAATGCTCCTTTGTTCCACCTCTAATAACCTTGGCTCTCGCTCCTGAGCGGCCTATGTCGGTCTGGCTACATGAGGGGTCTGTATTTGCCATCAATATCTTGGACGTCTCCCAAACGGATATGATCGGTCACTTTGGTCGAGGTTTCGCTTTGGATGAGCCGGCTTTTACCGGCCTGGAGGTTTCCAGGCTTCCCAGCGGCCTGATCATCCTTGATGAAGCGCTCGCTTACCTCGAATGCCGGGTCACCAACCGGTTTCCTACGGGAGACCACAATCTCTTCATCGCGCAGGCTCTGTCCGGCAAGCTCCTTGGCGACGGGCAACCAATGGTCCACATCCGCAAAAGCGGCGTGCATTATTAATTCGTTGGACCGCTGAGAATCGGAACATGACTCATGCCCTTCCTTCCTTAATTGTCAGCCAGGATACGCTTCGCGCCCAGCGCGTTCCGCCGCGCCAGGCGTTGACGCGCAAATGGCCTGTCCTTCACGCGGGTACAACTCCGACCTTCGATCGTTCGCGCTGGACTTTTCATATTTTCGGCTTGGTCGAAAAACACTGGGAATGCTCCTATGATGAGTTTCTTGCTCTGCCGCGCGTCCAGGTGAAAGCCGACATGCACTGCGTCACACGTTGGAGTAAGCTCGATAACCTCTGGGAAGGCGTCAGTACGCGGACCGTCATGGAGAAAGCCACTCCCTTGCCGCAAGCTCGCTTTGTGATGGTCCAATGCGAGCATGGATTTACAACGAATCTGCCCTTGGCGGACTTTCTTGGCGAGGATTGCCTCTTCGCCTGGAAGCATAACGGGCAGGATTTGGAGCCCGATCATGGCTACCCGCTGCGCCTGGTGGCGCCGCTTTTTTATGCGTGGAAGAGCGCCAAGTGGGTGCGAGGCATCGAGTTGATGGAGACCGATCGAGCCGGCTTCTGGGAAAGCTGGGAACACGGCGGCTATCACATGCGGGGCGATCCCTGGAACGAAGAGCGGTTTCGTGAGCAATGAATCTAATAGGAATGGCGAGCGGGGTTGCGTGAGCGCCCCGTGTATTAGACAAACAAAACACGGGGCGCTCACGCGGCCCCGTTCGCCAGGCAATGGCTATGGTCAATCCCGTAATTTTCGCCTTTCTATTCGTTATAAACACGGTTGTTCTCCTAATTGCCTTTTACGTTTTCGCGGGTCTCATGGGAGACCTGGATCTAGGGACCCTGCCGACGCTAGTCCTCAAGGCACTGGGCTTAACCCTAGCCGTGACGGTGGTCCAGCTATTTCCTATCGGAGGTATCTGGCTGACAATTCCTCTTTGGCTTTTTGGCTTTCTGGTCCTCTTCCGGATGGACTTTAGCAACTGTTGGCTGTTGGCCGTGGTAGTCTGGGGATTATCCACGGCAATCCGCTATTTTGTCCTGATCGCGATTATCAAGCTGGCTTGAATGGGGTGGCAGTGAAAAGGGCCTTTAGTTGCTGCGACCGCCAATTTTTAGCATAGTGACAGATTTGGAGGCCCCTAGGACTTCGTGACGCTTGGAACTTTATGCCGGGTGACTTGTGGTTAGGATCTAGCGAATGATTTTTATCGTTTACTTGCTTGTGTTCCTCATCTTTATTCCGATAAGTGTGGCCTTATTGATCATGAGTATGCTGCTTAGCAGCAAGATCATGGGAGGAATTGAGTTCGGTGAGCTAAGGGACGTGATCCTTAAGTCGACAGGGCTATTGGTTGCGGTGAACATCGTGGCTTTGTTGCCATGGGGAGATCTCCCAGCATTGGTGATTTTCCTCGCCGGCCTCGCTTCACTCTTTCGCTTGGGCTGGCTTGAATGTTTAATTTTGGCCGTGGTTAATGGTATTTTGAATATGTGGTTAGAATCGGTCGTCTTTGCCATTCTCAAAAAGGCTTTTCTTTGATTTCTAAACATCATAATGGCTCGGATCTGGTTGCCAGATTTAAGGGAATTCTCGGGGATGGGGCCGTCCTTTCGTCTCCCAGTGAACTGCTCGTCTACGAATGCGATGGTTACACCATTGAGAAAAACAAGCCCCAGGTCGTTCTGTTTCCCACTTCGACCGAGCAGGTAGCCGAAATAGTCAAGACGTGCAACGAGGCCAAAGTGCCTTTTTTGCCGCGTGGCGCCGGCACGAGTCTAGCCGGCGGCTGCCTAGCGGTCGGCGGCGGCGTCATGATCGCCTTGACGCGCATGAAGCGCATTCTTGAAGTCAATTATCGTGACCGCTATGCCGTGGTCGAGTCGGGCGTCGTCAATCTCTGGCTGACCAATCACCTCAGGCCCCAGGGTTATCATTTCGCTCCGGATCCGTCGAGCCAGGGGGCTTGCACGATCGGCGGCAACGTGGCGACGAACTCCGGCGGGCCCCACACGCTCAAATACGGCGTCACGGTCAATCACGTCCTTGGCTTGGAACTAGTGTTGCCGGATGGCCGCGTGGTGCAAACCGGCGGGCCGACCGAGGACAACCCAGGCTATGATTTGACCGGCGTAATCGTCGGCTCGGAAGGGACATTCGGCATCGCCACAAAGGCTTGGGTCCGCATTACTCGTAATCCCGAGGCATATCGCACCCTTTTAGGTGTTTTCGAAACGGTGGATGATGCCACAAACACGATCAGCGACATCATCGGCGCGGGCATCATTCCCGGCGCTCTGGAAATGCTCGATCGCTTGATCCTCCAGGCGGTTGAAGAAGCCTTCCATTTCGGTTTCCCGCTCGATGCCGGAGCGGTGCTGATCATGGAAGTCGATGGACTCGAAGCGGGCCTGGACCGGGATGCCGAGCGCATTGTCGCCATTGCTAAGAAGAATAATGCACGCGAGGTTCGCCGCGCCGTCACCAATGAGGAGCGCATGAAACTATGGAAATCGCGCAAGCAAGCGTTCGGCGCCATTGGCCGGCTGGCTTCGAGTTTTTGCACGCAAGACGGCGTCGTCCCGCGGACCAAGCTGCCCCATATTCTGCGCGTTATTCAGGGGATCGGCGAGAAATACCAACTTCGCATTGCCAACGTCTTCCATGCGGGCGACGGCAACATTCATCCCATACTGCTCTTTGATGAACGGGATCCCGATCAAGTGAAGCGCGTGCTGACCGCCAGCAACGAGATTCTCGACGAGTGCATCGCCGCCGGCGGCAGCGTCACCGGGGAACACGGCATTGGCGTCGAGAAAATCGACTTTATGCCCAAGCTCTTTACGCCGGAAGATTTGGCCATGATGTTGCGCCTGAGGTCTGCGTTTAACCCGGACGGCAACTGTAGCCCGCAGAAAATGCTGCCGACGAGCGGCGCCTGCATCGAACAGAGCAAAGTGGGGAGGAAGGCGGCGTTGTAGATCCGTTGAATTTGTCGAATAATTTATGGGACACCATTTAAAACACCGAACATCTGGAATTCAAGGAGTCCTACGATGGCACAAACCACGTTGGAAAAGCCACAAAAAACTACGCTGGAAAACCGTGTCGCTGCGCTAGAGCAAAAGGTCAACGAACTAACGTCTGCCTTGGAACGAGTTGCTCAACCCAAAGATTGGCGAAGCACTATTGGGGCATTTGCGGGAGATGAAACCATGAAACAAATCTTCGAGCAAGGGCGAAAAATTAGAGAGGCGGATCGCAGGAAAGCCAGGCGCAAACTGAAGCCCCGTCAAAAGGCGAAGGCATGATTCTTCTGGACACAAATCACCTGTCGGTACTTTGGTTTGCCCAGGATCAGCAAAATTCCAACCTCGCCAACCGACTGGCTGCTTCTGCCGATAAACAGGTCGCTACCACGGTAATTACGATGGAAGAAGTATTGCGTGGATGGTTGGCCGAGATCAAGCGTTTGCGGGAGTTCGATAAACAGATATTGATCTACGAAAGGTTAGCAAGCGTTGTCGAACGATTTAGCCAATGGGAAGTGGTAGGGTTTGGTCGCTCTGCAGTGACAATGCTTGAGGCCCTATTAAACCAGCGTGTGCGAATTGGCATAATGGACTTGAAAATCGCGTCCATTGCACTGGCGCATCGTGCTTTGTTGCTCACCGCCAATCTCAAACATTTTCGCCGGGTTCCGAGCCTACGCGTCGAGAATTGGCTGGATTAAGTGCGGTGTTTTTTGCTACGGCAGTTGCTCTAGAAAACGGAGACGATTCCCTGGTCGACAAACTAGTCCCGTTGTCAACTCTGCAAGCAGGATCCATTGAGGAATTATGCGCTGCCGTGCGCGACGCCGCCTCTCAAGACTTTGCTGTCTACCCGCTTGGTGGTCGCACGATGATGGATCAAGGCTTTTTACCAGCTCGTTCTGGCGTGAATGTCGATTTGCGGGCACTAACGCGGATCATTGACTATCCCGCCCGCGATATGACGATTACGGTCCAGGCCGGCTTCACATTAGCCACATTGCAGGCCACTCTTGCGACGGAAAACCAACGCCTTCCCATCGACGTGCCTTTTCCCGAGCAAGCGACCTTGGGCGGAGCCATCGCCACTAATACCAGCGGGCCGCGACGCTATGGTTTCGGTACTTTTCGCGATTACGTCATCGGCATGACGACGATCAACGACGAGGGTAAGGAAACCAAAGCCGGCGGCCGTGTTGTCAAGAACGTGGCTGGTTATGATTTATGCAAGCTGCACATTGGCGCGCTCGGCACGCTGGGCATCATTTCCCAGGTTACGCTCAAGGTGAAGCCGCGACCGGAGCAGCAGGCCATGTTGTTGCTAGGTTGCGAAGAAGCCGCGCTAAGCGGTTTGCTGGATGAATTGCATCGTTCACGAACTCAGCCCGTTTGTATTGAAGCGCTAAATGCACGGTGCGCTCGGCATATCAATCAGAACTTGAAACTGAATTTGCCGTCCGATCCTTGGGTGCTTGCCATCGGTTTTGAGCACGCCAGCGAAACTGTTGACTGGCAACTCGACCAATTGGGCAAGGAGCTAGCCTTACAGACCCTAGGTAAACCGATCGCGGTTAAGGCAGCGGAGGCGAATCCGATTTGGAATGCCCTCACCGAAAACAGGGCCCATTCTGAAGCGTCCGTGGTCTTCAAGGCAAACGTATTGCCCAGCGCAACGGCCGATTTTTGCCGTTGGCTGAACGCTCAATCGATTCAACCCAGTCTTCAAGCTCATGCGGGAAATGGCATCGTAACGGGTCGATTAGCGGCCGGGCTGGAACTTGAACCGGTTCAGCGATTTCTACAAGAGGCATTGAAGATTGCCCAAGCTGTTAAGGGGAATATTGTGCTCCTTCGTTGCCCGGCAGCCTGGAAGAGGACACTGCCGGTATGGGGGGCGCCGCGACCGGATGGCTGGCTTATGCGCGCGGTCAAGAATAAACTAGACCCAAGAGGCATATTCAATCCCGGCCGATTCGTCGAAGGCATCTAAACGGAAATGATTCGCACCCGATGGTTATTGTGAATCTTCAGCGCACCACTCTCCCCGTCATGGGAAGCACTCCCAATGCGGGTCAAGGGATAGACTACGAGCTGTTTCTCGATTGCGTTCACTGTGGCCTGTGTACGTCCGCCTGCCCTACCTACCTCGAAACCGGCAACGAAAACGACAGCCCGCGCGGGCGCATTTACCTCATGCGCTCGGTGACGGACGGGCGGCTTGAACTCAACAACGAAGTGCGCCACCATCTTGATCTGTGCCTGGATTGCCGGGCGTGTGAATCCGCCTGTCCGTCCGGTGTTCAATATGCCAAGCTTATCGAGCCCTTTCGCATCAACATGGCGAAAGAGCAGGATTCCGGCAGGGATCTCGGACTGCTCCAGCGTTTGGCCCTTTTTCACGTCACGCCTTTTCGGGGCCGGATGCGTTTGGCTCTAGCGCCGGCTCGAATCCTTCAGTGGACCCGGCTGGATTCGTTAATTCGGAAAACCGGATTGACCCGCTTGCTGCCGAAATCGTTGCGGCAGCTGCATGACATGTTGCCGCGACTGGAACGGCATTATGGCAGGCTGCCGGAGGTATTGCCGGCCCAAGGTAAGCGCCGCGCTCGCGTGGCTCTATTTCTCGGTTGTGCCGGCGACGCTTTCTTCCCGCAAACTAATCTTGCGACCGCCCGCGTTCTTCAGCGCAATGGCTGTGAAGTTTGGATCCCGCGACAACAGGGGTGCTGTGGGGCCTTGCATTACCACGCGGCCCAGGAAGGGCCGGCACAAAAATTCGCAAGGGCCAACCTTGCGGCCTTTGGTCATGGTTTTTCGGAGGCGGCGGAAAAAGTTGATGCAATTATCGTCAATGCGGCGGGTTGTGGCGCTCAACTTAAAGACTATGGCCACTTGCTGCACGACACGCCCGAAGAAGAAGCAGGCAAAAAGCTCGCCGCCAAGGTGCGCGACATTAGCGAGTTTCTCATGGAATTGGGACCGGTGCGGCCGGAACATCCTTTGCCCATTAAAGCTGCCTACCATGATGCTTGTCATCTTTGCCATGCCCAGCAGATTCGCAAACAACCGCGAGATTTGCTTTCCTTGATCCCGGACCTCGAGCTGGTCCCGCTTGTCGAAACAGAAGTCTGTTGCGGCGCCGCGGGAAGCTATAACATCACACAGCCGGAGATGGCCGATCGTTTGGGTCAGCGAAAAGCACAACATATTCTCGACACGCAGGCTCAAGCGGTATTCACGGGCAACGTCGGCTGTCTCTTGCAAATCGCGCGCAACTTGCGTCCCTTTCGACCGGATATTTGGGTGGCTCACCCAATTGACGCCCTGTGGGCTAGCTACAGCGGCAAAACTCCGAAGCTTGTTCGAGGCCGGACTTGAATCCCATGCAAAGGCAAAACATCTCGACCGGCACGGCCTGGGAACCAATCGTGGGCTATTCCAGGGCCGTACCCATGGGTTCTTTCGTTTTCGTTTCGGGAACCACGGCTACAGACGAGGCAGGCAAAATTGTGGGAATAGGCGATCCCTATGCACAGGCAGTTCAGTGTCTGAAAAACATTGAAAGCGCGCTGCACCGAGCGGGCGCCAATCTCGAAGACGTCGTGCGCACACGCATGTATGTCGTCAAGATAGCTGATTGGGAAAAGATCGGTAAAGCTCACGGTGAGTTTTTTGGCGGCATTCGCCCCGCCACAAGTATGGTCGAGGTGAGCCGCCTGATAAGTCCCGAAATCCTCGTGGAAATCGAGGCGGATGCGCTGCTCGGAGATTGATCGAAATCCTTGTAATGGGGTTCTCAATGCAGATTCGCGGAATCATTCCTCCGGTGGCCACGCCAATGCAGACCAACGAGGATCTTGACTTGCCCCGCCTCTGCTCCCATCTCGATTTCTTGATCGGTGAAGGGGTCCACGGCGTCTTTGTTCTGGGCACTAACAGCGAGTTTTATGCTCTTGACGAGCGCGAAAAGCAGGAAGTGATTGCGACAACAATCGCTCATGTCCGGAAGCGCGTCCCCGTTTACGCGGGCACGGGCGCCGAGACGACACGTGAGGCCGTACGTCTCACTCGAATGGCCGAGCGCGAGGGGGCCGATGGCGTGTCCGTTATTACGCCCTACTTTATTCAGCCGAATCAGCAAGAGATTTACGACCACTATCGCCGCATTGCCGAATCCACCTCGCTGCCGGTGATCCTTTACAACAACCCGGCGACTTGCGGCGGCGTGAAAATCGATGTGGAAACGGTGGCTCGTCTCGCGGAAATTCCGAATATCCTTGCCGTCAAGGATTCCAGCGGCGATTTGCAGAATACTAACGAATATATCAAAGCCGTGCCGGATCGATTTTCGGTGATGGTAGGCCGCGACACCTTGATCTGCCAGGGACTTCTCTTTGGGGCCCGTGGCGCGGTGCCGGCCTCCGCCAATGTAGCGCCTCGGCTATGTGTGAGAATCTACGAGGAATTCATGCGGGGTAACTTGGAGGAATCCAAGGCTGCCCAACTGAATCTCAATCCCCTGCGGCTGGCCTTCACCCTTGGAACACAACCAGGCGGAGTAAAAGCCGCTCTCGGCCTCCTCGGCAAGTCAATCGGGCCTAGCCGCGGGCCTATTGCACCTCTTAATGTGGAAAAGCAAATCAAACTGAAGAAAGTGCTACAAGAAATGGGCCTGCTTTAACCGCTGGCAAGCCGATGCCACGGAACGACCCCTGGTCGGCCCGTGCCTTGTCGCGGGATCGCAACATTCAGGATGGCTGGCTGCCAATCCTTTTGCAGACTCACGAGCAATAGGCGATCAAAGCAAGAGCGCTAATATTTCTTAACACATGTAAACACCTCCTGAAAAGCGCGCTAATCAATTTGAACCCCAGTAACGGAACCGCCACCTTTTTTTGCCTGGATTTATAAGTAAGCCGTCATATTTAATCTGTTTCGGGTAATAGAGTTTCGTCGATGCTGTTGCTCAACAAGGTTGGAAAAGCATCGATAATGCAAGGCATGGCATTGTCTTTGCTTTAACCGATCACCAAGAAACGGGAATTAAGTTTAATTCGGAAAGAAGCCCAAGAAGTTGGGCCGAGGAACGGCGTCAACTTTTTCTTTCCAGCGACCTATTCAATTAAGGAGGTTGTGTTTTCTGGCCTGCTTCAGGTGCCCTGAGCTCCGAAGGAATCGCGAGCCGTAGGCCGGAAAGACTCTCCCTGTTAGTCCGAACCAGAACTCCCCTGAAGATTGTGTGACTCGGGTAATTCCCGAGTCCGTGGGTAGTGGTGCGACGTCCGGTCACGGCAAAGGGCACCGCGCGTGTGCCGGCGTCGCACCAATCTTTTACAATGCCCTCTACCCAAAGTCTTACGAAAACGAGCCCGGGCGTTTCTGGCAAAACGGATAACTGGAAAGAGTAGCTAATGCCTCTGCTTCCTCTCGAAACCTGCCTATTCCCAGAAGACCTCCTCGAGCTTCCAATCGAAAACGGAAGTGACGTTTGGTGGGTTTTGCACACCAAGCCACGGGCAGAAAAGGCTTTGACACGGGGCCTGCTGGCGCGAGAGATTGCCTTTTATCTCCCACTCCATGAACGGCACTGGCAGAATCGAGGCCGGTCGCTTTCATCATTCCTGCCACTCTTTCCCGGTTATGTCTTTTTGCACGGCGACCCGCACGCCCGTCGCCAGGCTCTCGAAACGAATCTGGTGGCAGGGGTTTTGCCCGTCACGGATCAAGCCGCGTTGCGTGCGGACCTGGTTCGAGTGCACCGCCTGATTGAGGCCGGTTCGCCCCTGACCCCGGAAGAACGCTTGGAACCGGGCTCGAGGGTCGAAATTGTAAAAGGGCCTTTGATGGGACTACAGGGAACCGTTCTTCGACGCGGGAAAAGGCTGAAATTCTTGGTCGAAGTGCGATTCCTTCAACAGGGCGTTTCGGTTGAAGTGGAAGCGGGTATGATTCAGGCCCTAGCAGAATAACGCCACTATTTCGAGTTCAAGGCATTGATATGCTTGTGGAAATGAAAACACAATATCCGCCTCTTTTCACAGGGTAAGAGGCCTCACGATTTGCATGAAGCGGGTGGTGAGAATCCCCCTCTGCGAAAAGGGCGGCAGGCTTGTCGCCTTTCGCATCATAGCCGTGAGATAATGTATGGTTACAGCGAAAGAATCGCTGCTTGCCCTTGCCAACACACCATGGAAGGTGTTGCCTGGTTGGCAGTTACTAAACAGCCGGCGTAGGGCCGACCGGCTGTCTCCCTTGAATTGGGATTGGCGCTAAATGCCACCCACGGGGACGGAGTATGCGCCGACTAAATCTCGGCGACGTTAATGACTGAACTCTCCACTTTGTTTCTGATAGGGATGGGCAATCGTTATGGCTGATACAACGCCTAGCCAAAGCGGCGCCGTCATGCCGAGGACTTTGTTGGGGCCCTTGGCAATCCTGACCGCAATCTTGGTTTTCTCCTATTGGACGACCTTTCGGGGGATGGAAGAACGATGGAGCGTGGATCCACAGTATTCACACGGGTATTTGGTGCCGCTGTTTGCCGCCTTTTTGCTTTGGTCACGCCGCGACCGGATGAATTGGTCGCTGGCACAGCCAACCTGGTGGGGAGTCGGTTTGCTGATTATGGGCTCGGTTTTGCGTTTGGCCGGCGTATTTTCTTACCTCGAATGGTTTGACAATCTCTCGTTAATTCCGACCGTTGCCGGCCTGGTCTTGTTATGGGGCGGCTGGATGGCCTTTCGCTGGTCTTGGCCGGCAATCGCCTTTCTAGTTTTCATGGTGCCGCTGCCGTATAGCGTGGAAGGCAAGTTCGCCGAGCAATTGCAATTGCTGAGCACGCGCTGCAGCACGTATTCGCTGCAAACCATTGGGTATCCGGCGCTCTCCGAGGGAACCGACATTCTAATCAATGAGGAGCGCATGGGAGTGGTCAAGGCGTGCAGCGGCCTTGGCATGCTATTGGTGTTCTTCGCTCTTTCGATCGCCGTGGCTCTGGCGATACGCCGGCCGCTAGTGGATCGCCTGGTAATCGTGGCCAGTGCCGTGCCCATCGCTCTCATCGCCAACATGACCCGCATTACGACGACCGGAATACTCTACGAGGCGACGAACAACGCGACGGTCCGGCAGGCCGCTCACGATGGGGCCGGCTGGTTCATGATGATATTCGCTTTGATTTTGATGTGGCTGGAACTGAGGTTTCTCGCTTGCCTGATCATTCCGGAGGATCCTAGGGAGCGGATGCCCGTGGATCTATTTAACAAACCGTTGGAACCAAAACCGGCGTCCGCGAATCTAAAGCCGTCCCGCAACATGAAGCGCCAACCGATTTCGGTTGGAGTTGCCTTGCCAATCGCCAAGCAATCAAAGGCCCGGTAACCGTTCACCAACGAGATGTATTGACTCGGCAGTCGCCTACTAATTCCATCCTGATTTGTTGGGAGATTCGTTGATGTCACCCGCCGATAGCAACAGTCATGAGTCCAGCCAGCCGGCCAACCACGTGCCAGCGATGACTGGTCCGTCGCCCAGGCTGCTACACAACGGCAGCACCGCGCTCACTCACTCGCAAGCGGTTCTCAGTACGCCGATGCCGCTGGCCTTATCTTCCGGGCCAAGCATCTTTACCTTGATCCGGGCATTACGGCGCCGGTGGCCTTTGGCAGTCAGCCTGGGATTGTTGGTGGGAGCGATCGCGGCCGGGGCGACTTGGTGGTTTCTGCCTCAGCCAAAGTTCGTCGCATTGCGAAGAGTTAGAGTATTAAGCAACCCAGATTACATATTAAGTAATGTTGACCGTTCGGGAAGCGGCGATCTGTTTCAGCGAGGTCAACTGGCCTATGTCACTGACCGTTTCGTATTGAACCGAGCGCTGAATAAGCTCGGTGAGAGCAATCTATCGCTGAATCGAAGTTTACCGGCTTTGGAATGGCTTGAAGGCAGTATTAGAGCGGAGTTTACATCTCCCGAAATAATGCAGGTCTCTATCTCGGGCGATAATCCAACCGAACTAAAGCTAATTGTCGATGAAGTTGTGAATGCTTATCTGGATGAGATTGCGAACGAGAAGCGCAAGGCGCAGGAGGACCGACTCGCTTTACTTAGAAAACTGAAATCACTATGGGAAAGCAATTTGGAGACACAGCGCAATCGACTGAAAGAGATTGCCAAAGTTGCTGTCGCTGCAAACCCCGCCGCATTACAAACTCATCAACAGATGATGTTCCGCGACTTAGGAAACACTAAGAATGAATGGAAGTCAGCGCGCCGCGAATTGCAGAAAATGGAAATCGATCTAAAGGAAAAACTAAAGAGGTTGGGATCCCTTGAGATAAAAGCCACAGAAGGCGATATTGATCAACTGGCTAAGAACGATCTTATAATCAAGCAGCACCAAGCTGCAAAGGACAAGATTCATGCTTTATTGTTGGCAACGACTGACAAAGCAGTCGACCCCGATAATAATTCGACCGTTAAGAATCTAAGAGAAGGCGAAAAAAACGAACAAGCCATCATTGATGAACGGAAAAAGGAACTTATTCCGTCTGTTATCAAGATGATGGAAACCAGACTTCAATATGACACAACCGCAAGCATATTAAACCTGAAAGAGAAAATCAGCTTCTACGAAACTTACGAAAAGCAATTGGCTTCTGAAGTCAAGGTTTTAGAAGACCAAACTTCGGAACTTGGACAAATTGCTCCTGACCTCCAAGGCAAGAACTTCAATTTGACGATGGCTGAAAAAACCATGGAACAAGCGGCCGCCGCCGTCAATGCCTTGGAAGTTGAAATGCAAAACAAGAGTGATCGTATCCGAGAATGGGGCCCAGCATTTTCCAAGCGCCCCGATGATTTCGTCAAGCGTGCCTCCGCATCCGGGGTAGCGGGCCTAGGCGGCTTCGGGTTCATTCTTTTAGCCGTCGCCTTCCTGGAGTTCCGTTCGCGCAAGATCGATTCGTCCGATGAAGTGGTCTATGGCCTGGGGATGCCCCTGGTCGGGACCTTGCCATGCATGCCATCGCGCAGCCGCCGGTTGGTGGGCTCGACTTCGACGAAGGCGGTGCAATGGAAAGGCATGCTGACCGAATCCATTGACGCGGTGCGGACACTTCTGCTCCATGCGGCCCAAACCGATACCTTGCAGATCGTCATGGTTACCAGCGCGGTCGGCGGCGAAGGCAAGACGTCCCTTTCCTGCCATCTGGCCGCCAGTTTGGCGCGTTCCGGAAGGAAGACCCTGCTAGTCGACGGCGATATGCGCAATCCTTCCTGTCATCGCATGTTCGATGTCGAACTAGAATCGGGGCTGGCCGAGCTTCTACGCGGTGAAATTGAAGTAGCCGAGGCGATTCACGCCACGCCGGCAGCGACGTTGAGCGTCGTTCCCGCGGGTCAATGTGACGCCATCGCCTTGCAAGCCTTGGCTCAAGGAAGCATTCAGCCGATCTTCTCCCAGCTACGGCAACAGTTCGATTTCATCATCGTCGATTCCTGTCCGGTCCTGCCCGTCGCGGATTCCTTGCTGATGGGCCAACAGGCGGACGCAGTCGTCTTTTCGATTCTCCGTGACGTAAGCCGCATGCCCAAGGTATTCGCGGCTTATCAGCGGCTCGCCATGCTGGGCATTCGCATGTTGGGCGCGGTTGTTAATGGCACAAACGAGGCCTCGTACGGTTCGGACTATCATTACTTAGTTCCGACTAACCGTGAGCAGGCGGCGGTCTAGGTAATGCAAAATGCACAATGTAAAAGGCGCTTAGAAATGAGCAAAGTCAGCCTAGTGTTACCGTACTTGTTTTTGCATCCGGAAATCTTTAGTGCCTAAGGTAATTTACATGTTTCGTTCGTTATACATTATGGCGGCTGTTCTGGTGGTCTTGGGGACCGGCCTCGCTCATGGCCTTTGGACTAATCGATGGTTGAATTCCGATGAGCCCGGTGCATCCGCCGCCCGGCTGGACAACCTTCCCCTTGACATCGGCGATTGGCATGGCAGGGAATTGAAGATGGATCCCGGTTCTCTCGCCATTGGACAGATAGTTAACTTTAAAAGCCGGGTTTATGCCAACCTGCAAACTCGTGCCGAGTTCAATGTCTTGGTCGTTTGTGGGCGGCCTGGGCCAATTTCCGTCCATACTCCTGAAGTTTGTTTTCCTGGCGCCGGCTTCCAGATTGTGAGCGAGCCGCTTCGCGTTTCCTTGCCGCTAGCCGACGACCTTCCTGAAGCCGAATTTAAGACGGCCCGGTTCAAGAGACAGAATTCCTCCGATGGGACAGAAATGGAGGCCTTTTGGGCATGGACGACCGACGGCCGCTGGCAAGCGCCCAATTCTCCCCGCTGGACGTTTGGCAGATTCCCCGCACTGTATAAGGTCTATGTGACGCATAAAGTGGCGGCCGCTAGCGAATCACCCGAGGAAAGCCTAAAGATCGCCCGTGCCTTCATGATAGAGCTTACCAGGTGCGTTATGAGTAAACCGCAATAACCCTTGAGAATTTGCCCCATCCCTTAAAGAAGGTAAGTTCGCCTTTCGCACACTTGTATGAACCTGCAATCGGAATAATGTGTTGCGGCCGCTTATAGCTGATTTTGAACCTTCCCCCTCTCCTGTAAAGAGCCATTCAGCTTCTAATCAAGAGCTTCTGGATGGTTTTGAGACTCTCAATTCCTTCCTGAAGTCCCGTGTGGGAGATCCCGTCCAGTCAGATTGACGGAAGCGTAAATGAAGACCTCGCCGCATACTTCGTTAATGGAGGTTAAGCTGGCAGCTGACATACCATCATTCAATTTGTTGTACCTGGTTCACCGATTGCCTTATCCGCCGGACAAGGGCGACCGCATTCGAAACTTTCACATAATTCGGCATCTGTCCCAGTTCGCGAATATTCACGTGGCATGCCTGGCCGATGAACCCGTCCCCGATCAAGCGCGGAAAGGGCTCGATCGCTTTTGCAGGCGAGTCGCCATAGTGAACCAACCTGGTTGGAAGAAATGGGGCCAAGCCTTTGCTTTTTTGGGGCGCGGACGCACGGCCACCGAGGGCGCTTTTCATTCAAGGCAGCTTTATTCGTTGGTGCGCACTTGGGGAGCCCAGACACGCTTCGATGCTTGTCTTGCTTCCTCCTCCGCCATGACCCCTTACCTGCGATGCCCCGAACTTCGTCACATTCCAGCCGTCGTGGATCTGGTCGATGTTGACAGTCAAAAATGGCTTGACTATGCGCGCCTCGGATGGGGCCCGAAAAAATGGCTCTATCGGCTCGAGGGAAATCGGCTTCGTCGTTTGGAGCAGAGCCTCCCCACATATACACGAGCCGTTACGTTGATCAGCGAACCGGAAGCGGAGCTTTACCGCTCCTTCGCTTTGCCCGGCTTCGTGGAGGTGATAACTAACGGAGTCGATCAAGATTATTTCAAGCCGTCGGAAAACGGATCTCAAAACGGCTGCGTTTTCGTAGGGGCGTTGGATTACCTTCCCAATATCGATGCTGCCAGCTGGTTTTGCCGGACAGCTTGGCCGGAAATCCATCGGCGTCGTCCCGGTTCAAAAATGAGGCTGGTCGGCAGACATCCTGTTGCAGAGCTTCAACGGCTGCGCGAAATTCCCGGGGTTGAAGTAGTGGGCACCGTGTCGGACGTTCGACCTTACCTGGCCCGCGCTGCCGTGGTGGTGGCGCCCCTGCGCCTGGCTCGAGGATTGCAAAATAAGGTCCTTGAGGCGCTGGCCATGGGCAAGGCCACTGTCGTTTCACCTGAAGCCCTGGAGGGTTTGAAGGGTCCAAAACAAGTGCCTGCCCTAATGGCTTCGACGGATCAAGAGTGGATTGAGACTACCAGTGACCTTCTTGACAACCCGGAGCATCGCAAAGAGTTGGGAGCAAGCGGACGGCAGTACGTACAAGAGCGTTACAGTTGGGAGAAAAACTTGGCCCAGCTTGTTGATTTGCTGGGCATGCGCCGGCCAAACACCTCAGAATCGAAGGAAACAAGAAACGGGGATAACACAGGCAATGGCTTTTTGGCGCTCGCTGGGGGGGGCCGACCGTGACCGTCTCTGGAACACCAGGCGTTGCTTTTACCGCCATCGAGGCTATACCCGGCAGGTCTTGCCTTCGCAGTATGAATGCATATTCGATATTCCGGCCGTATCATTGATGCCTGGGTTGGCATGCTTAGAAACCTGTCCTGCGCGGTTGATTCTAGTGTTAGGCAGCGAATTAGGAATTCGTCCGAAATCGCGGAAAGAATTTTTCTCATCCCCCATCCCCCCAGCGTAGGCCATGCCCGGACCGCATTCATTTGCATATGTCGCCGGGCCACCGTGGCGCCTACAATTCTCATAAGTTTCTCATAATTGGCTTCTAAACGAGGCAGTTCTCATGTATGGTGGTTCTGCGCGGCCGTAGCCAAGTGAGAGTTATGCCAGAATGCCAGGCTACATCTTTGAAATCCCCCTTCCCCCCGCCCCGTTCCGGAGCGGCTTAGACCTGGAGGAGTCGTGAGTTCCGTAGCTGAAACCCTGGAAAATGGTATCCCTTCCTCCGGAGAATCTGCTCCGGCCGTTTTCGAGCAAGATCCCACGGCGGACTGGCCGGTTACGATCATCGAGCGCAAGCCCGGCTGGCGGATCGTCGATTTTCCGGAATTATGGCGTTATCGCGAACTGCTGTTCTTCCTTGCCTGGCGCGACGTCACGGTCCGCTACAAACAAACCGTTCTCGGAGCAGCCTGGGCCGTTCTTCAGCCTTTGGCAAACATGATCGTGTTCACAGTGTTCCTTGGCCGTATGGCGGGGATTGAGGTTTCGGTTCCGTACGCGCTTTATGTCTTTGCCGGGATGCTGGTCTGGACATATTTCTCCAACGCCATTACGAGCGCGGGAGCAAGCGTTGTCGGCAACCAAAACTTGGTCACGAAGGTCTATTTTCCGCGCTTAATCGTTCCGATGTCCGCTGTCGGGGCGGGTATCGTCGACTTTCTAATCGGCTTTGTGATGCTGCTGATCATGCAGGGCTGGTACCTTTACTATGGAAATCCCGTCCTGCCAGGCTGGAATGTGCTCCTTGTTCCTTTCATTGTCTTGGCGCTGACCGTGGCGGCTCTGGGAGTCGGCACTCTGCTGGCCGCCCTGACGGTTGCCTTTCGCGACTTTCGCTATGTGGTTCCCTTCACTATTCAGATTTGGATGTTCGCCACGCCAACCATTTACTTGGACGCGGATACGATGTTCGGACCCGTGGCTCGTTCGATCCTGCCGCTGAATCCGGCCTACGGCTTGATCTACAACTTCCGCAATGCCATGCTCGGTCAGCCGCTCGACTGGACTGGTCTCGGCACATCGACGGCAGTCAGCGTGGTTTTATTGGTAATCGGCTGTCTTTACTTCCGCCGCGTTGAGCGCAACTTCGCCGACATCATTTGATTGGCAATCAGTAGGGGGCAACAGGTCGCATGTCCAAGGGCGCCATTTTTGTTTATGTGATGGCCTATGGTGGGGCTGCGGTTTCACTATTTGACCCGTTCATCGGGCTGCTGATTTACATTGGCTTTGCTATCGTGCGCCCGGAAGCGATCTGGGGGTTTGCGCTGGGCGCCGGAAATAATTTCAGCCGTACCGTTGCCTTTGCCCTGTTGGCCGGCTGGATGTTTCGAGGCTTTGGCAATTGGCAATTCGGCCGCGCCAAAGGGATCGTGGCGGCTCTCCTCTGCTTTTTCGGGTGGATGGCAATTTCCGCGGTTCCGGCGCCTCGGCAGGATGTGGCTTGGGGGATGATTGAACCTCTCGCCAAGACGGTGCTCCCCTTTATGGTCGGCATGACCGTTATTACTTCAATCAAACAGCTCAAGGCTTTAGCATGGGTGATTGCCTTGTCCCATGGCTACGTGGCATACGAACTCAATCTGACCTATTACAGACTTGGCTACAACCAAGTTCAGGAGGATGGCTTTGGCGGCATGGATAACAACTGTGTCGCCATCACCATGGTGACGGCCGCCGGTTTGGCCTTCTTCTTGGGTCTGCAAGCGCCGGGATGGTGGCGAAAACTGTTGGCTTTCGGCAGCGCGGCCCTAATGGTTCACGTTGTCATGCTGGCTTTTTCGCGAGGGGGCATGCTGGCCCTGATCATTTGTGGAGTTATTTCGTTTCTCTTGATCCCCAAGAGGCCGATTTATTATGCCTATTTCGCCTTGGCGATTGTCGTCGCGCTTCGTCTGGCGGGCGACCAGGTCGTCGAACGCTTCATGACTAGTTTTGCCGAGGAAGGAGCGCGCGACGGGTCGGCCCAAAGCCGCATCGATATGTGGAAGGATTGCCTGGTAATCATTGCTCGCCACCCTATCCTTGGAGTAGGGCCTCACCATTTCCCCATCGTCGCGCCCGAATTCGGATGGCCGCCCGGCAAGGAAGCCCATACCCTTTGGCTTCAAATAGGCGCTGAAATCGGTGTACCTGGCCTTTTGTTTTTGATGGCGTTTTACGCGCTTTGCGTTATCAAATTGTTGCCATTCCTTTATCGCCGAGCAGGTGAAGTGGATCCGTGGTTTCAGGACACGGCCCGCATGGTGACAGCTTCGATTGTCGCTTTTGCCATTTCCGCCCAATTCGTCAGCCTGGTCGGTTTGGAAGCGCCCTACTATGTGGTGCTCCTCGGAGCGGGCGCCCTGAAGCTGTATTCCACGTCGGCCAGTCCGGTCGGGCAGCCCGTTGTCATGCAGCAGCGTTTTCTTGTCGCACCGCGGCTTCCTGGGTTTATTTACCATTAGCGCTTAGGAAGCAATACGCCCTTCTGACCCTGTGGACCAATTGGTGCGGGCCCAGAGGGTCGTTACCTGACCCTGTGGGTCAAAGGGGTGGTCCAGAGGGTTTAACTCTTGAATATTAAGGGGCTTATGGCGGTGGGCAAAATCGTGTTTTTACCCTGTGCCTCACCTGCGGATGGTCCACAGGGTCGTTCCAGGAGCCACACAGAATCCAGCTTGGCGTCGAAAGACGCTCAAAGCTCGCTCGGCAAACGAAACCACGATTTCCTAATGAAGCACTAACCGACGATGAAACCAGTCATTCGTGTTGACAACCTGACGAAGGAATACCGCATCGGCCCCCTGCAAACGGATAGCTATTCCACCCTCCGCGAAGCCCTTACCTCCGCAGTCGCCGCGCCCTTTCGTAAACTCCGAGCGCGCGGACAATCCAGCCCGAATGGCCACGCCAGCAAGGACACCTTCTTTGCTCTCAAGGATGTCTCGTTCGAGGTGAATCCGGGGGAAGTCATCGGCATCATTGGCCGCAACGGAGCGGGAAAATCGACGCTGCTAAGAGTGCTCAGCCGGGTCACCGAGCCCACATCCGGCCGCGTGGAAATCCGGGGAAGAATCGGCAGTCTGCTGGAAGTCGGCACCGGCTTCCACGCCGAACTCACCGGTCGGGAAAACATTTTCATGAACGGCAGCATTTTGGGAATGTCAAGGCAGGAGATCAAAAGCCAATTTGATGCGATCGTTGCTTTTTCGGAAATTGACCGATTCCTTGATACGCCGGTCAAGCGCTATTCTAGCGGCATGTACATTAGGCTGGCATTTGCTGTCGCGGCACATTTTGACCCAGAAATCCTGATCGTGGACGAAGTCCTCGCAGTGGGGGATGTGGCCTTTCAGAAGAAGTGCCTTGGCAAAATGGAAGACGTTTCCCGACAGGGCCGGACGGTCGTTTTTGTCAGCCATAAAATGGGTTCGATTCAACGCTTATGCAGCCGGGGAATTCTCCTTAAAGAAGGCCGTATCGAAATTCAAGGACCCAAGGAAGAAGTTGTCGCTTCATACCTCAAGAATGAGTCCAGCCTTTCCGCGATCAGCTCATGGTCGAATTTGGAATGCATTACCAATCGCCGCGGCAATGGCCAAGCCCGTTTTGCCGCAATTCGTGCCCAAAGCTCCAATGAGCGGACCGGTGACTTACCATATCCAGATGGACCTTTGGACATTGGTATTCGAATTGAAGCGGCCGAGCGCGTAACCGCCGACAGTATTGCAATCTCGCTGTCCGACCGTTACGGAAATAAGCTTCTTTCCATCGACACTTTTGCGAAGGGCGATTCGGTGGTATTAGAACCCGGCATAACGGAAATGAGTATCCGGATTGAGAAATTGCATCTAAATCCCGGTGACTATTCCATAGGCCTGAGGCTGACAAACAGATGCTATGATCTTGATGCGCTGGAGTCGGTTGCAAGGATAGAGGTTGTCGAGCTAGAAGAAGAGGGTTTCGCCAGAAGGTCGGACAATCCGGGTCCTGTCACATGTACGTATAGTCTGGGCACCGTCAAGGTTTACTCCTAGATCGTAATCTTGTTAGAAAAGTTTCTTCAAGTACAATCTTGATTCCAAAAAAAGACCAAGAGGTCGTTTCGGCTTTGACCACAATTGGCAGTCTTAATACAAGCTCATCGGAACCATTAGTCGATCGGGGTGTTTATTCATCTTTAGTCATTGCCTGGACTCCGCAAATCTTACCTTAAAGGCATTAAGTAACCTCTATGAAGCCGGCCATTCGTGTTGACAACCTGACGAAGGAATACCGCATCGGCCTTCGGCAGAAGGACAGCTACGGCACTCTGCGCGAAGTACTTACGTCCGCAGTGGCGGCTCCCTTTCGCAAATTTCGATCACGCCGTCAGCCTTTGGACAACGCACAGGAGAAGAAGGACGCTTTTTTTGCTCTCAAGGATGTCTCCTTTGAGGTACATCCTGGAGAGGCGGTTGGGATCATCGGCCGTAATGGCGCAGGAAAATCGACCCTTCTTAAGATTCTAAGCCGCATCACCGAGCCGACAGTAGGTAGGCTCGAGATTCGCGGTCGTATCGGCAGCCTCCTCGAGGTCGGGACGGGCTTCCACTCTGAACTGACCGGTCGAGAGAATATCTACCTTAACGGAAGTATTCTCGGAATGAGCAGGCGGGAGATCACCCGAAAATTCGACGAAATTGTTGCTTTCTCGGAAGTCGAGCAGTTTCTTGACACGCCTGTGAAGCGGTATTCCAGTGGTATGTACGTGCGCCTGGCGTTTGCCGTAGCAGCTCATCTCGAACCTGAGATCCTCATCGTTGACGAAGTCCTTGCGGTAGGCGACATAGCATTCCAGAGGAAGTCCATGGGCAAGATGCAGGACGTAGCACGCCACGGACGCACCGTCCTCTTCGTTTCTCATAATATCTCAGCTGTCACACGGCTCTGCAATAGAGCACTATTACTTACCGAAGGGCACCTTGACCAGGATGGGCCTGCTCACGAAATTGCATGCGCTTATATGTCTCTAGGACGACAGGAAACTGCTTCACAAAAATGGACAAATTTAGCAAAGGCCCCTGGAAACGAAGTCGTTCGACTTTTGTCTGTCTGCATTCGCGAAGAGAACGGCGAAATTGCCGACTACCTAGACATTCGCCAACCAGCGCTGGTGGAGATGGAGTACGAAGTCATTCAAGCCGGTATCGAACTCGTGCCCAACCTTCATTTCTTCAATCAAGAAGGCGTCAATCTGTTCGTGGCTCTTGACCTGGACTCCCAATGGCGCCACAAACCCCGTCCGGTGGGACGTTACCGGAGCACTGCTCATATTCCCGGAAACTTCTTTGCCGAAGGAAGAGTCACCATCGGGGCGGCCATCAGCACCTACCGACCCTTTCGGGTTCATCTATACGAGCGCGAAGTGATCGGTGTTCATATAGTTGATAGCTCGGATGGCGATACAGCTCGAGGCGATTTCGTAGGACATATGCCTGGAGTCATCCGCCCGCTCCTGGCTTGGAACACAGCTACTCTAATATCATGAACCGTCCATTCGTAACGTCAGGCTGCTCGCAAGTGGCAGACAACCATTCTGGCCAGTGCGCAATTTGCGGCAGCAACGAAGTTACATCCCACCGCGCAACCGAGATGATGTTCGGAATGCGCGATGAGTTCATTTACCTCGAGTGCGGTGAATGCGGCTGCTTACAGTTACAATCGCCTCCGGCCGATATGAGCCCTTACTATCCTTCGAATTACTATTCCTACCAACCATTACATTCCTCTTTACAAGAATTCACTCGCCTTCGGCGGTGGCTTTCTCACAAGAGGAATGAAGCTCAACTTCTTAACCATTATAACATTTGGAGATTGATAGCTTGGCTACGCCCCCGGCCTGAGTTGGTTTCACTATCACACCTTCTGTTTCCAGCCAGCCTTAGTACTAGAAACGCACGAGTTCTCGATGTTGGATGTGGTAACGGCACCTTGCTCCTGTCAATGGCTCAAGCGGGATTTACATCTCTTCTCGGTGTTGACCCATTCTTACCTGGCAATATTGAATATGGTCCTCGTTGTCGAATCCTTGCGCGTCCCTTGGACTCTCTAGTAGGTGAGACATTTGATCTTATCATGTTCCATCATTCCCTGGAGCACATGGGATCACAAATTGAAACCTTTTCAACCGTCGCAAGTATGCTCGCCCCGCAAGGCGTCTGCCTTATCCGCATACCATTAGCTTCCTCCCAGCCCTGGCGCACATACGGAACTCACTGGGTCGAACTGGACGCACCGCGGCATTATTTCCTGCATTCCCGTAAGAGCCTGGAAGGGCTAGCCCGACAGGCCGGCCTTGAGGTGTTCCATGTTGCTTATGACAGCACAGGATTCAACTACTGGGCAAGTGAACTATACTCTCAAGGAATCTCGCTCCACGATCCTATCAGTCATGAACGGGTTGATCCAGGAACAATCTTTTCTGGTGCCGAGCTTCAAGAGTTTGAAGACCGAGCCAGGCTTGATAATGCTCAAGAAAGAGCAGGCAGAGGCATATTCTACCTCCGGCATGCCTAGTCCATAACACAGTCGATAATAATTACACCAGCAATTATTCTACGGGTTTGCAATCTAAAGTATTAGTCTGAACTGCTTACATTGGCCTATCGCTACGCAAGTTTTCAATATGACACTTAGCACTATTCCATTACAACCTAGTGTTGTTTGGGCCATTCTTGCAACCTACAACGGAAAGCAGTGGATTAGGCGGTGCTTAGAGTCTCTGCGCCAGAATGGCATAAGCAACATTGTTATCGTTGATAACGCATCGGTCGACGAAACACCAAAGATTGTTTCCAAAGAGTTTCCGGATGCTATCCTAATCGAGAATTCCACCAATCTGGGCTTTGGAAAGGCAAACAACCTGGGAATCCAAAAGGCCCTCAATAACGGCGCTACGCACGTTTTGCTTGTCAATCAGGATATCGTGTTCCAACAGGACACGGTTAATCTACTCCTTTCAGTAATGGAGAAGGACTCTGGGTTCGGCCTTGTGAGCGCCTTCCAGCTGACCTATGAAGGCAATTCAATAGACGCGGCTTTTCGGACCTATATGCCGCCGTCGTTCACTGATGATCTATATTTCAGTCGAAAGAAACAACTGTATGAGACAGACTATATGCCAGCTGCGGCAGTACTCATGAGTCGCGAGGCTCTGCTTTCCGTCGGAGGCTTCGACCCTCTCTTTTTTCTTTATGGGGAGGACGACGACCTTTGTTCCCGGCTTAGAAAAGCTGGTTGGAAGATCGGGGTCGTCCCTGCCGCAACCGTTCAGCACTGGCACAGCTTCCTTCACAAGAAGCGGGACATGAAATGGCGAAGAAATTTCACTTTCACGAGGGGCATTAAATGGCTCAAGAACAACCCTCATTCTTTGTTCATTGCATACCTAACTCTTGCCCGGACATGGTTTGCAGACGTGGACCCGCTTGAGATTTGTGCAAGAATTCCTGCATTCCTAAAGTGCATTGCCAAGATCGCCACCGTTCACGCCCACCGTGCCCGTAGACCGTATACTTTTTCTGATCCTTCTCACTGCAATGAATTGCCATGCGCTTCCGCACTCTATCCGCAAAAAGAACTGCGCTAGAGTTAAGTCGCATCAGCCACGTTCTTGAATGCGCCTTTTAGCTGAGGTACTAGCCACGATTCCCCTTCAAGTGTGTTACGTTCTGGCTTCCGAAAGTTGGGATCGTTATGCGCGCATGGCCTGGGTGTCCGCTACTCTAGTAAGACATTTTCACCCGAATTGCAAGATTAGCCTGCTTGTTGACCAGGCAACGGGCAAGGCTCTCTACTCTCCTCGGAGCCCCCTCTTAGACGTGGTAGACAATACCGTGGTTATCGAGACCGGCTTGGACAGTGCTTTAGCCCGTAGCCGGTTTGTCAAAACCACCATGCGCCGCTGGATTGTCGGCGACTTTGTATTCCTTGATGTAGATGCCCTCCCATTGGCGCCCTTCGCGGACATTTTGAACATCGATGCACCCCTGGCGGCCGCTTTGGAGTTCAATAAGGAAGAGAAGGACCGTTTCTTCCCTGACGGAATTGACCCAATATATGCCCGTCTGAACTGGCCCCGTCCGGTTCCCCGATATTTCAACACGGGGGTAATCGTCTTGCGGGATACGGCAGCTACCCATGCCGCGTGTGAGGAATGGCACCGCCGCTGGCTACTAACCCGAGACCTCGGCTGCCTGAGCGATCAACCATCCTTCAACAGCGCAATGCATGAAACCCGCACCCAGGTCGGGATATTGCCCCCTGAATACAACGCCATGGTGCTCTTTTTCCCCTGGCGCTTTCGGGCTTGCCGCATTGCGCACTTTTTCGAATCCAACAACGTGGGCGGAACGCTCCTAAGCCACTTGGTGGAATTCGTTGAGAAGGATCGGACAATTGACTGGAACGCCATCGGAAAATGTTTGGCGGAGGGGCACCCCTGGGAGCCGGCGTGCGAACCGTGGCAACTCTGGAGATCCAGAAACTATCTCCGGGCCATGGTGATGAAGGTAAGAACCATTTTGCGCATGTCGAAACAGAAGGCATGGGAGTCGAATTAGCCTATTTTATGGGCCCGCTCTTTTTCCGAGTTTTGGTTTCAGTCTCATTTCAGGAGCAGTTAGGTGAGTTACGGTCTTGTTACCGATGAGACGCTAAACAATGAGGTTAGGACCGGACAGGTGCAAGCGGCGGCGTTTAATTGGCCAGCCCGCGTAGCCGTGGTTGGTTGCGGAACGGTTGCCCGGGACTTCCATCTGCCGGTGCTTGCCGGGCATGAAAACATCCGGCTCGTCGCTCTAATAGACCGTGACGTGGCCCGCGCCCGGAAATTGGCGGATCAATATAAGGTGCCAACCGTCTTCGGCGACATTTCGGCAATCAACAAAGATTCAGTCGATGCCGTGATAATTGCCACGCCGCCCGCATTCCATGCCTCGGCCAGCCTTGAACTCATGGCGAAGAGAATCCACGTTTTCGTGGAAAAGCCGTTGGCGTTAAATCTGGCGGACGCCCAAACGATGGTTAAGGCAGCCGAGGAGGCCGGCGTCGTCTTGGCGGTAGGTGTTTTTCGACGGCTGTTGCCCTGCGCTCGGCTAATGAAGGCGGCTCTAGACAACGAGATTATGGGCAAACCGCTTCATTTTGATGTCGCGGATGGCGCGGTTTACGGTTGGGCGGCGGCGACACTGGGAAACATGCGCAAGGAATTGTCTGGGGGCGGCGTGCTCATCGACATGGGTTCGCATACCTTGGATCGCTTGTTGTATCTCTTCCCCGGGCCGGCCGAACTTCTCGACTATCAAGACAACGCTCTCGGAGGAATCGAGTCCGATTGCTCATTACGATTGCGGCTGGAGCATAAGGGCCGTCCGCTCGAAGGCAAGGTGGAACTCAGCCGGACGCGCAGCCTTCACAATAAGGTGCGCGTCGAATGTGAGCGCGGTGTTTTGGAGCTGCGTCCGGGCGACCGGTACAACGTTTGGGTTGTCCCCCAGGAGGACCAGCTAATCGACACGGCTCAGGGGCGTCCCCGTCCCTATGTCCTTCAAGCACGATGGGGCGATGAGCCAGAGAATTCCTGGTACGAGCCTTTTCGCGTGGAAATCGACGATTGGCTGGAGGCCATTCAGGTGGGTTGCGAGCCCCAATTAAGCGGCAAATCGGTATTGCCCACCGTTGAATTGATCGAGGAATGCTACCGGGCGCCTACGGCCATGGACGAGCCGTGGGTTCGAGAAGGGCTGCCAAATGTGTTTTCCCCCCTCACCCCCGACCCCTCTCCCCCCGCCAACTGCGCTTTAGCCGGGCAGCCCGTCCCTTCCGGCGGGGGGAGAGGGGAGCCAAGACGCCCGCATGAAGTGCGGCAAACCGGGTCGTGCAGCCAAATTCTGCAAAATGGTTGCACTCCCGATAGGACTGCGATTAGCGACCACGCCACGCCCGTAATCAGCGCAGCAGCATCGGGCGTACTTCCCAAACGGATTCTATTGACCGGAGCGACCGGCTTCATTGGCTGCCGCGTGGCGGAAGTGCTGGGCCTGCGTGAGGGCTGCGAGGTCCGAGCCCTGGTTCATAATCCCGGCAATGCTAGCCGCCTGGCGAGGCTGCCCGTTGATATGCGCATGGCGGATTTTGGTTCCCCGGAAGACTTGCGCAAGGCGGTGGACGGATGCGATGCCGTGGTTCACTGCGCCATCGGCACGTCTTGGGGCCAGCGGCGTGAAATCTTCGCGGTCACCGTGGACGGCACTCGCCGGCTTGCCGAGGCGGCGCTGGCGGCGGGCGTCAAGCGATTTGTGCATCTGAGCAGCATCGCGATTCACGGCAACGACGTGCGAGGGACGCTCGATGAGTCCACGCCGATCCGGCCCCCACGCGGAGATGACTATTCGGAAAGCAAGGCCAAGGCCGAACAGGTTATTTCCCAGGCGATACGTTCCGGACTTCCCGCGGTAGTGTTGCGTCCGACGAATGTCTTTGGCGCTTATTCCACCACTTTCATAACGCGACCCGTCCAGGCCCTGGCGGAAGGCCGCTTGGTTTTAGTCGATTCGGCCGATTGCCCTTCTAATACGGTTTATGTGGACAACCTGGTTGAAGCCATCATTTGCAGTTTGAAAGGCCCGGACCGAATAGTTGGCGAGACCTTTACCATCGGTCAGGGGGACGATCTGACGTGGGGCGATTTCTATGGATTCTTCGCCCGGGAATTGGGCGCCGAGATTAAAGTGCGCGATGGAAGAACTGGCCTTCCGGAGTCAGCCAAGCCAAGGGGCTGGCGTTTCCTAAGCTGGCCGCGATCTTGGTACCGGGGCATGGCCGGCTTGGCTACTTCCGAGGAATTCAAGGCGTTCGGCAAGAAGTTCCTTCAGACTGATCTCCTGGGCTGGCTACCTCGCAAATCCCTGGAAAACCTTCCAGGCCTCCGTCGCCGCGTCCAACATTTGCTCAAAATGGACAGGCCGGCCATCTACCGGCGGCCCGATGCACAAAAGCAGGAGCCTCTAGTTGAAATCCGACCCCGCCGCGTGAACGTCAGCATTGAAAAGGCCCACAAACTACTCGGCTATTCGCCTGTTGTCTCAAGGGAACGGGCCATGCAGTTGACCCTCGAATGGATTCGACATGCTCACCTGACCGCAGGCAATTGACCACAATTCCCTCTCCCCTGGTCACGCATGCGAGCCTCACGTCAAAAGGGTCCGCGACGAAGGCAACCGGCATTAATCACAACTGCGAGTTCACGTGTCGACCCTTAATCTAGACGCCAGCTTACAAACCGCGGAGACCCCAGCCTCTCCTTTGACCCCGGCGGCAACGAAGCCCTGGCGCGCCGGCGCCCTGCCTGCACTCGGGATCCTTACTGGCTTCCTCATCCTGGGTTCGTTTGCCTTTCGCCTGGACTTATTGAAGAACCGCGAATTCGATCCCGATGAGTTCGAGCATCTCCATAGCGCGTGGAGCCTTTCAAAAGGCCACGTTCCGTTTCGCGACTTTTTCGAGCACCACACTCCAGGGCTATATTTCCTGCTGGCGCCTACGTTCTCGTTTTTCGACGTCGACCATTCGCCAGAGGATGCGGTTGCTTTCTTATTCTTCGCCCGGCGGGTGATGTGGATTTTTGCGGGAGCGATACTTGGGTTGACGTTTTATCTCGGCCACCTCTGCTGGAAGGATATTCGGGTCGCCTGCATCGGGACCTCGTTGATCGCAACCGACATTGTTTTTCTTGGCAAAACCCTGGAGATTCGCCCCGACGTGTTATCGACGGCTTTTTGGCTAGGGTCGCTGGCTTTATCGGCGCGGGCCATGAATGTTGGAGAGAGCAACAAAAAAGTCCGATGGCTCTTTTTCGCAAGCGGCCTTTTTCTTGGGCTGGCATTAGTCTGTTCCCAAAAGCTCCTCATGGCCGGGCCGGGAATGGTGGTCAGCGTTGCTTGGTATTGCCTCGACCGGAGAATGCCGAGCGCCTTTGGTTGGCGGTTCCGGAATGTAATAGGGCAGGCCTTCGGAACGTTAGTGCCGGTCTTGGTCGTCCTCGGCTACTTCGCCTGGCATGGCAGCCTTTATGCCTTCATTCAGTGCAATTTCCTATTAAACCTGGGTTGGCAGCAGGAAACTACGGTAGGCGCAACGCTGCACTGGTTAGTGGTGCGAGACCCGTTTTTCATTGCGTTGGCTGTGCCGGGCGGACTTCTGGGATTTCTAAGTCTATTTCGAGCTCAGCGTTTTTCCGCCGTCGGCGTCTTGATCCTTGCAAATACCTTGGGGCTGTTCTTGGGGTTATATCTAATCCCTGTGCCTTATTCGCAATACTGCCTTTTATTCCTGCCAATGGTCGCTCTTTATTCCGCTGCATTTATCGTCAAGATGGCGGAGTTTTTGCAATCCTTGCTAAGGGAAACATCGAATCCCGTGAAGGAATTCCCCGCGGAAGCCCTTTTTTTCATTGGGGCATATTGCCTTATGCTGGGCTGCTGCGTGTACATAGCCGAGCCAAAAGCAATTGGCCTTTGGTTTTTTCCGCTTATTGGGGCGCTGACCATACTCCTGGCGACTTTGTTTTTGAGGGCCCGGCTGACCAATCTTGCTCTTGCGACATTCTTGATTCCCGGAAGCGTTCATTCTCTTCAGCAGATGATTTGGATGCGAGGTCTATCTAACGAGGAAATGGTTTCTAATCTTCGTTATGTTATGGAGAGAACGAGCCCTGACGATGTCGTCATGGATGGCTGGTCTGGATTGGGAGTATTTCGTCCGCATGCCTGGTATTACGCCTTCACTCATGGAGGTGTGCGAAGCACGCTTGATAAAGAGAGACTTCAGCGATTTGAGAACGATTTACAGAATGGAATCATAACTCCGAAACTCGTAGTCCTTGATAAGCACCTCGTGGAGCTGGCGCCCGGAATCACGACCTATGTCAGGAGCCATTACAAGCGCTCTGAAATAGCAGACGTTTGGGAACGGGCTGATGGTAGCGAGTCCCTGAAGGTTCCAGTGCCTCCATCTTAGTGGGCAAATAGCACCAGCGCCCTCTCTCCTGAAGCGCAGGCCGATTTATGACGCATAACCTCCATGTCTGTTATGTGCTGGTGTCCAAAGGCTGGGATCGCTACTCCCAAATGGCCTGGATATCGGCAAAAGCCGTGCGGTTGCTTCATCCCAAGGCACAGATATCACTTGTTCTCGATACCGCAACCGAGCAAGCACTCCAATCGTCAGCGCCATCGCTTCTTCATTTGATGGACGATGTGATTGCCGTCGGCTCCGACTTTGCTGATTTAACGGTACGCAGCCGGTACTTGAAACTGCAGATACGGAACTTGCTGCGCGGTGATTTTCTCCATTTAGACGTCGATACGGTCCCGATTAGACCATTCGCCGAGGTAATGGATGTTGAAGGTTCCCTGGCGGCGGCAATCGATTTTAACGCCGACGTCAGGGAAGTCTGGCAGCCTGATTCTGACACGCGCAAAGTCTTCCAGGACCTGGATTGGCCTCTTCCACGAGTTTGTTTTAATGCCGGCATTTTTCTGCTGCGCGACAACGAAGAGAGTCGTCTTTTCATGGACTTGTGGTTGCGCCGATGGGAACAGACGAAGGGATTGAGTAAACGCGCCGATCACCTTGGCGATCAGTTTGCATTTAATAGGGCGATTGTCGAGAGTGGGATCCGAACAGGGATTCTTCCCGACAAGTATAATGCAATGGTGGCTGTGCGGCCTTGGTTATCACGCCGTGCCAGCGTGCTCCATTTCTTCAGTTCACCTGAGCAGATCCAAGGAACTTTACTAGACCACCTACTCGCTCGTGTGAAAGGGAGCGGGGAGCTTGACGAAACGGCTATCAAACGCTGCATTGATCAGGGACACCCTTGGGGCCCTGAAAGCGAGCCCTGGCAGCTTTGGCGATCGCGCAACTACATCCGGGCGATCGCCGGGAAAGTGCGGCGTGCTGCCGTTGGGTAATGCATTCTTGGCTGGTATTGCAATGGGCTCGATATTTGCTAGTTGAATGGACAAAGAATGAAAGTCAGCATCATTCTACCTACCTATAACCGGGCCCATTTTCTCAGCCAAGCCTTTGAGTCGATTCGCGCCCAAACCTGGACGGACTGGGAGTTGATTATCGTCGATGACGGTAGCACGGACGACACCCGGTCTGTCGTTTCGACGTTGTCGAGCAGTGTCCCGCAGTCCGTTCGCTACGTTTACCAAGACAACCAAGGCGCCTACGGCGCCCGAAATACCGGCCTCGATCACGCGGGCGGCTCCTACATCGCTTTCTTTGACAGTGACGACATCTGGTTGCAACATCATCTCCACGACTGCGTCATGGCCTTGGAGGCGAACCCGCATGTCGATTGGATTTATGGCGCTTGCCGCATCGTCGAATTTGCCACGGGCAAGGTTCTCCTACCTAATACTTTTTACATGGGCAATGATCCGCTGCCCTTCTTGAAACTCGGAAGCATCCAATCCGGCACGGTGCGGGTGCTTGATGACCCCGATCTGGTCCGGTTTACGGTGGAATATGGTCTCTATTGCGGCTTGCAGAATTCGGTCATTCGCCGCCGGGTCTTTGACGACCGTCGTTTTCAAACAGCCTACCGCAACGAGGCAGAAGACCAACTCCTTGTCATCCGAGCCTTGGCCTCCGGACATCGCATTGGCTTTATCGACAATGTTCACGTGATCTATCACGAGCACGACCAGAATTCGTCTGCCGCCGGCTCGGACCGTCGGTTGGATAAACATCTCCAGATTTACCAGGCGGCGGCTCAAGGCTTCGAGGACTTGGCAAGCCAAATCACGCTTAGCGCGGCAGAGCACCGAGCATTGCGGCGGAGGTTAAACCGGGAGTACTTCTGGCACCTGGGTTATAATCTCCTCTGGCAACACGGCCGCCGCCAAGAGGCCCTCGACATGTTCCGCCGCGGATTGCGCCATTGGCCCTGGAACTGGCGCTGCTGGAAGTCCTATGCACTCGCCCTTCTTCGGTCAAGAAGCCGCGCAGGTCCAAAACCCGATCCTCATTCGGCCGCTGTTGGCTCGCCGCATGAGGAGCAAAACCTCGTAAAGTCATAAGCCGTGCGCGTACTCTACCTTACCATGAACCCCAACCGCGCCAGTACGACCGTGCCAACCGAAGGTTGGTTCCGGGTGCTGCGTCCCTTGGGGCTTGAGCCTGTCTTGGCAAGCAATACAAAGGGGTCCTTCCATGACTGGGCAGTTGACCAAGGAATATCGGCCTACCAAATTCCCATTCCTGTCCCGGACCAGTTCAATGCTTGGTCTCTGGTTCGCTCTCTATGGAAACTGCGCAAGGTCATAAAGCGGCATGGAATAGAATTGATTCACTGTAACGAGCAGGACATATACCCGGTCGGACAGTACCTGGCACGGTTATATAGATTGCCGGTCGTGGTGAGTGCCCACTTTACGATGGATCGAGGGTTCTGTGAATGGGCGTTCGCCGGTTCACGGAGGCCCGACCGCCTGTTTTTCATCAGTCGTGGCAGCCGGGAAGCGTGTCGACCAGGAGTCGAAGGAGTTGTCCCGGAGGATCGTTGGCGCCTGCTTCCGAATGGCCTAGACTTGGAGCACTATCGTCCGGACGAATCTCTTCGGGAAGCATTTCGGAATCAATATGGGTTGGCTTCCAACCTGATACTGGGCGTGGCTTGTGCTCTCCGACCGAGAAAGCAATTGGAACACTTTTTTGAGGCTGTAGCAAATATCAAGGCGCCGGGCGTGCGGCTTCTTCTAGCAGGAAGCGCGGTAAAAGGAGACGAATCATACGCCGAGGACCTGATTAGCAAGGGAAAGTCCATGCTAGGAGAAAAGCTGGTATACGTGGGCCATCTTGATGAACTGCGCGGCTTTTATAATGCTCTCGATTTGTTTGTAAACACCAGTCAAGAAGAGGCATGCAGTATAAGCGTTTTAGAGGCCTTTGCCTGCGGCTGCCCGGTTGTTGGTTACCCTAGCAAATCCGTCGACGAGCAAGTGCTTCCTGGCGGTGGGGAAATCGTAGAACAAGACGACATCGAAGCACTCACAAGTTGCTTGAGCAACTGGCTCAAAGATCCTTCCCGCCTGGCGTCGGGACGGCAAGGCGCTCGCCAGAGGGTGGAGGATTGTTTCGATATCCGAAAGCTATCCCTTCAGTTGTGGAATGAGTACCGCAGTCTCCTTCACGCGGATTTGCCGGGCAGTAGTGCCCTGAAGACCCACTCTGTCGGTCGACAGGGTGAAACTTCTGTCCGCTAACTCTCTCCTCAAAGTGCCGAAACTTTTGGTATAGCAGCGGGTTAGATAAGCGGTGGAGTTGTGCGCGGGGCACTATTCATTCGCCTATCTGAGGTCGTTTAAAATTGCCTATGGATCACAGAGCACCATCAATTGGACGGCGCGACCATGTGAAATCAGTCCGGGAACCCTTCTTTCCACCGCCGGCAGATTTACAAAACGGCCGTGGAATGCGCGTTCTCTATTTGACGGACAATCCCAACCTTGGGAGCACCGCACGCATCTTGCAAAACTGGCTGTTGCTGGGGAGGGAAAAGCGAATCGAGGGCATTGTCGGGGCTCGGCAAGATGGCGCTTTTGTCACATGGTTGCGTAATAATTCCATTGATTACCAGATCAATCCCATGCCTTGGCTCGATCGCCAGCGGCCCTGGACGTCTTTATTGCAAGCATGGAAGCTGGCGCGCTGGGCCCGGAAGAGGGGCATACAGATCATCCATTGCAATGAGCACAACCTTTATCCGTTCGCCTTGGTCCTGCGTCGTTTCTTGAATCGCCCACTTGTTTGCCATGTCCGCTTTGCGCTGGAGCGCAAATTCTGCGAGTGGGCTTTTGAGGGGAGGGGCCGCCAACCTGACGCTCTGCTATGGACCTCGCGGCAGCAAGCCGAGGATTGTTCCGAGGCAGTAGCTGACATCATTCCGCCGGAGAACCAACATCTTGTCTATTTGGGAGTGAATTTGAACAGGTTTGGGTTGCTGTCCTCGCAACGAGAAAAAATCCGCCACGGCTGGGCCCTCAAGCCCGACGAAATAGTCATAGGAACGGCAAGCGCCTTTAAGCCGATCAAACGAGTTGAGGAGTTTATTGACCTGGTCGCCCGCATTGCAAGCCGCCATCCCCAAGTGGTTGGAGTCCTTGCTGGAGACGCGCCAGCGGGAAGAGCCGCCTATCGAGAGCAGATTCTAGAGCGCATTCGGAAGACCGGTTTGGGAAGGCGCTTTCGATGGTTGGGCAACCTGGAAAACATTGAGCCTTTTCACCATGCGGTCGATATCTTCGTGAGCACCAGTGATTACGAAACCTTTGGCAACAGCGTCTGTGAGGCCATGGCTTGCCGCCGGCCTGTGGTCGCTTATCGGGGCGGCTCCGTGCACGAGGTGCTGGGCGACGCCGGGATTGTTTTGCAAACGGGGGACCTGGAGGGAGCGGTCCAGGCGGTTGAAAAACTGGTGCTCGATCCCAACTTTCGACGCGAACTAGGAAACAAGGCCCGAAATCGCGTCGCCGAATGTTTTAATCCGGCCAGAAGCTTTGAGCGATTAATCGGCGTTTACGAGGGTCTGCTGGCCCCGAGTTCCCTTGAAGGTCAATGAAGATCGTAATTGCCAGCATGGCCCCATTTGTCGGCGGCGCGGAGATTGCGGCGGAGCGGCTTGCCGTTGGACTGGGCGAGGCCGGCCACGACGTTATCGTCCTTCTGGGTACCCGCGGCGAAGTCCTGCAACGAATGCAGCGCGCGTGGCTGACTTGCTTGCACGCCGATATGTACCTGACCGACAAATGGCACTGGTGGCGCTACACCAAAGCCCGCAACGCCCTTCGCCGGATCATTCGCGAAATAGGTCCCGATTTAGTTCACAGCAATGATCTTCCCACGCATCAAATTGTCTCGGATGCCGTTCGAGGAACCGGTGTTCTCGAAATCTGCCATCATCGCTGGGTTTTCCCGGGCCAGGCGATTGACTGGCTGAACAAGTTCGGCTGCCCCCATCATCTTTTTGTCTCCAACGCCTTGATGAATGAAATCTGCGAGAACTCCCCTCGCCTGCATGCCAGCAGCCGGTCTGTCGTTTATGATGGCTTGCCGTTGCCAAGCAAACCGACCGCACAAGACCGGGGCCTGGCCCGTGAGCGCCTGGGTCTGCCCGCTGACAAAACGATAGTCGCTTTTGCCGGCCAAATGATCGAACGAAAAGGGGTTGCGGACCTCTTGCAGGCTTGGTCGATGCTTGAGAAAGGACTTCAAAATGTCGCCGAATTGCTATTAATCGGCGATGATCTGACCGGACAAGCCAACTATAGGCTGGAGATGGAAAAGCTCGCCGAAGACTTGGGATGCGCCGCCCGGTTTGTAGGATTTCAGAAAAACGTCGGGGAGTGGTTGCAGGCGTCGGATATCGCCGTGGTGCCCTCGCATGTGGAGCCTTTGGGCAATGCGACCCTGGAAGCCATGTCTTATTGCTTACCCGTTATTGGATCGACGGCCGGCGGCATTCCCGAAATGATTGTAAACGAAGAAACGGGTTTGCTTGTTCCGCCGCGGTCGCCGCAAGTTTTGAAAGAAGCCATAAGGCGATTGATAGCTGATAAGGAGACTCGCGCCCGGTTGGGAAACCAAGGGCGCCGGCGATGTGAAGAACATTTTAGTTTGGCCGCCCATGTCCGATCTGTAGTTGCCGAGTACGATCGCGTACTATCCTTGAAATGTCCCCGAGGACTTCAAGTCGCAGTTTCATGAGAGTATGCAGCCGGCCAACAGCCATGGGAATGCAGTCGGCAAGACGGCCTTGCTCTCGTCGAGTCGGTCTGGACATCTCTGATGAATGATAAGGTTGCAAACCCATCGAGATCCGCGCCTCGGCGAAAGGCGCTGCTTATCTCCGAAGTCTTCCCACCCAAAACGGGGGGCAGCGGCCGCTGGTTCTGGGAAATCTATCGCCGGTTGCCCCGGGAAGAATGCGTCATCGCAGCAGGAGAGGACGCCCGGCAGGATCAGTTTGACGCCACGCACGATCTGCACCTGATGCGGCTTCCGCTGAGCTTTACGACTTGGGGAATCGCCAGCGTATCGGGAATTCGCCAATACCTTCGGACCGCCTGGAGGATCCGCCGCATCGTTGCCGCCAACAAGGTAACCATGCTTCATTGCGGCAAATGTCTCCCAGAAGGATTCTTGGCCTGGATCTTGCATAGGCTTACGGGCATTCCCTACTTATGTTATGTTCACGGCGAGGAAATGAACCTGGCTTCCACCAGCCGGGAGTTGGCCTGGCTGACACGGCGCGTTCTTGGTGGAGCCCAGTTTGTGATTGCCAATAGCCGCAATACGGAAAGCATCCTCAAACAGAACTGGGACCTTTCCGACGAGCGCGTCCGATTGCTTCATCCCGGAGTCGATACGGACTGGTTCGTGCCTTGCGAACGAAATGAACCGCAACGGAAATTGCTCGGGTGGACCGATCGACGTGTTTTGCTGACGGTTGGAAGGCTACAAAAAAGAAAGGGCCACGACCATTTAATCATGGCCTTGAAATGGATCAAGGAGGCGATTCCGGAGGTAATCTATGCTATCGTGGGCGACGGCGATGAACTGGGCTTCCTCAAAGCTTTGGCAGTAGAGAACAAAGTTGAACACCATGTTCAGTTCCTGGGAGAATTGAGCGACGAGGCCTTGAGGCGCTGCTATCAGCAGTGTGACCTGTTCGTGCTTCCCAATCGACAAGTTGGCCAAGACATTGAAGGGTTTGGCATGGTCCTGCTTGAGGCGCAAGCCTGTGGCAAGCCGGTCGTCGCCGGAAATTCGGGAGGAACAGCCGAGACCATGGATCTCCCTCATACGGGCCTCGTGGTGGACTGCGAAAACCCGGAAACTCTGGCACAAAACATCATTTCGCTTCTGCGCGACGACAATCGGCTCCGCGAAATGGGAGAGGCGGCCAGGCCTTGGACCATTAAAGAATTTGATTGGAAAAACCTCTCTTTACGGGCAGCCAAGCTTTTCTCTGGCCTGTTGTTAGCAGAGTGTAAGGAAACGCAAAAAGAGCCGCATGTCCTAGCGAGTGCAATCGCGACTCCGATATCGAGCGAACACGGGACCTATTGAATCGTATTCTTAAGCGTAAACGAAATGGTTTCCGGTTTCGAATCTGGACTTGCCTGGTAATCTGATGCGGCTATCAGTTTATACGTTCGTCAAAGACGGCTTGTATTACGACTTCCATGTCGTCGCAATGCTCCGCCACCATCTTCCCTTGGCAGATGAAATCATCGTGAACGAGGGTTTTTCTTCAGATGGGACCTACGAGGCCATTCGCGATTTGGACCCAAAAATTAAAGTGCATCGCTTTGAATGGGATAGAACAGATCCGTTCACGTGGCATATCAAGTTCAAGAATCAAGCCCGTAAATTATGCACGGGCGATTGGTGCATTCTCCTTGATTGCGACGAGTTCGTTCCGGAATGGCAATTCGACTCTCTTCGCAAGTTCATGGAAGAGACGGACAAACTTCTGATGCCCATGCGCTTCCTTCACTTTTACGGCAACTACAAAGTATATAATACGAACCCCCTCCGCCATCATTGGCCGCTCCTAAAAACGACGATTCATCGAAACCTTGACAACATCGAAGTGTGGGGAGACGGATCAAATGTGGCGACCGTTGGATCTCTGGATCGTTCCATCAATCCGGACACTCCCTTTGAATGCCATCATTTTGGCTTTGTGAGGAATGCCGCTCGCCTCCGACAGAAATGGCGGACCCAGGCGAAACAGCATGATAAATCCAATCCCAAATGGGACGGTACGCCGGGAGTCGTTTTCAACCTTTTTCCGCACCGCTGGGACGACAAGGACTTTCTCGACGACCTGGAAGTATACGGCGGACCTTACATTCAGGCAGTTCGGGATAATCCCGGGGAATTTGTTCGCGACGATTTCAGCCTGCTTCCGCTCATAAGCAAGAAAAAAGATCGCTTGGCCCCGAAGTAGTATGAAACCGATTCACCGTGAGTGGATGTCAGGGTTTGCAAGAGCGGATTGGTCCAGTAAGCGTGACCCATGAAAAGCACCTTAAAATGGTGTGCGAACAGCGTGGCCCTGATCCTGGTGTTTCCGCCGGTCTTGCTTTACTGGGCGGCAAGAAGAATCCTAGGCCAGGAAATGGCTTTTCCCGGATGGTCGCAGGCCTTTAGCCTTTTGCCGGGATTGATTGGGGCATACGTTCGTCGGGCCTTTTATCGGTTCGTCTTGAGCGAATCGGGCCCGGATTCTTGGCTGTCCTTCGGGACCATTATTTCACATCCAACGACACGAATTGGCAGGAAGGTCTATGTCGGCCCGTTTTGTTCTCTGGGAGATGTGACGTTGGAACAGGACGTTTTGCTTGGATCGCACGTTTCAATAATGAACGGAAGCGGCCAGCACGGGATTGAGCGACTGGATCTACCGATTCGTGAACAGCCTGGTGTGTGGCCCCATATAACCGTCGGGCAAAATACGTGGATTGGCGACCGCGCCATCATCATGGCAGACGTCGGTAAGCACTGTGTTATCGGCGCGGGGTCTCTCGTTTCCAAGCCGATTCCAGATTATGCCGTGGCGGTTGGAGTGCCCGCCAAAGTCGTCCGGTTTCGCAGAAACACAGACGATTCGGGTTCAGCAGATGAACCATTACTAGCCCCGGGTGATGTGGGCTAAGTAGGAATGACGAACGTTTGACCCGGCGACCGGGGGGCGAAAGTCCCCCGTGAAAACCACGGGGGACTTTCGTCCCCCGCTCGCTCATTAGCGAATCATCAGGGGGCTCACCCCCCCGCTCGCCGATTATTGGGTCCAAGAAACCAAGGTCAATATGTGCGGAATTGCCGGAGTTTTATACGCTGATCCCAACCGGCCGCCCGAACGAAGCGTTCTGGAAGCCATGGGCAAGCAGATCGCTCATCGTGGGCCTGACGCCGACGGCTTCTGGATTGAGCCGGGCATCGGACTCGTTCACAGACGGCTTTCCATCATTGATCTAACCGGAGGCGATCAACCCATTGCCAATGAGGACGGGTCGGTCCAAGTCGTATTCAACGGTGAAATCTACAACTTCGAGGTTCTCCGCAACGAACTGGAAAGCAAAGGCCACCGCTTTCGAACCCGCAGCGACACGGAAGTGCTCGTTCATCTGTATGAAGAATCAGGCGATCGTCTGGTGGAACGGTTGCGGGGTATGTTCGCCTTTTCGCTTTGGGACCGCAAACAAAAACAGCTAGTGCTGGGAAGAGACCGGCTGGGAATTAAGCCGCTTTACCTTTATCGTGACGCTGAAAAGCTCATCTTTGGTTCGGAACTCAAGGCAATCCTCGCCCATCCCGGCGTTGATCGGCAACTGGATCCCGCCGCAGTAGAGGACTATTTGGCGTTTGGCATGGTGCCCGGTCCGCGCTCTATCTTCCGCCGGATCGAAAAGCTCCAGCCGGCTCACGTGGTGACACTTCGTCCCTCGGACCTGCAACGGGCGCCGCGCCGTTATTGGCAACTGCGGTTTGAACCCGATCCGAAACCTGAGGCGGAGGAATGGCAAGAAATCCTGCGTGCCAAGCTGGAAGAAACAGTCCATCTGCATCTCATTGCCGACGTCCCCGTTGGCGCCTTCCTCAGCGGAGGCATGGACTCCAGCGTGATGGTGGCCTTAAGTGCCGGCGCTACCCAGGGGCCGCTTCAAACGTTCTCTATTGGCTTCGAGGAGGAATCATTCAGCGAGCTGCCTTATGCTCGCCAGGTCGCTCAACAATTTGCCACGCGGCACGTTGAAGAGATTGTCCGAGCGGATTCCGTGAGCCTGGTCGACGAATTGGCGCACCATTACGACGAACCCTTTGCGGATTCCTCGGCCATCCCGACGTTTTTGGTATCCCGGCTGGCCTCGCGAAGCGTCAAGGTCGTCCTATCGGGCGATGGGGGGGACGAGGCGTTCGGCGGTTATTCGCGGTATGCCCATGATTTGAGGGAGGCCGCCCTGAGGCGATGGCTTCCCGCCTGGTTCCGGAGAACGATACTTGGCCCTTTGGGACGCGGTTGGCCGAAGACCGACTGGATGCCCCGACCTCTGCGCGCCAAGACTTTGATAACCAATCTTTCGCTAAACTCTGATGCGGCCTATGCCAATACTCTAAGCCTTTGCCGGCGTCCGTTGCGCCGCCAACTGCTTGCTGCGCATTTGGCGGTCGAATTAAACGGGTATGAGCCGGAAAGAACGATCCGCGATGGCCATAGCGGAGGCCCGCCTGGCGATGCCCTTGGAGGAATGATCGCGGCTGACGTGGCCACCATTTTACCCGATGATTTTCTGGTCAAGGTTGATCGAGCCAGCATGGCCCACGGCTTGGAGGTGCGGCCGCCTTTGCTTGACCACGAGCTTCTTGAGCTTGCAGGTCGAATTCCCTCGGAATTGAAAGTCCATAAAGGAACGACGAAATGGATTTTCAAGGAAGCCTTTCGCGAGCGGCTTCCTTCGGGAATCGTCCAGCGCAAAAAGCATGGCTTTGAAATGCCAGTCGATTCGTGGCTGCGCGGCCCACTGCGCGATATGGTGGAAGCAGCCGTTTTCAATCCGAATTCCCGTGCCCGAGATCTGATTGACCAGACGGCCGCTCGGAAGATCTATCAGGCTCATCTGGCGGGCACCAGTCGCCAAGGACAGGTGTTATGGTCGCTTCTGATTTTGGCTCGATGGGCCGACCGCTACTTGCCCGTTTCCTGACCAACTTTTCCTTTCCCACGATAATCGAGGGCGTCTACTCAAAATGTATTGCAAGCTTATCGTAAAACAAAAGGTAGACTGCTAGACCGGTGACATCAAAAGAGCAGGTTTGTGAAGTAAGCGCGAAGGCCGCTTTTGAGAGGCTTAGAAGTTTAGCCGGGCAAGTGGCGGTCTGGCGGACTCGCTCCATCCCGACAACGCAAGCCCATATGGCCCATGGTGTTCCAGCACAAAACCCAGCCCGCCACTTTTCTTGAAAAGTGGCGGACTGGCTCCGGACCGGTCAGCCAGACAGATGCAGACAGTTTAGACCCGCCCGCACAGTCCTTTGACTATTCCATGATTGACACAAGTGAGACAAATATGACGCAGTCCCGCGATCTTCAAACGACCATAAACCCTGTGGCCCCTTCGCCGGTTTCCCGCACGCTAGAAAAAGGGGCGGACCACAATGGCAAACCATCAGGCGCGGGATTGCCAGGCATAATAGTGAAGATTAAGGCCTATGCGGCGATCGCCCGGCCCGACCATTGGTTCAAGAACGTCTTCATGGTCCTGGGCGTTTTGCTGGCCTACTTTTACCAGCCGCAAGTTTTCCACCATGGGGCGATTGTCCTCCATCTGTTGGTGGCACTGCTTGCAACATGCTTGATTGCCTCCAGCAATTACGTCTTGAACGAGATTCTCGACGCCCCGACGGACCGCAGTCATCCGGTTAAGTGCAATCGGCCGATTCCGTCTGGGCAGATCGCCTTGCCTGTCGCCTATGCCGAGTGGATTCTTTTGGGAATCGTCGGCTTGGCGCTGGCTGCTTGGCTCAATGCGGCTTTCTTCTATTCCGGGCTTTTCCTGCTCATTATGGGAATCGTTTACAACGTCCCCCCAATTCGTTCCAAGGAATTGCCCTACCTGGACGTTTTGTCCGAGTCGGTCAACAACCCCATTCGCTTGATGCTCGGATGGTTTGCCGTCACGAGCAGCGAGTTTCCCCCTCTATCGCTGCTTGTTTCCTACTGGATGATCGGGGCGTTCTTCATGGCCACCAAGCGGCTGGCCGAGTATCGCTACATTGGCGACCCCGTGGCGGCCGGGGCCTATCGTAGCTCTTTTAAGCACTATGATGAGCAAAAGTTGCTTATTAGCATGTTTTTCTACACCACTTGCTTCGCCCTATTTCTCGGCGTATTCATCATTCGCTATCGACTGGAATTGATCCTTCTCTTCCCATTAGTGGCTGGTTTCGTTTGTTACTACCTGTATGTCGCCTTTAAGAAAGACAGCGCTGCCCAGAATCCCGAACGGCTGTACAAGGAAAAGGGCTTGATGATTTATCTCGTGGTGTGCGTCGTCGCTTTCTTTGTTTTGATGCTTGTTGGTATTGAGCCCCTCTATCACTGGTTCAATGTCCAACCGTCCAACGTGGATCCCCTCTGGAAGTTTTAAGCTTCCCGCGTCGAACAGGTAAGCCGCAAATTCTAGGCCCACGAGCGGAACTTGTAAGCCTACTGGCATGAAGGCGATGAATAAACCGTTGTTTGTCATCTTGTTTGCCGGCGCCCTGGTACGGCTCGTGCTCTGGTTCGAATTTCAAGGCTTGAATACCTTGCATGATGACGAGCGCGAGTACAACGCGATTGCGAAAAATCTGGTGGAGCACGGCGAATTCGCCGTCAGCCCCGGAAGCTTAACTTCAATCCGGCCACCACTCTATCCTGCCTTTTTGGCCGGCGTCTATTCGTTGGCCGGGGTGGAGAATTACCAGGCGGTTCGCTTCTTGCAAGCAGTCATTAGCTTGCTCACGGTAGCATTGCTTTATCGGTTGGGAAGGGAAGTCTATTCCCAGCGCGTTGGAACTTGGCTAGGTGGCCTGTTTGTCTTTTACCCTTCTCTTTTGGGTTACAACAATCTGATTTTGACTGAGATTCTTTTTACGTTTCTTTTGTGTTTGACTTGTTTCTGCATCATTCGTTCGTTGCAACTTGACTCGATTCCTTGGCTGGCGGCAGGGGGCGCGGCCATGGCTTTAACGGCCCTCACCCGGAGTGTTCTCTGGCTCTTTCCGCCAGTCTTGAGTTTGTTTCTTCTCTTCGCCTGGAAAGGCCCGCTTTCACGTCGGCTACTGGCAGTTACTTGCCTCGTCGCCGCCTTTGCAATCCCCCTCGCGCCTTGGGCCGTCCGCAACACCACGTTGCAGAAAACTTTGGTGGTCGTCGATGTGATGGGCGGTCGCAATTTCATGATGGGCAACTATCAATACACACCCCTATATCGTTCCTGGGATGCGGTTTCGGTCCAAGGAGATCAATTCTGGCGCATTGAGGTCATTCGTGCCTATTCGAATGAAGAAATGGAAACCGAAGGAAAGGTCGATAAGCTTGCCCTTCGGCAAGGCCTGAAATTCGTAATGGCCAATCCGGGATTGACGGTCCAACGCGATGTGGTGAAATTCTTTGATTTTTGGGGCCTTGAACGCGAGTTGATTGCCGGGACCAAGCAGGGCTACTTCGGTTCTGTGCCGAGACCGATGTTGATCGCCTTGGGTGTCCTAATCTTGGGCGCGTTTGTCTTCGCACTCTTTTCGGGCATTGTCGGCATGTGCGTGGTCCCGCCAGCGGATTGGCGGGTTCACGCTTTTGTGCTGCTGCTGATCGCCTTCGTCACTGGCATGCACACGCTGGTCTTTGGTCATCCGCGTTACCATTTGCCCCTGATCCCTCTCGTGCTCCTTTATTCGGCCAGCGCCTGTGCCCAAGCGAGTTTGGTTTGGGAGCAACGTTTCCATTGGCCCTTCCGGCTAGCTTGCGGCATTGGACTTTTCTTCGTCGCCGGCTGGATTGGCCGGACCTTGTTGTCGGGGGACATAAGGTTCCTATCCGGAATCTAGGTCATCACCGGATCAGGAACTGCTAGCCTTCTTGTTATTGTCCAGGAGATCCGTCTAATGCCCGGAATTGCCGGTTCGGTAAGCGCTGCCGTGCCCTCGAATTTAGCTGCGGTAAGCGCGGCGATGGCAGGCCGGATGAAACTCTATCCTTGGTACCAAGAGCAACATTTTGCCGACGACGACGGGGTGATCGCCTTGGCTCGGGTCACCCTGGGGTTTATCAATAAGGCGCCTCAACCAGCTTACAATGAAGATCGCACCTCGCTGGCCATGATGGATGGCGAACTCTATGACTACGAAATTCACCGAAAAACTCTCGAAGGTTTTGGCCACCGATTTGGCGGCGCCAGCCACGCGGAACTTCTACTCCATGGGTTTGAGCAAACGGGCCTGAAATTCTTTCAAGGCTTGGAAGGAACCTTCACGGCCGCACTTTGGGAGGTCAACAAGCGCCGTCTGCGTCTCGTAAACGATCGATGGGGCATGAAGCCTTTTTACTATGTTCACCTTCCCGGCAAGCTGCTCTTCGCCTCTGAAATCAAAGCGCTTTTGGCGGATCCAGCGGTTTCTCGAAAGATCGATCCGCGCGGCCTGGCTCAGTTTTTCACCTTCGGCCAGTTGCTGGCGGAAGACACCCTATACGAAGGCCTTAGGCTGCTGCCCGCGGCTGCTTGCTTAGCCTACGATGCCGAGAGAGATAAGGTTTCCCTGGACCGCTATTGGAGACTGGAATCTCATGCGGGAACAAACGGTCTGACCCAATCGCAGATACTCGACAGGCTGGATGAGTCATTCAAGATAGCGGTTGACCGCCGGGTTCAGGGGACGGAAAACCTCGGGATCTCTCTTTCGGGTGGTTTAGATTCCCGGACCATTCTCGCGAACATAGATCCAAACCGACCGCTTACTTCAGTCTGCTTGGGCATGGAAGGAAGTATCGATCATGACAGCGCGGCGGAAATGGCTCGTCTCACGGGTCGCCCGCATCACCGCTATGTACTGAACACGGAATTTCTAGCTCATTTTGAAGAGCATCTGCGGCACATGGTGCATTTGACGGACGGGCATTACCTCAGTCAATGTATTGTCATTCCTACTTTGCCGCTGTATCGAGAATTGGGCATAGAAGTCCTTCTCCGGGGCCATGCCGGCGAATTAATGCACATGGAAAAGGCCTATAACTTCTCGCTCAATAAGGAGGCCATGGGCCTGAACAGTTCGGCCGACCTGGAGGCCTGGCTGTTTCGCCGCTTACGCACCTATATGCTCGACGCCGTTGACGGAAGTTTATTCACACCCGCATTTCAAGGGCACATCGACGATCAGGCCCGGGAATCGTTGCAGGGATGTTTTCGTGAATCGGAGGGCATGCAACCGCTTCTTCATCGCGTGTGGCACATGTTTATCAGCCAGCGTCTGCGGCGCGAAACCGCCATGTCGATGATGGAATTTGGCTCGGTCGTCGAAACACGTTTGCCATTCCTGGACAATGACTTGATTGACGCGCTCCTATCCGCCCCACCGGAAATGAAGCTCTCGGAAACCATTCAAGCTCACATTTTGCAGCGTCGATTGCCCGCCTTCTTAAACGTCGTGAATGCTAATACAGGAGCCCGGCTGGGAGCAAACCGACTGGAGCGCTTCTTGGCGAAAGTGCGCCTCAAGGTGTTTGCCAAACTCGGCGTAAAAGGCTACCAGCCCTACGAAAGATTGGGCCTCTGGCTACGGCAGGATTTACGCTCGGTGGTGGAGCGCGTTCTTCTTGGCCAAGCTTGCCTGGACCGCGGCGTCTTCAATCCTGTAACGGTCCGTAACGTTGTCCAACAACATTTTGATAATCAACGCAATCACACGTTTCTGTTGATGGCCATGATGATTTTCGAGGCCGGCCAGCAGGAGTTTATAGATGGGCTCCGGTTCAAAGCTCAACTTGATACGGGAGTGAAAGAGCCGCTAGCTGCGGCGCATTCGTAACCGACGAAAGATTCCGCCTTTCTCCAAATCGCCTTGATGGCGCCCCGGGCGAGTGAAGGCAAGAGTTCTCTTTCAAATTCGATTAGACGTCGAAAGTGGTAGAGAGTAAGCCATTGTCCACAAAGCTAGAGAAGACAACGGGCATTCGTCTGGGGATAGCAACGGCCTTTGCGTTCATCCTAACCGCTTGTTTTCATTTCTACGGAATCAATGAATGGCCTTGGGACCACGACGAGGTTCCTTCGCTCGTCGAACTGGGTTTGTCAAACATTGAAATGAAGGGCGCCATTGCCGATCAAGCCAAAAAACTTCCCAAGCTGTTGCCGGCCTGGTACGGCAGCCAGCGGTTCGCGCTGAGCTGTCTGCCGGTGAATGAAGGAGGGAGCAGGATCCTACCGGCCTCCTGCGGCGTGCTGGCCGTCGTTTTGGCGTTCTATTTCGCTGCACGCTATTGGGGCTTGGCGATTGGAATAGCGTTATTGCTTGTCCTCGATGGCAGCCAATGTTTTATTTGGCTTTCGCAACAGAATCGCTTTTATTCAATGGCTGTATTGTTTCTCACGTTGACCTGGATTGTAACATGGCGCCTAAAGGCCAGCTTGCTTTCAGCCGCATGCATTGTTCCTTTAACGGGCTTGGCCATTCTAAGCCACAATTTGCTTGTCGTCGTATTTCTGATCGCCTTCATTGCAGCATGCTTGGCGACGTGGCTGGGATGGGCGCCTCGCGCGGTTTTGTGTCAGTGTGGATTATCAGCCGCGGTGAGCGTTGCACTTTACATTTTCTATTTGCGACCGATCATGGCTGGATGGGTTAGCGGAGGAACCGGCGGCACCAATCCCCTGGTATCGCTTATCGCTCAGGTCGGCATGCCCACTTTGGCGCTCGCGCTTTTAGGGAGCGCAGCGACGCTATGGTCAAGGGCTACACGAAAGACATGGGGATGGTGGGTCATCCTGTTGGCCGGTGGACTTGCGTTTGTCGTGTTGTCTCCTTGGATCATGAAAGCGTGGAATCCGCGCTATGGCATATTGTTTATGCCGCCCGTTTTCGTTTTGGCCGCCTTTGCAGTGGCCCACATTGGTCGTCTCCTAAAACCTTTTTCTCTTCAGGTAGCTTGGTACTGTTGCGTTGCGCTGTTGTTGTTGCCGAAACTGGCCAGCCATTATCAGGACGGTTCACGCCACGATTTTCGGACGGCGGCAAGTGTCGTGTTAGGTCATTACACCGAAGGCAATAAGGTCTTGTCCAATTGGCCAGAAACCTTGCAATACTACTTGCCTGTCGTGAAAACCGGGATCAGCGTGGATTGGTGGGCCGAATCGGCTTTGCCTGATTCGGAGTTTCTAATCGTCTTTAGCTCCAATGCTTGGGAGCCATTAATTCAGCCGCCCGGTCGCCAAGTTAGAGTCCTCGCCGAGATCCGAAAAAGGCGATTCGATGAGCAATCACATATTGTCAGGGTCTACCAAGTAGCGCCTAAGTAGAAGCTCCGAGCCTATAACAGATCTCCAGAAACGTCGTAGACATTTTAGTTCTCCTCTAAGGATCCGCGTGCCATCTCCAGGCTTCGTGACAAGTTATCGGAATGCCTTATGGCCAGCCTGATTAGCGATTATCCGCAAAAAACAGGCCCCGGCAGAACACCTTTTTTGACTGGCGTGGCCCCCGGCAAGGCCAATTTGCTCTGGCTTGGAGGTCTTGGAATTGTTCTGGCCCTGGGCGCCTTCTTTCGCGTTCATGAACTTGGCGAGGAAAGCTTTGATTGCGACGAACTCTATGCTGTCCGGCTTCAGGGGATATCGCTCCGGACGGTCGGTCAAGTAGTTGGTCGGGACGGATTTCATACCAATCATCCTCCGTTGATGACAGTTCCCTATCTTTATTGGGGAGCCTTGTTCGGCACCAGCGAAACCAGTATCCGCGCCCTCCCTTGCCTCCTAGGATTAGTATCACTGGTTCTTGTTTATCGGTTAGGAAAGAGGGTTGGAGGTCCTCTGATCGGCTTGGCAGCAGCAACTGCACTAGCTTTGAACCCGCTGCATATTGCCTATTCGCGCGAAGCGAGACAGTACGCCATGTTGGTTTTCCTGACACTCGGCGCGCACCTTTTCTTTTTACGTTCACTTCAGGAGGGGCGAAATCGAGATCGAGTTGTCTATTTTGCCTTCAGCCTATTGGCCATCTTCACGCATTACTTTGCCATTCCCGCTTTAGCAGCTCATGGTGTGGTGGCAATCTGGGTCGTTTTAACAGGCCGTCCCGAAATGCGCCGCAAAGCCATCCTAGCCTTAATGACGCTTACCCTGGCGGCTGTCCCATTCTTGGCTTGGCTACCCGTCGTTAAGTATCAATCGGCAATTCCTTGGCCGCATCTTCGGGGAGGCGGAACTAGCGATATTGTGGACTGTCTTAACGAAGTCGCTGGATTGGGAAGGAATGTGTGCATGGTTTTTATGGGAGCAGCCGTATCTCTCTTAATTCTCCTAGTGGCGGGGATTTGGCATTATCGAAAATTCGCATTGGAGGAGCTAAGCGGAGGAGACGATTACGCACTATTAGCCCGCTGGGCTGGTTATCTATTCACGGTAACAGGTATCGTTGCCGCGATCGTTTTGTGGACCGCTAGCCCTACCTACTTAATACCAGCCGCTCGCGAGGTCCTTCAGTCTTATGGCTACGATCAAGTCATAGTCGACAAAGAACTAGCTGTTTTGCGGCTGGCCGTGGCACTCTTACCGGCGACCATCGCTCTTCAAGGAACCTGCATTGCCTTTTGGCCAGGAATTGTCGGTCTTTTCGAGCGTCTTCCTCGGATTGGGCCAGGACGCCCACTCTCGGCGGCGCTATTTGTCCTTTTGATTCTGGTGGTTCCCATCGTTTTGGTTCGTCTCATAGCGCTGTTAGGCATCCCTTTTGTATCGTCTCGCAACTTGCTCATTCTGGTTGCTCCTCTCGCTTTGGCCGTCGGAATGGGGATCACGGCATTGGTTCAATGCCGCATGGGCAAGTTCATCGCTCTTGCAGCGGCATCATGGTTGGTGGTTGCGGCAGGACAATACGAAACGTTAGCCGCGCCGTTTGGTGGAAAAGTTTTTGAGCTAGGCATGCATACCGGTGCATGGCGAGAATTGGGCCACGCCATGCGGAGCAACCTCAGCAAAGAAGAGGTGATCGTCTCCATCCGCCTTCCGGTGACCGATCCGGCTCTTTATTATCTTGATGATTTCAAACACCGCCGGATCGATAGAGTTGACGAATTGTCGCCTGGCGATTTGGTTCGGCCGTTTTACTTCCTCCACCTCCAAAAGAACTACGCCAGCAATCAGCTGCTTAAAGAAATGGTGAACCAAATAGGCCCGCTAAACCCGGTAATGGAGGTGGATGAGTTTGTCGTCTATGAGATTGCGGGAAAACCCAAAAGATAATCTCTATGTATTTCCTAGAATCTCTGGGACTTTTAGCCACGGACCAGCAAGGTACTTATACAACACCCGAGGGGAATTTATGAGCCAAACTCGTTTAATGGCCGCGCAGTAAGAATTCAATGGTTAAAGGAGCTACCAAACCAACCATTTGCCAATTAGTCCACAGCCTGCGAGTCGGCGGGGCCGAGGTGCTGGTCGCACAATTGGCTCGGGCTACATTGCCCTTTTATCGGGTGGTGTTGGCTTGCCTTGATGAATTAGGAGGGCTGGGCGAACAATTGCGGCAGGAAGGTTTTCCGATAGAAATCCTGGGCCGCCGCTCAGGGCTTGATTGGCGTTGTTCTCTTCGGCTGACCGGTTTTCTACGTCGCCATCAAGTTAGCGTTATTCACGCCCACCAGTACACGCCTTTCTTTTACGGAATCACCGCGCGCCTTCTCTATCCACGGCCCGCCATTCTGTTCACGGAACACGGCCGCCATTTCCCCGACTATCCCCGCCGCAAAAGGATGCTTTTCAACCGCTTGATGCTCCGCCGGCGCGATCGCGTCGTCGGCGTCGGCCAGGCGGTTCGTCAGGCCCTCATCCAAAACGAAGGCATTTCCCCCCATCGGGTTTCCGTTGTGTATAACGGCATTGATTTCCAGCGCTATTACAGCGACGGTGAGGAACGAGCCGCCGTGCGCAAGGAATTGGGACTGGAACCTGATGATTTTGTTATCCTGCAAGTAGCTCGCATGGATTATCTGAAAGATCATGCGACCGCCATTCGGACAATCGCACGACTAGCATCACCCTGTCCACAGGTGAAGTTACTTTTGGCGGGCGAAGGACCGGAGCTGGAAAAGGTGCAGGGGCAAGTTCATCAATTAAATGTATCCCCGCATGTACGCTTTCTTGGTTTGCGAAAAGACGTACCCAGGCTCCTGGCGGCGGCCGACCTATTTCTTCTGACCAGCATTAGTGAAGGGATTCCGCTCACGGTCATCGAAGCGATGGCGGCCGGGTTGCCCGTGGTGGCCACGCGGGTCGGCGGCATGGGCGAGGTGGTGCAAGAGGGGACAACTGGACTGCTGGCGTCATCGGGAGACGACGCCGGCCTCGCCGATCATGTCCTAAAGTTAATTGCCGACCCGGCTCTTCGGTGCCGGATGGGCGAACATGGTCGGCAGCGGGTTCACAGGGTATTTTCCCAGGAGCAAATGCTGGCAGGTTACATGAAACTCTACCAGGAGCAATTGGAGGGCTAAGCCCATGCACACGCCGCTCTTGGTGTTTGCGGACGATTGGGGACGGCACCCTTCGAGTTGCCAGCATCTTGTCCGCCATCTTCTGGGTCGGCACGAGGTTGTTTGGGTCAATACGATTGGGACGCGCACACCGCGCTTAAATGGGGCCACTCTAAAACGCGGCCTGGAAAAAATGCGCCTCTGGGCCAAAAAAAGGGCTGCGGCGCCGGAACTGCCAACAAACCTGCGTGTTGTCAATCCGAAGATGTGGCCTTGGTTTGGATCGCGATTTTCCCGCCGGCTCAACCGCGGTTTGCTCACTCGTCAACTGGCGCCTCTCCTGCGCGGGTTCTCTACTCCTCCCATTGCCGTTAGTACGCTACCCATCGTCTCCGACCTTGTCGGCACTCTGGCCGTTCAGCACTGGGTCTACTATTGCGTCGATGATTTCAGCCTTTGGCCCGGTCTGGACCAGGCCACGCTTTTAGAGATGGACGAGGATTTAATTCATAAAGCCGATTCCATAGTCGCAGTAAGCGAGACCCTGCAAATGCGGCTAGCGAAAAGCGGGCGGGAGAGCCGGTTGCTCACCCATGGCGTGGACCTGGATTTCTGGTGTAAACCAGCCGAAATTCAAGGTCCAAAAGCTTGGGACGGCCTCGAGCGTCCGTTGATTGTCTTCTGGGGGCTAATCGACCGGCGCATGGATGTGGCTACGGTGCGCCAGCTTGCCTGCGATCTGAAGAAAGGGACCATCCTGCTGGTAGGTCCTCAGGCCGACCCCGACCCGATTCTTTTGAAATTGCCGCGAGTGGTCCATCTCTCTCCTATTGCCTTTGACCATTTACCTCTCCTGGCCAAGGCCGCATCGGTGTTGATTATGCCCTATGCCGACCTGCCGGTCACGCGAGCGATGCAACCCCTGAAACTCAAGGAATACCTGGCGACTGGCAGGCCGGTTGTCGCCTCTGACCTCCCCGCTAACCGGTCTTGGTTCGACTCTCTGGATTTGGCGTCCACACCGGAGGCGTTTTCGAAGGCGGTTCTGGAGCGATTGGTCACGGGGTTGCCCGATGCTCAAGGTCAGGCTCGGGACCGGCTAACAGGCGAAAGCTGGTCGGAAAAGGCCCGATTGTTCGAACAATGGATCCATGCCGAGGAGCCGTCCCGAAATGGCGATTGCCAATGACGCTCGTGCCAATTCCTGGTCGGCCAATGGGCGCCGGCGTGGATTGGCCGTTGTCGAAGCACGCGTCGTCGCGGGATCGGGCGGCGGGCCGGACAAGACAATTCTCAACTCGCCGCGGTTTCTTTGGTCAGCAGGATATGAAACCCTTTGCGTGTACATGCGGCCCCCTGGCGACCCCGGATTTGAACCGCTCAGGCAGAAGGCTCTAATCTGGCAGGCGCCATTAATTGAAGTGGATGATCGCGGCCCCTGGGATTGGCGAGTGGTGAATCAATTGCTCAACATTTGCCGGCGCCAACGGGTCGCGATCTGGCACGGTCACGATTACAAGAGCAACGCGCTGGGCCTCCTGCTGCGCCGTTTCTGGCCGATGCGGTTGGTCACGACGGTTCACGGATGGGTTCACGAGACGCGCCGCACGCCGCTCTATTACTGGATCGACCGCGTCTGCCTTCCGCGCTATGAAAAGGTCATCTGCGTCTCACCGGACCTGCTCGAAAAAAGCGTCGCTTGTGGAGTGTCTCGCGAACGCTGCGTCTTGATCGAAAACGGTATTGATACCGAGGAGTTCGTAAGACACCGGGAAACTGCTCAGGCCAAGATCGAACTGGGACTCCCTCCCAGCCGCTTCGTCATCGGCGCCGTGGGCCGTCTTTCCCCCGAGAAGGGATTCGAACTTTTGATCCAGGCCGTGGATCAATTGCTGCATAACGGCCTTGATGTCTCGCTCCTGATCGTCGGCGAAGGCGATTGCCGGCAAGCCTTGCAAAGCCAGATCCTAAGCTTAGGCCAAGGCGATCGGATCCAACTCCTCGGCTACCGCGCCGACACCCGCGGGATTTACGAGGCAATGGATGTCTATGCCCTGAGTAGCTTGCGGGAAGGTCTTCCTAACGTTCTGCTGGAGGCCATGGCCCTCGAAGTACCGGTCGTGGCAACCCGCATCGCCGGCGTGCCGCGCCTTATCACCCACGAAGGAGACGGCTTACTCGTCGAACCCGGCAACATCGATGAGTTGGCTCAGGCATTGATTCGCTTGAAGAATGACGAGGAATTGCGGGCTCGACTAAGGAAAGCAGGCAGGAAAACCATTGAATCGAGGTACAGTTTTCGAGCGCGCATGGATCGGATTCGAGCCCTCTACAATCAGTTGCTTGACAGGAATCGGCGCCTCAGCCCTTCAGTCCGATCAAGCTAAATCGACGGCCAACGCGTTCGATCTACCGGCCAATGGTCTCTTCTACCCGCCCCGCCACGGTTTGGCTTTTTCTCGGCTTGACCATAAACTCACCTTGGCGTTTTGCTACGACATCCCCATTTTGAGGAGCTTTGAATTCCCTTGGAACCCATGAAGCCCGTTTTGAACTGGTTAACTGCCAATCGTAAGGAGCTGGTCGGCGACCTCACCGACCTTGTCGCCGTTCCGAGCATCAGCACTGATGGTGAACATCAAAAGGAAATCGAACAATCGGCCGCCTTGACGTGCGAGCAGATGCACGCGGCAGGATTGCACGAGGTGGAAATCCTGCGATGCGGCGATTCCAATCCTTATGCTTACGGCGAATGGATCGGCGATCCCAAAAAACCGACGGTGTTTCTCTATGCTCACCACGACGTGCAACCGCTAAATTTCCTCGACCAATGGCTATCCGAGGCTTGGACGTTGACGCCCCGTGCCGGACGTCTCTATGGACGCGGGTCCGCAGACGATAAGGGCGCCATCACCGCCCAACTCGGCGCTGTGGCCGCCTACTTGAAAACCCGCGGCGAGTTGCCGGTCAACGTAAAAATGCTGGTCGAGGGTGAGGAAGAGGTCGGCTCGCGTAACTTGCTATCCTTTTTCAGGGATTACAAAAAGAAAATCGCCTCCGACCTGATTGTGGTCTGCGATACCGAAAACATTGAATCCGGGCTGCCCAGCATTACGTATTCGCTGCGCGGCATAGTCACGATCGAAGTCGAGGTTGAAAGCGCCAAACTCCCCGTGCACAGCGGCATGGCCGGCGGCGCAATGGCGGACGCGGCTCTGGCCCTCAATGTCATCCTGGCGCGGCTCTATTGGAAAAACGGCAAGCTGCCCATTCCGCATTACTACGATCGCGTGCGGCCTTTGACTGCCAAGGAACGAAAAACAATGCAGGCCCTGCCTGGCAACGAGGCGAAATGGCGCAAGGACCTGGGCATATTTCCCGAAGTTCAATTGCCTACCGAGAAGAATTGCCATCCTTATGAGCAAACCTGGCGCAAGCCGGCTGTCACGATCATTGCTCAGGAGGCCAGTTCGATCAAAGGGGCGTCCAATCAGGTGCTTCCCAAGGCGTCCGCCTTGGTGAGTTGCCGGATCGTGCCGGACCAGGATCCAAAGGAAGTTTTCGAGCAGGTTCGGGATTTGCTCACCAAGGATCCGCCCTGGGGCGTCCGCGTCCATGTCAAGCCGTACGGGGGTTCCGTTAAGTGGTGGATGACCGACCCGACCGGTCCCGCGTTCGAAGCCGCCATCGCCGCCATGCGCGCCGGCTTTAAGAAGGAACCCGTCGCGATCGGCTGTGGCGGCACGATCGGCTTCGTCGGGCCTCTAGCGGAACTCTTTGGCGGCGCTCCCGCATTGCTCTTGGGCATCGAGGATCCCAAGAGCAATGCCCACGCGCCTAACGAAAGCCTTCATGAGGGGGATTGGTTCAAACTGATGGCATCGCTGGCCCATTTGTTTGAGAAACTTGGCAATTTGCCGGGCGGGAAGGTGAAATGATGCCAGCAGGCCTACCGGGCCGATTCGATCGTCTTCGTTCGCAGTATTACAAAGGCTCAAGCGGCAGCGGCGGGTTGTCGTTGTATTTCTGCATGACTCTGGCAATCAACCAATCGGGCAGCCAAGCCACCAGTTTCATCAGAATCGCCATGCGCTTGGGGAAATTGTAGACCTTGACCCGCCGGCGCAGCGCTCGTGCTATTCGCCGTGCCGCGACATCGGCTTCCACCACAAAAGGCATGGCGAAATCATTCACCGCCGTCATGGGCGTCTTCACGAAGCCGGGACAGACGGTCGTCACGGCAATGCCTCGATCGCGCAGCTGAATACGCAGCCCTTCCATGTAGGAGTTGACCCCGGACTTGCTGGCGCAGTATGCCGACTCGCCCGGCAGTCCTCTGTAAGAGGCCATGCTCGAGACAGCCGCAAGATGCCCGCCGCGCCGAGAAAGCATATCCGGCAAAACGGCTTCAATGCAGTAGATCACGCCGAGTAAATTAACACCGATCATCTTTTCAACCGCCTCGATATTGACCGGTTCCAGGAGAGTCGGGGCGCCCACGCCGGCGTTGGCCACCAGCAAGTCGATAGGTCCCAACTGGGATCGGATGGCGCTAAAGGCGGCCTGGACCTGCTCGCGCCGGCTCACATCCGCGGCAGCAACAGCGCATTGGCCGCCTGCCTCCTTAATGTCCTTTGCCAAGGCTTCGAGATTGGCTTGCCTGCGAGCGATCAGGCCGACGCGAAAGCCATCGCGCGCCAGGACCTTAGCCAATTCATAACCAATTCCACTCGATGCTCCCGTTACCACCGCAACTTGATTAGCTGGCGGCATCCTTCCTCCCGGCAAATACAGTTTTTGTCATCCAATCCACCCAGATCATACCAAGCCCGCAGAACGAACTCGCCGTCCTTTCAGGCGCGATTCCTTGGATCGGCAAAGCTGGGCAAAGCGACTCGGCCTAGGATGCGTGGCATAATTCGGCTGAACAAACTATGTAGGAACGACGAAAGTTTGACCGGGCGAGCGGGGGGCGTGAGCCCCCTGATTCCGCTGTAAATCAGGGGGTTCACGCCCCCCGCTCGCCGATCATCGGGTAATTCTTTTTGCAATCCTACTTAGCAAGATGCTCCGGCAGTTGACAAGCCCGACGGTGGGGGGCGCCCTACCAAAATGAGCAGCACTCCTCGCCACCATTTGGTAATTGAACCCGTTTCAAGGTGTGGATCGTATTACTATGGGGCAGAGGGATCGTTTCCGACCGGTGCAGGGGGTGTGTGAGGGGGTGCGGAAACGATCTTTCCTAAGACCAAACGTTTCCAAGGCTTCCGGCAAAAAAGATCGTTTCCCTACTTGTGGCGTCGATGGAAAACGATTGCTATTCTGGAAGAAACGAATAGTAGAGATATGTCACGGGGATTTCGTCATGACAAGGATTGCACTCTTCGCGGTAGGAATAGCTCTTTCGGTAGCGCTGCCCGGATTGGGCGGCGAACCGGCTCGACCTGCCCCTCCGGAACGCTATGACGTTCGTATCCGATATCAAATTAATGCCTTTCGCAATGAAAGGCTCATGCAATACAACGAAATGCTGCGGTATTTCGAAAAGCTTGGTTTCGTGAAGGAACCGGGCGAAGAAGACGAGCCGGAAAACTCCCAGACCAATCGCATGACGGGGCGCATTGCTTCCAAGGATGCCCGCAGGCTTCTCAGTGAAAGGCACGTGAAGACGCTTCTCTTGCTGCCTGCGGAAAGCAAGCTGCCGCAAGATCCGAAAAGCCTGGTTCGGGTGCAAGTGGAATTGATTCGAGGCCTGCCGAAGGATCGACAAGAAGCGCTGTCCGAGAAGGTCCTGAAAGCGCTCAATGACCTAGGGTTCCAAGAGGCAGTGGGCTATGACAATAAGGGCTTTACCCGGCTAGTCGGTTTGTTCCCTGCGGGCAAGCTGGACGGTTTGCTGGATAATCCGGTCAAGCCTTCCGCCGCCGAAAAAGACTCGCCTTTTGCCACGCGGGCTCCCATTCAAGTTGTCGATGCCCAACTCAATTTGCCCCCAAGCATTCCGCGACCCCCTGCCCCTTCGGTGCCCAAAGGTCAGGAAAAGATAACGCCTGAGTTGAGAACCCTGCTTGGCAGGCAAGACGAAGCGGCGAAGCCGTTGCGCATGGAAGTCATCCTGGCTGCCACTCCCGACGCCGATGACCGGTCCTGGAAGGCCATGCTGAGCGACGCGGCGCCGAATCTAATCATTGAAGGCCGTCTGGGGCCGCTCGTGTCCGTTCTCGGGACGGCCCCTCAAGCACCGGCCCTGGCGGCTCTCCCCGCCGTGGATACCGTGCGCCTGCCGCGCTCAGGTGAGCCACGGTTGGCGATTGCGACCGAGTCTGCCGAAGCGGCTCAAAAACTCCTTGAGACCACGGGATTGGAACGCCTTCATAAGCTCGGGCATAAGGGACGTGGCACAAGACTGGCTGTTGTCGATGGCGATTTTCGGGGTTGGGAGCCGCTTGTCGGCAAGAAACTGCCCAAGAGTACCAGGTACGTTGATCTGACCGCCAGCCGCAATGCGGACATTCTGCCGGACAAGTTTTCCGAAGGCCTAACCGGGACGCTCGGCAATGGCACGGTGTGCGCCTTGGCTGCACTTCTGGCCGCTCCCGAAGCGGATCTAACATTGATTCGCATCGATCCCACCGCCCCTTACCAGCTTTACGAAGTGGCCCGATTCATTAATGGCGACGTTGTCAGATCGGAAAACCTCGATCACCGCGCCGAGGACTTGACTGCCATGGGCAAGAGCCTGGAGGCCCGCCGGCAGGACATTATTCTGGAACGCCAGCGGGTCTTCGATATGTTTGGCGGCGACGAAGAATCGAAAAAACTGCGCGATGAATTCCTCAAGAAGGAGGCCAAGCTGGATGCGGATGAAACGGCTCACAAGGAAGCCGAAATCCGCTTTCTCGCGTTGACCCGCGCTCTTACTGGTTTGAAGGGCATCAAGGTGGTGGCCTGCCCCCTGGTGTGGCACGAGGGCCACCCGATTGTCGGCAGCGGTCCGTTGAGCCGGTACCTTGATGATCGTCCTTTCAAGGCTGCTCTTTGGCTCCAGGCCGCCGGCGACGCCAAAGGCCAGCTCTGGGAAGGAACTTATCTGGACACCAACGGCAATGGAGTCATGGAATTTGCCCCTCCCACCAGCAAGCTTGCGGAAGATCGCTGGTCGCGCGAACTCGACTTTCTAGGCTGGCAACCGACCCAAGGAGCGAGGTCAGCTGAGCTGCCCGCCAACACGCGCTTGCGTTTATCGATTCAGTGGCGTGAGCCGCACGACCCGGATTTCTGGAAGAATAAGGAAGATCTCTATCGCCAACCGCTTGTGAGTCCGCGATTGCTAATTCTTCGGCAACGTGATCCCGCAGGCGCCAAATTGCCTGCCGATGATCTCGCGGTGGTTGCCCAATCGGTTGGGTTGCCTCAGCGGCTCGATAACCAGCCCAATTCGGCGGTATATGAACAAACGGTCGAATTCAACGTGCCGGAAGTTGGACGCTACGCGTTGCGGGTCGAATTTCCAGGCGGCGTACCAAGCGGTATCCGGCCCGCCGGCGTGCCAACGCTGCCTGCTCTCAACAAGGCCTGGGAATTGCGTCCGCGCATCTTCGTTGAGACGCTCCAGGGGCAAGGCCGCGCTGTTCTCCTCGACTACGCCACATCAACGGCATTGCCTGGCATGCCCGGTGACGCCCAGGCGATCATCACGGTCGAGGATGGCAGACAAATGTCAGCAAAGCCGGAGGGAACCATCCAGAAAAGGCCCAGCCTCCGATCCAAGCCGGACTTGCTGAGCTTCGATCCCTTTGCGAAAAGCCAAGAGGTCTCTGAAGCGAACGACGCACCGGTCGTCGGATTCGCCGCAGGTTGGGCCGCTACTGCTCACAGCGCGGGGGCTTCCACAATTCGTTTCCAGCGAAGCCTGGGCCTCAGGGCCGGGGCTCCGCTCGAAGTCCCGAGGGACTGGGAGCCGAAGGATCGCTAAGCCAAGAATCCAATTTATGATACGAGGCATTACCTCGCTCCCAGGCTTCCGGCCTGAGAAAGTCTCTCAGGCAACTTGCGACTGCCTCATTTCATGCAATTCCGCAAGGATCTCCCCCGTCAATACCTGCTCCATCTCGGCCAGGGCCCGGGCAACCGTTGAACCGTCCATAACGCGGTGGTCGTAGATCATCCTGACATCCACTTGGCCGTCTGGTCCCACAGGCCCGTAATTCAAGGCGATTGTCAGAGGAGTGAGGGGATGCAAGGAGTTAGCGCCAAGGCCTGAGTAAGAACTGACGCCGAAGGTTCCCAGTTTCTGTGAGCGATACTTTCCTGAGACGTTTAAGCCGAACCACCAGACCAGGCGGCGCAGGGACAGGGGAAAGCGGCTCACAAACAAAGCTTGTTTAAAGGAGCCCACGCTTTCCACGGGGGCGTCTCTAAATAGTCGGATCTTCTCATCGAGCGCCGCCAGGGAACGCTGTTCCGGTCCCGTGACACGTCCGAATAACACCGCATCCTCTTCGCCAAGCCGGCGTTCCACTGCGATCGAAGCGACATTGCCCTCGGCCTCAAAAAGGTGGGGCGATGGAAACCCCAGGTAAGCGCGTCTCAATTCAGGCCGGGAGGCGGCGACCAGTGCAAAGGCCTTGGTGAAAACGGCACACCAACTGGGGCGGGGCTGCGCCAGCGAGCGAGCGCTGCTGACCTCGGCCAAGTGCATACGCCTTTGAACCGGAACGCTGGGCACTTGCTTGGCGAAATGGACCAGGTCGCCAATAAAGCGGCGCGGCAAGGAAAGGCGAAGGTTGCGTCCACTCGAGCGCGGCATCCCTGCTCCTGAGAGGGGCATGAATTATCAAGTCCATCCAAGGCCCCCATGATGATTACTTGGCCAGGAAATGCAACCGCAACCGGCCATAAGGGTGCGACTCTCTCTATTGACTGAGGTTTGTGAAGTCCCATTTCGCCGTGTTCGGGGAAGAGAAGAGAACTTCTATCGGGGAAACTCATCGAGGGCGGCGATTAAACGATCAACATCCTCAATCGTGTTGTAATGAACCATTCCGATCCGCAGCAAGCCTCCCTTCTCCTCCAAGCCGAGTCGTTCCGTCAGTTCCAGGGCGTACATGTTGCCGCTCCAAGTGTAAATCTCCCGGGACGCCAAATGCTCCGCGATTGCTTGAGCGGGCCGATCGGGCACGGTAATGGAAACAGTCGGGACGCGCCGGTCTCGCTGAGCTGGCATGGTGATGCCCCACACTTTGAATCGGGGGCGTTGCGCCAACTCGTCCAACAGTCGATCCGCGAGCCCTCTCATAAGAGCGAATAGCGCTCATAGCGGAACATAGTCGCGCCCTGCGACTCGCGGATCCGCTGCCTGCCTCAATTTGAGCCAGGTAGTCCACTGCTGCGGCAACACCAGCCAGACATTCATGATTCTGTGTGCCTGTCATCCAGCGGTCGGGCAACGCGTTCGATGAAGGGCGTACTTTGTAGGCCGGCAACTCGGCGAGCAATTTACGCTTGCCCCATAGAATGCCGATGTGCGGACCGAAGAATTTGTAGGCGGAGCAAGCGAGGAAATCGCAGCCCCAGTCCTGCACGTCAATTAGGCCGTGAGGGGCGTAATGGACTGCGTCGAGGAAGACCCAAGCGCCAACTTCGTGAGCTAGGCGGGTAAGTGTTTTGACATCGTTGACAGTGCCGACGCCATTGGAAGCGCAGGTCAAAGCAACCAAGCGCGTACGCGAGCCGAGTTGCTTCTTGAAGTCCTCCATATCAAGCGTGCAGTCTTCGGGGTGGATGTCGACGCGCTTAACGGTTGCCCCGGCATCGCGCGCGGTCAACCCCCACGGGCTGACGTTGGCATCGTGATCGAGGCGGGTCACCAGCACCTCGTCGCCCGGCTTCAATGTGCGACCTATGGCTCGGCTCAGATGAAACGTCAGCGTCGTCATATTCGGTCCGAAAACAATCTCCTCGACGGACGGAGCGTTTAATAAGTCGGCGACGGCTTCGTGAGCGGCGTGAACGATGGCATCCGATTCTCGACTGGTTCGGAAGACGCCGCCGTGGTTGGCATTGCAAGTCCTCAAATAATGCACGATCGCGTCGATTACTTGCTGGGGAACCTGCGTGCCTCCTGGGCCGTCGAGAAATATGGGAGATCGGCCTTCGCGGATAGCATTCAAGACTGGAAACTGGCTGCGGAGGGAAGAAACGGGGAACATCGAATCTCCTTGAAGTTTAGCGGCGAGCCTCCGGCAAGCGCGTTGGCCAACGCGCTCGCCGGAGGCTCGCCTCTAAACGAGTATGGTTCTTTGTCATAACAATAGACAGAAGACTGTTCCAAGGAAACGATGATTCTACGGGAAAAGCGCCATGGCCGAGCCCTATCTTGCCATCCAGGTTGTGATGATGCCGCGCGACACCAATCCGCATGGAACAATCTTCGGCGGCGTCATCCTCAGCTACCTCGACCAGGCGGGGGCCATCGGGGCTTACAGGGAGGTCGCGAAAGCCGGTGGTCCGCCCCCTGTTCTTGTGACCGTGGCCATGAACCGCGTCGAATTCCATAAGCCCGTTCTGGTGGGCGATGTCGTGCGGTTTCAGACCACGCTAAAAAGAATTGGAAACACCTCGATCACCATGCATGTCAATGTGCTGGCCGAACGAGGCGGACTCGTGCAGCAAGTCACCGAGGCGGAGGTGGTTTACGTTGGCATTGATCCGGCCAGCAAAGAGAAACGCATTCCCAAAGTCCTCGTGCCCAAGGTTGCAGGCAGTTAAGCACTCTTGGCGCTCGGGCTTCCGAGCCTGTTGCCGGCCCCGGCGTCTATTCAGTAGACTGCCCTAAACGTTTGGCGGAAGATGGAAGGTAGTTCAGCATGTCTTTCACGGGAATGCACCTTTTTTTCGAGGATGTCGAAGTCGGGCAAGAGTGGATTTCCTTGGGCCGAACAATCACCGAAGCGGACATCGTCAACTTTGCCGGCCTGAGCGGCGACTTCAATCCCATCCACCTCGACCATGAATTTGCGCGCACGACGCCGTTCCGCCGGCCCATCGCCCACGGCCTGCTCATCCAGTCCATCGGCAGCGGCCTGGGTTTGTATTCCCCTCCCATGCGGACGCTGGCCATCATGGAGATTCGCGAATGGCGCTTTCCCGAACCTGTCTTCATCGGCGATACGGTGCGGGTCCGTACGAAAGTGTTGGCCAAGGAAGCACGGGCGCGGGGAAAACGGGGAGTTGTCACATGGCAACGTAGAATTGTCAATCAGGCGGAAAAGATAGTCCAGGAAGGCGTCACCCAAACCTTGGTGCAAGGTCGGGCGGGCTTGAAGGAAACCGGGGATCGCGGGTCGAATGATTGAGTCGGTCTGATTATTCGCCATCAAAATCTTAGGAGACAGCACGTGTCGTTATTAGTGGTCGGCTCCATCGCGTTTGACTCGATCGAAACGCCGAATGGCGGCATTAAAGAGGCCTTGGGTGGATCGGCGTCGTTTTTCGCCTACGCAGCCAGTTTCTTCACGACGCCGCGGCTGGTCAGCGTGGTCGGCGAAGATTTTCCCGAGGAATACTATCAGGTTTTCAAAGAACGCAGTATCGATACGGCCGGCTTGGTCACCCAAGCAGGGCAGACGTTCCGCTGGAAGGGCCGCTATCACCAGGACATGAATACGCGCGACACTCTCGAAGTCCATTTGAACGTGTTCGGCACGTTCAATCCCGTATTGCCTCCTAACTTTCGCGACAGCACCCATGTCTTCTTGGCCAACGGCGTACCGGCCTTACAAGCGCGTGTCTTGGAGCAAGTCAAGAAGCCGGAGATTGTCTTGGCCGACACGATGGACCTGTGGATCGAGAGTCAGCGGGCTGACTTGCTCGCTTTATTGCCGCGGGTTGACGGCCTATTGCTCAACGACAGCGAAGCCCGGCTCCTGACTGGGGAGGACAATCTGGTTCGTGCCGGCCATGCCGTACGTAAGCTGGGACCAAAATTCGTGATCCTTAAGAAGGGCGAACATGGAGCCATGCTCTTCAGCGAAGAGGGAGTCCTTGTGATGCCCGCCTTTCCCACACCCGACGTTATCGATCCCACCGGCGCCGGCGACAGCTTTGCCGGCGGCATCCTAGGCGCGCTCGAAGCCGAGGGAAACCTGACTCCCACCAACCTCCGCCGCGCCATGGCTTACGGCACCGTCATCGCCAGCTTCACCGTCGAGGACTTTGGTCTGAGTCGTCTGCGGCGCACAAAGCGCCAGGAAATTGATCAAAGGTTGGAGCAGTATCGGAAGATGTTAGCGATTTGAATTGGTCAGTTGTCAGTTGTCCGTGGTCAGTTGTCAGCGAATGTTTTACAACTGACCACGGACAACTGACAACTGACCAATTCAAGGCTTTGCCTCCAAAACCATATTAAAGGGCGTTTGAGTCGCTCGGCGGCAGCGCGTGAAGCCGCCGGCCTTGACGACCTCGCGCAGACGAGCTTCACCCGCCTGGGCGCCGAGAGCGGGACCGTTGTAGGCCAGGGACGCGGGCACACAAACCAAGGTGGAGGCGGCGTAGAACATTCGGCCCACGGGGTTATGGTTGTCCTCGACTTTGTCGGCGGCAAACGGCTCCACGATCATCCAGGCGCCGTCATTGTCGAGGGTTTCATAAACGTGGCGAGCCGCACCCCCCGGGTCGCCCATGTCGTGCAGGCAATCGAAGTGGGCCACGAGGTCGTAGCCCTTGCCGGGGTAATCCGTGGACTTGGCAACCTCGAAGGTAACACGCTCCGCGACGCCCGCCTCCTGGGCACGCTTTCGGGCCAGGAGAATAGACGGCTCGTGATAATCAAATCCGAAGAACCGCGACTTGGGGAAAGCTTTGGCCATTAAGATGGTCGAAGCGCCGAGACCGCAGCCGACGTCGGCTGCTCGGGCTCCTTGATGAAGCTTCTTCTCCGTTCCTTCCAGAGCGGGAATCCAGCTCTTGACCAAGTTGCCTATGTAATTGGGCCTGAAGAAGCGCTCGGTCCCCTCGAATAGGCAGGCATCGTGCTCGTGCCAGCCGAGCCCCTGGCCGGTGCGGAACCGCTCGGTGATCTTCGGCTGCGCTTGAAACAGGGCGGCAATAACTTGAAAGGCGCCTTGCAGAAAGGCCGGGCTGGCCTCGTCTGCGAGCGCCGCGGCTTGCTCTTCAGAGAGCGAGTATTTGGCGGTGGCCGCATCATAATTCACGTACCCGCCGGCAGCCTGATTATTGAGCCATTCGCGAACGTAGCGCTCGGCGGTGCCCGTGCGCTGGGCGAGTTCAGCCGGCGTCAGCGGGCCGGATTTGGCTAGCGCCTTATACAGGCCTAGCTTGTCGCCAAGGAGAACCAGCGCGGCGCTCATGCCGGCCCCAATGTCGCCCACGGCCCTGCCCAAGAATTCGTTGAGTTTGGCTTCATCAATGGCCATGGTACATCCTCCTGGACCTTCGTTAGTTATCTCGTTACGCTGATTTCTTGGAGGGGATAATACACGAAAAAACGATTTATTTGATATACAAAAGCTAACCGCAACCCTTCCAGATCACTTAGGATTTGATAAACCATGGTTCGATTACGCACCTTCATTGGGGTCGGTCTGGAGAATTCGTTGCGCGATCGTGCCGTTGCTCTGCAGGAGAAACTTGCCGCCACGGGCGCTCAAGTTAAATGGGTCGAGCCGGACAACTTGCACGTGACGTTGCTCTTCCTGGGCGAGGTCGGCGAGCGCGACTTGGTCGGGGTTTGCCGGGCGGTCACACAAACCTGCAGCCGACAAAGCCCTTTCTCCCTGAGCCTGGAAGGGGTGGGTTGCTTTCCGAACTCGCGCCGGCCGCGGGTTGTTTGGGCCGGCATCGGCGAGGGCGGCCAGGAGCTTTGCGATTTGCACGATGCTCTGGAGCCACCACTTCAAGAGTTGGGCTGTTATCGGCGTGAGGAAAGGCAATTTACCCCGCATATTACGCTGGGCCGCGTCAAGAATGACGAGGGAGCAAACGAGGATTTGGTAAAGAGCCTTGAGAAACTCAAGAAATGGCAAGGAGGCGTAATGCAGGCTCGCGAAGTTTTGGTAATGAGCAGCGAGCTGACGCCGAAAGGACCGGTTTACGCGGTGATGAGTCGCGGGCGCTTCGTAGGCGCATAAAGGTTCACTTAGACGCTTCTACCTTTGTACAACTGGCGGCCTAATGCCGGATCTCGATCCGTAAACGGCCCTGCCGCTTGATCGTTCATCAAACAGCGGACGTACATATCCAGCTTCGCATCCAAATCGTCGGCGTGATGCAGAATCAGGCATTCCGGCACAAGCGGCAGACGCGGCGATCCCCATTCCGGCAAGTTCAAGTGCGTGATTACGATGTGTTCCAGCATCTGCAACAGGTCGGGGTTGACGTCTGCCAGTTCCCGAGACGTGTCACGGATCAGATCGCGCCCCAGAAATAGATGCCCGAACAACTTTCCCGGGACAGTTGGCTGGACCGTCAACAAATCGCTGTTCAATTCGAGCACGCGGCCGATATCGTGCACGATCGCGCCGGCCACAACGAGATCGCGATTTAGCGGCGGTTTCAGTTCGGAGTAATAGGCTACGTATCTGTCCGCCAAAAGCAGGCAAGAGCGCGTTACGGACAAGGTGTGTTCAAGCAGACCGCCGGCGATGGGATAAAACCGGTTGGTCGTCGCGGGCAGCCGCTTGAGCGGCTCGGCGTGGCGCTCCAGAAGGGTTAAGACCAGGCGGCGCAGAGGTTCGTCGGCGATTTGTGTCGACGCAATCTCCTTGAGTTCAGCCAACATCAGGTCGGGATCAAATTTGCTATGGGCGGCAAATTCGCTCGGATCAAATCCTTCCTTCTCATCTTCCTTCGTGGCGAGCCGCAGGTTTTGAATGTCTAGCTGAGCCCCATAACGCTCGCTTTCCTGATAGGTTCCGCGCACTTTGTAAGCTCGGCCCTCTTGCCATTCCTTTTCACAGGCCTCATACCAGGGACTATCCGCCCAGACCATGCAAGTTGCCACCCGCTTGGCATCGCGAAACCGGCAGGTGAAAAATGGCTTGCCGTCTCGCGTCGCCCCGCGGCTGCGTTCGGAGAGAAGCGCAAAGAAATCAGCGAACTGACCAGGGGTCAATTCGCTGATTTTGCACAAAGCTGGTTTGTCGCGTGCCACTTAAGGGCGTTAAGGTTAGGCGCTCTTTTTGTCCGGGTTGGTTTTCTTTTCAAACAACTGCCGTTCGCCGCGCACCACGTCTTCAGTCACGAGGAACTTGCCCTTGGGCTCCAAATCGGGAAGTTCGAACATAACCTCGGTCATTAGCTCTTCGACGATGCTACGCAGGCCGCGTGCGCCGGTGTCCCTGGCCTTGGCCATGCGGGCGATCTCTTGAAGAGCGCGGGTGTGAAACTCCAGTTCGGCGCCTTCCATCTCGAAGAGCTTCTGGAATTGGCGAACGAGCGCGTTGCGCGGCTCGGTGAGAATGCGAACCAGGGATTCCTCGTCGAGCGGATCAAGCGCGGCAATGACGGGCAGCCGGCCGATGAACTCGGGGATCATGCCAAATTCGATCAAATCGTCGCTGGTGACTTTGGCGAGCAGTTCACCGAGGTGCTGTTCACGATTTTCCGGATTGCTGGCGAAACCAATTGTCTTCCGGCCCGTCCGGCGTGCAATGATGTTATCCAAACCGACAAAGGTGCCGCCACAGATGAACAGGATATTCGAGGTATCGACCTGAATGTACTGCTGCTCGGGATGCTTGCGACCGCCCTGCGGAGGCACATTGCTGACGGTCCCTTCGAGCATTTTGAGGAGGGCCTGCTGGACGCCTTCACCGCTGACGTCGCGAGTGATGCTGACGTTTTGATGAGTCTTGGCAATCTTGTCCACTTCATCAATGTAGACAATGCCGCGCTGGGCCGCCTCAATGTCGAAGTCGGCGGCGTGAAGGAGCTTCAAGAGCAGGTTTTCGACATCCTCGCCAACGTAACCGGCTTCGGTGAGCGTCGTGGCGTCGCCAATGGCGAAAGGCACATCTAGCACTTTCGCCAAGGTGCGGGCTAACAAGGTTTTCCCGGAGCCCGTAGGGCCGATCAGCAGAATATTGCTCTTATCCACCTCGACCTCGCCGTGGCCGCCTGTTTCTCCAAGGCTGAGGCGTTTGTAATGGTTATGCACGGCCACCGAGAGGAACTTCTTGGCCCGCTGCTGGCCGATGACGTATTGATCGAGCTTGTCCTTGATGGAACGCGGCGAAGGGATATGCGTGAACAGGTTCTTGGAGCCGCCGCGACGGCGTTTTTCCTGATCGATGATCGACTGGCAAAGCTCAATGCATTCGCCGCAGATATAAACGTCGCCGGGTCCCTCAACGAGCGGCCCCACGTCGCGATAGCTCTTTCGGCAAAAGGAGCAATAAGCCGTCCGGTTACGGCTCGAGCTGCCGGTCAGCTTGCGCCCTCCGCCGCCGGGCCCCGAGTCTTTCGTCGCCATGCACTCTCCTTCGATCTGTTTTGTCCCGTGGGTCGTCCAGCCGGGCTTATAATACGGCAAGGGTCAAGCAAACCGGAACAGCACCGTCAAGGCGCGGGCTTGAATAAGCCCTGGAGTCATTTGAATCAGTAACTATCCCACTTAAATCAAGAACCCGAAGCGAGTCCGGGTCTCTCAACAAACGCTCTAAAGCGTTTTCTACCTAGGATTTTACGCGGCTCGTTCCTGTCATGCAAGGAGGTTCAGTTCGGGCTTGGCGGATTGTCGGGAAGAGCAGGCGGAAGCGGTTCGGGAGGAGCCGGGGGGGTAGGCACGTTTTCCGGGTGCCTGCGCAACATGCGCTGGCCGAGCCTTTGCCGGATCCGATCATATTCTTCCTGCGTCAATTCACCATTTTCGAAGAGCGCTCGAAAGCTGGTTAGCTGCTCCTCGCTTTCCGTTGAGATTGCCTGCTGCCGCTTCCGCCAGCGGTCCGCAATATAAACGGCCAGCGCTCCCAGCAGCAAGATGCCAATGAGAGGAAGCACTGACCAGAGGATGGCCAAACGCATGGACCGGTCCTCGCTCCGTTGCCGACTTGAAATCCCACTGAGTCCAAAGCCTCCGAGTCCTCTATTCCGTTATACTCCCGCCAGCTTCTGCTGGCTTGGTCCTCTATTATAGCGCCTATCTAGATGGTTCGCGGGAAAATCCCGAACAGACTCACAACACCAGACCTCCGCTCCTTCCACAAAGAAGGCACAATGAGACCGGCGGGCCTGGCGTAACTTGTCGGAAGAATGGGTATACTTGGGACGGGGACGACTCGAAACCCGTTTAGCGGCGAGCCTCCGGCGAGCGTGCAGCGCTACGCGCTCGCCGGAGGCTCGCCGCTAAAGCAAGAATCATTTATCATGATCCGTATTTTTTCCACTTTGGCGACATTGACAGTCCTTGGTCTCTTGGCCTCCGGCGTCACAGGGCTGTATTCCATGTCCGTAGATGGCGTCCACCATCCGGAAAAGGCCATCTTTCTCGTTCACTTCAACTTCGGCTTGTTCACCGCCGTCGGTACCTTGTTGGCTCACTGCTTGATCTTCACTTACTTTCTGGGGACGGGCCGGTGGGTCAAGGAAGTCAAGATCGCCTACAACCTTCCCGATGAACCTTGGCCCAAGCTGACCCGTGAATTGAAACGTCGGACTTTTCCGCCCGCCCTGGCGGCTATGCTCATCACCATTGCCGCGGCCGCCACCGGAGCCGGCGTGCAAATGCAGAGCTGGCCCTGGACCGCTCACGCGACTACCGCCGTAATCGCCCTGCTCGTCAACCTGTGGGCGTTTTACATTGAGATCCGTGACCTGCGCGTCAACGCCGGCATCATTGTCGAGGTGATGAACGCGGTTGAACGGATACGGGCTGAGCACGGGCTCGAGGCAAATTCCGAAGCAATGCAGCGGGAATGACGAAGAGTAAAGAAGCAATTGCACTTTTACAGGGCCTCTGTAGACTTGAGATTTGCTCGCTTCCGAGGCAGGGCCATTTGGGTCTTCGGGAGGTAGCCATGTCCATCACGACAGCCGTTTTGGCATTTGCTCTTGTTGGGCTCGCGCCCGGCGATGAAAAGAAGACCGAGCGGGAACGCAATCCGTTCGCGCCCAGCCTGCCTCTGCTTACGGATAAGGAAGAAGAAAAGCTCGATGAAATAGTTGACCGCTTCATCGATTCCGACACGGGCAAGCTGCACGGCGAGGAAGCGAAGAAGGCCCGGCAAGATTTTGAGAAGCTAGGAAGCGAGGCCTCGTTCGCCCTTATCAGGGGACTCAACAAGGCGGCCTCCATCGAGCATAGCTGTCCGGTCGTCACGATAGCCCGCAAGTTGTCCAAGATCTTCGCATCCACGGCTGATACCGAACTCCTGCATTTCGCTCGAGAGAACATTGGCGCCGAAGTCGGCCCGACACGACATGCCAATGTCCTCAGAAACCTGCGACTTACCTGTTCGCTTCGTAAAGGCGCCCTGGCCCGTCAGGGCATTACTTCCATTGCCGAACCGGAGGTGAAGGCGCTCAAAACCCGCAGTCTTAGCGCACTCATCGAGGCGGCCGCCACGGAGCAAGGCCCTAAGCAAAAAGATGCTCTACGCGAACTGGGCAAAGAGAAGGGGGACGACGCAATCAACGCGTTGGCGGCCGTGGCAGCCACCGCCTACGAGAGCGATGTTCAGCAAATTGCCCGCGATCAGCTTGGACGCTGCCTGGCTCGGCTCACCCCGGAGGAATTGAAGGCAAAACTTAAAGAGGACAAAGCCGAGGTTCGTTTAGCTGCCGTGCGCCTAATGGGCCGGAAGCCTCAAAAGTGGGCCATGGAACTGATATGCATGCTCGAGGATGAGAATGCCCCGGTTCGTGATGAGGCCCATAAAGCCCTCGTGCAACTTAATAAAGGTAAGGATCTGGGCCCGGCCGCGGGAGCGGAAGAGAAGGAACGAGCCACCGCCGCCGCCAAATGGAAGGAATGGTGGCAGAAGGAAAAGCAGTAAGACACTTGCTTTGCATTTCGCTTGCTTTGCGTTTCGCATGCTTTGCGTTTCGCGCCCGCAGGGAGCCGGCGGGCGCGAAACGATAAACGCCCGAAACGATACCGGAACCTATCGTCGCTTCCCAGCTCCCCATGTCATTCATTCTTCCCCATCCTCGTCAAATCCGGCAATCCTCAATTGCCCGGCAAATCCGTCATTCTCCCGGCTGTTGTTAAAGTCCTTATTGCCGGCTTCCGATAACTGCTAGGGACAGCCAATTTTATATTTCGGCCAAGGTTGCATGCTCAGGGCGATCGGAGCGGCCCTTCCGAGCAGCGCCCGCCGGCCGGCCAGGCGGAGATGTTGTGAAACACTCAGCGGGAAGGGAGTCACGAATGCGAAAAATGCGGACTTCGGTGCTGGTGGCCGCAGCCATGCTAGCCCCGCTGGGCTTGAGCGGTTGCTTCCCCAGCTTCACGTTCAACCCCTTGACAATGGGGCCCTTCACTCCCATCCCGATCCCCCCTTGGGTCACGGAGCGGATGGAGGAGAAGTACTGCTACAAGAATGATTATCGGCAGGCAATCATGCCGCCGATCCGAGAAGGCTTCCCGGCCCCGCTATGCGAGGATCCGCCGGACGATGCCATGATCTACCGCGCTATGCCGCACGTCACTCGCGGCGTGCCTTATTTTTATGAAGAACATCGCGACGAACTCGATTTCGTCAAGGAACTGCTCGTCGATCGTATTGATCCGCCGCGCTTCTTCCCGCTGGTAGGGCCGGCCCAGTTGCACCATTGCCACTGGAAATGCACGATTTACTACACGGAAACGGTTGAATCGGGCTATCCCTTCCCGTTCCGTTGCAAGCGGCCCCGTGTCGAGGTGGTCTACATCGATAAGGACCACCTGCACTTGACGGGCGCCTGCACGCCGGAAGCCCAGCAGTCGATGACGCGTGACGCGATAAACCAATAAGCGGTGGCAGGGAGTAGGGAGTGGGGAATAGGGAGTTGGCAACTAACACGGCCTACTCCCGGCTCCCAACTCCCTATTTCCTTCTCCCTACCAATCGCTTTCCCCGGTCTCCTACTGGGAGAGTATGATGCGCAGAGTTTGGCGGTTTACAGGCGGGTTCCTCATTGCAACGGGAATTCTGGGGGGAACGAGCGCGCTCAAGGCTCAATCGTCTTATCGACCTGTGGTTCGTCCGCCCGCGCCGCCCACGCCCGTCATCGCTTCAACATCCGGAAAAGTAAAAAGCAGTAGTCCACTTTCAACTGTCGAAATGCAAATCGAATTAGCCTGGTTAACCGACCCGATCACATTTCCTTACGACTTGAAAGCCCGGATCAAGGATGCACAGCTTCGCGTCCTCGGCAATGTGGCCAGCCAGGCAGTCCGCGAACGCGCTTTACTCTTGGCCGGCCAATACTCCACAATCCCAGTCCTAGACAAGATGCAGGTGCAGGCCAATTTCGCCAACAAGATTGAGGAAGTGTCCGCGGCCGAACTTCAGCAAAGGGTGATGAATGCACTCGTGAGCGAAATAGGCGAAACCGCTCATCAATTCGAGGTGAAGGCGCATTCCAGCGGCCAGGTGAGCATTGCCGGTAGCGTTTCAATCCTCGAGGCCAAACTGGCAGTAAGCCAAAGCCTGCGTGCCGTCAAAGGCTGCGTTTGCGTTGTTAATTTGCTTACAGTCGCGGAACGATCGGCCCAACCGACCATCATCGCTTCCACGGAGCCGGCGAAGGTCATTCAGGCAAGTCTAAAAGCACTGTTCACGAGCGACTCCCCAAAAAAGGCAAACGTTTCCGAAGAGAAGGCCACTTCGGTGTGGAAAAGCGCCCGATCGGTAAAGGAATCGTCCTCCAAGACTTCCCAGATTGTTGACTCATCGGCGCCAGGTGGAACCCCATTAACTCCTTTGCCCCAACGAACCCAGGTTGCCGGCTCGCCCGTTAGAACGGTTTCGATGAATGAAAAGGCAGCCAAGACGCCTCAAAACCAGCCAAAGCCGTCAAAACCGCTGGCCAAGGATGGCAAGGAGTCGAACGATCCTCCCGCTCCGCTTCCGGAAGAACTGTCCTCAAAGCCGCTTGAAGGCTCGAATTCATTGCCGCCGAAAGCGAAACCCGGCCTTTCCACGGATCGAATGCAGCAGGAAATTGTCCGGATATGTGGGACCCGCGCTTCCAATGTTCAAGTGAAGAGCCTCCCGGACAACAGCGTGGCAATCAGCATGGAGTGCAAGAACAAAGCGGATGCGGAACGATTGTCCCAACAAATCCTCCGGTTGCCCTCTTTGGCCCGGTTTGAAGTCGGTCTCGACGTGCATTACGAGCCATGAGGCGCACCTTCCGTCCCAAGGCCTGATCCCCCCTCAAGCCACGGGTCATTGACGCTCAAAGCTGCTCAATGGATCGGCGCCGGAGGGGTGGGGTTCCACTCATTTCAACGTATTCTCGCGCCCGCCATGAAGGACGCATTGGGTACAAATAACCGCTACCAGGCAAGGTCGGTTGATGACCGTTCGACCACCCGGAGAAGAAAGGGGATACTTTCCATTGCTTTCCACAGGGGGTCAGGCGAGATGGAAAGAATCAAATGGCTGCGTTTACCAGGCAGGGGGTGAGTGAGGGGAGTATAAGACGGCCTCCCCGATACCTGCTACCGTGCACAGAGTTTCTCGGGCGGTGATCTTTTGGTAGAAATGTAGGTCGGGTATACCGGCTTGCCACCGTCTCTTCGAGATCCCCATGCTGGATTTAGGTACTGGCCTACCTGGCGTCATTTCGTTCTCTGTGCTGCGCCGTTTTTTAGCTGTTTTCGTACCTTCAACCTTGCTCATAGGCGGCGTTGTCCTCGCGCTCTATTACCAGGATCGTGCCAACGAAGAAAGTCTTCACCAGCAGGCCGGCGTCTATCTTGTCGATTTGAATGCCGACATTATCACCCGCGAACTAAGAACAGTTGAGTCAGATGTCCGATACTTGGCCGGCCAAGCCTCCCTGCGGCATTACCTCGAGGGAAGCCCGGTCGGGCAGACGGACCTTCAGGATGATTACCTGGTCTTCTGCCGGCAGCGAGCCGTATACGATCAAATCCGCTATATCGACGCCGATGGACGGGAGCGAGTCAGGGTCAATTTCAACGCCGGCAGTCCCGCGATCGTGCTTGACAGAGATCTACAGCCGAAGGCCGATCGCTATTATTTTGTCGAGGGCATGCGCCTTGGCCGCGAAGAGATTTTTGTATCGCCATTTGATCTCAACGTCGAACATAGCCAAATCGAACGGCCACTAAAGCCGACCATTCGTTTCGCCATGCCGGTCTTCGATGGCCAAGGCACAAGGCGCGGCGTAATAGTGCTCAATTACCTCGGCGACGCTTTACTCCGCAAGTTGGCCGAGGTTTCCCAACCTTTTGCAGGGACTGTCGTTTTGCTGAACCGGGAGGGGTACTTTCTCCGCGGCCCGGCGGCCGACCAGGAATGGGGATTCATGCTTGGTCATGGCCGCACCTTTGCCGCTGACTACCCGGCGGCATGGGTTCGCATTAATGAGGTGGAAAAAGGACAGTTTCGGACGGACGACTGGTTGTTCACCCACCGTACACTGCCCTTCCAGCACGGGGCGACCAACCCCGTTGTGGGAGATGCCGCCGGTCTTATCGTGGTGTCCTACGCTCCCCCCGCTGTGCTGGAAGGACGGTCGGCGCGCCTGCTGCGGCAACTGGTTCTGCTTTACAGCGTCATTTTGCTTGTTTTGGTTCCGTTCGCGTGGTATCTGGCCTACATTGGGTCGCTCCGGCGGGCCCATGAGAGCCAGATCGAGGCCTCCGAGGTCCGGCTGCGCTCTCTGTCGGCTCAGCTCATCGCCACACAGGAAGAGGAGCGGCGCGGCATCTCGCGTGATCTGCACGACGAACTGGGACAGGTCGTGACATCGGTCACCCTAGACTTGGAACGGGCCGGCCAGGCGGCTGATGCCGACAAGAAAAACGAATTGATCGGTCGGGCCCTGCGCGGCGCCGGCTGCCTGCTCGACCGCATCCATGAAATCTCCACCCGAGTTCGGCCGACAATGCTCGACGACTTGGGCCTTAAGGACGCGGTCCAAAGTTTGTTGACCGAGTACGAGCGCAGTTCGGGCATTGTGCCGAAAGCGGAATTGCGCTTCGATGACAGTGCCGTCACTGTCGTCGTCAGCGAAAACGTCTACCGCATCTTGCAAGAGGCGCTGACCAACGTCTCACGCCACGCTCGATCGTCGGAAGTATTTGTCTCCCTGAACGCGGCTAAGGATTGCGTTGCGCTGACTGTGCACGATGCGGGAGTTGGATTCGACCCAACGTCGTTGGACAACAAACGGCTCGGGATTTTGGGGATGAGAGAGCGCGCCGAGCTGCTGGGCGGCACATTTGCCATGAAGTCCGAACCCGGAAAAGGGACAGAAATCCATGTCGTCATCCCCTTTTCTCACAAGAAAAACTGAAATGCTGATCCAAAACTCCTTATCCCAAGCAGAGTGCGGTCATGGCCGTGCGAGGTGAAATTCGAGTGGTGCTGGCCGACGACCACGCGATGGTGCGCGAGGCACTGGCCCAGATTCTGCAGGACAGCGGCTGCATCCGGGTCGTGGGCCAGGCAGCCGATGGACCAGGCGCCATAGACGCCGCTACAAAGTTTCGGCCCGACGTGCTTGTCCTCGATTACAGCATGCCTGACTTAAGCGCTCCAGAGGTTCTTGCCACGCTCCGGCGTCTCCTGCCCAGCCTGAAGGTTCTCGTCCTTACGTTCCATGAGAATATTCATTACTGCGTCAAGGCTCTTGAGTGCGGCGCTCAGGGATACGTTATCAAGTCAGCGGCCGTCGGCGAACTTGTGGACGCGATCAAAACAGTGTTTGCCAATGAGGTCTATGTCTCGCCCAAGGTCTCCCAGAAAGTCATACAACTCCTGCGCCGGCCGAAGAAAGACCGGGTCGGCCTGGAGGCGCTTTCCCAGCGCGAGTTTGAGCTGCTCCGAGTCCTCGGCGCCGGCATGAGCCTCAAGGAATGTGCCGAGCACCTCGGTATCAGCACCAGCAGCGCTTCAACCTACCGGGCCCGGCTCATGGAAAAGCTGAACTTGCATAGCACCGCAGAGGTGATCCGCTTCGCGCTGGAAAACGACATCGTCGGGTAATTGGCGTTACAGTGTCCTCGGCCAGATCTCTCTCGGTCAGGTTGCGGCCTCATAGGGAGCATTACGGATTCAGGCAATCCTAGGATGATGCCGCCACAGCCGCTGGCGGAGCTTTATGTTTGCGCGAAGTCCACCAGATCTCGATTAGGTTTGTGATCGGCCCGACGAAAAAGAGAGAATGATAGAACGAGTGCTCGTCGCGAAAATAAAGGCGAAGGATGTGATCCGCAATGGCCACGAGCACGGCCACGGCGCATTGACTCCACCGGGCATGCGTCGTCGTCTTGGGGTCCGTGATCATGAAGAAAATGAATAGCTGGAACATGGGCGAGGTCACCGGCGCGATTTCGGTGGCAAAGGTATTGCCCGTTTCGAGGCTGCGCAGGTACGCCAAAGGGATAAAGGCCGCAACATAAGACAACGGGATGTGCAGCCGGCCGAGGCGATAGAGAATCAGCGAGCCAAGAATGAAGATCACGATGACGGGCCAGATCTCATTGCCGGTTTGAACCGTTAGACTGGCCACGGTATCCCTGGCCAAAAACAGCATGAGCGTAACGCCCAGATTGGACGGGTTCCAGAGGTGCCTACCCTTGACGCGAATTGCGTATTTCGAGGCGATGGACAGGACTGAGCACAAAATGTAGGGCCAGAGTTCCGGCGACTTGATGAGAATGCCGACGCTGATGCCGGAGATGTAGGCACTGGCTAGGTGCGGCCATTTCCCGGTGATGACGCGGCCCAGAACCAACTCCATGATTATCGCGGTGGCAATGGCCACGAATGTGGGAGAATAACTAGTGATCCAGCCGCGAGTGATTTCGTCGAACAGCGGGCTATAGTGGTTTTCGAGAATGCCGTAGGTGGCGTGTCCGACCGCGATGATATACGTGATGAGCAAGGGCGCTTGAAAACGGCTGTCGATCGTAATCACTCCGCGCCACAGAAAAACAAGCACGAGCACCACTAACGAAGTCAGGACAAGAGCCAGCAATCCGGCAGGTAAGCCGGGAATGAGTTCATGGATAAGTTCGAAGAGAGTCTTGCCGTAGAAGCTGGAAAAACAGAGGGCAAGCAGCAGGCAGGTAAGCAACGCGCGAAGGGTGATGCCAACAGCGCTCGCCGGGGTCTTGACCGGTGGCGGGCCCTTGCCACCTGAAGCGGCCGGAGGCGCGAGAGCAGCCGCGGATTTGGGACTCATCGCTCCTCCTTCACGAAACGAATCTCGCCGGGATTGGGGCTGTCGATGGTCTGGGTTTTCCCCGATGGCCATTCAATGATCGCTTTTTCCATTTTGGGTTCTTTGCCTAACCCGAAGTGCAATCGGCGCATGTTCTGCGACGCATAGCCGCTGCCGCCGGAAACTTCTTGGACCTGCTCCTGACCATTCCAGAATAGGCGGACTTTGGCGCCGATGGCGCTCTTGTTGCTCTTGGTTCCTTCCAATTCGAACTCGATCCACTGATTCTCGGGCGTCACGGTGTTCTTGTAAAGCAAGAGCGGACCTCTCTGATTGGCGACTACGACATCCAGGACGCCGCGATTCCACAAATCGGCCATGGCAATCGCCCGGCCATCGTAAGTATCGGTCACGCCAATGGCCTGGCCCACATCGACAAACTTGCCGCCCTTGCCCAGCCAGACGCACTTGTGTTGATAGCCGGACAGGCTGCGGCCCTTCATGGCGGGCCAATTCTTGGCGTCGGAGATGATGGCTTTGTTGGCGCCGGCAATGATGCCGAAATCGTACCAGTAGCTTTGTCCCTTATCGGCCGAGATGTAGCCATTGACCAGGTAGAGATCCAGCAGGCCGTCATTGTTGAGGTCGCCGAATTGCGCGCCCCAGCTCCAGCCGCCCAGTTCGACCCCGAGGCCGTTAGCCTGATTCATGAACTTGGTCTTGTCGCCCTTCGTGGCGGTTTGTGGCACCCACATGTTATTGCCCTGGACGATGTTCTGTGGCTCGGAGATATTCGAAATGTAAACGGCCAGGCGCCCCTTGTTGTAAATGTCGCCGAAAGACACATTCATGCCGCTCTTGGGGTTCTTGGCAATGCCGCATTTCTCGCCGATATCGATGAATCCTTTGCCTTCTTGATTCGCATAGACCTCGGAGACGCCATAGTCGTTTGCAAGGAAAAGATCGGGATAGCCGGTGCCGCACAGATCGGCGGCAGCGACTGCCAGCGTCCAGCGCGTGCTGGTGATGCCCATTTTTTCGGTCACATCTTCGAAACTGCCGTCGCCGCGATTGCGCAGGAGATATTTCCTGCCGCCGTTTTGGGCATACTCGAAGCTTTCCGTCATGATCTTGGTGTCTTGGAGATGCCAGAGGTCGACCTCTTCGGGCCAGTAGCCGGCCAGGAACAGGTCGAGATGGCCATCGCGATTGAAATCGACCCAGATAGCGCTGTTGATGTTGGCCCATTCGGGCAGGCCGGTTTTCGAGTGTTCGACAAGCGTGAAGCCCTTGCCTTGGTTGTTGTGAAAGAGAAGGGGTTTGCCCCATTTGTAGACGAGCAAGTCTTCGTAGCCGTCGTTATCGAAGTCGCCCCAGATCGCGCCCATGCACACGCCTGTGCCGGGTTGATTAAGATCGGCGACCCCCATTTCCTCGGCGACGTCCTTGAAGGTGCCGTCGTGCATGTTGCGATAAAGCCGATTCTTACTGCCTTCGCCGCTGTTAACGACATAGATATCGAACCAACCGTCTTTGTCGAAATCGACGATGGAGACCGACGCCCCCATCGAGGCGATCTGCGGCATAATGTGTTCGAGCTTACCATCGAGCGTCGGAGCCTGATGCGTGAAGTCTATGCCGCATTCCTTGGAGACCTCTTTTAGATAGAAGCCGTATTTGCGCAGGGCCTCATCGTTTTGCAAGGGCTGCTGATCAATGGAGACCTTGGAGAGGTACCTATATCCAAAGAAAGCGCCGACGGGCACGATGAAGAGCAGGAACAGGATCAATTGCTTGACCGAGCTATTCATGGAAGAGGAATCTCGCACTGTTTTGCCCAAGATAAAGCCGATGATGTTTCCACTGGGGATTCATTTCATTTCGGTTCATTTCATTTCACACACCGACCCATGTTTCCGTAAACCATTGTCACGAAACATGTAAACCAATTGAAACGAAATGAAACGAAATCCCTGTGAAACGAATGTTACGAAACAGATCCGCTACCGCGGCTCACATCCCTCAAGGCTTGGGCCGTCTAAATGTCCTTAAGCCTTTTTCATACTCATACGGCGTCACATAGCGCGTGTGGTACTTTTTCCAATCCTCTGGGAAGCGTTTATAAACCGGGTCGTCTTCTAACCGTTCCGGCGGCGTGATGTAAGTCTTGATATCATGGGCGGGCAGCGGCAGCACGGTCTTCGAGAAGCGCGTGTTCAAGTCGCCATCCTTGGCCCAACCGTCGCAGACCCAGACGAAATCCCGCTTCCATCCCAGCGGTGGTCCCTCCGGCGCCTTGAAGCGGAAGGCCAGCTCATCACCGGCATTCATGATGACGTAACGATCGTCCACCTGCCGGAGCAATTCGCGCACATCGCCGAAGCGCGTGTAATAGCCGATGAGATCGCGCCAATATTGTCTCGTGGAGACCAGCTTATCATAGTGCGGCAATTCAGGAGAACTTGGATTTTCCTGGGTGATCTGCAATATGCCGCGATACCGCAGTTCAGCCAGGTCGGGCTCCAGCCGCTGTTGCCGTGTGCTTGATTTCGCATCCAGGTTGGTCGCATAACTTAGGGCATCCCAGTACACCTCCATGTTTGTCCTTAATCGAAAGTGCCGTGCCACTCCGGGGCCGGTGATGCCATCCAGGCGTATCAAGATTGTCTTGTTCTTCCCGGAAGGAAACCCTAGCGCGGGTAGGCCGACTTTCCAGCCTCCGTGGCCATCGGGCACTTCCAGCACCAGGCCGCGCGGTAGGTCATTTGTGCCCTGTTCAAGAGCATAATTGATGGAGCTGTCGGTGGGATGTACGAAGCCATAGGCCACAAGCCAAACTGGACCCTCCTTGGGCGCCTCGTCGCCCAGGTCGACTTCCACCCAGTGGTCCTGGGCTACGCCTTGATACCGCCCCTTCTCAAAAGTGTCGAGATATCGGCCATCGATCATTTGAACCAGATCCGTAACATCTTTGCCTTTTTCGTCCCAGGCCTTCGCTACGGGGTGAGGCGGGGTGGTCAGATACACTTCGGGAACGGTGGGCGTTAGGAAAAAGCGTTCATCGACAAACATCTCCGTCTCGGCGGGATGATCGACGACGATTAGTTGCATGAAATCGTAGTAGTGCGTCTCCCACAGATTCGCGGTGACGCGCACATCGTAATAACCGTCGCGCGGAACCAGTTGATCGCCGCGAATCTTCACCCAATCCGTTGTTTGAAGAAAGCCGCCTTTATCCTGGGCGTTAATGTACATGCCCAGCGGCGTGCTCCACATGAAGTCCGAGACGAACTGCATGCCGTGGCCATCGTAGGTGAACAGGAACGGGCAGGAGCCTTTGAGGCGTTGCAAGACGGCCACTTCCGCATCGCTGGGCAAGTCAAACTCGACTTGAAACGAGCCATTGGGCCACAAGATGCGGGTGACGGCCGCCTTGGGCTGTTCTCCCAGGCCAATGTGAACAAGCGGGCGTGTAATGGGTTGTTTTTGGACTAACAGCCCCGACCGGATTTCTACCTCGCCGCCAATGCCAAAGGAATTAATACGATTGTCGCCCGAAACTTTTTCCTTGCGTCGATCAACGGAATGGGGCCATAGAACCTGCCAATGGTAATCTTTCTTACCGTGGTTTATCTGGAGCAGCGGTTGCCCGGCATTTGAGAGCGCTAGCAAATCCAGGCGTCCATCGCCATTAAGGTCCACCGCCGCAAAAACCGGGTCAGGCACTGTTGTGGGCAATGGCACGAATTTACCTTGCTCGTCGCTAAGCCAAATGCGACTTCCTCTAGGCCCCGAGGCAATCAAATCAAGGCCCCCGTTATTATCCAAGTCGGAGACCAGAACTCGATACGACCCTGGTTGCTGATTCGGGGGGAAATTGGGCCAGCGAGCCAACTCAGAGAGTTGCCAGGATTTTCTTTTGTCCTGATCGGAGATTCGTTGAATGATGCCGTCGTCGCGCAGGGTTAGCAGGTCAAAGACACCGTCGTCCGTCACATCAGCGACGGCCAGCGCCAAGCTCCTACCCGATTCCTCCGGAACGGCGCGTCGTCGAAACTGGCCGGATCGCTCATTCATGAAAACATGAAGCTTGCCTTGAGAATCGACGAAGGCCGCATCGGGAGCGCCGTCATGATCGAGATCGGCCCAGGCGAAGGCCCGCGCCCCGTCGATTCCAGGAAACGATTTCACAGCCGTAAACGTGCCATCGCCGTTATTGCGCAATACGAAAGGCGCGCCTTCACGAGGGGCCACAATGATATCGAGGTCGCCATCCATGTCGAAGTCGGCAGCCCAGGCGCCAAAATAATCGGCCTTCAGTATCTCCTCAGTCAGCTTGGTTTGTTGAGTGATGTCCTTGAATCCCGCTTCTTCTTGCTGAAAGAAGCGCAGGCCGTCGGCCCCCGCCAATAGCAAATCCATGCGAAAATCATTGTTCCAATCCAGGGCCAGGATTCCGGCCTCGGTTGGGGGAACCGCGTTGGCGCCCCCCGGAAAAGGCAGAGGAGGAATTTGCTTATCGAGCCGAGTTACTTCCTTGGCATTGGCTCCAACGAGGGCCGGCTTTTCCCCGCGCTGCAGCCAGACGGCGGTGAGAACGTCCCATCGGCCCGGCACAACCGCCTTTAACGGCTCATCCTGGAAGGTGATTTCCATGTCCGGGGACGAGGGCGTGCCCACCATGGGATCTAGACGCAGAAACTGCTCGACCGGTTGGCCGACCATGATCGCTTCGCGATCGACAGCAAGAGCGCTTTGGTTGTAGCCGATTTCGGCCCCAAGGATATTGTCCAATTGATTAATCGAGGCAAGCACATCTCCCGGGAGAGGCCCTTGGGCATCCTGTTCCAGGGCAGCCAGGGCCATTCGCGCACTTTCGGCAGAGGAAGTGGACCAGGTCGGTGCTAGGCGCTTATACGTTGTCAAAACTTGCTCTAAAGTTGCCCGGTCTTTTTGTTGAGCCGCAAGCACTCCAAGCTCATGGAGCAGTTTGTAATTGAACGGCTGTATTTGAAGACCTCTTTCAAACAGTTTTTTCCTCCTTTCAGCGCTTCCGGTCTCGTTTTCTTGATCGATCACATTAGCGAGTGAATAAAGAGTTACCAGGTCGTTTGGCTCCAATTCCAGCGCTTTTTCATAGTGCTTGACGGCCTCCGGAAAATCTCCCTCTCTTTTTGCCATCAGACCGAGGATTCTTTCAATTTCGGGGCTATTCGGGGCCAGGCTGCTTGCGCGTTGTAAGTCCTGAGCGCCCTTGGCTACCAGGCTTTGTTCAGTCTGGCGAACATACCACAGGCCACGATTGGCCCAGGCAGCCGGCTCATTGGGAATGGTTTCAATACATTCGGTCATTTTCTGAAAAGCCCGTTCTTTGATCGCTTCTCTTTCAGCATCAACTTTTTTGTCCTCTCTCTTGTCCGCGTTAGGCGGTTCTCCGATTTCTAGAGCGGCCACACCGATTTGAAACGCCTCGACGTATTTTTCGTACCGCGGCGTTCCGCGCTTGGGCAGGTCGGCTTGTTGTTGCCTGGGCTTAAGCACTAGGAAATAGATCCCGGCTCCGGCGGCTACCAACAAGAGAAGCAAACCACCGATTAGAAACCGTGGCTTGGAGAGAAAGGGAGACGTCATGCAGCACCCAATGAGAGACGACACAGCGTCCGTTTAGCCGGTCAATCGACTCTTAGCAAATAGCCGCGATCAAAAAGCCTGGCAAGCCCTTACGTCATCCGCTTTTTCCTTGCATATGCTCCCGAAATTGTATAGTCATGTATACGCAGATTGTTTCCGCAAGTTCTGGCAAAATTGGTCGCGCTCCGTGACGACGCCGCAAACAAGCAGATTTTGGACTACGTGGCTGACTGTTTTGGCCCTTGCTGTAGGCTTGGGGTCTTTCTTATCCCCGGCCACCGTCCGGGCTAGTTGCGGCGATTATTTGATGGCTTCCCGCAGCCATCAGAGCACGTCTCTCTCGATGCCCGGGGAAAAGGCCAAGGAATTGCCGGCCCCCAGCCCTGGCAAGGCTCCTTGCTCGGGACCGCACTGCTCGCAGGGTTCAGAACAAGCACCTCTCGCGCCGGCATCAATGGTTCCTTCTAGCGGCGACCACTGGGCGGCGGTATTCCCTTTACCAGCTTTTCAAGAAGGCGACCTTCGTTTGTTGCTCACAGGTTCCATATGCATCTTTCCTGTTAATTACCCCTCTCGAATCGAGCGGCCTCCGCGCTCCAATTCTCTCTAAACCGATCTTACAACCTCTAGCCGCAGCCTTCATGGTGCGCTGACTCCGCCGCATTTGCGTCACCTTGAAGTGCACAAAAACCTCACCAGTGCTATGTGCCGCCTGCTTTCTTGATAGCAGTGGCATACCCGTGCACACTCGAGCTATCGAAGTTTTGCTCGTGCGTCATTGGAATGACTGCGCAGGCGCCATTCATTCAAAAACGTGTGGCAAGTTCTACTTCCATTTGCCTCATTTACCGAAAGGACCAATTCCATGGCAAAAGATGATATCCTCGTCAATCAGGAAGAAATCCTGGCCAATCAGAAGTCGATCCTGGACAACCAGAGCAAGCTTGGCAAGGTTGTCGCCAATCAGGCGTCGATTCTTGCCAACCAGGAATCGATCTTGGCCAACCAATCGAAACTCGACAAAGTCCTGGCCAATCAAGCGACCATCGAAGCCAACCAGGAAACCATTCATGGGAATCAGGAGAAGATCCTGCAAAACCAACGGGAGATTCTGGCCAACCAGAGCAAGTTACTGGCGAAGTGAACGAGGGATTTGATCGACGGGCCTTTACAAATGGATTCAACCTTGACAAGCGAGCGCGGATCGCGAGGCCTTCGCTCGCCGGTACCATCCTGTTTTTCAAATCCCCGACAGCGACGGGCTATTGCCGCCAGGCAATCGCCGTTTCTCTGGGAGCGTTGTGGTGTAAGATTTGAAAGGAATAAACGCGGCCCATAAGAACGAACGGCCAACTTTTTCCCATTTCGGAGAAGATTTATGAAGCCAAAAACCTTGCTTCGATTCTCACTGCTTGTCCTTCCTTTGGTGCTGGGGACAGGCTTTGTCACGTTGTTGTCCTTGGGCTGCGGCAGCCAATCGAACACCAACGCTTCCGGCGAGCGTACTAAATTGACGGTCGTCTACCTGGGCCTGACTTGCGAGCCCCCCATTTTCGTCGCCTATGAAAAGGGATTCTTCCAAGAGGAGGGATTGGAGGTTGAACTCGTTAAATCGAACTGGGACGAGATGCGCGACGGTCTTAGTCTAGGCAGGTTCGATGCAACGCACCATCTTCTTATGTACATGATGAAGCCCATTGAAAACGGGCTCGATGTCAAAATCACTGGCGGCATTCACACCGGCTGCCTGCGAGTCCAGGCCGGGGCAAAGACCGACATCAAGACCGTCGAGGATCTCAAGGGTAAGAAGGTCGGCGTCACCGTCTTGGGTAGCCCGCCGCATCTGTTTGCCAGTCGTGTGCTGGCCGCACATGACATGCACCCTGAAAACGATGTTGAATGGGTCACGCTTCCCGCGGACACGTTTTCCTTGGCACTAGATCAGGGAAGGATTGATGCGGTGGCGAGTGCCGAGCCAATCGGCACCTTGCTTATTTCGAAAGATAAGGTCCGCACGGTGTGCGATCAGGCGGTGACGCCTCCCTACGACGACGAGTACTGCTGTGTTGTTACGCTCAATGGGAAATTCGCCCGCGAGAATCCGAATTCCGCAGCCAAAGTGACACGTGCGCTGCTCAAAGGCGCCAAATGGGTTAGCGCCAACCCGACTGCCGCTGCCAAGCTGGCCGTTGAAAAGAAGTATGTCTCGGCGACCGCTGAAATCAACGCCCAAGCAATTTCTGCCCTCAAGTATGAGCCAGGGGTGAACAAGGCCAAAAAAGACGTTCAATCAGTCGCGGATGAATTGAAAAAGGGCGGCTTTCTCAAGCCCAATACTGATCCTCAAGAATTGGCCAAAAATGCTTGGCTGGACCTCGACGGAGTGAACGATGAGTGGATCAAGGGCCTCAAGGTTGAGAAGGTAGCCGGCGGCGGAGCGATCCAAAGGTTGAGCCCGGCCGAATTCGCCGCACTTTTCGATCGCGGCTTGTGCTGCAAAGGCGGAGCATGCCTGGGCTGCTGCGGTGATTTAGGCTTGGGGATTCCGCCTTTGACGGGCCAGTGGGCCTTGCTCCGCCCAACAAGCTTGGAACTCGCCGTACGACCAGATGGAGAAAGCACCCTTGTCAAGGCAAACCGTTGAACCTTCCGCCATCGTGGCAGATACGAGTGAAATCGCACATGAGCCGCGCGCCGAAACCGTCCGAGGCGGTTTCGGCGTCGCGCGCGTCTTGACTCCGGCATTCGCGGCGGTCGTTGCTCTATTGGTTCACAGATTGTTGCCGAATAAGCAGATTGCTCTGCCGACTCGCCTTTACCCTCTGCTTCTCCAGATTCTGTTGGGTAGCGCGCTGCTTTTAGCCATTACCCAATGGGCCTGGCGGCCGCTGCGCCTGTGGGCACGGCATTATGGCCCGTTGCTGGCAGGCGCGATCTTTGTGCTCTGTATCTGGGACTTGATTACCCTCAAGCTGGCCTGGATGATGCTGCCCTTTTTCCCTGGGCCGGACATGGTATTTCAGGCCATCTGGGACGACCGCATGACGTTGTTGGATAGCGCCTATCGATCTCTCCTGTTGCTAATGACCGGGTACTTTACCGGGGCGGCCTTGGGATTCGTGTCGGGCGTGCTGATGGGCTGGTTTGGGGAAGTTCGCTACTGGGGGATGCCTGTCATGAAGTTGATGGGGCCGACCCCGGCGACGACACTGGTCCCGCTCGCGATGGTCCTATTTCCCTCCTTTTTCCTTTGCGCTGCCGCGCTGATCGCGTTCGCGGTCTGGTTTCCAGTAACGATGTTGACCATGTCCGGCATCCGAAATGTCCCGGTTTCCTATTTCGAGGTTGCCCGGACCCTGGGAGCAAGGCGATCGTACCTGATCTTCCGGGTCGCCATCCCCGCGGCCATGCCCAGCATCTTTATCGGGCTATTCATCGGTCTGCTCGTCTCATTCTTGACGCTGATCGTTGCCGAGACTCTGGGCGTAAAGAATGGGTTGGGGTACTACCTCCTGTGGAAAAAAGGCTACGCCGAATACGACAAAGTTTTTGGCAGTCTTCTGATAAGCGCCTTGTTCTTTTCGAGCTTACTGACGCTGCTCTTCAAAATCCGCGACTGGCTGCTGAGTTGGCAGAAGGGAGTGATCAAGTGGTGATCGCCGCGACCCCGCCAAGCTCCACCGAAGCCTCCTCCTTGTTCATTCGCGAGGTGAGCAAAACGTTCCGTGGCGCCGACGGTACGCTCGTGGTTGCATTGGATAGTCTCTCGCTGTCGATAGCGGCGGCCCAGTTGGTGTCGCTAGTTGGCCCCAGCGGGTGCGGCAAATCAACCCTCCTGCGGTTGATCGCGGGCCTCGACGAGCCAACCGCGGGTGAATTGCGAGTCGGGACGGAGCCCATCACTGGTCCCAGCGCCGAGCGCGGATTGGTGTTCCAGGACCCCAACCTATTTCCCTGGTTAACCGTTCGCCGCAACATTCAAGCCGGGCTGGTGGCCCGCGGGGTGTTTCGCCGGGGCCGCCATGAGGTCGAAGAATTCCTGGAGCTAATTGGCCTCGACGCGTTCGCGGACGTTTATCCCCACCAGCTGTCCGGGGGCATGGCCCAGCGGGCCGCCCTAGCTCGGGCTCTAATCAACCACCCCAAAGTCTTGTTGCTGGACGAGCCGCTTGGCTCGCTCGACGCGTTTACCCGGATGCGCATGCAGGACGAAGTCCTGCGGATCTGGGAGGTCCGCGGCACGACCATGCTGCTGGTCACGCACGACATCGATGAAGCCATTTACATGAGCGACCGCATCGTGATTATGACTCCGCGCCCGGGCAGGGTGGACCGGGTGATCGAGGTTCCCATGAGGCGACCCCGGCAACGCAACAGTCCCGGGTTCTTGAAGCTGCGGGCGGAGATTCTGGAAATGCTCCACTTCGGCGGTCAAGCGAGTGGCGCGAATTCAACTCCAGTCTAGGCCCACCCCTCCCCATCGCCGCTAATGACTATAGACGGCGCATCCATTCCTATTGCGAGCATAACCGGACCCTTGCGGGTCGGCGTTGACCAGACGGGGCTTGATGGGTACAGTTCGCCAGTCTTCGCAGATAGACACCTCGGATTACCCCAATTAACTCATTAGCACTGGTCGAGCGGGAGGCGTGAGCCCCAGATAAAGTCGTGTTATCAGGGGGCTCACGCCCCCCGCTCGCCGACTCAATCCGGGGATTGCCATGAGCCGAAGATCCGTTCTATTAGGCCTGGCCGTTGCATTGTTTCTTTTGAGCAGTACGGCGGGGGTGCTTATTATCCTCGTCCGGCATGAGGATGACGAATTCCGCAAGTGCTCCTTGCCCCCCGGTCCGGAACGCAGAGATCAGTGCAATGCTTTTCGCCAGGAAATCCTCGACTTGACCAGCAGCATCCACGACGACACCAAGGTTGCCTGGGGCGCCGAATTCACCGATTTGCAGATAAACAGCTATTTCGATGACGGGCTGGCTGAATCTGGTTGGGACGAGACTTTCGCGCGGGAGGGAATCAATGATCCGCGCGTGATCGTCAAACAGGACAAGATTCGGCTGGGATTCCGCTACGGTTCGGGTTTTTGGAGCACCCGCATTGCGATTGATTTCCGAGTCTGGATCGCGCCTAGCGAGCCGAACGTCATCTGTTTGGAACTTCAAGGACTGCATGCCGGCTTGCTGCCGATTTCCGCCCAATCGCTGCTCGAACGCGTCTCCGAGTTAGTTCGGCCACATAATGTCGAAGTGAACTGGTATCGCCACAAGGGCAACCCCGTGGCCCTCCTCCGATTCCCAAACGATCAGCCACGCACGTCGGTGCGCCTCAAGAGCCTGACCTTGCAGCCAGGCAAGATCAGCATCAGCGGCGAAGCAATCGAGAGCGGAGCGCCACGAGCGTCATCGAACCCTGCCGTAAACAAGCCATCAGGAGATGGTCTGTAAAGGCTCGTGAAAATCTTACACCTCCTAAACATATTGAACCGTCCAGGCCGCTTCTTGCAGGTGGCTCATCCGTAACACGCCTGCCAACTGCTCTCCCCGGATGGTAATCGCGATCATCTCGTTCTCGTCCACAACTCCCTTGTATTCCCCCCGATCCCAGCGCTTGACGATTCCGCGGTTGTTGCTGACCTGTCCTTCGTAGTCCAGGTATTCAAGCCGGTGGTTGCCCAAGGCGGTGGCCGAAACCACCTGGCCTGGCCGAGGAGGAGCGTCCAGCCGCCAAGTGCGCAGGACATTCCCCGCCTGCAACATCAGGTCCCAGTGCAGGTAAGGATGGTCGTGTTCAAGAATGACGAATCGGGCCATGGTTAGCGCTCACTCGTCATGGCGCAAGAAAACTCAGTTTCTGCATTTAAACCTACCGACCGAATTTCCGCGCGGGTCCGGGCAATCGGTTTGGGCGGCCGGTCAACCTGGGCGGTCTTGCGAAACTTGTTGAGCCTCTCTCCCGGAGCGGGTTATAATCATTATGGCGTTAATCCGCTTTAGGTTGCAGTCTTTTGCCGGAGCAAGCCGATGGCCACCGTCCGCGAGCGCCCCCGTTCGACTTCCGCCGTTCGCCATGAACAAGTGGTGGAGACGCAACTCAATAAAGCGCTCAGTCGCATTCGCGGTCTCGATCTGACCACGGGCTTTCTTAGTTTCCTGGCGTTGACGCTCGGCTTCAGCCTGATCATGGCCTTGATTGACCGCTGGCTGAGTTTGCCGCTATTGGCCCGGCAAATCGCTTTGGTCGGCTATGGCGGGACGGTGGTGACTTTCCTCGCCTTCTTCGTGGTTCGGCCTCTCCTCCGCCAGATCAACCCTTATTACGCGGCCCGGCAAGTGGAAAAAACGCTCCCCTCGGCCAAAAATAGCGTCGTCAACTGGCTCGACCTCCGTGATGAGCCAATTTCCCCCGCGATCCTGGGCGCCGTCGGCCAGAGGGCGGCCCACGACCTGGCGCAAACCGACCTGGAGCAGGCCATCAGCGGCAAGCGCGCGGCCTGGCTCGGCAGCATTACCGGCATCCTGGTCGTCGCCCAGTTCATCGCGTTGATCTTTTGGGGCTTTCCCACGTTTTCGTCCCTTTGGGGCCGGACCTTCGCTCCCTTCAACAATTTCGGCATTACCAGCAAGACCCGGATCGAGGTCAAGACCAAAGACGTCACCATTCCGGTGGATCACGCCGTGACCATCAGCGTGGCCGTGGCCGGCAAGGTGCCCGATCCGGCCAAGGCGGATGCCCTCAAGCTGCACATCCGCTATCGGCAAGGCGACCCATACGAGGAACCCATTCTCCTCGAACCCGAATCGGAACGCGATTGGTTTACAACCGTGGCCGTGACGCGGGTCCAGAGCGGGTTTTGGTACAAGGTCAGCGGCGGCGACTACGAGACGGATGAATATCGCGTCATCGTGCGTTCCTTGCCGATGATCACGAGTTTTGATGTGCGGATGCACTATCGGCCCTATCTCGGCTGGGTGGACAAATCCGGCCACAATGCCAATCTGCACGATGTTGTGGGAACCGAGGCGACCCTGGTGGTGCACACGAATCGGCCCGTGACCAAGGGAACGCTCGTTTTCGAACCGGCGGACAAAGGCCCGAACAAGAAACAAATAACCTCCACGCCCGTGAAGGACGATGCCAAGGCCATGAGTTTTGGCCTGGTGCTCGAAAGCGGCGGCGTCTATCGCATCAAGTTCACTTCGACCGACGGCGAATCGTCCGCGGATTCACCGGATTACACGATCACCGTTATCCCCGACAATCCTCCCAGCGTCGTAATAACAACGCCCCGTGAGGACACATCGTTGCCGGCCATTGGCACGCTCCGGCTCGAAGGCTTCGCCAGCGACGACTTCGGCATCAAGCAAATGACGCTGCGCATGATGTTGAACGATGGGACTGTTCTCAAGGCGAAGCCCTATCGCGAAGGAACTTCATTCAAGCTCGGCGAAGCCGGCGGCTATCCGCAGATGCTCGACTACAAGGATTTTGTCGAACTGCCCAAGCTCAAGAGCGAGATCGGCCAGGCCGTCAATTTGCTGCCTGGCGCCGTGATCGAATATTGGCTGGAGGCCCAAGACGCGTTCGATATGCCGACGCCGCACGTCTCGCAAAGCAAGCATTACAAGCTGACGATTGCCGAGCCCGAGCAGGACAAGAAAAAGGAACAAGAAGAGCAGAAAAAAGCCGCCGATCAGGCCAAGCAGGAACAAAAGGAGCACCAAGACAAACAAGACCAGAAGCTGAATCAAGAAAAGCAGAAGCTTCAAGAAAAGAACGAAGAGCAGAAAGAAAAAACCAGGCAGGACCAGAAGAAAAACGAGCAGTCGGACAGCGGCAAGAGTGACGAAAACCAGGCCAAGGACGGCAGCCAGGACGATAAGAACAAGGACTCGAAAACCGACAGTAAATCGGAAAACAAGGACGATGCCAAAAAGGATAACGGCAAGAAGCCAGACACCAAGCCGGATGACCAAGGCAATAACAACAAGGATCCTAACCAAGACAAGTCGGACAACGAGGCCAACAAGGACAAGGATACCAATACCGCTAAGAATCCGGACAGCAAGGCCGACGGCCAGAGTAGCAATGACAAAAAATCCGACGGCGACAAGAACCCTGACAGCAAGCCAAACGGCAAGGACGATAAAAGCAATGATCCCAACCAGGCCAAGAAGGACGGCGATAAGGGCGGCGGGCAAGACGAAAAGAATCAAAGCACCGATGCCTCGGACAACAATCCCAATACGCAGGGCAAGGACCTAGCCAATCAGGGCAAGGACCTTCAAAAGAAGATCGAGGACCGCGAAAACCAGAAGAGCCAGGCCAAGGAAGATCCGGCTGACAAGAAGGGCGAAGAGAAGGGTCAAGGGAAGCCCCAGCCCGCTCCCGACAAGGGTGAAGGCAAGGATAACGCCAAGAACCAGCAACCGCAGCCGGACAAGCAAGACCGCCAGGACGGCCAAGCCAAGAACGCGGGCGACCCCAACGCCGCCGGCGCGGACAAAAAGAGTGACAAGAAAGACGGCGGCCAGGGCCAACAGGCCGATCAAAAGCCGGCCGATGCCAAGGACAAACCGCAATCCGACCAAAATGCCGGCGCGCCCAAGAACGACGGTAAACCGCAAAATCAGCAGACCGCCCAGAAGAGCGATGCCAAGGACCACGGTAAGCCGTCGCCCGATAAAAAGCCGAACGATAAAGAGCAGGATGCCCAGGAAGGCGCAAGCAAGGGCGAGGGCAACCCTCAATCCAGGGACGCCGGCCCCAAGAGTGAAAACAAGGATGCCGGCAAGGGGCAGCCCGAGCAAAAGGCCGCCGACAGCAAGGATAAACCTCAAGGGAAGGAATCAATCGGGGTCGCCAAAAACGACTCGAAGGCCGACCAACCGCCCAGCATGGGCGACAAAAAAGAGGCCGGCAAGGAAGGCGCCGATAAGAATGTAGCCCAGGAAAAAGGTCAGGCCGGCGCCAAGCCCGACGAAAAACAACAAGAGGCTGCGGCGAAGAACGAGGGCAAACCTGATCAGAGCAAAAATGACCAGGACAAGGCGTCGGCCAAGGCGGAAAACCCTCCCAAGGATAAAGCCGAAAAGAAGGAAGGTAAAGCCGACGGCCAGGCCGTAGCGGACAATAAGAAGCCGGAATCCAACAACGACAAAGCGACCGCCAATGCGGGCGAAAACAAACCCGCGCCCAAGGACAAGGGTGAGTCCACCGCCTCCGCGAAGGGCGAGGAACCCAAGGACAAAAACAAAGATCAGAAAGGCAATGGCACCACTCCCGCCAAGGATGCCAAGCCGGATGACGTCAAAAAGCTGGCCGAGCACATGAAAGGCGACGATGGCGACAAAAAGGACGCCGCCGAACGCCAGCTAAAGGACATCGCCAAAGACGCGAAGGATGAGCAAGCCCGCAAGGATGCTCAGAAAGCACTTCAGGACGCGAAGAAGGATGGCAAGGGAGAGGATAAGGTCGCTGACGCCAAGAAGCCGCCCATGAATAACGGCCAACCGATGGACAAGGGCCAGGAGGGCACCGACGAACCCAAGAAGGGGACGGAGAAGAACGGCGAGAATACTGCCGAAGCCAAGAAAGACGGCGAAACCGGCAAGGACGACGGCAAAAAGGGGCAACCCAAAGACGCCAGCGAGACCGCCAGGGGCAACCCTAAAGACCCCATGAATGACGGCAACCCCATGAAGACCGGTGAAGGGTCCGATCCCGCTAACGCGAAGGATCGCAAGCCCAGCGATAAGGGCAAAGCGACCGGCGATCCGACTACGGCAGGCGATCCGGCCGAAGCCGGCAAGGCCAGGCAGACCGAGGAGCCACCCGGGGGCGATGCCGATCCCCGTTTCCGCGACATGGCCAACGAAATGCAGCTCAAGAATGTTCGCGAAATGCTGGACAAGAAGCTCTTGGACGGCTCGATGACCGATGAGGAGAAAGCCGCCTATAAGGATTGGCTGAAGAAGTACCAGGAATACAAACGCAGCCATCCCGAAGACGTTGCCGAGCCCGACGTGAAGGCGCCTAAAACCGATTCCAAGCAGGTCAACAGGGGCGTTAGCCAGTTCAAGCCCGGCAAGATCGACAAGGCGAGCAATCCGAAGTCCGCCGGAGGCGGCACCGCGCCGCCGGAGTTCGGCCCGGATTCGTTTATTCGTCCAAGCAAACCGGCGAGTCAGCCGGAGAAGAAGTAACCCAGTTTCTCGGTGACTCGCTAATTAGAGGCACTCTCATGCGCCGCGCAACAGGTTTGGTCATTGTCACTTTGCTTTTGATTGCGGCGGCCCCAGCGCCCAAAGAGACAGCTAAAGAGGCACCTGAAAAGCTTCAAGGGACTTGGATTGTCGAGCAGCAAACATCAAGAGGCAGAGATGCCAGCGAACCAGGGAATTCAACTAACATAGAATTCAATGAGAATATATTGATCAAAGAGAATACATTAATCAGAGAGAATACATTAACTCGGACCCGGACATACACAAACACAAAAGGCGCGTCGTATTCAAAATGGGTGACATACACATGCACGATCGATCCAAATAGCAATCCACCTGAAATGGATCTCGTCCAGAATCTGCCTGACGGATCGAAAGGATCCAATCATTTAGCTATTTATTTACTGGAAGGTGATTACCTGAAGATCTGCGAGGGTCCACCCGACGGAAAAAGTCCCAAGAACTTTACAAGCGACAAGGACTCTGACAACTATCTCATGATCCTCAAACGGAAAAAGGACTAATTGTCGCGGCCACCGAGCGGCCACAGAGCGGCGAGCCTCCGGGTTTATCCCGGAGGAAGAGCCCGGCGGGCTTAAAGCCCGCAGCTCGCTAGAGGTTGTTTCCTTCGCCGGCCCTTCGGGCTCAAAAGCGTTTCTGCAAACCCAATGGCCAATCCCCGCCGCTACCTGGTCCCTTTTCACCCCAAGCACACTTCGCACCTATTCACTGATATCCTCGTCGTCGGCGCCGGCATTGCGGGTTTGCGTGCCGCCTTGCAGGTTCCGCCATCCTTGCGAGTCTTGGTCGTCACCAAGGACAGCATTCAGCAAAGCAACAGCAACTATGCCCAGGGCGGCATTGCCGGCGTCATGTCCCCCGAGGATCGGTTCGAGAATCATATCGAAGACACGCTTACGGCCGGCGCGGGGCTGTGTGATCGTCCCATCGTGGAGCTGGTTGTCCGCGAGGCGCCCGCGCAAATCAATGATCTCGTCCAGTGGGGCACCCACTTCGACGAGGAAAACGGCCACCTAGCCCTGACGCGCGAAGGCGGCCACAGCCATCGGCGCATCGTGCACGCGCTCGGCGATGCCACCGGCCACGAGGTCATGCGGGCTATCATTGAGCGCGCTCGCCAGGCCGCCCATGTCACGATCTGGGATCAGACGTTCACGGTGGACCTGCTGACGCATGAAGGGGCCTGCGTCGGCGCGGTCGTCGAGCGGCAACAGCACGGTTGCCAGATGATCTGGGCCAAACAGACGATTCTGGCCAGCGGCGGCACGGGCATGATTTATCGCGAAACGACCAATCCCCCCGTGGCCACTGGCGACGGCATGGCCGCGGCCTACCGGGCCGGGGCCGAGTTGCGCGATATGGAGTTCATGCAGTTTCATCCTACGGTCCTCTATGTCGCGGGGTCGAGCCGATTTTTGATAAGTGAGGCGCTCCGGGGCGAAGGGGCTTATCTGCGCGATAAGAACGGCGTGCGTTTCATGCCGGTCGAGGATCAGCGGGCCGAATTGGCGCCGCGCGACATCGTGGCCCGGGCCATTGTGCGCTGCATGGAGCGGACGCAGCACCCCAACGTCTATCTGGATCTGTCCCATCTCGATCCCGCTCGCGTTCGGTCGCGTTTTCCCGGCATTGAAAAAGTCTGCAAGACTTTCGGAATCGACATTACCCGCGATCCCATTCCCGTGAGGCCGGGCGCTCATTACATGATGGGGGGCGTGACGGTGGACGAGCAGGGGCACACGTCGCTGCCCCGCCTGTGGGCGGCCGGGGAAGTCTCCTCCAGCGGTTTGCATGGCGCGAACCGATTGGCGTCCAATAGCCTTCTTGAAGGACTCGTGTTCGGGGCAGCATGCGGCCAGGGCGCAGCGGAGGCGGCCATGCGTATGCCGGACTCTTACGCCGTGCCTGCCCACGAAAGTAAATCGGACGATCAGGAAGCGGCCGCCAATCTGGACGTTTCAGACGTCACGAATGCTTTACGCAGCCTGATGGTCCGGCACATGGGCGTCGTGCGCACGCGCGAAGGGTTGCGCGAGGCGGAACGGGCCGTGGCCTTTTGGTGCAATTATGCCCTGGCCCGAGCGCTGCATTCACGGGCCGGCTGGGAATTGCAAAACCTTCTTACCGTGGGTCGGGCGATGATTTGGTCCGCCTTGCAGCGCGAGGAATCACGCGGCGTCCATTATCGCAGCGATTATCCGGAGCGGGACGACGCCCACTGGCAGCGCCATTTAACGTGTCCGCCTTTATGGAAATAGCGGATTAAAGAGAACGCATCGGTTAGGATAGGTTGATTGCCGGCGAACGGGCCGGTTCGGTGAGGGATGCTCAAGAGGGAAGAGGAACTGTTCCGATTCCAGAATCTGGGTCATTCCGTAAGAGAGGGCAATTGTCATGCGCAGCAATAATTGGGTCGCCCTGGCCGGGCTTTTCGGCATTCTGATCCTTATCGCCGGTTGGACCGGCCCCGTCCAATCGCAAAGGCTCGCGGCCGATATGACGCTTTCTCAAAGAGTAGCTAAAGCCACCAAGGTATCCGAGGAAGATGTCGCCAAGGTGTTGCGGACCATCGGACCGGCTCTTTTTGAAGATATTCGGCGCGGCAGGACTGTCGAAATCCCCGGATTTGGTTCCTTCCGCGTAGTGCGCGTTGGCGGGCATCGCAATATGGTTGAAGGCTTACCAATCCAAGTCCCCGCCCGGAACACCGTGGAATTCCTCCCTTCCGGGGCTCTCAACGATGCGGCCAACTCCGCCGGCACCGACGCGGCGGTAACCGTCCCACCCTTTGAATACATCGTTCTGCCCGGCCAAACCCCCGGTCAAAAAACGGACTACCTCCGCACCAACCGGCGGCACTAAAGGAAGGCCTAGTTCAAGAACTGCGGTGTTGAGGCAACAGGCAGCGTGGGGCAGGTTTGCAACAGGCAGCGTGGGGCAGGTTTGCAACAGGCAGCGTGGGGCAGGTTTGCAACAGGCAGCGTGGGGCAGGTTTGCAACAGGCAGCGTGGGGCAGGTTTGCAACCTGCCGGGCGATTCCGTGCCCGGCAGGTTGCAAACCTGCCCCACGATGCAAGCGGTACGTGAAATGAAACGAAATGACCGAGCCACGCACGGTCTCAATTGACAGCCGGACTTTTGCTGCCTACATTTGCTAATGTAACCCTGACTCCCGGAAAACTGAAAATGTCCGCGTCTGGCGCAATTTGGACCGTTGTACGGATTATTACCGCAGCGCAGGGAGTGCGCAGCGCGGTAGTGGTTCTGGAGGATTAAGCCGGGTCTAGTTACTTAACTTGGACAGCATCAGTCCCGGCCCTGAAGCACCTGCTTCAGGGCCTTTTTCATGCAGGTCTCTCATGGCACGCATTCAGACTTACGACACAACGCTTCGCGACGGCAGCCAGGGCGAGGGCATCAATTTCTCGTTGCAAGACAAGCTTCTTATCACGCGCCGGCTCGACGAATTGGGCATTGACTTCATCGAAGGCGGCTATCCACTGTCCAACCCCAAGGACTTCGAATACTTTCAGGAAGCTCGCAAGTTGTCGCTTCACCATGCCCGCGTTGCCGCGTTCGGCATGACACGCCGGAAGGGCGTCAAACCGGCGGATGACGCCTGTTTGAAAGCCCTCGTCGATTCCGAAGCCCCAGTCATTACACTGGTGGGCAAGACCTCGGACCTGCATGTGCGCGAGATCCTGAGTACTTCCCTGGAGGAAAACCTGCACATGATCGCCGACTCGGTGGCTTTTTGCCGAGCCGCCGGCCGTGAGGTCTTTTACGACGCCGAGCACTTTTTCGACGGCTATTTCCACAACCCTGAGTACGCGCTCCAGACGCTCCGCGCTGCTCAGGACGCGGGGGCTGGCGTGATCATTCTGTGCGACACCAATGGCGGCCGGCTGCCCGACGAGATCGGTAAGGCCGTCCAGCGCGCCCGGCAAGCGTTGCGTGTTGACATCGGCATTCACTGCCACAACGATTGCGACGTGGCCGTTGCCAATACGTTGACAGCAGTCGAACACGGCGCGACCCAAGTGCAAGGCACGATCAACGGCATCGGCGAACGCTGCGGCAATGTCGATTTAGTGAGCGTCATTGCCAATCTCGCTCTGAAACGCGGCTACGAGGTCTTGCAGCCCGGCAGCCTCGCTCATCTGACGGAGGTTTCCCGGTACGTTTATGAGACGGCCAATATGAATTTTCGTCCCAGCCAGCCCTTTGTCGGCTCCAGCGCATTTGCCCACAAGGGCGGCATGCACACCCACGCGGTCGCCAAGAACTCCGCCAGCTACGAACACATCGACCCGGCCGCGGTCGGCAATGAGCGGCGCATTCTGGTAAGTGAGTTGTCGGGGCAATCAACGATTCTGGCGAAGACTACGAAGCATAATCTCACGCAAGATCGCAAGCTCATGGGCGAGATTCTTAACCGCGTGCAAAACCTGGAGAATGAAGGTTACGAGTTCGAGGCGGCCGAGGCTTCGTTCGACCTGCTCGTCAAAAAGGCAGCGGGACAGTACCAGTCGAAATTCGAGCGCTTGGCTTATCGAGTCAACGTCGAAGCCGATTCCCACAACCAGCCGATTACCGAAGCGACCATTAAAGTACGCGTAGGCGACGCCATCGCACACACGGTCAGCGAGGGGGATGGCCCCGTGAACGCGCTGGATGGCGCTCTGCGCAAAGCGCTCATCAACTCCTTCCCGCGTCTGGCGGAAGTGCAACTGGTCGATTACAAAGTGAGAGTCGTGAATGCCCGAGCCGGCACGGCCGCACGCGTGCGTGTCGTCATTGAGTCTCGCGATAACGATTCGGTCTGGGGCACCGTCGGCGTCAGTGAAAACATAATCGAAGCCAGTTGGCTGGCGCTGGTGGACAGCATTGAATACAAGTTGTTCAAGGATGAGGAGGAATCATCCGCGAATGGCCCATCGTAGGCTTGCCATTTCGCGGATGAAATGACTGATAATGACAACCGAACTACCCAAACAATACGATCCCCATCAAGCCCAAAAGCGTTGGCTCGAATTCTGGGATGAACGAGGCTACTTCCACAGCCGGCCGGATAGCAATCGTCAGCCTTTTTGCATCGTCATTCCGCCGCCCAACGTTACTGGAGCGCTGCACCTTGGACATTCGTTCAACAATACGCTCCAGGATGTGTTGATCCGTTGGCGGCGAATGCAGGGCTTCAACGTGCTTTGGGTGCCAGGGACGGATCATGCGGGAATTGCCACGCAGGCCGTGGTAGAGCGGCGCGTATTCCAAGAGGAAAAGAAAACGCGCCACGACCTGGGGCGCGAGAAACTGGTCCGACGCATCTGGCAGTGGAAGGATCAGTACGAAGCGCGCATCCTGAAGCAGCTACGCGAACTGGGAGCCAGTTGCGACTGGCAGCGGACGCGCTTCACGCTGGACGAGGGACTCTCGTGTGCCGTGCGCCTGACGTTTTTCAAAATGTTCCGCGACGGCCTCATCTTCCGCGGCAAGCGCCTCGTCAACTGGGACACTCAGCTTCAGACCTCGGTCGCCAACGACGAGACGTTTACCGAGACCGTGAAGGGTGGTTTCTGGACATTTCGCTATCCGATCAAAAGCGAGCCGGGGGCGTCAGCGACCGGAGCCCCGACATTCATTCGTTTTTCAACCACAAGGCCCGAGACCATGCTCGGCGACACCGCGGTGGCGGTGCATCCCAATGACGAGCGCTACAAGCATCTAATCGGCAAGATGGTGACCATTCCCCTGGTGAACCGGGATATTCCCATCATCGCCGACGGCATGTTGGTTGATCCAACTTTGGGCACGGGCACCGTGAAAGTGACGCCGGCCCACGATCACAACGACTATGCTTGCGGCCAGCGTCACAAGCTGCCGATGATCAACATCCTAAATCCGGACGGCACGATTAACGAAAACGGCGGGCCGTATGCAGGCCTGGATCGCTATGTCGCGCGCGAGCGGGTCACCGAGGATATGGAGAAGCTCGGTCTGTTCGATGGCCGGGAAGACCGTGACATCGAATTGGCGCATAGCGATCGCAGCAAGTCCCCGATCGAGCCCTATCTCTCTGATCAGTGGTTCGTGAAAATGGCCGACCTGGCCCAGACGGCGATCGATGCGGTCAACGACGGTCGCGTGCAGTTTCATCCGGAACGCTATGCCCGCACTTATCTCGATTGGCTTGGCGAGAAAAGGGATTGGTGCATCAGCCGTCAACTCTGGTGGGGCCATCGCATTCCCATTTGGTACGCCCGTTGTCCGGAAGCGGAACTGAAGAAGGCTTTCGCGGGCCGAGACGATGTGGCCTGGCGTCTGGATGAAGAGAACAGCCAGTATCTTGTTTGCGCTCTCGAAGACCTGCCGGTTGAAGCTCTGGGCCCCAAATATCGCCTTGAGCAAGATCCGGACGTGCTCGATACGTGGTTCAGTTCCGCCCTCTGGCCGCATTCCACGCTCGGCTGGCCGGACCAGACGCCGGAACTAGCGTACTATTATCCGACCAGCGTCTTGGTCACCAACCGGGACATCATCACGCTCTGGGTAGCCCGCATGGTAATGACCGGGCTTTACAATACCGGCAAGGTTCCCTTTCACCATGTGTATATCCACCCGAAAATCCTCGATGGTTTCGGCGAGGGGATGAGCAAATCCAAGGGCAACGGCGTCGATCCGCTCGACATCATCGACCGGTACGGCACGGACGCCCTCCGTTTCGGCATGGTTCTATTAGCGACCGAAACACAGGATAGCCGGATGCCGGTGGCCAATGTGTGCCCTCATTGCGAGACCCTGGTGCCGGTCAAGCAAGAGCATATGTCCATGCGGACGCGCAAGGTTACATGCCCGAATTGCAAGAAACCGTTTCGCCCGGGCGCCCCTTGGCCAACCGAAGACCCCGACCTGCCAACGGCCAAGCAAGCGTCCGAGCGATTTGAGGTCGGCCGCAACTTTGCCAACAAGCTCTGGAATGCCGCGCGGTTCTTGTTGATGAATTTAGAGGGGTACAAACCCGGAGCAATTGACCTGCACGAACTGCCACTGGAAGACCGCTGGATCGTCAGTCGCCTAACAACGACGACCGCGGAGGTCACTCAACTGTTGGAGAATTACCGCTTCAGCGAGGCGGCGCGAACTATTTACGACTTCACTTGGTCGGAGTTTTGCGATTGGTATGTCGAGATGAGCAAGGGACGGCTCCGTGAGCCGGCTGCCCGACCCCTTGCCCAGAGAGTGCTGATCGGCTTGCTGGACGGAATCTTGCGGCTGGTACATCCGATCATGCCGTTCGTCGCCGAGTCGATCTGGCAATCCCTCAGTGAGACGGCTTTCGAACGGGGACTGCCAATTCCAGAACCAGCTGCGGAAAGTGTAGTGATCGCGTCTTGGCCAAAGTATCCCGAAGAATGGCGAAATGCGGAAATTGAGCAGCGGATGGCCCGCATGCAGGAACTCGTGCGAGCGGTACGGGAGGTGCGCAATCGCTACACAATTGATGCCAAGAAGCCGCTTGATGTCTTTGTGCGGGGCAACAAAGCGATCTCAAAGGATTTCAGCGAGTTAAAACCGTTTATCATGATGCTTGCGGGGGTCGGGCGCCTGGAATCCGCGGAATCGATCAGTAAGCCGGCTCAGGCGGCGACCTACGTTAATCCGGAATTCGAGGCCTATGTTTCGCTTCAGGGATTGATCGATGTGGATGCGGAGATCAAAAGGCTGGAAAAGCAACTTGCTGAGAAGCAGAAGCATTTACAGGGCATCCATGCAAAGCTAACCAATGAAAGTTTCGTCAACAAAGCGCCGGCAGATGTCGTTCAGCAACAACGTGAAATGATGGCGGAATTGCAAAATCAAATCAAAGCAATAGAGGAAACTTTGAGGGAATTACGGCAAAACTGAGAGACTTCCCTTAATGGAAGTGCTTTTTCGGTCCGCATTGACCAATGTCCTGCAGGTGCAGGCGAAACCACCATAAGGTTTGACGGATCGATCACAATTGGGTGCGTCGATGGGTTATTTCATTCTAGAAGGTCTACTTTTTGTTCTCGGCATACTGGCCTTTATCGTCGGCAAAGTCCCAGTCACGAGGAGACGCACGTCTAAAGGGTCGGCCGCGCGCCTCGTCGGGCTCATTCTTATGGCGCCCTTACCTCTCTATCTCCTTGCATGCAAGCGATCTAATGTCGCCCCTTTGGGATCCGATAAACTGTCCCTGGACCCGCTGATTTCAACGACAGAGGGGTTCATCAAGCTCATTGCCCTGGCGGGCGCGTTTGCTAGCGTCCTCGCAGCGACGGTGCTGGCCGTCATCACGTCCGAAAAGCCGCGCCGGGACTAGCAGATAGTGCAGGAATTGGTCGAGGCCCATCGCCGGGTCGTGCAGTAATTGCGACGGCGTTCCCTGGCGTTTATTCGTAACGTAGCGCTTCAATGGGATCCAACCGCGATGCCTTCCACGCCGGATAGTAGCCGAAAACTACGCCCACCGTGGCTGAAACCACCACCGCGGCAACGATGGCGGGCAGCGACGTTTCCGTGGGCCAATGCATCAACGTCCGGACCAAAAACGATGAAGTTCGTCCCAGGACGATTCCCATGGCGCCGCCAAGGAGACACAGGACCACGGCTTCTACGAGGAATTGCCGCAGGATGTCCTTGGCCCGAGCGCCCACCGCCATGCGCAGGCCGATCTCCTTGGTTCGCTCCGTCACCGACACCAGCATGATGTTCATAATGCCAACCCCGCCGACAACCAGCGAGATCAGGGCCACACACAGCAGCAAGGCCGCCATCAAATTCGAGGTCGAGGCCAGGGCATTGCTCATCTCCGTCATGTCACGGATGCTGAAATCGTCAGCCTGACCGAGGCGAATGTGATGGCGTTCATGCAACAGCCCGGTAATTTCGCGGATCGCCGCGGGAATGTCCTGGGCGGAAGCGGCGCGGACCATGATTTGATCCACGTTGGTGAAACGCACCGGCTGAGGAGTGTCGGCGAGTTCACTTGACGAAGCCTGCGGGTAAAGCTGCGCCTGTTGGCTGCCGGTCGTAGGGTAGAGCTGGCTCAGGCTGTTGACCTGCGTGGAGATGGAGTTGGCCGAGTTGGCGCTTTGGCCGGCGCTTTGATTCGCCGTCGTCGCCGAGACCCCCGCCACCCGATACTTGATCGTTGTCCAGGGCGCCAGCAGGATATCATCCTGATCCAGGCCCATCATGTTCGCGCCTTTCGCACTTAGGACGCCCACTACCCGGAACGTCACGTTTTGAACGCGAACTTCTTTGCCGATAGGCGAAACTCCCTGGAACAGCTCGCGAACCAATGTCTTGCCGAGCACGCATACCTTGGTAGCGCCCGCTACGTCGCGGTCGGTGAACGGTTCGCCCATATCCATTTGGTCCCAGTCTCTGACATCGAGAAAAGAAGGAGTGGTGCCGTAAATGTACATCGGCACCCAGTTGCGGTTGCCGTATACCACTTGAGTCCGGGCGCGGACGACCGGAGCCACGGCAGTGACCAATGGCTGACATTCGCGCTGGATCGCCTCGGCGTCCTGAGGCGTGAGCGTAATGGTGCTGCCGCTGCCGAAGCTGACGCCGCCGCTGGTGGCTGTCCCGGGCAGAACCAGGAGATTATTAGCGCCCATGCTGGCAATGGTTTGTTTGACCGCGGTCGATGAGCCTTTGCCGATTTCCATCATAGCAATCACGGCCGCCACGCCGATCACAATACCGAGCGTGGTCAAGACCGAACGCATGACATTACGCCGCAAGGCCAGCACCGACATGCGTAGAACACGGTAAGTCTTTCTCATAGGTCACCTATTCGTTCTGAATGCGAAGGAAGCGCAATTGCCGCGGCAACGCTGGGCGGAAAGGCCGCTAGCCCCGGACGAACTTTGCCGTTTTTGGCGCCCCGTTGATCTGCAACGGCGCTATCATTTTCAATCAGGCCGTCCTTGATCCGAACAATGCGCTTGGCATGGTCGGCGACGTTGGGATCATGGGTGACAAGGATAATCGTGATGCCTTCCTCGGCATTGAGCTGTTGGAATAACCGAAGGATCTCTTCCGAGGTGCGGGAATCGAGCGCCCCGGTGGGTTCATCCGCCAGCAGGAGCGGCGGATTATTGACCAGGGCACGCGCGATGGCCACACGCTGCTGCTGTCCGCCGGAAAGCTGCGACGGTTCGTGGTCCATGCGGTCGCCAAGACCGACACGTTCCAAAAGCATCTTGGCGCGTTCTCTCCACTCTCGATCGCTGAGCTGATTGGCCGTGTACGACAGCGGCATCGTGACGTTTTCCAGGGCGCTGGTGCGGGGCAAAAGATTGAAGCTCTGAAACACGAAACCGATTTTCTGATTGCGCACGATCGCCCGCTGGTCAGACGTCATTTGCTCAATCCGCTCGCCATCCAGTTGGTAACGGCCGGAGCTGGGCCGGTCGAGGCAACCCAGGATGTTCATCAAGGTCGTCTTGCCCGAACCCGAAACGCCCATCAGGGCGACCAACTCTCCGCGCTCGATGGTCAATGACACACCCTTGAGCACGGGCACGTCCACTTCGCCCAGGTGGTACGTTTTGTGGATATCTTCAATTTTGATAAGGTCTTTCATTGCTCTTCTCCGACGGACAAGCGTTTACGTGGATTGCCGACCGTGAGCGGCCGCAGCCCAGGTTGTTATGGTGAATTCGGCTTCTTGGGGCCAAACATCTTGGGCGTAAACGGGTTGGTTACTCCGCCGGCGGCATCTGTGGCGCGGTTTTCTCCTACGACGACCGCGTCGCCTTGGTTGATGTCGCCGACGACGATCTCGGTATTGAGGCCGTCGGTTAAACCGGTCCGTACTTTGATCGGCTTGACGAAGCCTCCGTCCTCGACCCACAGCATGCCCCGGCTATGCGATTCCTTCTCCGTATCCGCGGCGATCGGTTTCTCGCCGGCTGGGGCTTTGGCGCGGCGCTGCTGAGCGCGGGCGTAATCGTCTCGCGCTTCCGGGGCCACTTGCTCCGGATTGGGTTTCCAGCGAAGAGCTGAATTGGGGACCATCAGCGCGTCGGAGTGCTTGTTTACCTCAAATTGAAGGTTTGCGGTCAGGTAAGGCACCAAAGCGCCGTCGAAATTATCGGTGATGACGACCACCGTAAAGGTCACTACGTTTTGCGTCATGCTGGCATTCAGGCGCGGTTGATCGGGGGCCACGGTTCCCTTAAAAGTTCGGCCGGGGTGAGCGTCAACCGTGAACGTCACCGGCTGGCCGGAATGAATGCTTCCTATGTCCGCCTCATTGACCGAGGCCCACACCTGGAGACGCTTCAGGTCCTTGGCAATCAAGAACAAGCTGGGCGTGTTCAGGCTGGATACAACGGTTTGTCCGGTGTTGACCCGGCGATCGACGATCACGCCCTTGACGGGAGACTTAATGGTGCAGTAGCCCAGGTTGATTTCGGCATTCTTGAGGGCGGCCTGGGAATCGCGTACGGTGGCCTCGGCCTTGGGCACGTTGGCCTGGGAGTCTTTCAAGGCAGCCTTGGTCTGGTTCACCGTGGCTTCGCCCACGGCTAGGGTCGCCTTGGCGGTCTTGTAACCGGCATCCGCGGCATCGTAATCGGCGACGGAAATACTTTGCGTCCCCGTCCCATACAGTTCCTTGGCGCGCTTCCAGTCGCGGTCCGCCTGGTAGAGCTTGGCCTGCATCTGTCCCAGGTCGGCTTGGGCCCTCTGGACATTCGCCTCGGCCTGGACGACTTGAGCTTTGGCCGACTCGACCGCCGCTTGCGATTGATCGAGTTGGGCCTTCGCCCGGTCTACCAGAGCCTGATAAAGGGACTCGTCGATCCGGGCCAAAACGGTGTCTTTCTCCACCGGAGAGCCATAGTCAATCAGCTTGCCGTTCCCGCGAGGATCCTGGCCAAAGTTCAGAATCTGGCCCGCGACCTGAGCGCCGACATCGATGACCTCCTCGGGTTCAATGGTCCCGGTCGCGTTGATAGTGGCCAGTAGCTCGCCACGCTCCACTGGCACGGTGCGAAAACCGGCCGAACGGCTGTCGGCGTTGTAGTAAAACCAACCGCCCGCTGACCCCAGCACGGCTAGCAGAACAAGGATGATGATCATTTTCTTCATTTCGGGTCTCCCTTTTTCGCACCTCAGTCGATCAGCGCTGAATCAATCTCTATGGGATATTGGCGTGTTGGGGCGAAAACCTTACAGTTTGGCGGCGAATTTCTTGAATACCGTCACAAATCATTATATCAATAGGATTTACGTCAAGAGTGTTTCATCTGAGTGGGAGGTGGTAAGCGCTGGACGACAGGGGAGCTTATAAAGCCCCGCTCGCCAACCGGTGCTTTCGCATCCCCGCTCGCCAAACGGTGCTTGTGCCGAACCGTCCTACAGGGTGCTTAGGTCCCATAATTTGCCAAGACGATCTTCGCCCGCCGTGGCGAGGGTGTGGCTGTCCGGGCTAAAGGCTAGGGCCAAGACGCTGCCCTGATGTGCGTGCAGAGTTGATAGGAGTTGCAGGGAAAACACGTCCCAAATCTTGACGGTGCCATCACGGCTGCCTGAGGCGAGAAAACGCCCATCCGGCGAAAAGGCCAGGTTTAGAACTTCATTTTCGTAGCCGGAGAAGGTAGCGATTTTTTTCCGCATGGCGACCTCCCATAGCTTTACGTCCTTATCACCAGGTCCAGCCGAACCGAGCGCCTCGCTATCGGGCGAAAACGCCAGGGCGCGGAGACCGAGCGTGTCTCCGCTGAACTGGGCTTGCTCGGCCCCGGTGGCTGGATCGAAAAACCGAATCTGTCCGCTGGTGTCCCCGGCCGCCAGGATCTTGCCATTGGGAGCAAAGGCGATGGACTGAATCGTGCCGTTATGCCCGGATAACTTTTGGCGGATTGTCCGCCGATCAATGTCCACTAATTCGACTCCCTGCGCGCTGCTGCCCACGGCCACGGTCTTATCGTCCGGCGAAATGGCGAGACGACGGACGTTGCCGATGCCGTGGGGCAATGGTGGTTGCTCTTTGAGCGATGGGAAATCCCAGAGACGCAAGCGGCCATCGCTATCACCGGTAATCAAGAATGTCCCAGAGTGGCCGAAAGCAACCGCGAAGACGGCACTGGAATGTTTGGGCAGTTGAGCCTTTTCTTCGCCGGCCGCGGGATCCCAGAATCGAACGGTAGTATCGTCGCTGCCGGTAGCCACGGTTGCTCCATCCGGTGCAAAGGCGATGGACCAGACGGGTCCGGTGTGACCGCCTAAGGTCGCCCGCAGTTTGACGCCGTTTGCTTGATCTTCGACCGTGGTTCCCCAGCCGAACAAATGCGTCCAGTGTAAAACTTCGCTCAGCGCCAAACCCCCGATTAGCAAGACCCCGGCTAAGATGGATCCCACCAGCAGTCGGCGCATACTCCGAGACCGCATTTCGCGCTGGGGAGGGGGCGCGAGGCGCGGCTGGTCGGGATGCCCCAGATTGTAGCTCAGAAGCTCCGCCACCTCGGCGGCGGACGCGAAACGATCCGCGGGACGTTTGGCATGGAGACGCTCCACTATAGAGGCCAACCAGGAGGGAATTGCCGGGTTAAGTGTGCGAATCGGCCGAGGTTTCACCTCGCACACCTGACGGAGGACGGCAATCGGGCTTCCGCCTGAAAAAGGTTCGAGGCCGGTGCAAAGCGCATAGAGAACGCTGCCCAGGCTAAACAGATCGGCTCGGGCATCAAGCGGTTCGCAAAGCGCCTGTTCGGGGGCCATATACATTGGCGTGCCGGGGACAATGCCGCTGACCGTGAGCCGCGCTTCGTCGGCAACCTGGGCCACGCCAAAATCGGTGATCTTGGAGCGGGCCAAGTCGCTGCCCCGTGGCTCGGCTTCCAAAAGGATATTCGATGGCTTGATGTCCCGGTGAATCAGGCCGCGTTCGTGAGCGGCAGCCAGTCCGGAGGCGACTTCGGCGCCCAGACGCGCGACCGCGTGCCAATCCGCCGCACCCTGACTGTCTAGGTATTCCTGAACTGACCCGCCTCCGACATACTCCATGACGATATAGGGCAGGCCGTTGCCTTCGTTGACGGAATGAATGGTGACAACGTTTTCGTGATGCACGGCGGCAGCCGCCTTGGCCTCGCGGGCGAAACGCTGCCGGGCAACGGTGTCACTGGCCAAATCGGGGGCCAATACTTTTATGGCCACGGTTCGGTTCAAGGAGGGGTCCAGCGCCTTGAATACCAGCCCCATGCCGCCCTGGCCGATTAGTTCCATGACCTCAAAAGCATCGAGCAGGCCCAGGGCATCCGCGGATGCACCAGGTTTCAGCAGCGATTGGACCCAAGTCGTCCGGTCTTGAAAATTGCTCACAGCCGTACGCGTGGCCGTGTCTTCAAGATCGCTCAGGACGCGCCGCAGCGGGGCCTCCTCGTGGACCTTGTCCTTTAAGGCATTCGCGGCCGTGAGCAGGCCGGCGTTGGCGCCGGTCAATTCCTCGAGCGCCCGCTGGCAAACCGCGCAGTGGCCCACGTGATCGACCAATTCCGTTTGCTCGGCGACCGGTGTCGCGGGATCCAAAAGGCCGCGCAAGCGGTCGGAGCTAGGACAGGAGGAAGCCGGTGCCATGTTTCGACCCTCGGACTTCGAATCGCGTACTGTAAGGTCCCGTCTGCCGGACGGGCCCTTACAGCACCGAGGTCCCGCTCGGCAAGCGGGACCTACGCGCGGGTAGTGAGAGCAGCAGAGACGCAAAGGTCCGTCGGTTCCAGCCGACGTATCATTCCGGTTGCAGGCGCTGCATTTCTTCGATGAGTCGCGCCAGCACACGGCTCTTGGCTACATAAACGGCCCCGACCGACAACCCAAGCTCCTTGGCAACGACGCCCGCGTTTTTTCCTTCGACCGCCGTCCGCCAAAACGCCTGCCAGGTCGTTGGAGCGAAACTCCCCTCAATCTTGGCGGCGGCCACGCGGAAAAGTTGCTTTTGAAACTCCAGTTCCCAGGCGGCTTGGGGGTCCGGCCCCAAGTCGGGCTGCTCGTCCAGGCGTTGCTGCGCGTTTGTATCGCCGCTGCCGACCGGTTGCAAATGGCGGCGCTTCAGGAACTTGGCGATTTTATTGCGCGTTATGCCATAGAGCCAGCCGCGAAACGTGCCCTGCTTGGGGTCGTATTTCCAGCGGTCTGCCGCTTGTGCAACCGCCAGAAAAACCTCCTGGGTTAAATCGGCCGCATCGGCGTCTTGAAGCCCGCGATTGCGGGCAAAGCCGTAAACCAAGCTGCCGTACAGCGCAACAAACTCTTGCCAGGCGGCGCGATCCTGGGGATCGCCCAACCGGGCAAGCAGACTCGCACGGGTAAGAAGACCTTCAGTCATCAAGGTTATCAAGCGGGGAGCATTCCTCGCTTCGCGGGATCGAGCCTCGGGCCCGACGACAACCCGGAGGCGAGGACTACGCTGATTATAACCGTGAAATCGACTCGCCGCTTGGCTTATCGGCGGCTGGTTTTACGGGCCCGGTCTTGGTGTCAAAAAGGGCCAGCGTTGCTTGATTGACACGTGGCTGTCACCGTACAATGTAATAAACAGTTGTGAATGTATTTTGCTTACGGAAAGGCCCGCCGAAAGCTTGGCTTTGCCGGCTTGGTTTTTCCTTGGAGTGCCCAAATGGTCAGTACAGCCCTAGTGCCGGTTCGCATTAAAACCATGAAAAAGCCACGGACTTTTGAGCTTTTCGTCAAGGCGTCCGACGGCTCCGTGTACCGCATTAGTTCTTTGGCGTACTTCGATGCCGCGGAGTATCGGGCTTGCTGGCATTTCTCACGGCTCACCGGCGAACCCGGCGGCGAGTACGATGTCGCGCAATTACACGATGGCTCGTTCTCATGTGATTGCCGGGGTTTCGAGCATCATCGGTGTTGTAAGCACACGGCCGTCATCGCCAAGCTGCAAGCCGACCTCGTGCCGTCGCTGGTTCGCGTCGAAGAATTCAATTGAAATGGCGTTGGCTGTCTCGCCGGGAAAGTGGCGAAGTGGCGAACTCACTCAGTGACAAGATCGCAAATCCTGTGCCGCTAATATGTTGCAGCACAAAAGCCAGTTCGCCACTTTGTCAAAAAAGTGGCGAACTGGCTTTTTGTCGAAGGTCCAGGCGATTCGTCCTGCACGAATTGCCGCCAAGGAGGCAATAAGCACGGGGCCGCTACTGTTGATGCCAAGCAGTAGGCCATCATGAAGGTTGGATCGGGTCTGGCGATTTATATTGCCGCCAGCGCCAGTTTAACCCGGACCATTCTCGTTAGCAGCTTCTCAGTTCGGTTAAGCAGGTTGCCATCGCCTCGCCCGGCAAGCACGGCGTGACGCTGCGAGGCTTTTTCGAGGAAATTAATCGCCATTTGGCAGATTTTTAATCGATTCCAAAGCGGCTTGGGGCATTTGATGTCCGCCTCGGGCAACTTTTCCGACTTTCGGCCGATTGATTGCAAAAAGGAAAGGGCTTCGGATTCAGTCCAGCAGAATTCGGGGTGCATCATAACTCCTCGTTGAGTAATTGGACGCCTACCCATAAAGTATCCCACATGTTTGTTCGGGTCAAACCCAAGTTGAGGGCCGGCCTGCCGTTTCGCGATCGCAATTCACCTGCGGGCGCGAAATGTCAAGCCATCGGCTTATTAGGCCAGCAGTTTTTCCACCAATTTGCCATGAACGTCCGTCAGGCGGAAATCACGACCCTGGAAGCGGTAGGTTAACTTCGTGTGATCGAAGCCCAGCAGGTGCAACAGCGTGGCGTGAAGATCGTGGACATGGACGCGGTCTTCGGAAGCATTGAACCCTAGCTCATCGCTCTGGCCCAGCGCCAGCCCCGGCTTGACGCCGCCGCCGGCCATCCACATAGTGAAGGCATTCGGGTGGTGGTCGCGGCCATCGTCGCCGCCGCCTTCGACCATGGGCGTCCGGCCAAATTCGCCGCCCCAAATCACGAGCGTATCGTCGAGCATGCCGCGCTGCTTGAGGTCCTTGACCAGCGCGGCACAAGGCTTGTCGGTTTCTTCGCAGTTCTTCTTGAGATCGTGCTTCAGGTTGCCGTGCTGGTCCCACGATTCGTGGAAAAGCTGCACAAAGCGCACGCCGCGTTCCAGGAGCCGCCGCGCGAGCAGGCAGTTGTTGGCGAAGGACGGTTTGCCCGGCTCGGCGCCGTACATGTCGAGGATGCGTTTAGGCTCCCGCGACAGATCAACAAGTTCCGGCGCGCTGGACTGCATGCGGTAGGCCATTTCAAACGAGTTGATGCGGGTGGCAATTTCGGGATCGCCGACGACATCGAGCCGCATCTGGTTGAGGCTCTTGACGGCGTCCAGCGAATCGCGCTGCACTTCTTGGTTAACGCCGCGCGGATTCGAGAGATAGAGGACCGGCTCGCCGCTGGTGCGGAACTGAACACCGTTATAAACGGTAGGTAAGAAGCCGCTGCCAAAGGTGGAATTGCCGCCGCTCGGACCTTTCTTACCCGAACTAAATACCACGAAACCAGGCAGATCTCGCGATTCGCTGCCCAGCCCGTAAGTGACCCACGACCCGAAGCTCGGCCGGCCAAATTGCTGCGAGCCGGTGTTCATGAAAATCTGGGCTGGGGCGTGATTGAACGCATCGGTGACCATCGACCTGACGATGGCAATGTCGTCCACGACATCCGCGAGATGGGGCAGAAGCTCGGAAATCTCGGCGCCGCACTGGCCCTTCTTGGCGAACTTGAACTTCGGCCCCAGGAGCTTCGCGGTGGGGCTGATGAATGCGGCACGGTAATCCTTGACCAGGTCCGCCGGCGGCGACTGGCCGTTGAATTTCGCCAATTGCGGCTTGTAATCAAAAAGTTCAAGATGACTCGGCGCTCCGGCCATGAAGAGGTAGATCACACGCTTGGCTTTGGCCTCATGGTGCGGCTTCTTGGGCGTGAGCGGATCCTCCAAGGCCGGTGACGCGAATCCGGCTTGGCGGAGCAATTCACCCAGGGCGATGGCGCCAAGGCCCACGCCGCATTCGCGGAAGAACCAGCGGCGGGTGATGTGCGTTCGATCTTGGCCGCTATACATGTGGGATTGGCAATTCATCGCTATCTTTCATTAATTTTGTCTTTCGGAGCCGCGACCGTCAGGGAGCTTTTGTCTTTTCCGCTCCCGGACGGTCGCGGCTCCGAAAATGCTTTACTCTTTCGTGATCGTCTCGTCCAGGTTTAACAAGACTCGGGAAACGACGGTCCAGGCCGCCATCTGGGCCGGGGTGATGTCGTTGGGCATTTGCGTGATCTCTTCTGGGCGGCCGAAGGCAAGGTCCAGAGGCTTGGCGTCGCGCTTCACGAAGCGACCTTTTTCTTTATTCAATAGAGAAAGCAACACTTCGGATTCTTTGTCCGTCGGCTGGCGGGAGAGCACACGGCGGAAAGCATACACGAGGCGCTCACCGTCTTTTTCACCGCCGTCTTTCACCGTCTTTAGTGCCAGCGCGCGGGCGCATTCCATCGAAAGCGGTTCGTTGAGCGTTACCAGCGCCTGGAGCGGCGTATTGGAACGCGAACGGCGGACACAGGCGAAATCGCCATTGGGGGCGTCGAAGGATTGCAACATCGGATTCGGGATCGAGCGATAGCGAAACGTGTACAGGCCCCGGCGGTAGCGCTCCGGGCCTTTGTCCTCGGGCCAAACCTTTGGCCCGTAACTCGTCGGCGGCTGGAAAAGAAACTCAGGCAATGGCGGGAAAACGCTTCGTCCGCCTATCTTCGGATTGAGCAGCCCGCTCGCCGAAAGGGCTACGTCGCGAACCAACTCCGCCTCAACGCGGAAACGAGGCCCCCGGGCCAAAAGCCGATTGTAAGGATCCTTATCATGCAGCTCCGGCCTGACTATGGACGACTGACGATAGGTGGCCGAGCAGGCGATCAGGCGATGAAGGGCCTTTTGGCTCCAGCCCTTTTCCCTGAATTCGACGGCCAGCCAGTCGAGCAACTCGGGATGCGAGGGGTATTCGCTCTGCGTGCCCAGGTCTTCGCTGGTTGAGACGAGACCCGTTCCGAAATAGCTTTGCCAGACGCGGTTGACGAGTGCCCGTGCGGTGGTGGGCGATTTGGGATCGACCAGCCAGCGCGCGAATGTGAGCCGGTTGAGCGGGGCGTCTTCCGGCAGAGGATGCAAGAAAGCCGGTACCCCAGGTTTCACGGTCTTTCCCGGCTTGAGAAAATCGCCGCGCTTCAGAATGTGCGTGTCGCGCGGTTTATCCCGGCCGGACAGCACTAATTGCGAAGAGCCTTCGGGGTATCTACGCCAAAGCGCCTCGATCTTGTCGTTGACTTCATTCCAATCTTTAACGGTCGTTCGCCAGTAGCTGAAGACTGCTCCCTCCTGAGCGGGTGAACGTTTTTCCGGAGCGATCGCCAAAATCTGGCGAACATTGGCGGGAAGCGGGTCGGCCTCCACACCGGGTTGTGCGGTAACCGACAGCCGAAAGCGGCCGAGGTTGTTATTTTGATTGTCGTCGCTGTTCCAGCCTCCGTGGTCCTGTTGAATATGGAACGTCAGAACTATCCCCCTTTCATGCTCGACCGGCTTGTCGGCGAGGAAGACCGCCTTGCGCGGCTGATTGCGCCGGCCGGGGTCGGTATCGATTCCCCAAGCGGTTTCACCGTTGCCGTCGATCGCATACTGAACGGGACCGTAGACGCGCCGTTTGCCGCTCTTGTCGTCAAAGATTGATTGAAGCGGCGTTTCGGGCGGGTTGATATCGGCCGTGGCTTTGACAAACTTGACCCACTGCTTCTTGTCCGGCGCGTCGGCTGGGGCGGCCTCTACCTTGAACTCGGTCAAGGCGCCCGTGCCCCAGATGGAGCGACCCGGTCCGCCCAGCGGCAGGTTCGGATCCAGTAGCAATTCCAGGCGAAACGCGCTGATCTTTTTGACGTCCGTCTTGACATGCATATTCACCGTATGCTTGGTCGGCGCATATCCCTGAGCGAGAAACGAGCCGTCCTCGAGAAGTTGATACTTCTGACCGCCCGTGGATTCACCCTCGACCTCCGGCCGCAGGACAGTCCACTCCGCTTGGTTGCCTTTAACCGTTTCTTCCCAGGCGTGCATGTGGGTTCGCCATTCGGGATTGCGATGGCGCAGGTCCGTTTCGATCTCATGAATCTGCCGGTAGATTTCCGCCCGCTTCATTTGCTCCTCGGGCGTATAAACCGCGATATTTGCCTCATTGTCGTTGTTGAGGAATGCGAAAATCCGGTAGTATTCCGACTGCTTGAGCGGATCGAATTTGTGATCGTGGCATTGGGCACACTGGATCGTCAGGCCGAGGATGCCCTTGCCGATGGCGTCGATGCGGTCGAACATTTGTTCCATGCGGAATTGTTCGGGGTCGATGCCGCCTTCTTCATTGTGCATCGAGTTACGGAGATAACCCGTGGCCACGCGCTGGTCCTGCGTGGCATCCGGCAGGAGATCGCCGGCGAGCTGTTCGATGATGAACTGGTTATACGGCAAGTCGCGATTCAGCGCGTTGATGACCCAATCGCGATAAAACCAGACTTGGCGCGATTTGTCTTTTTCGAAGCCGTCGCTATCGGCATAGCGGGCAGCGTCCAGCCAGTGCCGGCCCCAACGCTCCCCGTAGTGGGGCGATGCCAAGAGGCGATCGACCAGTTTCTCGTAGGCCTGGTCACTCTTGTCGGCGACAAACGCGTCCACTTCTTCGGGCGTGGGCGGCAAACCGATCAAATCGAGACTGAGCCGGCGGATGAGCGTCACTCGGTCTGCCTCCGCCGCGGGTTGGAGTCCTTCTTTTTCCTGGCGGGCCAGGATGAACTGGTCAATTGGAGTGCGCGCCCACTCCTTTTGTTTGACCTTTGGCAACTCAGGGCGCTTGGGCGCTTGAAAGGCCCAATGGTGCTTGGGTTCGCTATTTTCACCGGGCACGGCGGCGCTGAAGAAGAGAGTTAGACCAACCGTGAGGAGTAATCCGTATCGCAAGGCTGTCTCCGTCAACAGGGCGACAATCCGCCTGGAGCAAAGGCGAAGGGAGTGTATTGGGCCTAACTAATCAAGCGAGTCAAAACTCGGGTGGGAAGGACGAATCAGCCAACTTGGATCGTATCACATCATTTTGTAATGGCGAGTGCCGGATTGCAATCGGGAAAATCGCGGGCACACGCAATCACACAAATCCTGGAATGAAGCGCGAAATCCGGCGTCTCTAAATAAGATTCGCGTCCCGCCCACGAATAGGTTATTGTCTGGACCAGCTTGCTTGTCACCAAAGATCCCGCGCCGAGATTTTGCATGCTGTTTAATCTGGAAGGCGTCACGAAAACGTACGGCGCCGTCACAGCGCTGAATAACCTCTCCGTCTCCGTTCCCGATGGCGCGATCGGCCTGTTGGGCCCCAACGGCTCCGGAAAAACCACGCTGATCCGCACGCTGCTGGGGCTGATTCCCATCAACAAGGGAACGGGCCAAGTCTTGGGCATGGACATTCGCCGGGAACAGCTCGATATTCGCCGCGAAGTCGGCTTCGCCCCGGAGGATGAGTGCCTTTTCCCCTTGGTGGTTGGCGTCGATTTCGTGGCCTACGCCGGCGAGCTGGTCGGCATGAGTCACAAGGATGCCCTTCAGCGCGCCCACGAGGTGCTCGATTACGTTGACTTGCGCGAAGAGCGCTATCGCCGGGTCGAATCGTATTCCACCGGCATGAAGCAGCGCCTCCGCCTGGCCTCGGCCATTGTCCACGATCCGCAACTGCTGATTCTCGACGAGCCGACCAACGGCATGGACCCCAAGGGCCGCGAGGAGATTCTCCAGCTCGCTTATGATCTGGCGCACAACAAGGACATGAGCGTGCTTTTTTCCAGTCACTTGTTGCCGGACGTAGAAGCCGTCTGTGATTACGTCGTGGTGCTGGGAGCGGGCCGAATTCTCGCTCAAGGCAAGATTAAAGAACTCAAGGAAATTCACCGCCAGAGCTTTGAAGTGCGACTCAAGGAGTCGCCCGAGGCGTTTATTGAACACCTAAAAAAGTTCGACTGCCTGACGGAATATCACGACGATTTGGTGCGTGTCCAGATGCCCAAGGGCCGCGATGAGAAGCTTTTGTGGGAGACGGCGGCTTCCCTGGGCGAGCAAATCCGTTATCTAAGGCCGCAACAAAGCACACTTGAGGAAGTCTTCCTCAAAGCCGTGGAGCCGCACTAATGCCCATCTTCGATCAAGGCTATCAGCACTGGAAAGGCGAGCTGGCCGGCCACGCCTGGCGCTGGCTGGCGATCACCCAGCAGGGCGTGCGCACTGGGATGAAGAATCGGTGGGTTCGCATCGTTATGCTCGTGGCTTGGCTGCCGGCCATCGGATTAGGCTTCATGCTCTGTCTTTGGGGCATGGTGGAGAAGAAATCCGACCTGGTTATGCCCATTGTGGAGATGCTCAGTTTTCTTCAGCCGCTTGCCGTCGATCCTCATGCCCATCGGCTGACTGTCTGGACGTTATGTTTTGATTACTTTCTTTGGATCGAGATGTATTTCTCGATGATCCTGGTCTTGATGATCGGACCGAGCTTGATCAGCCAAGATCTGCGCTTCAATGCTCTTCCACTTTACTTCTCACGTCCGTTGCGCCGGATCGACTATTTCATGGGCAAGCTCGGCGTGATTGCTTACTTTCTCGGCCAAGTGGTAATTGTGCCGGCCCTGCTTGCATACTTCCTGGGTCTTCTTTTCAGCCTGGATATCACCATTATTCGTGACACTTATCATCTCCTGCTTTCCTGCATTGCCTACGGTCTGGTAATCATTTTGTCCGCGGGCCTGTTCATATTGGCCCTGTCGTCGTTGTCCCGAAATTCCCGCTATGTCGCTTTGTTCTGGATAGTCATTTGGTTAGTAAGCGGCATGATGGCTCTAGCGCTAAACGCCGTGGACCAGAACCAACGTCGCCAAGATTACAATAGGAAGGCGTACAGCAATCAACCGATAGTCCGAAGCAACCCACAAAACCTCGATCCGCAGGAACAGCGACGCCAACAACAGGAACAGCAACAGCAGCAAAACATATGGATGGCGAAAATGCAGAAGGCGGAGCAGGAGTTCCAGGCCGAACAGTTCGAAGCCAAGCGGCACAATTGGCGGCCGCTGCTTTCCTTTACCGCGAATTTGTATCGAGTGGGGACTGTGCTTCTCGACACCGATGATTGCTGGATAAGAATGAGTAAACTAAAGCCTCCCAATGAGCGCGAGCGATTTCTCAATGACAATCAGGGCCCGCAATATCCCTGGTATTGGTCGGCCGGCGTCCTGGCGGTTCTAATTGGACTTTCCTTATGCATTCTGAACTTTCGCGTGAAATCGTTGGATCGCCTGAGGTAGTTCCGATTGTCGAGTTCCACGAGGTTTCCAAGTGGTACGGCAACGTTATCGGCCTCAACAAATTGACGATCAAAGTCCCTGCCGGCGTTACAGGTCTTCTAGGGCCCAACGGCGCCGGGAAATCTACCCTGTTGCAATTGGCAACGGGCCAACTCCACGCGAGTCAGGGTTTCGTCCGCGTCTTGGGCAAGCCCGTATGGAATAATCCCTCGCTTAATCGATTTATCGGCTTGTGCCCTGAACAAGACGCTTTTTATGAATGGATGACCGGTCAGGAGTTTATCTTGACCTGTGCCCGCTTGACCGGCATGAACCGCTCCGATGCCCAAGGCGCCGCCGAGCGCGCGATCAAAGCCGTCGGCATGATCGACAACAGAAGCCGAGCCATAGGGGGCTACTCAAAGGGAATGCGGCAGCGGATCAAGCTGGCACAAGCTCTTGTTCATGATCCGGAAGTATTGTTTCTCGATGAACCGCTCTCCGGCACCGATCCCTTGGCTCGCCGCGACATCATGGACATCATTCAGCGGTTGGGCAGCGAAGGCAAAAGCGTTTTGGTTTCGAGCCATGTCCTGCATGAAGTGCAGACGCTGACGGCCAACATTATCCTCTTAAATCATGGACGGCTGGTAGCAGAGGGCCGTGTCCGCGAGATTCGCGATCTGATCGACAAATATCCGCATCATATCGTCTTGGTCTGCGATAACTATCGTGCTTTGGCTGCCCGTGTCCTTGGCTGGGACGACGTGGAAGGTGTAAAGATAATGTCAAAGGAAAAAGGCCTTATGGTGGAGACGCGCTCGCCCGACGCCTTCTATAGCCGGTTGCCGAAACTGTCTCTCGAAGACGGCACGGCCATCAAAGAGGTGTACTCGGACGATGACAACCTGGAAGCCGTTTTCAAGTACCTGGTGAATAAATGAAATCCGTGATTGCCCAGGAAACCGTTGATCTGATTCCCGTCGACGAGCATAAGTCTCGACTTCCGGGCGGCTTCGGGCTATCCGCCTCGGCGGCACTCTACGGGCTTACGGTGCGGCAGCACTTCCATGGCAAACGTTGGATGGTTATGGCGGCCCTGTTCCTTGTCCCCGCCTGCCTAGCCTTGGTTATTCGCGCCATTGAGCCAAACGTTACCGCTGTTGGGTTGGAGTTTGTTTTGGCCTTTTTCTTCATTCCTCAAGCTCTTTTACCTTTGATCGCGTTGGTTTATGCCTCGGGGATCATTCAGGACGAAATAGAAGATCAGACGCTCACTTATCTTTTGATCCGACCCATCCCCAAGTGGGCCATTTACTTGATTAAGCTCTTGGCCACTCTGACGACTACTGTCTTATTGGTCGCCTCTTTCACATTGGTCATGTATCTGGCCATTTATGTTGGCGCGCCCAATCCGGGGGTGGATAAAATCCCCCTACGTTGCTTGCAGGCGATCGGGCTGCATAGCCTGGCTGTCATCGCTTACTGTTGCCTTTTTGGCTTTATTAGCTTGTTGACTCGGTTTACTCTCGTGGCAGGAATTGTCTATACGGTTATTTTCGAGGCGGGCGTGGCCAACATGCCTTTCAGCGCCCGGATGGCCTCAATCATTTACTATCTCCGCGTCCTCGCAATGCGGACCATGGAATTTATAATCACGAACCCCCACAATAAGGAAAACATTGCCGCCGATGCGTGGCAGTTCGATATCAAAAAGGATCCACGTCTGTTGGAACATCCCCAGGTCGAAACATGCCTGACAGTTTTGCTTGCGACCAGCCTGATAACGTCCGTGATGGCCGCCGTGATCTGCTCTCAACGTGAATTCCGGTTAAAAACTCCCGAAGGCAGCTGACAGAGAGAACACTTTGCAATCGGCTTTTGGCTTCGTTATAGTTAATTTTCGGGCGGCAGGCGGGATTGGTATAGCGGCCGTGCCCAGCCTTCCCAAGGCTGTGAGACGGGTTCGACTCCCGTATCCCGCTTTCATTTTTCCTTGCAAATCTTGACGTACCGTCTGCGAATCTCATTGGGTCCCCATGCAGTGGCGGCTCTTGCGGGGTTGCGATGCGTTCCGGCCGCTTGCCGCTTTTGGAGGCAATACACGCTTTGGGATGGCGTATGAGAAAGTCTGAAACCCGCAATTTTCAGCCGACCCCCCCTAATGCCTTTGAAGGGGAGATCTGCCCGCAGAAGCGAAATGGTGCGACGCGTTAAGTTATTCAACAGCTACGCCGGTCTTGAATTTGTCGATAGACATTACACGTCCATTCTGTACCACAAATGTGCAAACGTCTCCCACAAGGTTACACTCGATTAGTTTCACATTCTCAAAAATGTTAAAAGTAGCTGTTATGCCAAAGCCTTCTCCCGATCGTGTCTCGAAGCCCGGAAAAGAGATTTTGTGAACATGGCCGTCAACAGAATGCATCTCGCCCTGGACCCTCGTCCATTTACCATCAGTGAGAGGAAAGGCAAAAACAAGTTGCACTTTTGCAGTAATTCCGGTTTCCTCGTTTGCCATGTTTTTTCTTCTTTTTTAAGACGTTGGAAATACGGAACCTAGATTGCCCGGAATAAGTGTCACTTGGTTCAAACAGAGATGCAAAAGAAAACCGCGACCGAACCAAGCAATCCGGTCGAATTCATTGCCAACTTAGGCGAAGAAGGCGCTTGACCGACGGTCTCACCAGGTGGATACTCGCCTTCGCCAAGGAATGGTGCCCTCAGAAAATGCGGGCTTCGATTTACCCATCCTGAATCCAATTTAGAAATCAATTGACCGAGTTCTGAATGATCGTCTTCGCTTGCCCAAATCCTGATTGCCGCAGACAGTATCGCGTCCACGAAGATAAAGCAGGGAAGACGACCACCTGTCTTAGCCCAAGGTGTGGGTGGAAAATTCGAGTTCCAAATCCCTTGCCCAAGCCCGAGCCAGTCGCAGGTGAGTTGATTGACGAAGAAACCGGAGCCGCGCTTAAGGACTGGCGAACGGAGTTACTAGAACCGATTGCTCTAGCAACAGTAAGTTGCGAGGTGTTGCATGACGAGGACGAGCAGGATAACAATCCACCTCAACCGTTCACAATTGGCATGGCTCTGGGCGCGGCATCGCTAGTTGTGGACGGCATGGCGTTTCTGACATTGGTTTTACCTTGCTTTTGGTTCTTAGCGCTGCCCATGAGCGGACTTGGGAGCGGATTGGGAGTTATTGGGCTAGTGGTTGCAATCAAAGATTCTCAACGTGGACTAGTAATGTCCATCATCGGTACGATTTTGGGAGTGTTGATGCTTTTGATTTCGGCTCTTCTCGTATTTTATGCTCAGGTCCGCCTCAACCAATCGCTGGACTTATTAAGAAGGCTGTAACACGAACGAGAGCATTCGTTTTCTCGTTTTCGTGACCAAGTCCGCGTACAAGCTTGACTCCCTTTCTAAGCAGCTGGATACTCACCGTCGCCAAGGAATGACCGAACACAATTCCCTGGTCACCGGGCCGGGGCGTTTTGGGCGAGCGCCTCCGGCCCCTTATTTGTTGAGAGGCTCGGCCAAAAGCGAATGCAAGGTGAGGCTCCCCAACCATGTCAACACGCCCCTACAACGCGCCGGCTTCCATGCCAGAGGCTTTGGGAGAAATCTACAATGAGCTGGACCATTTGATAGTCTGGCTGCACATCCAATGGAAAATGTATCGTCAGGTCTTTGGGACAAGTAAAGAGCGTATCGACCTTATCAATGAATGCGCCGGAGGGTTCTTCCGCATCTGCCAAGATTCCATCTTTGACGAAGTCCGCCTAGAGTTATGCCGACTTACTGACCCGGCAAAGAGCGGCCGTTACGACAACCTAACTCTAGAAACTCTTGTTAATCTGATCGATTCCAAGAAACATCCGGAATTGGCAAAGAATGTTACCAAACTCTATGACAAGGTGAAAAAAACTTGCAAATCCTTCCGCGACTGGAGAAACAGAAGGGGAGCGCATCGAGACCTTGAAACGTCGCTTAATCGCCATGCACTACCCCTGCCTGAAGCTAGCCGCCAAATGATCGAGGACGCCTTAAAGAGCCTCGATGCCTTGATGAATGCAATCCTAGATTGCTTCGAACCGGGTACAACAAGACTCTTTTCCGCGGCGCACATTCTTGGAGACGGTGATGACCTCATCCGTTGTCTTGAGATGGTCCGAACCCACGGGCAAGAAGAACGTCGGAGAATGGGTTTCGAATAGAGGACGCTGCCGGATAAAATTGAAGCATCTAGACGGCCGGAGTAATTAACTGGCCCGGCTCGCCGCTTTGCTTTGGTGACTCCCCAGGCAACGCCGCGAGCAAAACCGACCCCTTATTTGTTGAGAGGGCCAGCCCAAGAGGCAATTTCCCGGAGCCCCCATGTTCTTTCGAATCTTTCGCGATGACAAAGAAATCCTGCTCAACTCCACCCTCATTTGGAAAATCGAAGTTGAGTACGCAATCCAGGAAAACAAGACTCTTTATGAGGTAGGCTTAAAATGGGCTTATGAAGACCCCAATGCTAAGAGAACCTACACTGTCTTTGTCGGAAGTGAGATAATCAAAGTTGCCGCCGACCCTGGAAATCCAATCCTCAAGCTTATCGAGGATATTTACAAGAATGCGCTAAAGACTTAATTGCGCAGACTCAGCTTAACCTCGCAAGCAAAAACGACGGTTGTCATGACAACCGGCCTAGGGAAAAAGTGACTTTTTTTAGCCTTCCAACGAAACCACGAAACCGCAACAAACCTTGAGAAAATCGCATTTTTCTCCCAACCTACAACGCATTCGACTCCGGTATCCCGCTTTCTTTTGAATTGAGAAGGATTTCGCTTAACGCATTTCAGAAGAGTCCGCCTCACTGGCCTAAGGCGGGCCCCTCGCACTGGACGGGAAAGGGAACCAATCCGCTGCCGGCCCTTAGTCACGCCGCCCGCCCAAGCCTGGCGCAATTCCAATCAGTCGCTTGACTCCCACATCTTTGTGCTGGATACTCGCCTTCGCCGCAGAATGATCAACCCGATTCCTAGGCCCCAGGCACTTGGACGAACACCATCGGCCCGATGCCCGATCTGCTTCAAGGCACAGCAGCCATTACCTGAAATCGGACGAGGAAATAATTGTCTTGTGATTACCTTCATCTGTAGAACATGTGGCCGGTCTCTTAAGGCAAAAGACAAGTATGCCGGCAGGATTGTCGAGTGCGGAAGCTGTGGATTGAGACAGATTGTTCCCGAAGACGTTACCGAACAGAATGACCAAAATCAGCCAACAAATCCACCTTCCAATTTCCAAGACAACATTACCGAAAAAGCAATTCCCTATGCAGAGCCTGTCGCCTCTTATCAAGCCCCCAATGTAATTATCCAGATGCCGAAGGACGATTCGCCAGGTCAAAAACGCCGAAAGGGATTTGAATGTCCTTACTGCCACACGGACGAATTCCCTATCGTCAAGTCACAGATTTCAACGGCTGGCTGGGTTATATTCGTAGTGCTACTAATCGCTTGTTTTCCGCTGTGCATCATTGGTCTATTTGTCACGGAGAGCTACCGCAGATGTAGTGCCTGCGGAATTCGTCTGGGATAGTGGCAGACTGGTCAAAAGTCACCGGGCCGGGGCGCCAGGACGAGCGCCGCCGCCTCCTTCTTTCCGACAAGCCAAGCAAACCGATGAGCCTAAGAAGGGGAAGTTCGAGGGGACTCGACGCGACTCTTAATCTGGAGGATTCGAATGCATATTAGTTTTTCGGATTATGGCGGCGGTTATTTTCTCTTTCTTTCTCTTTTGTTCCTGGCTTTGACGGCCCTAGTTCACACAGCCTTTGCCAATGCCGTTAACCGCGATGCCCTCAACTTGGTAAGGAATGGCATACAAACCTCACTCGTTGGTCCAATCATGTGGACGGTTGCGACATTAGTAGGTGGCGTGTTTGTTGCCGGCATCTACTGGTTTATTCATCACTCCACTTTGAGAAGACAATAGAAGGTTGACTGTCGGGGACAAGAATAGCCACATCGGGACGGCCGGAGTAATCATGTTGTCCAGCACTGGACTGAGACGATTTCGTCCACCCCGAAAGAGGCGCGGCGTGTGAAGAAGAATCAAAGGGTGTCATTGTGGCGCGCGCGGGACCCTCTGGATCAAGTGAGGACCCTCTGGATCAACAAAACGGCTCCCAAGAGAGGTTTGGGCGGTAAGCTCAGTTGCGCTCTTTGGATGTCAGAAAGCCTCGAACTTTTACAGCTGGACCCTCTGGATCACCACTTTGACCCTGAGGATCAGGCTCCGACCCTCTGGATCAGCGCCAATTGAGCAACAGGGTCGGAGGGTAGGATTAGCACGGTTTAGCGGCGATCATTTGGTGGGCCAGATCTCCGACTACCTTGCGGAGGCCCCGCAATCCTGCAGCGCCATGTGGGCGGCGTTCCAGCCGCAGGCGCCATGCACGCCGGCGCCTGGATGGGTGGACGCCGATGCCAGATAGAGGCCGCGAACCGGTGTGCGATAGCGGAAGTAGGGGAACACCGGCCGAAAGAAGAGTTGTTGGCCGAACGCGGCACTGCCGCCGCCCAGGTCGCCTCCGACCAGGTTCTCATCCATCGCTTCCAGGTCAGCCGGAGAGTGGATCGCTCGCCCTCGAATCAAACTCGGAAAGCCTGGCGCCAAGCCGGCGATCCTTGCCTCAATGCGATCGGCAAAGCGCTCCCGGTGCTGCTGCCAGCCTCCGTCGATATAAGAAGGCACATGCGAGTAAGCCCAGAGGGTGTGACTCCCCGCTGGTGCACGGCTCGGATCAACAAGCGATTGCTGGCCGATGACCAGATACGGGTTGCTCGGCAACTGCCCGGCCCGGACTTCGTGCGTGAATTGCCTCAAATCGGCCACGCTGTCGCCCGCATGAACCACCGCCGCCTCGCGCGCCTCGCCCACCGACCAAGGGACGGGGCCGGCCAGAGCCCAATCCATTTTGAACGTGCCCCAGCCATAGCGGAAGCGGCGCATGGATCGGCGGACCCAACCCGGAACGACGCCTGGATCGAGCATCCTCAGATATAACGCCGGAGCGCCCACATCGGCGACGATGGCATGTCGCACGGGGATTTCGTCTCCCTGGCCGGTCCTGACGGCTACCGCGCGACCGGTCCGGACCACAATCTTCTCGGCCCTGGTTCCCAGTTGCAAAGTGCCTCCCGCCTCTTCCAATCGGCGGATCAGGGCCTGGGTGATCGAGCGCGCGCCGCCGACGGGGACAGGGAAACCACTCGACGCGGCCAGCAGGGCCAGGACGAGGCCGACCCCCGCGCCGGCCATGTCGTCCGGACCCAAGTCAACGTGAAGAGCCAGATCCGGAATAACTCGCCGGGCAGCCTCGGTCTGGAACAATCGTTCGGAGAGACCAGCGGGCGACCGCAGGCCGTACAGCCCCAGCCTGGCAAGGTGGTTCACCGCTCCCAGACGCCAGGCCGCGCCCAGGCCCGGCAGCACAGCCATCAGAGCCTCCGCAAGCCGATGACCCATCCTTGCCTGCCACTCGGCAAGGCGCCGCCAGGCAGGTCCATCCATGCCAAATGACCGGACTGATTGGTCAATGTCCCTGCAAATGCTGACGGTGCTGCCATCCGGAGCTGGATGACAACTCTCGATGGGCGCGGTCCGCCATTGCACTCCGGCCCCCGTCAAATCGAGTGCGCGAAAGGCCGGGCTGACCTCGGCGAAGGGAAAGAAAGAAGCGCCCACGTCGTGAACGAAGCCAGGCAAGGTGAGTTCTTCGGAATAGAGCGCGCCGCCGGGTCGCGCTTTGGCTTCCAGGACAAGAACGCGCCAGCCGTGGCGCGCCAGCGCCGCGCCGGCAACCAGACCATTGGGACCCGCCCCCACCACGATGGCATCCAGCATGCGCGGATCTCATACGGCCGGCAGAACAAAGGGCTTCCGATAGGTTCGCTGAAGCAGCTTGTTAGCCTCGGGATCGTTCTTGATCGTTTCCGTTTGGGCATCGAAGTGAAGCGTTCGGCCGACGCGCCAGGCGATATTGCCGAGATGACATAGGCGTGTGCTCTTGTGGCCTTCCTCAATGTCGGCGTTGGGCCGTTTAGTTGGATCCTTCACGCAGGCGAGGAAGTTACGCAGGTGGGGCATCTCGATCTCGGCCGCTTTATCGGACGCTGTCACACCGTCAACTACGTGCCAGCCATTCTTGTCGAAGACCAGCGTTCCTTTTTCACCGTAAAGGGTGATGCCGGAGTCTTGTCCTTCACAGCCCGTTTTGGACCAGATGCGGTGTTCCCAGGTCAGGCAAGTGTGCGGGAAATCAAACGTGGCCACTTGGGTGTCGGGCGTTTGCTGATCGTCGTTGTAATAATAAAGCCCGCCGCCACAGGTGATGCGCTGGGGCGCGTCGAGGTCCAGAAGCATGCGCGCCGAGTCGAGATAGTGAATGCCGTTGTTGCCTAACTCGCCGGTGCCGTAGTCCCAGTTCCAGTGCCATTTGTAGTGGAAGCGATTGGGATTAAAGGGGCGCTCGGGCGCCGGTCCCAGCCAGAGATCGTAGTCCACGCCTTTGGGCGGCTGCGTGTCTTCCTGATGGCCGATGCTCGGGCGATGACCTGCAATCCAGGCGCGGGCGAAGGGAACCTTGCCGAGCTGGCCGGAGCGGACGAACTCGGCGGCGCTTTGAAAATGCGCCCCGCTCCGCCGCTGCGTCCCCACCTGGACGACCCGCTTATGTTTGCGGGCCGCCTCCACCATGCGCCGGCCTTCGACGAAGTTGTGCGAAACCGGCTTCTCGACATAAACGTGCTTGCCCGCCTGACACGCCCAAACCGTGGCCAGGGCATGCCAGTGATCGGGGGCAGCTATGGCGAGGGCGGTGATGTCCGGGTCCTCAAGAACCCGGCGCACGTCCTTTTCGACCTTCGGCGTCTTCTTTTGACGTTCATTCACCGCCTGGAGAGCGTTGGGGATGACGTTTTCATCGGGATCGCAAATCGTCGCGATCTCGACGCCATCGCAAGAAGAGAACCCGCGTATCAAATCCAGGCCTCGCCCGTGGACGCCCATGACGGCCAACACAATCTTGTCGTTGGCCTGATCGCCAATCGCCGTCGCGCTCACCGCCGTAAGTGCAGAGATGGCGGCGGCGGAAGACTTCAAGAATTCGCGGCGATGCAATGACGACATGGCGAATGCTCCCAGGTTCTTGGACCGATGAACGCGCTGTTCGTTCTCTTGAAGGCAACTTACCACAGTATAAAGAGACAGCGCGGCGGCTGCCAAGAATTAGGCGTTGGCGAAAGAGATTTGCGAAGCTCACAGCTCAATAACTGTGTTGGCAGCTCGAAAGTCTGCACCTCTCCTTTAAGGATGTGAGCAAAGGCGGCGGCAAACATTCCAAGACGAATTTCGCACCTTCTTGAACAAGTGCAAGACTGAGTATTAGGAGCAATCGTGTCAATCTGGCCAAAGCTCTTCAAACTTCTCGAACAGAACATCTGTCGGCGTCAACACCCGGACCGTGCGTTTTTCAGCACCGCAGGCAATCACGGCATCCAAAGCAAACGTGTAGATTCCCGATGTCGAAGCCGTAAACCGGGCGTCAATCACTTCCGGAATGTCCTCTGTGATGACCAATGGTGCGAATGTCACTGCGTCTTCCTCACCAGGAGGACAGTACAGCTCGCAAAGACAAGGCCTTGGCCGCTCATCGATTGGAGGTTTTAGATTCAGAATGTATGGATACACAGTTTGGGGGTAGGCGTAAGCAAACTTCCGATAGTGCTTTGGAAGAGATTCGTATTTGTAGATCATCGCTTGCAGCGAATAGAGCATAATGCTCTCGACACCGCTAGCTTTTACGATGTGAAATCGAAGTGTGTAAATCGGCGTTGCGAAGAACGCTATGTCCTTCCTCGACAGGTCAAAAGTCGTGGACGAAGCGATTTCTGTCCCATCCTCCAATAGGACTTTTGCTTTGACTCCCCATCGTTCCGCTAGAGACAAGTCCGCAAACCGAACTCCACCAGTGCCCATTGACTCTGCTTTGCCGATCTCGCGAAAAACTCTTTCCTCAGCCTCTTTCTTCCACGTCCGCAGAAGATCGACCGGGTATCGGATAGGATCGTCATCCACTTGATCGCCGTGCGTGCGGCACATCCATATTCCGTTTTCCGGATGTTTCCGTTGTTCCGGCGTCATCGATTCATCGTATCTTGGGCCACCTTTGGCTGCCGCTGCAATATGGCAAGCCGCGCCAATGTTGAAGTTCCTTTCGGTATCTATAGTAGGGCCGACAGTGAACTTCTGACATTCGGGGTCAGAACACCGGAATCCCGCTCGTGCTGCGATAACGCGCTTAACCGGTTCTGGAAACTCGTCTCGCTTTCCCATTGCCGACCCCCAGGTCTTAAAACACAATATCCTCAACTTCCCCCTAGCCGCGCGGGTGCCATGCTTTCTTGGCTCTCAAATGATAGCACCATGTCACTGAGCGCACCAAATGGGCCACGAAAGCATGCCTACGCGGCAAACCAGGCCCTTCTCCTCCAGATCCAAGGCCGTAAACGGTCTACCAACGAAAGGATAACGTAACCTGTTCCGCAGGCAATCGGCATGCTTTCACGGCCCGTTCTCGGCTATTATCATCTTAGGTGATCTCATAAGGGGCCGTGAAACCATAGCACCCGGCGCGCCAGTTGATTCAAGTTGATCGATTTGTCGAAGCGATGTGCCGCCACGGACTACGAAACCCGCCGCGTCTCCCGGCGAATGACGCGGATTGTCTCAAGTATCGTGCTAGGGCACTTCGGGCAGCGGAGCGGCGCCCCCGCCACGTGCCGCTCCCTCGGGTCGTCCCGGTCCAGCAACTCCGCCTCGAATCGCCAACCGCACATGCCGCACTTCATCTCTTTCACGACCATAGAAATCCCTCGTTAAGAGTACCTGCGACCAGGCCAGCTATTGCTGAAGCAGCCCGATCAGTACTTTGACAGCAATTCGGCAGCACGCTGTTTCGTAAGTTGCTCGGTCTGTCTCCCACAGCCGTCACTCCCGCGCTCACGGCAGTGGGCAGTCGCCCTCTATCGTGATCACCTCCGCGTCCACGTTCTGATACTTTTTGCAGCGCACTCCGCGAAACGCCACGTGGACCGAGTTGCGCTTGAGCGGCCCGAGCGCCAGGCGCTCGATCTGCTCGACAACACCGCCTGCCTTTAAGTAGAACAGCGACACGAGCCGGGCGTAGCTAAGGAAGAGGTCCGCGTCGTCGCGAGGCATCTTCTTCGCCAGTTCCTGGATCGGACAGGCCGTCACCTTTAGCGGAGTGTTGCTTCCCTGGATGAATGACTCGATTATGCTGCTCGAGATATCGAACCCTGACCCGTGCTTCACCACCGGGGCAGAGCTTCCGCCGAGCAGGATCCTCTCGGCCCGCATGCGGACGAAGTCTTCTGCAGTGTACTGCCGCGTGCCATCGGAGTAAGCCGTCTCGAATATGGTACCGCCGTATTGAATGTCCTCCTTGAGTAGCACTAGGCGCCATTTGTGTTTACTGGCTACGTAGGTTGACGCGGCGGACTCACATCGGACTAAGTAGGCGTCATTTGCGTACGCGAAGGAGATCTGCCGGTTGGCGGAACTGCCCTGCGTTCGGATCGCCTCCAGCCGGGCATCGGACGCTGCGTCCGTCGTAACCAGCGCGACGATGAACCGCTTGTCGTCCGGGCGGTCTACGGACTGGGCCTGGTAGAAGGCATCGGCCAAAAGGACCCGGTCCTTCGAACTCTCGACCACAAGCCCCGGCGTAACCTTCTTCGTCATCCCCCGAATGCCTCTCGGCTTCTTGGCGCGGCCCTTGGGCGCGAGTGACGAGAGAGCCGCCTTCGCCGCCGTGATCTTATGAACCGCGATTTTGGCCACTTCCTCGATGGTGTCCTTGCGGAGGTCCAGGTATCCCACCGTCGCCCGTATGCCGGGGATGACCGTGTCGTCAAGCCGCACGGGCAAGATGTACGCCTCATTCTCCTGAAACGCCCGCGCCTGAGCAGACTTCAGCTCGTGATTGGGCCACGCCTTGGCCGCGTACGCGGCCGAGAGGAACATCACGCAGAATCGCGCCTTCTTTGAATACACCTCGTCCAGGTGCTGGTAGAGGTCGCGGCCCCACAGCTCGGCTCTTTTCCAATTGTCGTAGAATACGCTGAAGCCTTCCGCCTCGAGGAGCTTCGCAAACTGCTCCACGGTCTCCCGGTTCTCGCCTGCGAACGAGAGGGCGACGTCGTACTCGTAATTACCGCTGTCCAAGGCCATGTTCAAGCTCCTCGCAGGGCACGCCGAGGCCGTCACTGGTTGCTGTTCGTGATCGTCTTCATTGCCTTGCACGGGGCCGCCGGCGTCCGCCGCGACAACGCGACAACGCGAAGTAGACGGTCAGCATAGATCGCGCTCATGGCCGATCTTGCCCGTGTAGGCGAATTAAGAATGAGCGGGATCGAAGTGACCCACCGGAACCCGGGCAATCCGCGGTACAGATCGTCCCCGCGCTCTCTGTTCTTATTGTACGCCGTGTTCGCCGTTAAGAGAACACAAATCCGAAAAAAACTTTGGTGGCTTAGCCAATAATGGTCGCTTGTCCTGATTGAGAAATGAGTTCCAGCATTTCAAATCGAATGCCGGTTGCCTGCTTGGACACCTTGAAACGCGTCGCTAGCCGCCCAATTAGCGTTGAAACAGCCACGGACCCCTTGTCCACCCGGTCGAGATGGAGTTGCTCCATCTCCTGCCGAAATGCAGCGACGAACAGCGCCTTGGGCATCAGCAGCGCCCCCATGCCCATATTCGCCTGGATTTCGCGCCAATCTGACGTGCTGCTGCCGCGGAAGAGAACGTCGCGCTTCATGCAACGCTGGAGATGCTTCACCTCGGGCTGAGCAGCTTCGAGTTCGGCGAATAGGGAGCCCTGTTCTTCGTTGAGGTTGAACAGGCAACGGTGAACGATGACGTGCGTCGCCTCGTGGGCGACTGTCGCGCGCCACCGGCCAAGGATCCCTGGCTGCGTCTCGTCGTCGTCGAGTGCCGCGCCGGTCAGGTCTTTGTTGATCGACACCTTCGGCCTGGCACCGACGCGGAATTCCGTCTCGCCCAGCACGGTAGAGTCGAGTGGCGAGTAGGAATCGAACTCGGCCTTCAGGTGCTGTTCGACGAACGTTGCCAGATCGACGATGGGATCGCTGAGCTCAGGCATCAGCCCGGCCTTGATCAGCTCGGCCGACATGAGATCTTCCATCTCGTTTGGAGTAATCCAGATCCGTTCATTTCCGTCCCGGTGGCGGTAGAGGTTCACGGTGGGCCTTCTTTCTTGTCGTCGAATTCGTCGGCCTTCTCCGAGAGTCTTCGGACTTCGCTGTCGCTGAGGTTCTTCTCGCTGATCTTGCGGAACAGCTTGCCGGCTTCCGGCGTTCGCTTCAAATAGCGCTCCGCTTTTTCGCCAAACCTGCCCGCGAGCGCCATCAGGTCGTCGAAGTTGAGCCCGAGTGCGGCCGCGATGCTTTTTAGGACGTCCTCTGCAGGTACACGCCGATCGTTCTCGATGTCACTCAGGTAGGAAGGGGCGATGTCGAGTTCTCGGGAGAATTCCCGCAGACCCTTCTTCGCAGCCACCCGAGCGTCTCGAATCACGTCCCCCAAGGTCTTGCTTCGCTTCTCCGCCATGTTCGGCCCCGGCAAAACGAATGTTCGCTGGGTAGCGTACAGCGCAGCTGCACACGGGTCAAGCAACGTAGCTCGGGTTTCTCAGTGATTACGGCCTGTCTCGATTGGCGACGCTCACCGGTTTGACTCGGACCGGGCGTGCTACAGTTGCCGGGCTAGATTTGAATAGCACATTTCGCAAGGAGGCGCGGCGGCTCTGGTTCCTAACCGGTTGGCTACCATTTGCAAAATGAACCGGCGCTATGGCGCGCTCCGGCCACCGGGGTGTCTTTATGGCTGCAATGAAATAATTTCTGATCACCCAAGCAGGCGCGTTCCATGCGGCTCGGCATCGTGGCAGACATTCGCGGGGCGGCTGACTCCTTGGGGCGGGCTCTGGCTGAGTTCCACCGTCGCCAAGACTTGATTGCCTCCCGCGCCCAATAGCCGCTTCCTCAACTATCCCGGATACGGCCGCCAATCCCGTGTCGCTTTCGTGTCTGGTGCGAGTTGGCTAACCGAATACAATGGCAGGTATACTATGGAGACCCCTCATGATTACATTTCGAATTGCGGCTGAGGTAAAGGATGACCGCCGCGTGGTTTTGACCCTTCCGCCCGAAGTACCGACGGGGCACACCGAGCTGGTGGTGACAGTTGCTTCCGCGCCCGCGGAGAAGAAGCGACCGAGAACAAGTTTGGCAAATTGGGCCGAGGCGAATGCGGAGAATTGGGGCAACCGATTGAATTCAGAGGACGTTGAAGGATTCACCGGGCGGAGGTTCTAATTGTGCCCCGCCGCACCGTCTTGCTTGATACGAGCTTCGTGGTTGCTCTGGAAAACAAGGACGATCCGCATCACGAAAGGGCCAAAGCCCTCGACGACGAGTTGCTCAAGCAAGATGCCCTCCTGGTGCTTCACTGGGGCATCTTGTTGGAGATTGCGGATGGCTACGCTCGGGTCGGCCGCCGAGCGCGAGGGATGCAACTTCTCGCGATGTTCGAGGGCGAGGATGGATACAACCTTGTCTCCATTAGCGACTCTCTTCTTCAGGCTGCTCTCAGCCTTTATCAGGCTCGCCCCGACAAGGACTGGGGCCTCACCGACTGCATTTCATTCGTGCTAATGAAACAGGAGGGAATGACGGAAGCCCTGACGGCTGACATCCATTTTCGCCAAGCCGGGTTCACGGCCCTCTTGTTGGAAAATCCATGACGGTGCAATCAGGATAAGGGGCGGAAAAAACGCCGGGAAGCATTGCTATGCCCGGCCCGACCTTCACGTTCATTCCTTCGCAAAGTCCCGATGGTTTTCTCCAAGGCACTTCTTCTTTACTGTCTACCGTCTAGATGGTATATTTCCATCTGGAGGAAAAGAAGATGCTACACGGTTATTCCCGGCTCAAGCAAGTCCTGGCCAAACAGGATTTGACGGTCCCCGAGCTTTGCCGGCGAATTGAGCAACGCGGTTTGCACGTGAATCTCAAGAGCCTCTACCGGCTTCACAATGACCGGCAGCCGGTGGAACGGCTGGATCTGCGGGTCGCCGGCATCATTTGCCAGGTGTGCCAGGTGCCCCTTTCGGAGTTGATAACCTTTGAGCCATCCAGGCCCCGGCTGCGGCGCTTTCCTGCAAGCAAACAGAAACGTCTCGACCTTCTCATGGACAAGAATAATGACGGGACGTTGACGAAAGCGGAGCAACGCGAGCTGCAGGCGCTCGTTCGGGAAGCCGAGGCACTTACGCTGGATAACGCGCGGACACTGGCCAATCAGAGCCGAGAGCTGGCAACCCGCTGAGGAGCCGGCCTTTCATCGCTACCGTAATCGGGGACGCTGATGTGGTTACGGCGGCAATCCGAGACGCGCTCGAAGGGCTCTCCGCGCCCGCTCCGCAATACGTAACGCGGATTGCATCTGTCGAGTTGTCGCCCACTCGGACGGATAGCGGTATTCAACGGCATAGCGCGTAAGTGTCCGCAGCCTTAGCCGAAGCGAACGGAGCGTCGGGTCGTGGGCCATAGCCAAGAGTACGAGATTGTCGAGATCATGCGTCCGTGGGACGGCGACGCCGATCTCCTGCAGCAGGGCTTTGAGGTACTTTTCGGCTGCTTGCTGGCAGTGAAAGCAGGCGAGGTCGCGCAGGGGCGGCCTTCGAGCGGCGAGGTCGCGCGCCCCGTCCCAGTCCTCCTCGGCTTTGCGGACCCACCGAGCCGTTTGACGCTTCATAGAGGACTTTTCCCTTTTCCATTACCTCGCGCAAAAACCAGTCATTTTCCTTCAGTCCACGTTCGACATGCTGGGGAGTGCGAACGATAAGATCGAGAGAGAAGGGAGGGTCGAAAGCTAAAGAAATGCGGACCGACTTGCTGATTTCGTTAGCGGCCGGCATAACCACCAGCAAATCCACGTCGCTCTCCGCATGGGGTGTGCCGTAAGCGTAGGATCCGAAGAGAATGATCTTTTCGGGCTGAAATCGTTCGCCGATTTGACGCGCGAAGCGGTGAATTGCCGCCAACGGAATATTGGGGGAAGGATAACGGTAAGGCTGGATACAGCCGGCAGGAGTCGCGGCACGTTTTTGACCCATGGCGATGTTATTGTACCGTCTGTGTAAACGACAGGAAATGCGGATGGGCAGGTTATCCGTTTCACCAGCCGACCCTGGCGACCTATTTCAATTTGGTCAGGGAGGCATGTCCGTTAGCCCTTATGATCCGCAGAGGGAGGCGTCAAGGGGATGAAATGAAACGAATCGGGGGCGACTCTGACTTCCTGAGTATACCGCGGAAGCGGTTTAATTCGGAAACACCGTTGCGGTAGCCGGACCCTGTGGACCAGGTTTCGACCCTGTTGATCACCTTACCCCCCTCTGGACCAACAAAAAGGGTCTCCAAGGCGGGTTTGGCGGTAAGCGCAGTTGCGCTCTTTGGAGGTCAGAAGGGCTCATGGTTTTGCAGCTGGACCCTCTGGATCACCACTTTGACCCTGAGGGTCAGGCTCCGACCCTCTGGGTCAGCAGCAATTGAGCCAGAGGGTGATCAATAATTGAACACCCGATGCCACCCGAGAGTGTGCTAGGACTCCGGGCGCTTCGGGTGGCTGTGTGAAATGAAATGAAATGGGACGGACAAGTCCGCTGGGTCTGCCACAACAAGCCGCATTATTTAGGTAGTGGGACTGGCTCCACGACCGTCCCCTCGGGGATGTCGTCGCCGGGGTGGACGACCACCGTGTCGCCGTCCTTCAGGCCCGACAGCACCTGGACCTCGGCGCCGTAATCGCGGCCCAGTTCCACGTCCCGGTAGTGCACCCGCTGTTGATCGTCCAGCACGGCCACCCTCGGCCCCTGGGTGCGCGTCGCCAGCGCGGCGGCGGGAATCATCAACGGGAAGATCTTGCGGTCGAAGACGAACTTGACCTGCAGGTACATCCCCGGCCGCAGTTCGTCTTTCGGATTGGGCACATCCACCTGCGTGAGCAGCGTCCGCGTGTTAGAGTCAAGGGCGTCCGCCGTGCGCGTGACCTTACCTGGATACTCCTTCTGCGGTTCGTCCCGGCGGTACACCGTCGCGGCCTGACCGGTCTGGATACTCGTGGCGAAGGCCTGTGGCACGTTGACGAACACGCGGAGAACGTCGGTCCGCATCAGGTGGAAAAGTTCCCTGGTCGTGCTGGGACTGTCGGCGGAGATCAGATCGCCCGGATCAACATTCCGGGCGGTGATAACGCCCTGGAAGGGGGCAACGATCTTCTGGAACCCTTGCAGGTCGGTGAACCGCTGCACCATCGCCTGATTGACCTCGATGCTTGCCTTCGTCGCTTCGACTTGGGCGACCGTCGTGCGAACCGTCGCCCGATCAACGTCGATCTGCTGGAGCGTGACTACCAGGTTCACACCGGCCCTCTGGTCCCGGTCAAGCGTAATCCTGGCCAGGTCCGCGTTAGCCTGGGCCAACGTCAGGTTGGCCTTGGCCTGATCCACGTTGGATTTAGCCTGGGCGAGCTGATCGTCAATGTCCGGGGCGCTGATTTCGGCCAGCAACTGGCCCTCCTTGACCCGGTCGCCGATGTCCACCAACCTCCTTTTGAGATAGCCGGTGGTGCGCGCGAAGAGCGCGGTATCGTTCAGGGGCAGGGCGTTGCCGGGCAGGACCCGGTCGGCGGCAGGCGCCACTCGCTTAGCAACTGCCACGGTGACCCGGGGCGGCTGGTCGGCTGCTTGCGTTGTCGCAGCGTCCAACTGCCGTTGCTGGAGCAGCCGCGGGACGGTGCCCATGGCCAGCGCCCCGGCCAGGGCAACGACGATCAAGGCGCCGATGGCGAGGACACGCCGTCCCGCTCGCCTTCGGCTTTCGCCTTCGACCTCGGTGCGCCCGGGGGCTGCCGGCAGCGGTGGGCTATGTTCCGGTGCAACGTTTTCAGTAAAAGTCTGGGTCATGACCGCACCTCCCCCGTAATAAGTGTGGAATGAGTGTCCGCGGGCTCGGCCGCCCCGTCGTCGTCCACCGGTTCGGCCGGCGCCTTGCGGCGGAGCAAGCTGTACATCACGGGCACGAAGAACAGCGTGTAGCACGTCGCCATCAGCAACCCGCCGATGACAGCCCGGCCGAGCGGGGCATTTTGCTCACCGCCCTCACCCAGACCCAGGGACATCGGCAGCATGCCGATGATCATCGCCAGGGCGGTCATCAGGACCGGCCGCAGCCGTGTTGCCCCGGCAGATAGGGCGGCGCTGCGGGCGTCATGCCCCGTGTGCCGTTGGTCGTTCGCGAAGGTGATCATGAGGATGCTGTTGGACGTGGCCACGCCGATGCACATGATCGCCCCCATCAAGGCCGGCACACTGACCGTCGTGCCGGTGGCGTAGAGCATCCAGAGGATGCCGGCCACCGCTCCCGGCAGGGCCGTCAGGATGATGAACGGGTCGAGCCAAGACTGGAAGTTCACCACCATTAGGAGGTAGACCAGCAGGACCGCGAACACCAGCCCGGTCGCCAGCCCGAGGAACGAGCTGTTCATGCTCTCCACCTGGCCGCGGACCACGATTGAACTGCCGCGTGGCAAATCCGACCGGGCTGCATCCACGATCTTTTGCACGTCGGCCGAGACGGCCCCGAGGTCGCGGCCCTGGACGTTTGCATAGACGTCGTAGACGGGCTGGACATTGAAGTGATTGATGTTCGCCGCTTCGGTGCCGCGGCCCAGGTCCGCCAGGTTACCGAGCAGCTGGGCCGGCGGCTCGCTCGTTCCCCTCGACATCACTGCCGGAGCGGAGGAGGGGAGGAACGAGGTCTGCCCTTTGACAATGGGCGTGTTCATCAGCGTGTCCACCGAGTGGATGGCGTACTCCGGAGTCTGCACGGCCACGCGGTAGTTGACTCGGTTCGTCGGATTGACCCAGAAGTTGGGCGACACCTGGGAGGTCGAGCTAAGCGACACCAGCACGCTGCCCGCCACGTCCTGCTGGGTCAAGCCCAGTTCGGACGCCATTACGCGGTCCACGTTCAGGCGCAGATCCGGCACGTCGGTGATCTGGTTGAGATGGACGTCGGCGGTGCCGGGGATCTTGGCCATCTCCTGGCGGAGTTTCTGAGCGACGGCCAAGTTGGCCACGCGGTTGACGCCGACCACCTGCACGTCGATCGGGGCGGGCAGGCCGAAGTCCAGGATCTGGCTGGTGATGTCGGCCGGCTCGAAAAAGAACGCGCAGTCCGGGAACCGCCTGGGCAACTCGTCGCGCAGCCGAGCGACGTATTCCGCAGTCGGCCGGTGGCCCGTTTTGAGTGACACCTGGATCTCGCCGTCGGCGTTGCTGACCGTGCCGTTATCGACGTAAGCCATGATTGTGAAGGACTGCGTCAACCCGATGTTGTCGAGGATCATGGCCCGGTCGGTGTCGGGGACCACCTCCCGGATGGCATCCTCCACCTGGCCGAAGATCTGCTCCGTCTTCTCTATGCGGGTCCCCGCCGGCGCCCGGACGTGCAGGCGGAACTGTCCCGCGTCCACGCTTGGGAAGAAGTCCTGGCCTATCCGAGGGTACAACAGAAGGGAGCCCAGGGCGAATCCTAACAGCAAAGGCACTGTGACGAAGCGGTGATCGAGGGCCCAGTCGAGCAGGCCATGGTAGGCCAACCGCAGCCGCTCGAAGCCACGGTTGAAAGCGTCGTGGAACAAGGACGGATGGCGGAAGAAAGACCACAGCGAGACGAGCCCGGTTGCGTTACCGCCGGGAGCCTCCTCCTCCCCCCTCCGGGCTTCCGCCTCGGCTTCCTTCGGCAGCAGGTACAGCACCATGGTCGGGACGAGGGTGCGGGACAGGAAGTAGGAGGCCAGCATGGCGAAGACCACTGCCAGAGCCAGAGGCGTGAACATGTAGGCGGCCGGCCCGGTCAGGAACACCACCGGTACGAACACGATGCAGATGGCCAGCGTGGAGACGAACGCCGGCGTCGCGATCTGGGCGGCTCCGTCTAGGATCGCCCGGCGGAGCGGCTTCTTCATGGCCAGGTTGCGGTGGACGTTCTCGATCTCCACAGTGGCGTCGTCCACCAGAATGCCGACCGCCAGGGCCATCCCACCCAGTGTCATCGTGTTGAGCGAATAGCCCGTCGCCCACAGGATGATTATGGAAGTGAGGATCGACAACGGGATCGACGTGGCGACTATCACAGTGCTCCGCCACGAGCCCAGGAACAGCAGGATCATCAGGGCCGTTAGCCCCGCGGCGATCGCTCCCTCCTTGAGCACTCCGTCGACGGCCGCCTGGACGAATACGGACTGGTCGAACAGGGGCTCCAGCTTCAGCTCCGGCGGGAGCTGGGCCTGGATTCCGGGCAGGGCCGCCTGCACCTGTTTGACCACGCTGATGGTCGAGGCTCCCTCGCCCTTTAGGACGGTCATGAGCACCGCGCGCCGGCCGTCGCGGCGGACCATGTTGGTCTGCACCGCGAAGCCGTCCGCCACGTGGGCGACGTTCTTGACGTAGACCGGAACGCCGTTAACGGTCCGGATCGGCAGATCGTTGAAGGCCGCGATCACGTCCGGGCTGCTGTTGACCTTGACGTTGTACTCGTGGGCCCCCATCTTGGCGGTCCCGGCCGGGATGATCAGATTCTGGTTGCCAATAGCCGTGCTGACGTCGGTGGGCGACAGGCCGTAACTGTACAGTGAGTTTGGGTCGAGGTTGACCATGACTTGGCGCTGCTTGCCGCCCCAGGGCTGCGGCACGCGCGCCCCCTGGACGGTGCCGAGCTGCTGGATGATGAAGTTCTGGGCGTAGTCGAAGAGTTGTTGCTCGGTCAGAGTTTCGCTGCTGACGGCGATCTGCACGATGGGCACGCTAGTGGCGCTATAGCGGACGATGTACGGCGGCGTGATGCCCGGCGGCATGAGCTTCAGAAGCGTCTGGCAGGTGGCCGTCACCTGGGCCTCGGCCTCGGCGATGCTGGCCCCGGGCCGGAAGTAAATGCGGATCACCCCTACACCGTTGAGCGATTGGCTTTCGATGTGCTCGATGCCGTTGACCGAGGCAGTCAGAATGCGCTCGTTGATGAACACGATGCGCGTTTCGACCTCGTCGGCCGGCATGCCGGTGAAGGACCAGACGACGCTGACTACTGGGATGTCAATGTTTGGGAAGATGTCCGTGGACATGCGATAGATGGACACCGCGCCTAGCACCGCGATGAGCAGGGCCGCCACAACGAAGGTATATGTGCGGCGCAGAGCTAATCGTACGATCCACATGGCTCACCACTTTCGGGTAGAGACGCCCCGACCTCGAGACACGCGGAAACGCGTATCGCGGGACGGGAGGCATCCATTGATAGATCAGCCCTATTCCCTGTTTCCCTTCGCGAGTTGGTGGACCTGCCAATGCAACCATCATGCCAAGGAGGTAAAAGGCGTTTCCCGCCGCCGGAACAGATGGGGAGGACACCCGAAGCGGGATGGAAGTGGCTGATTTTCTGTCAACGTGGAAGGTGATTAGCCATCCCGAAAGTATTAGTTTTCATGAAGAAGCGTGGGGAATCCTGATGATCAGAAAGCGGAAGATCAGGCTCCCTAGCAAAATGAACATCCCAGCGGCGAACATCAAGGAAGGGTTAACCCCAACGAGCACCAGGCCCAGGGGGATGAGCGTCCCCCCGCCGATGGTGAGCATGCCGACGCGCCAGATCTGCTCGCGGGTGTTGATCCGCGCAAGCACCGGCCAGAGGTTTGCGAGCAACAGGCCCAAGGGGATCACATTGATCACGAGCAGCAGCCCGAGCGCGGTGCTGAGGATAGTGGCCGCACTCTCTTGCCCCATCAAAACGGACAGGCCGAGCAGCTCCGCACAGCCCAGCATTAGAGCCGAGTTGGTGAGATAACCGCCCAGCCAGCGAGCGTCTCTCCAGCCCGGTTGAGCGTTGGTGCTGAGCAGGACTCCCTTGTAGGCCGCGGACCCCAAGGCGGGCAGGAGCCCGAGGACTACCGCCGTTCTGCGCACCCACTCCAGGGTCATCCCCCCTTCCGGCAGTAGGCTGAGCGCCGCGGCCACGGTCAGGGGCAACGAGTAGATCGTCAGACACCACGTTCCGAGCGACATGGGCGAGCTGGGCTTGAACACCCGGAGCATGTGATGGAAGCGCAACGGGTCGCCCAGGTCAAGCACCAGGCAAATGAGGTCCGCGAGGAGGAGGACGAGGGCGACCGGATAAGCCACTTTCGCCACGGGGGTGAAGACCGCCGGCGCGGCCAGCTCGCTGATCGCGGCGACCAGGAACAGCCCGGTCGTCAGATTGTTGAACAACAGGTCCCAGGCGACGAGCCCGTGCCAGTCGGGTGTCTTGGTTACCGGGCTGTTCGCATAACCGGAAAGGGTCGTCTGAGGTTGAGTGTCGGTCTTCATCTCATCAGCTCCGAAGGATCATCACCACAAGCAGTGCGGCGATCGCAGCTAACCCAGCCACGATAGCGCGGACGTAATCCCCCTTCATGTGCAACCACGGATTGAACGGGTTATCCGGCAGGCCATAGACGGAGGGACGATCGATCAGGAGGTAGAACGAATTCAGCTCAGAGTAGGTGTCCGTGGTGGCATCGCCGTACAAGTACGCGCCCGGGATGCCGCGCCGGTGAAGTTCCTGCACCCGCTTCCGGGCCCGTTCGCGCAGTTCGTCCATCGGGCCGAACTGGATCGACTGAGTCGGGCAGGCCTTGGCGCAGGCGGGGACGAGGCCGTCTTTCTGGCGATCGTAGCAGAGCGTGCACTTGTGTGCATGCCCGCTCACCCTACCCTCTCTCCCTGTGGAAGGGGCAGAGGGTAGGGTGAGGGGGCTGGCGCGGGTGATGACGCCGAAGGGGCAGGCTGCCACGCAGTACGAGCAGCCGTTGCAGATGTCGGCCTGGATGTAGACGTTCTCGAACTCGTTATGGATGATGGCCCCCGTCGGGCAAGCCTGCTGGCAGGGGGCCGTGACGCAGTGCTTGCAGACGTCGCTCATCATGAGCCAGCGGCCTTGGATGGGCTCGTTGTTGGGCAACAGCTCCAAGGAGATCTTCTGGTCGGACGGCGAAGGCGCCCCCTCACCCCTACCCCTCTTCCCTGAGGGGAGAGGGGTAGGGGTGAGGGGGAACTGTTCGATGAACTTCACGTGCCGCCAGGACGTGGCCGACAGCTCCCCCGTGTTGTCGTAGCTGTTGCCGGACCACTCGAACCCGTCCGCAGGGAGTTGGTTCCATTGCTTGCACGCCACCTCGCAGGCCTTGCAGCCGATGCACACCGTCGTGTCCGTATAAAAGCCCGTGGGGGGACGGGACTCTGGAGGAGCGCCCCGGCGGAACGGATCCACAAGGCGTCCCAGGACCGCCCCTAGCATGCCACGAGGCAGATCGCTGGTCTGGGGCAAACCGGCCAGTTCCTGTTCTCTACTTGCCATGTCCAAATCCTCCCTCGGGCTGAGCGGCGGCCGGCGTGTCCGGGATCGGGTCGCGCGTCGGCCAAGGCGCCGCGGGCACCGTCGGGCTTAGGAGGGGGCCGCCTAGCCGGCCGGCGTGGACCTGGCAGACGAACGCCTTGGCCTCGTGAATGCTCACGTTCGGCTCGGTCACCAGCGCGGTCAGGTCGTTGGCCGTGCCGCCGACGCACTCCCCGGCGAAACTCCAGTGGATCGGCAGGCCAACCTGGTAGACGACTCGGCCTTCGATCGGCAGCGGCTTGAGCCGCGGGGTGACCATGGCCCGGGCCTCCACCGCGCCGCGCGGCGTGCGGACCGTCAACCAGCCGCCGTGCTCGATCCCCCGCTCGGCGGCCAGCTCCGGGCCTAGCTCGACGAACATCTCGGGCTGCAGCTCGTTGAGCCAACTGTTGAAGCGGCTCATCGGCCCGCTCAGGTAGTGCTCGGTCAGCCGGAACGTGGTGGCCACCACCGGGTACTCCGCCGTGGGCGCGTGGGCGATGACGTTGAGCGGCCCGTCGAAGGTGCGCGCCGCCGGGTTACACGCCTGCCGGGGGTAGAGTTCATTACCGACCGGCGACTCGATCGGCTCGTAGTGCGTCGGCAACGGGCCGTCCTTCAGGACCGGCGCGTACAGCCAACCCAGGCCGTCGGGCTTCAGGATGAAGGGGGCCGTGCCGGCGATGGCGGCCATGCCCAGCGCGCCGGGGGGTGGCCGGTAGTCCGGCGGCTTGTCCGGCTCGAAATCCGGGTCGTCGAGCCCGACCCAGCGGTGCGACTCCCGGTCCCACCAGATGAGCTTCTTGCGCTCCGACCAGGGCCGCCCCTCGGGGTCGGCGGACGCGCGGTTGTACACGATGCGGCGGTTGTTCGGCCAGGCAAAGCCCCACTCCGGCTGCAACGGGTTGTCCGTGTGCTTGCGCTCGTTGGCGCGGTTGCGGCCCGGGTCGGGGAAGACTCCGCTGTAGATCCAGCAGCCGCACGCCGTCGTGCCGTCGTCCCTCAGCTCCGAGAAGCCGCTCACCAAGCGCGGCCGGCCCGCTTGCGGGTCTTTTTCATCCAGTTTGTGGCCGTTGATCTCCTGGAGCACCCGGGCAATGGAAGGGTCGCCTTCCAGGCGGCTGATCGAACCATCGGGCAGGCGCACCGGCTCGTCGTAGTCATAATCCCAGGTCAGCGCCAGCAGAGCCCGGTCGCGGGGCTCCGTCGAGCCAGCGTAAAGCCGCTTCAGGCGCTTGGCGAGGTCGTAGACGAACCAGGCGTCGGAGCGGCAGTCGTCGGGCGGGTCGAGGGCTCGGTTATGCCACTGGAGCAAGCGCTGCGTGTTGGTCAAGGTGCCGTCTTTCTCCGGCCCGGACGCCGCGGGGAGGAAGAACACCTCGGTCTTGATGTCGGCGGCGGGCGGCCCGGTGGGGTCGCTCTTCCAGAAGACCGCACTTTCGGTCTCGAACCAGTCGAGGACGACCAGCCAGTCGAGATTGCGCAGGCCGGCCCGGTGCAGCTTGGCGTTGGGTCCGCCTCCGCCGGGGCTCTGGCCGAAAAGCAGGTAGCCCTTCATCGCGCCGCGCGCCATACGATCGAAGGTCGGAAGCTGCGAATAGTTGTCGTCGATGCGTGGCAGCCAGGGGAAGCAATACTCGTTCGCTTCCGTGGCAGCGTCGCCGTACCAGGCCTTGAGCAGGCTGACGATGAACTTGCGGAAGTTGGCCCAGTAGCCGGTGGGAAACCCTTCGTGCGCGACGTAACCGTCCAGCGTTTCGTGCGCCGAATCGGCGATGGGCTGAGGCAGGTAGCCGGGCAAGAGGTCGTAGAGCGTCGGCACGTCGGTCGAGCCTTGGATGCTGGAATGGCCGCGCATGGCCATGATGCCGCCGCCAGGCCGGCCGATGTTGCCCAGCAGCAGTTGCAGGATGCCGGCGGCGCGGATGATCTGCACGCCGGTGGTGTGCTGCGTCCAGCCGACCGCGTACACGACGGCGCTGGTCCGCTCCCGGCCCGAATTGGCACAGAGCAGTTCCGCCACGCGCCGGACCTCCTCCGGGGTGCAGCCGCACACCCGCGACACCATCTCGGGCGTGTAGCGGGAGTAGTGGCGTCGGAGGATTTGCATGACGCAGCGCCGGTGTTGCAGGGTCGGGTCACGCGGCTGGCCGGCTGGTAAGCTGGTCAGCTCCGAACGCGGCCCGGAGTGCACCGGCGATCCGCCCATGAGGCTGTCGCCGTGAACCCCGGAATCTTTCTTCAGCGCCGCCCGCTCCGGATGGCGACCCGGCCCTTCGGCCGACCCCTCGTAGCCCCAGTGGCCCTCCTTCGCGTCGTAAGAGCCGTGCGCGCGGTCGAAGCCGCTGAACAAGCCCGCCAGGTCTTCCGTGTCCTCGAAGCCCTCCTGGATGATCACCGAGGCGTTGGTGTAGTTCAGGACGTACTCCCGGAACCAGCGCTCGTTGCTCAGCACGTAGTGGATGAGCCCGCCCAGGAAGGCGATGTCAGTGCCGGCCCGGATGTCCACGAAGACGTCGCACAGAGCCGAAGTGCGCGTGAAGCGCGGATCGACGTGGATCAGCGTCGCCCCCTTTTCCTTCGCCTTCATGGGCCAGCGGAAGCCGACGGGGTGGGCCTCGGCCATGTTGGAGCCCATGATCAGGATGCAGTCGCTGTTGGCCAGGTCCTGCTGGTAGGTGGTGGCCGCGCCGCGGCCGAACGAGGCGCCCAGACCGGGCACCGAGGAGCTGTGTCATATCCGCGCCTGGTTTTCGATCGACACCACGCCCAGCCCGCCGCCGAACAGCTTCTTGATCAGGTAGTTCTCCTCGATGTCCAGGGTGGCGCCGCCCAGCGTCCCGATGGCGCGCACGGAATTGAGCCGCCGGCCCTGTTCGTCGCGCTCGGTGAAGTCGGCGTCGCGGGCGTCCTTGACACGTTGGGCGATCTGCTCCATCGCCCAGTCCAGCGGTTTGCGCTCCCAGTGGTCGGAAAACGGGGCGCGGTAGAGGACGTGGGTGATGCGATGCGGGTTGACGGCGAGCTGGAAGGCGTCCGCCCCCTTGGGGCAGAGGGTACCCTCGCTGATGGGGCTGCGCGGGTCGCCCTCGATGTCGATGACCTTGCCCGCCTTGGTGTAGATGAGCTGCCCGCAGCCGACAGCGCAGTAGGGACAGACGCTCTCGGTGACGGTGGCGCCACGCTGCCGCGAGGCCTTCTGGGCCGTCTGCCGGCTGAATGGCTCCTGGGACGACTGGGGGTGGGACCAAAGGGGGAGGTTGAACATCGTCATTACCTCAGTGTGTTGCCATGTTTCGGTAAGCGATGGGTAACCCAGGCGTTCGTTCGGCGGCTCGTAAGGTTCTTGCCCTCGGTTCTTAGCGGAAGAGCGCCATCGACGTTAGCAGCGTCTCCAAAACTTCCCAGAAAGGAAGCGGAAGGCCGAGATCGTCGGCTGAGGAGGGAGAAATAACATGACTTTCCTCACTAAGCCACTGACAGCGCGATTCGCATCTCAGGGCCGGAGGCCGAGATAGCAGCGGCCTGGCGCATCGTGATCGAGACCGCGCGGTGAACGCGTCGCCCCCCGACGTCGCAACCCAGGCGGACCTCCAGCGGCTCCTCGACAGCCAGCACGTCCGATTGGACGGCCAGGGCCGGTTCCGTCGGCGGATCGGTTTTGTGGGAAATACTCACGGTGCAGACCTCGCAAGTATGGCAAATCTTGTGCAATACCCGTGCCGCAAAGAGATGGGATTGGTCGTCGGTGACGAGGGACGGAAAGGCGATCCGCACGGGACGGCGCGGCCGGGCTGCCATTGGTGTGGTAATCGCCTTACCCGCCTGGCTAGATACCTACCCGGTCGCGCGCGGCGTTCGAAGAGGAGGCAAGGTCTCCCGGAGCCGCCCCAGAAGACCGGACAGTCGTTGATGTGGTAGCCGACTTACCGGGCCGGGTGGACGCCCAGTTAAGTTGGAAAAGGAAAACTTCAATAGCCGTGCTCCGCGGCGTCGGAACCGACCTTGCCTCGAACGGAGCGGAATAAGTACACAAAATATCCCCCTGCTAATGCCATCCCGATCGACAACCACACTAGCCCCACCTGCAAGGCGTAACTCTGTACGACGGTGTTCGCGGCCGTGAGGCTATGAGCCGGATCCAGGGTGGACCGCAGCCAGATCGGATACCTGCCCGTCATCGTAGTCGCGAGGAGGCTCAGGATGAATGAACTCGACGACAGGAAGGCCATCAGCTCGCGTTGTGGCGTGGTCTCGCGTTGTGGCGTGGTCTCGCGTTGCGGCGTGGTCTCGCGTTGCGGCGTGGTCTCGCGTTGCGGCGTGGTCTCGCGTTGTGGCGTGGTCTCGCGTTGTGGCGTGGTCTCGCGTTGTGGCGTGGTCTCCAGACCACGCCACAACGCGAAGCGAAAGACTCCGCACAGCCCTCCCAACATCAACAGAACAAAGCCCAAGGACCAGGGACGAGCGAGGAGGTTCTTGTAGATCTCAGGCTGGATCCAGGCCGTGGCCAGGGTAACGAGCACCCAGAGAGGGAGAACGGCCAGCCATATCCTTCGAGCCCAGGCGGCGCTGCGAACCTGCACGGGGCCCGTTGTCTTCCAGACAAGATAGAGTGCACCGTGGCCGGCCAGCACACACAGCGAGAAAACTCCCACCAGCGTGGTGTACCAATCGAATATCCCTGGCTGCATCCCCGCCCGGAAATCCGTAAACAGGGGAATGGCAAAGAAACCTGTTGAATCCAGCGGCATACCCCGGACCATGTTGCCCAGCGACGCACCCAGCACGACGGCCAGCAGGGCGGAGGAGAGTGAGAAAGCGGTGTCCCAGAACTCCCGCCACAAGGGGTTTTCCTGACGAGAGCGCGATTCGATGGCTATTCCGCGCACGATCAACATCCAGAGCACGATCATCAAGGCCAGGTAGAAACCGCTGAAGGCGGCGGAATAGACCCTGGGAAATCCCATGAACAACACGCCGGCCGCCGCCACCAGCCAGACCTCGTTGCCGTCCCAAACCGGCCCGATGGCCGCCAGCACCGTCCGCCGCTCGTCGTCGGTCCTGGCTACCAAGCGGTGCAAGATGCCGACGCCGAAATCAAAGCCGTCGAGAACCACATAGACGGTCAGCATCGCGGCCACCATGGCGAACAAGACCGTTTCCATGGGCACCTCCTAGGTGGCGGGCACGGTGCAATAAAGGGGACAGGACCTGTGATTTTAGAGGTCCTGTCCCCTTTATTGCACGGGGCCCCGATTGAGTTCTCGCATGACCTGGAAAAGGAAGAGTATGCCCAGCACCAGGTACATGCCTGCAAAGCCCAGTGTGGTAAAGACCACGTCGCCGGTATTGACCAGGGGAGACCCGGCGTCGGCGGTGCGAAGCAGACCGCGGACCACCCAGGGTTGTCGGCCCAGCTCCGCCGTCCACCAGCCGGCCGTCGTGGCGATGTAGGGGAAAGGAACGGCGAGCATCAGTATCCAGAGCATCTTGCGCGCTTGTTGCAGCTGGTTGCGCCAGAGCAAAAAGGCCGCGGACGCCATCATCAGAATGAACATCGTTCCCAGCCCCACCATGATGTGGTAGGAATAGTACAGCAGTTCCACATTGTCGGGCCACTCGTTTGCGGGAAAGTCGTTCAGCCCCTTGACGGTGCTGCCGAAGGTCCCGTAAGCCAGGAAACTGAGAACGCCAGGCACCACGATGGGGTTTTCCAGGTTGCGGGCCTTGACGTCCGGCTGGCCGATGATGGCCAGTTTCGCATAAGGGCCGCTCTCAAACAGCCCCTCCGCGGCCGCCAGAGTCACCGGTTGGTGCTGGGCAAGCAGTTTTCCCTGATTGTCCCCGGTCGGAAAAGCAACCAGGACACTGGCCAGCAGGCCGGCTATCACACCCACCCGCAGGCAAATCATCGCGTGGTCCGTGTGTTTCCCCATCAGCGACCAGTAGGCCCCCACCGCCGAGACGACGAAGGAGGCCGTAATCACGGAGGCGATCATGTTGTGCGCATACTGCCACACTGCCCAGGGATTGAAAAGAAACTCCCAGAAATCCTTCAGGTGCAGGACCCCATCCTGGCCTACCGTGTAGCCGACGGGATGTTGCATGAACGCATTGGTGACGATGATGAAGTAGCCGGAAAGCCAGGAACCCAAGAACAGGGCCAGAGCCGCCGCCAGATGCCCCCGCGGACCCAACCGTTTTTCGCCGAAAAGGAAAAGGCCCAGAAAGGCAGACTCCAGAATAAAGGAAAATACTCCCTCCAGCGCCAGGCCCTGGCCGATGATTTCTCCGGCGAAATTGGAGAACCGGGCCCAATTGGTGCCGAACTGAAACTCCAGCGGGATGCCCGTCACCACCCCCATGGCGAAGTTGAGACCGAAGATGTGCCCCCAGAACCGGGCCACCTCGTTGTAGCGCTCGTCGCCTTTCCGCAACGCCATGACCTTGAGAACCACGATGATCAGAACCAGCCCCATCGTCAATTGGGGAAACAGGTAGTGATAGGTGATCGTAAAGGCGAATTGAATGCGGTGCCACAGCAAGCCATCGGTCATGTTGCACTCTCCTATCGTGACCTGGCCAACGCCATAGCTTAGGCCCACCAATGCCTGCCCAGGGCGATATTGGACACGGTGCCGTAGGTCAGATACATCAACTAAATTCCCGTGAGCACCTGCCAAAGCCCCACGTCAAAAACTCGACCTGATCGTCACCAGTGCGGTCCCAATCGAGCCAGGCAGCCGAGTCGTCTGCCAGGTAGCCCGGATTGACTACCAACGTATTGGCAATCCGCTGCAGCTGGACCCTCTGGCTCAAGTGCCGACGCTCTGGACCAGCGGCACCTGAGCCACAGGGTGGGTGGGTTTACAGGTGTAAACCCCAGGACGCCGATGGATTAGTCAATTCGCCAAAAACGTTTGGCCACTCGTCGGCAACGCTCTGTCATTGGCGGGGCGGCTTTGGCCTGGGCGGTTTTGGGCCGAAGGCTCGCTTCGTGTCGCGCTGGGGACGGCTCGTCTTGGACAGGGCACGCTGTCGCTCCAGTTCCCGGACCCCCAGATCCCGGTATTCCGGGCTCGTAAGTGACACCATGAACGCGACGACGTCGTCGATTTCCGGCTCCGTCAGCGCCAGCGGCTGTATGTCCTCGTCGAGCCAGGGATTTTTCAAACCGTCGCCCTTGTTGTAGTGGTCCATCACGTCCCAGAGGGTTTCTTGCGACCCGTCATGAAAGTAGGGCCCCGTCACCAGCACATTGCGCAAGTTCGGCGTCTTGAAGGAGGCGCTATCGGCTTCTTTCTTGGTAATGAGGAAGCGCCCGAGCGCGGACATGTCCGTCTGAATGGCCGCGCGGTCGATGGCCGCCGGATCGCCTGAATCGACAAGCTTTTCGGCTTGAAGGGCCAGAGCGACAACATTATGCCTGATGATCCCGATGCCGATGTTGTGAAAGTCGTTGTCAAAGAAGTTGATGACGTCCCGCTTCTTGTCCGTCAGGGCGTGGCATTTATTGCAAAGGGCCTTGGTATTGAATAGCTCCCAACCGCGCTTGGCGGCGTCATCGATGGCGTTCTTGTCACCGGCGCTAAAGTGATCGAACGGGGAATCAAACGACACGAGCGTTCGTTCGTACGAGGCGATGGCACGCAGCAAATCCGGGCCGTTCACCGAGCGGCCGAAGACTTTTCGGAAGGCCTGCTTGTACTCCTCAATGCCGGCGATTTTGGCCACGGCGGCATTTAGGCTGGGCTGTCCCATCTCAACTGGATTGGAGATCGGCAACGCCGCCTGCTCCTCGAGTGTCTTGGCCCGACCATCCCAGAACTGGGTTTTGTTGTAGAGGGCGTTCAGAACGGTCGGGGAGTTGCGCTGGCCGCTGCGCCCGCGGATGCCAACCGAGGCGGGCCGGCCGTCGGTGAAAGCGCGCGCGGGATCGTGGCAAGTGGCGCAAGCCACGGTGCCGTCGGCGGACAACCTCCCGTCGAAGAACAGCTTCTGGCCGAGGGCAATTTTCTCCGGCGTCTGTGGGTTGTCGAGTGGGGTTACTGTCCGGGTCAGCTCAACCGGTAGGCCGGTTTGTTGAAGGGACCTGGGGTTGGCCAAGGGCCCCGCTTCAGGGATTGGCGGCGCCTTCCCAGGGGCCTGTTCGGCCGTGCCGGCCGGCGCGGCTTCCTCGGCGGAAGTCCCCTCACGGCGGCCGCCTTCACAGCCGGCCATGAGCGTGATGTTGATCACGGCCGCCACGACCACGAGGCACAAACGCGTGCGCTTCCGAATCGACACGTCACGGCGCTCCTTTCTTCCGGCACGGTCGGTTAGTCGGCATGTTGCCCGTTGGCGCGGACAAGTGGCCCATCGACCACGTGCTCGGCGACGAACCAGACTTGCATCTCGTTGGTGCGGATCACGCTGCTGACCAGCAGGTCGTTGGTGCCGTCGTCGCTTTCCTGAGCCGCCTGCCGGGCCATCGTCCGCGCCTCCTTGAGCACGATCTCGTGCGCGTGCAGCAGGCGCGAAACCTGGAAGGGCACGTCTTCGCGCCCCTTGGGCGGCCGGGGGATCAGGGTCATCTCGGCGACGTCGGATGACATGGCGATGCTGACCCCGCCCAGCATCATGATCCGCTCGGCGATCAGGTCCACCAGCTCGCTCTGCTCGTTGAAGTGCTTGTCGAACAACAGGTGTAACTGGTAGAAGGTGGGGCCGGACACCTGCCAGTGGTGCTTCTTGTACAGGTCGCGGAGCGTGATGGTGTCCGCGAGCATCTGGTTAAGGTTGGCCGCGCTTTCTCGGCGCGTGGCCTCGGCGAGGGCGATTGGCATGGGTACAACCGACCCAAAGCCCTGGATCTCGTGGGCGCGCTGGCCCGTCAGAGGCGCCGCGCTGCGAACGACCTTCGTGGGTGCAGACTTATTCATTTTCGGCTCCATAAGCAGTTGAGCGGTCCAAGATCTGGATTGCCTCTCACAGCGAATCCCGGACCGCAAGTTCTCCGAACTCGAGACTTTTCTATGATTCAGCCCTCTCTCGCGCCGCTTGACCATCTCCAGCTTGTCTGTCGCGCCTCGCTCGTCCAGCGGACGGCCTCGATGACCGCCGCATGGCCGACCGGGACGAGATGACGCCACACACCGCCCTCGATCACCAGGGGTTTCGCCCTACGGCCCTGGGATGTAGGCGTACCCGTCCTTCTGCTTGTTGATGAGGACGAGCATCGCGGAGTCAGCGACCGGAACCTCCTCCGCAACTTCCTCGGCCTTGAACCCCAGGTCGTGCAATGACTGCCCGCAAACGAACACTTCCACCCCGGCCTTCTTTAGGTCGCGGATCAAGGGCAGATTCGGGTTGGCCGCGACTTTGAAGCGGGCGGCGTAGGCAGCGTCACTCAAGACCGCCTTATCGGCCTGGCCGTGAAACACCGCGGCGATCTTCACATCCCGAGCCGTCAGCCCCGCCGCCCCGTACAGGTTAAGCAGGCGAGCGACGTGCTCCAACCCTTTGTTCACTTCGCCGGGCTTCGCGTCCGCTGTGATGTCGAAAACCGTCTTCGCGCCCTTCCTGGGTTGCTCGGCTGCCCGGGGCAACGGCACGACCCCCCCGTGCCCGGGAACGATTGGATAGACCAATCCAGTTTTGCCGGACGGGGATTGACCATGGGCCACAGCGGTGGCCAGGGTCAATGTGAGGACGAGGGAGATCCGCATTACCATGTCTCGCATCTGAACTTCCCTTTCCCGTACATGAGGAATCGTAAACTCCGGTGCCTGTAGGTGCCTGGGCCGCTCATCCTGCCAGCGGGTTGGCGGCAATCAGGTCGCAGAAGTTCGGCCGGCGGTAGCCGGGCAGCGTCCGTTCCAGCACGTCGGTGTTCATCGTCCCAAATGCGGTAACGGGCTTGTGGGCGAAGCCGTCGGTGAACGCCCGGACGATCCCCCGCTTGAAGTCGATTCGCGGGTACGCTGCGAGTACGGCGTCCCGGTCGCCGTCCGGGATCTCACCCAGCCCATCGCCGAGGACATCCGCCTCGACCCCGCCGGTGACGAGCGCGATCTCCGGCCGCTTGTGCCACGGGATCTCAGGCGTCGTGTGCAACGCGATCGCGTCCCACACCACGCCGGCCGCCGACTCGTCGATACCATTGGCACGCAGGAAGTTCCGAGCCGCGTTCGCCCCATCGACCTCGAACCGGTGGTCGGGACTGCGGTACTTGGCGGTTAGCCCGAGGTCGTGGAAGACAGCTCCGAAATACAGCAACTCGTGATCGACCTTCAGCCCCCGATGGCGGCCCCGGATCGCCCCGAACAGGTAAACCCTCAGCGAGTGGGCGAGCAACAAAGGGGTGCCGTGCTCCCGCAGCAGGTCGGTCGCCTGCCGGGCTAGCTTGCTGTCGGGGATCCGGATCCCCGCGACGACTTCAGCCATGGTTCGACTCCAAAAAAGGAAACTTTCGAACTCCGTGCGGAATGACAAGGGTGATCCGAAACCCAAGAACCTTGTCGAGTTCCAGGTGACCACGTCCCAGGATGTCGAGGCAGCGCTGGACGCGGTTCGCCAAGGGCGGATCCGGCGTCCAGCGCCCTTCCACGTTGCCCGATTTCCCTGCTCCAACCCCTGGCTGCTGGTTGTGCCGCCGCGGGGAGTTATAGGCTATCGTCTGGTCAACCGCAGCGGCGGGCGCCCGGAGGGTCGCGGCGTAACCACTAGCCCTGTTTGCCGTCCTTGTTCGCGATGAAGACGTCCTTGTGAGGGAACTGCTCGAACAGGGAGGCCGGCTTGCTGAAGTTGGTGGCCAGCACGTCGAGCGGATTGCCGGCGATCCACTGCGAGAGGTCGATCGTCTCGTAGACTCCGCTGTTGAACCCGATGAGGACTCGGCACTTTTTGTCGCCGACGTTCTCGATCGAGTGCCCGTAGCCCTGTGGGATGTAGGCGACGTCGCCTTTCTCCAGCGTCTCAATCCGGTGCCGGCTGTGCGACCCGAACATGGTGACGCTGATGTTCCCCTCGAGGACGTAGTCCCACTCGTCGGCCGACGGGTGCCAGTGCAGTTCCCGCAGCGCCCCCGGCTCGAGTTCGAGGATAATGCCCGTCACGGTCTTCGAGATGGGAAAGTTCGTGGAATCGGCCCGCCACTCCTTGCCCCCTTCGTAGATACGGTGAGGCTGCTGTTCGAGAAGTTTGAATTTGTGCGTCACCGGCGCCTGGCGCCACCCCTGAAGGGGCGTTGATTGCTTTTCCGGCGGCACCGCGCCTTGGGCGAAGTACACCTCCTTCTTGGGGAATCCGTCCAAGGCCGACTCAGGGACGCCGAAGTTCTTCGCCACCAGCGGCTTCGGGGTGACGCCGATCCAGTCGCTGATGCTGAAGGTGCCGAATTCCGAGAAGTAGCCGTTGTCGAAGATGAGGAGGAAGTGACACGGCTCGTTCCCCAAACACTCGAGCATGTGGGCGTGGCCGCGCGGGAAATACCACACGTCCCCCGGCTCGAAGTCGTTGGTCTCGGACTGTCCATTGGGCTGGATGACCGTCGTCCGGACCCGCCCTTCGTTGACGAACGCCCACTCGGCCGCGGTGGCGTGCCAGTGCATTTCCCGCATGCCCCCCGGTCCGAGCCGCATAGTGACCCCGGAGATCCCCTTGGAGATCGGCAGCTGCTCGACGGTAGCTTCCTTCGAGCTGTTCTTACCGATCACTTTCCCCCCCGGCGACTTCTCCAGGGCGAACTTGAAGGTCGGCAGTTCCTTGCCGGAGACCAAAGAGTCGGGGACGTTGTTCATGAAGGTCGGGTCCCCGGCTTCTACTCGCCTGGTCCCGTTCAGGGCTGCGGTCACGCCGGCCGCGAACGCGGCTGTTCCCGTCAAAAAGTCTCGGCGATGGAAGTTCGACATGGGATCTCCTTGATAGAGCATGATTTGGGGATGGCAATAATAGGTTCACCCGGTAGATGCGTAGGTTTGTTGGTACCGACTGCCGCTATCTTTACTATGTTTATGACTGTAATGACCATTTCCAACCGTTTCTGAACCCATCCAGGGGGTGTGTGAGGGGGTGGAGAAACGATCTTTCCGTAGTGACTGCCCGCTCAGCACTTAGGACAAAAAAGATCGTTTCAGCCATTGTGGCGCCGGGATGAAACGATCTCGTCGGCCTGAAAGGATTAGGGGCCGTGGCAGTAGATGGCGGCAAGCAGCCAGCCGGTGCCGCCGCCAGCGCTGCCACCTTGACGCCGGTGCGACCGGGCGGCTGCCGCAGGGTTGCGCCCGTGCGATTGTCGTGGTACGCCATGAGGGTCTCCCGTTTCAAGTCAAGGGTCAAGCAAGGGCAAACCCGTAGCGGCGTCGATCTTCCGCTGGACGGTCCTGGGGTACGTGGTCAACACGAGTTCCACGGTAGGTCGAACCGTCGTCTCGAACAAGTGCCCGCCGCGCCCCGAACCATCCCGCAGCCCAAGGGCTACGTGGACGTGGAAAAATGGCTCGTTGTCGTAGAGGGCGACGTTGCCGGTCAGCGACAGGATTTCCGCCTGCCCTTTCTCGCGGTTCCGCAGGTACGCCTTCTTCTCTGGGTCGAAGTAGCCGATGACGGTGTCGCTGACGGCCCCGATGCCGGTGAGATGTCCGGCCACGAGCTTGTGTTTCTTGGCGAAGGCTAGCAGGCCTTTCATCACCTCCTGGCCGGTGTGGAATACAAGGAGGTACGTTTTCGCGTCCCCGTCGCTGAGGAGAGCTGCTTTCGGCATATTGTCGGTTGCTGCGGGGGATTCTCTCGCGCCGGCGGCGGCTGGCGCCGCCACAGCCAGCCCAGCCGTGGCGAAGAAGCACCGCCGCGTAATTGGGAGCGTTCCGGAAAGGTTCATTGGATTCTCCTTTGCCGTGCGTGGAGATCCAAGGCCCCGGCCACCTTGCCGGGGCCCGGGAATGGCGTTTAGAGCTGGCGCATGAAAGCGACAAGGGCAATCTTTTCTTCCGGGGCGAGCTTGAGTTCAAGGATCAGGTTGAAAAACTCGACCGTGTCTTCCAGGGTCAAAAGCCGCCCGTCGTGGAAGTAAGGGGGCGACTCCTTGATCCCGCGGAGGGTGAAGGTCTTGATCGGCCCTTGCGCCGTCGCCACCAGCCCGTTGATCGTCTGCGTCTGGTAGAACCGCTCCACCTTCAGGTCGTGCATCAGGTTGTCGGTGTAGAACGGGGCAGGGTGGCAGGTGGCGCACTGGGCCTTGCCGAAAAACAGCTTCTGGCCTTGCATCTCCAGCGTGTCCGGCCCGAACTTCTTCGGGTCGAGCTTGCCGTCGAGCCCCAGGCCGGGGGCTGGCGGAAAGTCGAGCAGTTCCTGGACCTCCGACATGAAGTGGACTTGGCTTCCGCGGTCGAGCGGGTTGATCCCCTTGGCCGCCGCCGACAAATGGTCACCGTCGAAATAGGCCGCCCGCTGCTCGAACTCCGTGAAGTCCTCGACGGTCTTCAGCGCCCGCTGCGAGCCGAACAGCCGCTGGATGTTGACGCCGCGCAGGCTCGGCGTGTCGATGCGGCGGCGGTGGGACTGGGGCCGGATGTCGCCCACGAGGTGCGTTGCCGCCGAAGTGTGGCCGTTGACATGACAGTCAAAGCAGGCCACGCCCTGCATGCCAATGGGCTTCTCCGTCTTGCGGTCGGCCGTGGCGTTGAACTGTTGCTGGGGGAATTGCGTGACCAGCATACGCATGCCCTCCAGGTCTTTCGAGTTCAGGATGCCGGCGAAGATCTCCTGGAAGTTTTCGACGGTGACCAATTTCCCTTGCGATACATCTCCCAGGTCGGGGCGTGTTGTCAAGTAAATCGCCGGCGGGAACTCGGGCAGGAAGTGCTCGGGCAAGTCGAAATCGACGTCGAAGCGCTCCAGGCGGGACAGCAACTTGATCTCCATCTGCGGGAAGACCATGCCCCCCACGTCGTGCTTGGGGTGGGGTAGCGGAAGAAACCCCTTGGGGAACAGCCTTCTTTCCCGGATTGATTCGCTGGACATCCCGGCCAGTGTCTCCCAGGTTACTCCGTCCGGCAGGTTCGCCGTCGGGCCAACTGGGATGGGCTTGCCGCGGGACATGGTGACTTTTTTGTCGGGCCGCGGCGTGAGGTCGTAGCGTTCCTCTAAGAGCTTCCTTTGCCGGACCATGACCGAGTCCTTGTCGGCCTTGTCCTGGGCCATTACGGTCTGGAAACTCTTCTTCCCCAGTAGAACGGGAGCAATCTGGTCGTAGCTCGAAGGGGTGCCGTCCTTGGGCTTGACTTCTTCCGACTTGGACGGGGGCCGGGTCAGTGAAGGGGTCGCCATGAACACCAGGCTTGTCAGAACAACAAGCCACGGCAGCCAGCGCCACATTCTTCGTTTGTTCTCAGGTTGCATGGGGTGTTCCTTAGGTAGGAGCCAGGGTGCCAGAGTCTATTCGTCCGAGCCTGACGTTTCCCGGGCTCCGGCGGTCTTTACTTCGGGTTTGTGTGTCATCGCAGAGCAAGGGCCGTGCCACGAAGGTGGAAAGTCCCTTCCGCTCGCCTCGGCGAGCCAGGGACGAGCCAGGCCCCCTCAAAAAGCACACTGCCGAGACAAGTTTGACCTGAACGCGATGGTTCGCCCTGCCGTCGAATCGCGCGGCGCGCGCTACATCCTGGTAGGAGCGCTGCCAAGGTGGCAAGAAACCTGCCCGATTCGACTTGGCACCGAAGCCGAACAGCTCGCAATTACCTCAGCGGCCGGTAATTCAGCATTGGCACGCGCTGTGCGATGCACCCAATTGAGCAGAGTGGTTCTTGCCATTCGGCAAGGGCCTCGGAACTAGGTTCCAAGCCCGCGGTACTGGGTAGGGAGGTCCTTCACTATTGCCGCGGACTGGCCATGGAACCGCCATAGAGGAGAGAGCAATCATGCAGACCAAACAACTGGGAAACTCAGATCTATACCTCACGCCAATTGGCTTCGGCGCCTGGGCCATCGGAGGCGGGGGCTGGGAGTTCGCCTGGGGGGGGCAAGACGACAGTGACTCGATCGCGGCCATCCGGGAGGCGCTGGATGCCGGCATCAACTGGATCGACACCGCGGCCGTCTACGGGCTTGGCCACTCGGAGGAAGTCGTCGCCCGGGCCCTCGAAGGGATGGGCAACCGCCCTTACATCTTCACCAAGTGCAGCATGGTCTGGGACGAGCACCGGGAGATCGGCCATAGTCTCAAGGCCAACTCGATCCGGCGCGAGTGCGAGGCCAGCTTGCGGCGGCTCAAGGTGAACACCATTGACCTGTACCAGATCCACTGGCCCAACCCGGACGAGGACATCGAGGAGGGCTGGGCAACGCTGGCCAAGCTCAAAAAGGAGGGCAAGGTCCGCCACATCGGCGTGTCCAATTTCGACGTCGCCCAGATGATGCGAGCCCAGACCATCGCCCCAATCACAGCGCTTCAGCCGCGGTATTCACTACTGCACCGCGAGATCGAGGAAAAAATATTGCCGTTCGCTGGCCGGGAGAACATCGGCGTGATCGCCTACTCGCCAATGGCCTCGGGTCTGTTGACCGGCGCGATGACCCGGGAGCGGATAGCGGGTCTGCCTGCCAACGACTGGCGGAAGCGCCACCCCGACTTCCAGGAGCCACAGCTGTCTCGCAACCTGAATATGGTGAGACTCCTGCGGGCCATTGGCCGCCTTCACGGTCGCACGCCCGCCGAAGTGGCCGTGGCCTGGGTGCTCCGCTACTCGGCCGTCACTGGGGCGATCGTGGGTGCGCGGCGGCCCGGCCAAATACAGGGCGTGATCGGGGCCGCCGATTTCCACCTCAGTCCCCGCGAACTCGCTGAAGTAGAGGCATTCTTCAGCCGGGCGGCTGCTTGACACGATAGACGAGTGATTACCGGCGACACGGTCGCCGTTAACCACCGTAGCACCACTCGCAGTTCACATTTAATAATCAAGGAGAATCATCATGTCTAATAAACTAACTGACTTCCGTGTGGCCGTTCTTGCCACCGATGGCTTCGAGGAATCCGAGCTGACGGAGCCCGTGAAGGCACTCAGGGAAGCTGGGGCCAAAGTGACTATCTTGTCACTCAAGCCCGGCCAAATCCAGGGAGTTCGTCACGACCTCGATAAGACCGTGAAGGTCAAGGTCGATGACGCGATCCGGGACGTCAGCGCGGAGGAGTTTGATGCGGTTCATCTTCCCGGCGGCACCGTGAACGCCGACAGCCTGCGCATGGCGCCGGAGGTGCAATCGTTCCTGCGGGCGATGCAGGGCGCCGGCAAGCCCATCGCCGCCATTTGCCACGCGCCGTGGGAACTGGTTTCGGCCGGGCTGGTGCGCGGGCGGACGCTTACCAGCTACCACACCATCCGGGACGACATCCGCAACGCGGGCGGCGACTGGGTCGATCGGGAGGTTGTCGAGGACGGCAACTGGGTAACGAGCCGCCAGCCCGACGACCTGCCAGCCTTCAACCGGGCTATGCTAGGCCTGTTCTCCAGCAGCCTCGTCGCCAGCCACCGCTAATCCACGATCCGCTTGAAGCGGTCGGGGGTTTTCCGTGATGCAGGCGAGCCGCCTACACAACGGAAAAACACCGACCGCCTGGCGGCGTTGGGATATGACCTCACGAATACTGACCATCTGGCTGCAATCGAGAGGAGATTGCTCCGATTAAAGAAACCGTCGGCATTTTTGGCCTGGGAGGCATGGGCTTGGCCATTGCGACCAACCTTCTCAAGTCCGGCTTCAGCCTGCGCCACTACAACCGCACTCCTGACAAAGCCCGAGCCCTGCTGGAGCAGGGAGCCATCCTCGCGTCCAGCCCGGCGGAGGCGGCCGAGCCCGGGCGTCGTGAAACTGCACCGCAGGGCGAAGGGACGGTACTGGCCCGTTGACGTTTAACCGCACAAGGCTCCGTTCCCAATCCGAGCTCAGCTCGGCCGGCTACACTTTTTCCCTGCTCCAATCCATTTCCGCGCGGGACGCGCGGGAATGGCGGCCTTTCGCGGGGCCGGGCGACGCGGTGATGGACCCGCGCTTCCTGGCGGCGGTGGAAAGGTCGATGGGCAGTGAGGCAAAATTCTGGAACGTCGTTATCCGCGACCCCGCGGGTCGGCTTGCCGCGGCCGCGGTCCTTTCGCTTTTTCCCATCGATGGACTCCTCTTCGTTCAGGAGCCCTGGAAAAAATGGGTGCAGTCGCTCCGCCAACGGTTTCCTCGCTTCCTCAAAGTCAAGGTGCTCTTCTGCGGCTGCCCCGTTTCCACGGGACAGAGCCACCTGCGCTTCGCACCGGGCAGCGACCACCGCGCCATCCTGCGCTTACTCGACCGCCTGATGATCCGGGTCGCGCGCGCGGAGGGAACGCCGCTCCTCGTTTGCAAGGAGTTTGACGAGGAGGAAGTCGGCCGGAGCGACGAGCTGACCGCGCTGGGTTATGTGCGGGTGGACAGTCTGCCGATGAATTATTTTCCGACGCGCTTCCGCGACTTCGATCACTTCCTGGCCTCGGTGCGGTGCCGGTATCGCAACAAAATCAAGCGATCCCAGAAGAAATTCAAAAAGTCCGGGCTGCGCGTCGTCCACTCCCGAAGCGCCGAGCACCTCGACTCGTTGTTCACCGAGGACGTGTACCAGCTTTACCTGTCCGTCCTGGAGCGGGCGGAGGTCAAACTGGAGCGCCTCCCGGCGGAGTTCTTCCGCGAGTTGGCCCGTCAGTTTCCTAAAGAGGTCGCTTTTACCTTTATTTATCAGAGCGAACGGATCGTGGCCTTCGATTGCGGGCTGTTCCACGGCGACGAATACCTGAATCTTTTCTGCGGTCTTGACTATCGGCTCAACGAGGAGGCGGACCTGTACTTCAACCTGATGTCCCACGATGTGGATTTCGCCCTGCGGTCAGGCGTCCGCGCGCTGCATGTCGGGCAGACCGCGGACCAGTTCAAGTCACGCATGGGCTGCTACACCCGGCCGCGCTATTTCTACGTCAAAGTCCGCGACCCGCTTGGGACGGCCCTGCTGCGGGCCGCGCGGCCGTGGCTGTTCCCGGCCGTTTTGCCGTCGCCAGAACGAAACTTGTTCAAATAAGTGACTGTTGCAACATTAACCACCCACCCTCTACCCTGTGGCTCAGGTTCCGCGGCACCAGAGGGTAGGGCGTTTGAGCTCAGCTTTCGGAAAAGCCCAGAAACGATTGGGGGGGGCCTAATAGGAGACAAGGAGACAAGCACTCACTCTCCTTGTCTCCTTGTCTCCTTGTCTCCTTGTCTCCTTGTCTCCTTGTCTCCTCGTCTACTAGTTGTTTCCCGCTACCGTCGGGCTATCCACGACTGTCGTCATGGGAGCGGGAGGATTGACTAAAGCGGCTTCGGCTTGGCCGAGCAAGTTCTTGAGGTTGCCGCGGAACTGGTCATACTGAGTCTGAATGCCATCCCGCTCGGTGGTTCGCTCCTTGGCAAGATGGGTTTGTTCGTCCAGGTCAAGCCGCAACCGGTTCTTTTCCGTCTCCAGCGCCGCCAGTTTCTTCTTGAGTAGATCGCGGGCTTCCGTGGCCGCCTTGTAATCCTCGTCTAATTTGGCGCATTTGGTTTCCAGGGATTTGATTCGCTCGGCAGTGGGGCCGTTAGCCGGTCCCTGAGCGCAGCCCCACAAACCCATGACTCCCATCATCAAAACAACAAAGGCTTTGGAAGCTCGGCTCATCTCTGGTTGCTCCTGGAAGAGGGAAAAGGCGGGTGCCCTGAGAGCGGGTCCGTCAAGCAATTCCCGGGGTTGAAACTCACGTTGACGCTGGATTGTCATGGGGTGGCGGGGACGGCGCCCAGGTATTGGTGAATGACTTACCTGATCGGCGCAGTCCCCGTCATCCTGCCTATATCCCTTCGGCGGCAAAGTGCCTACCGCTTTATCCATCTTGTGAGGTTCACAACCCGACCGGTTGCTTGGTCGCTATATGTCATCTTCAAGACCGAGATAATCTGCACAAATTGCCTGACGGACTTGCCGGAAAAACGGGCTTTAGTTGAAGTTTCGCTGTTGGCGCGTCTATGGCCGGCTGCTCAATTTAATACCCCGTCGCTTTGCCGCTGATGCGATGGTCGGCAGCGCCGTGGTAAACGCCAGTCTTGGGATCCACAAGAATGGAATGAGCATCGCCTTGGCGGGTAGCGAAGACCCTGTGGCCCATTTTGCGAAGCCCTTCGACCAGGGCGGGATATTCGCTCAGACCTTCGAAGCGCACTTCGTCCGGGAACCACTGATGGTGCAACCGGGGAGCATCGACGGCTTCTTGAAGGCCCATGTCAAAATCAATCACATTCACGACGATGCAGAGGACGGTGTTAATGATCGTCCGGCTGCCGGGGCTGCCCGTGACGAGAAAGGCCTTGCCGTTCTTGGCGACAATGATGGGCGTCTGGGAACTCAGCATGCGTTTGCCGGGAGCAATTTGGTTGGGCTCCGTGCCGATTCGGCCTTTGTAATCGGTGACGCCCGGCTTCCAATTGAAATCCATCATTTCATCATTGAGGAGGAAACCCGCCCCTTTGACGACCACATGTGAGCCGTAGCTTCGTTCCAGCGTGTAGGTGTTAGAGACGGCCATGCCATCTCGGTCGATCACGGAAAAGTGCGTCGTGCTATCACCTTCCTTGGTCAGGGGGATGTCTTTGGCCAAGTCTTCGCTTCGGGTTGCCTTGCCTTTGTCGATCGTTCGCGCCAATTCACGGGCGTATTCCTTGGTGGTCAGCTTAGCGGGGATTTTGACGAAATCCGCGTCGCCCAGGTACCGCGCCCGATCGCAATAGGCGCGGCGCATGGACTCGATCATCAAATGAACGGTCTCCGGAGACGTGCGGCTTCGTTTGGGAAGATCGAACGATTCGAGGATATTTAGCATTTCCACGAGGCAGATACCGCCGGAGCTGGGCGGCGGCGGCCCGTAGACATCGTAGCCGCGATATGTTCCGTGAATCGGCGTGCGTGCTTTGGCCTCGTAGTGGGCTAGATCCTCTTTGCTGATTAAGCCGTTGCCCGCCTTCATTTCGGCGACGATCTTGTCCGCGATTTCGCCCTTATAGAAGGCGACAGGGCCATGATCGCCAATAAGACGCAAGGTGTTTGCCAGGTCGGGCTGTGTCAAGCGGTCGCCGGCTTCCCACTCCGCCTTGCCGTTTTTTCCTAAAACGCGCTGGAGTTCGGGATAGTCTTTTGCATTGCCCAGGATGTTGTTGAGCGAATTCGCCAGGTTGCTATCGATAGCGAACCCTTTCTCTGCCAGACGCACGGCAGGTTCGACAACCTCCTTCCATTTCAGCTTGCCAAACTTCTGGTGGGCCAAAGCAAGCCCTCGCACGGTGCCGGGAACACCGACGACCAAGTGTCCATACCAACTCTCTCGCGTCGCGAACATGGTTTTTGTCGAGGCTGCCGGGGCGGTCTCTCGATAGTCGATTAGCACGGGTTCCGCGCCGGCGCCGGGGTAAATCATCATGAAGCCGCCGCCGCCGATATTGCCAGCCGCGGGATAGGTGACGGCCAAGGTGAACGCTGTCGCCACGGCCGCATCCACTGCGTTGCCCCCCTTGAGCAGAATATCCTTCCCAACCTCGGATCCGGGCCCGGAAACCGAAACGACCATGCCGTGTCCAGCCGCGCCGGCGCGCTCAACAGCATGGGCCTTGGGTTGCGGCATGGCGGGCCATGTCTGGAGCCCCATGGCCAATAAGCCAAGCAAACAGGTTGCGGCAATATAACGCCGCCACTGAGGGAAAGAGGAAGGGACAATACTTTTGGACAGCCTCGGCATGGCGGGTCCTCGGGGTTTATAATGCCAGGGTCAAGTCTTGGTAGTGGGTCAAGTTGCAAGCTGGGTACCTGTTCTTCGTAGGTCAAGTTGGCAACTTGACCCACCAGCCAAGCCTTAGGACATTTTGATCGTTTGTCGGATATATTGCAAAACAGTACCCTGTCTGCGCATCTTGGCCTCTTCGGCGCGCCTTAACGTTCTTCTTAAGGAAAACGGAAGCTGCACGCAAGTTCCGGCAATTGTCCAGCAAATTGCGTGGAAAGGTCATGGTGCCGATCGCATCATTGGTTTGACGGTTATCTCCATTACTTTCGTCGTGATCGGGACTTACTATCCCACCACGGCTTGCCTTCCGGTTTTGCCAAGGAAGAAACGTAGCGGCCTTCGTCCTTCCTTACTAAATTGAAATTATTCGTCGCGAGATGGACAAAGCATTCGCCGGAAACGCCGCGCGTTGTTAGCTGAGGTAATGGGATGGCAGATGAAAACAGTTTCGGAAAATTGGCCCTCCTTGTAGGCGGCGGTCCAGCTCCCGGCATCAATGGCGTCATAAGCTCCGTGACTCTGGAAGCGCTCGACCACGGCATCGAGGTCATTGGGTTTCAAGACGGCTTCAAATGGCTCGCCCAAGGCAATGGCGACCATTATCAGATATTAACGATCAACGACGTCAAAGGCATTCACCTGCGCGGCGGTTCGGTTCTCGGTACGGCCCGCGTCAACCCGGCCAAATCGGAAGCGGACATGGCCAACGTCCTCGACGTCCTTCGCCGTCACAATGTTTCCGGCCTCGTAACGATTGGTGGCGACGATACGGCTTATTCGGCCAGCCAGGTCTACGCCAAAGCGGGCGGTAGTATTCGCGTCGCTCACGTTCCCAAGACGATTGATAACGATCTGCCGCTGCCCGGTTCCACGCCGACTTTTGGCTTCGAAACCGCCCGCCACATCGGCGTCGCCATCGTCCGAAACTTGGCGGAAGACGCGCGGACGACCTCGCGCTGGTATGTCATTATCAGCATGGGACGTGCTGCTGGCCATCTAGCCCTCGGCATCGGTAAAGCATCCGCGGCCACGCTGACCATTATCCCCGAGGAATTGAAGACGCGCCCGGTCGCGCTGGACCAATTGAGCGACATCATCATCGGCGCGATTGTCAAACGCCGTAGCCTGAATTTGCACTATGGCGTCGTGATCTTGGCCGAGGGGCTGATCGAGGCCATTGGCGAGAAGGAATTGATCTCGGTCATGGAAGGCGGCCAGACGGGCAGCTACGGCAAAGTGATTCGCGACCCTCACGGCCACCTGCGGCTGGGCGAAATCGAATTTGGCCGCATGATCAAGGACCGGTTGTGCATGCGGCTCGATGAAATGGGGTTGCAGGTTTCGCTCGTTGATAAGGACCTAGGTTACGAGCTGCGCTGCGCCGATCCGATTCCGTTTGACGCCGAATATACCCGTGACCTGGGCTATGCGGCCGCCAAGTTCATTCGCTCCGAGGCAGCCGGGAAGTTTGGCGCCATCATCAGCTTTGTCGGCGGACGCATGCAGCCTCTTCCTTTTGACCAGCTCATCAATCCCGCGACCGGTCGGATGCAGGCCCGAAAAGTGGATGTGGGAGGCGAGGCCTATGAGTGCGCTCGCCGATATATGATCCGTTTAGAACAGCGCGATTTTGAAGATCCTCAACGCGTGGCTCGCTTGGCCAGCGCTTCCAACATGGACGTGCCTAGCTTCATAAAGCGCTTCGGTTACCTGGTCGGCATCGACAAATAAATCCGCGGCAAAGTAACCCGCCGCGGAGCGCCGGGCAGTTTTACGGCGCTAGGCGCTCTCGGACCCATTTGCCATTTTCATCTTTTCGGTACCGTAATCGGTCATGTAGCCGGCTCGGCCTCCCCTGCCAGAATTCGATTGCAGCCGGCACGACTCGATAACCGCCCCAGTGTAGAGGGCGTGGCACTGGCTGATCAGCATATTTCTTGGCCAGTGCCTCCACGCGCCGTTCCAGGTAGGCTCTATTCGGAATCACTTCGCTCTGTTCGGAAGCCCAGGCGGCCAATTGACTGCCGCGCGGCCGTGAAGCGAAATACAGATCCGACTCCTCGTCGGTTGTCCATTCGACGCGCCCTTCGATGCGAATTTGCCGGTCCATTTCAGGCCAGAAGACGACCAAGCAGGCTTGAGGATTTTCGGCAAGTTGGCGTCCCTTATCGCTCTGGCGATTCGTGAAAAACGTGAATCCGCGTTCGTCAAAGCCACGCAGCAATACGACGCGTGCCGTCGGTTTGCCATCCGCCGAACAGGTCGCTAGCGTCATGGCGTTCGGTTCAAGAAGGGGCACGGCCAGGGCTTGTTCCAACCACAGGCGAAACTGCTCAAAAGGGTCGTCCTGGGCGTCCTCTTCCGAGAAGCCCTTCTGCATGTAATCCCGGCGTAGATCAGTCAAGTTCATGCACCAGTTCCCTTTTACCTACCTGCCGGCGGTTCGCGAAAATCAAAATTGGGATCGGGCTCCGCCGGAGGCGATTCCTCGTGGCGGGGCCGATGGAAACGATCCCGGCCCAGATCCTCGGCATCCCTTTGCGATCGCGCCGAGTAGACGCCGTACCAGCGCACGAAGTTGTACGCGGCCATGGCGAGGACGATCCATCCGGCGGATACTCGCATGTTGCCAATTTCAAGATTGCGCAACTGCCAGCCGGTCCATTCCGGAAACAACATCGCCAATCCGAGGCCAAGCCACAAAAAACCAAGTATGAGATGGATACGCATGGCCCGACCCCACGTGAGCGAAGAGCGATTAGACTAATTGCTTGTTTTGTCCCCTGTTCATGGTAGAAGATGACAGCCGGGAATCGAAGCTGGCTTGTCGTCCGGTTTGATTTTCCTTGTGTTTCGCCGTCCACGTCTTACGATGCCCAGGTCGACGTTTCCTCGACTTTGTGCTTTCATGAGGACGCGATGTCCAAATCTCCCGCCGTTTCTAGCGATGATCTAGAACTCCTTCGCCGCTTCGATACGCCGACCGTTTGCAACGTCATCGAGCTTTTCGGCATGCGGCCGCGCACGGCCGGCTACATGGACCAGCGCATTGCGGCCTGCTATCCCAAGCTGCCGCCGATGGTAGGCTATGCCAGCACGGCCACGTTTCGCTCGGCCGCGCCTCCCCATGCCGGCGACGTGTACGCAGGGTTATCCGATCAGATCAGCGCTTTCGCAAAGTTGCCGAGTCCGCCCGTGGTTGTGTTTCAAGATTTGGACAACCCGCCGGCCTCCGCCACCTTCGGCGAGGTGATGTGCACAACCTACAAGATGTTTGGGGCGGCCGGCCTGATTACCAGCGGCGCGGGCCGCGATCTCGATCAGGTCGAAGCCTTGCAGTTTCCCTGCTTCACGAACGGTACCATCTGCGCTCATGGTTACTGCCAGATCGTTCAAGTTCACGTCGCGGTGAATGTAGGCAGTCTTACCATCCATCCCGGTGATTTGCTTCACGGCGATCGCAATGGTGTGACGACGATCCCGGTCGAGATTGCCTCGGCGGTCGCTAACGCGTGCGTGGAGTTTATGGCTGCCGAGTCGGTGATCCTTGACTATCTAAAAAGCGGACGCCCGGATGCTGCCGGGTTTGCCGCCGCCCAGAAGGAGTGCAAGGCGAAAATCGACGCGTTAGCCCGCAAGTTGAGCGGAAAAATAAGCGTTCTAGGACCGGTTGACCCATCTCCGATAGCCCGCTAGTATTCACCTTCGTTCTCACGGCCCCTTCGCCAAGCGGTAAGGCAGCGGATTGCAAATCCGCCATCCCCGGTTCGAATCCGGGAGGGGCCTCTTGCCCATGACTACCTCGTTGCGTGTTCGCGCAAGCAGCTTTCAATTTCGGACAGCAGGGCGTCTGGTTCGATGGGACGCATGAGATACTTTGCCGCGCCTAGGGCTAGACCCTTGGACCGCTTCCTCTTTTCCAATCGGGTTGAGGTGATGAAAATGAAAGGGACTTCACGGAGCAGGGAATCAGCCTTCAAGGCCCGAATCAAATCGAAACTGCTTCCATCCGACATGCACACATCCGAGAGAATGAGATCGCAATAGACGGCGTGGGACAAATCCAGGGCTTGTGCCGGGCCGTCCGCAGTGATGACCAGATAGCCATGAGGCTCCAAAATGTTCCGCGCGAGATCGAGGTTGGCCGGAAGATTGGCCACAACCAGGATCGTGCGGCGAACGGCCGGCCTTGGAGGGTCGGGGACACCAACCCCGTCAAGCATAGGCGCGTCTGCAGGATGATGGAGCGGCAGAAACGCTCCCCGCTGCATGCTCTTGGTCAACTGGCCGAGCATTTCCTTCTCGATTTGCCGCACCCGTTCACGGGTTAGGCCAAGATGTTCACCGACCTTCTGGAGCGATTGGGGTTCCTCCTCGTCCAACCCAAAGCGCATGCGCAGTACGGTCGCTCCACGCTCATCCAGATTGTTGACCAAATCGAGGACCTGGTGCAGGTCATCGGCCTCGATCATATTGGTTTCGGGAGTCTTGGTGTTGCCGTCCATCAGCATCCGGGCCAGCGACCAGCCGCTTTCGTCCTGGTCTGCCTGTAGGGCGGAACCGTTGACGCTTATGGCCTTCTTGATTATGTCGAGCTTTTTGCGGGACAGGTGGAGGCTGCAGGCGACTTCATCTTGGGTCGGCGGCCGGCCCAAGTCTTCTTGCAGCTTCGTGGAGGCGCGATGCCACTTCGTCAGCAAGACAATCATGTACGCAGGCAAACGAATAGTCTTGGCCGTGTTGTGCAGTCCTCGTTTGATCGACTGTTTGATCCAATAACTGGCATAGGTGCTGAACCGGGTATTCATCGAAGGATCGAAGCCCTCGACGGCACGAAGCAAGCCGAGATTGCCCTCTTCGATCAAATCCTGCAGCTCCAATCCCTTCCCCAGGTAGCTGCGAGCGATGTTGACTACCAAGCGCAGGTTGGCGCGTACCATATGGTCGCGGGCCTGGCAGTCACCGTCCTCGACGCGGTAGGCGAGTTCTTTCTCGTTGGCGGCGTTTAGCAGCGAGGTTTGGCTGATTTCTCCGAGGTAAGTATCCAAGGGCGACTGGACCGGTTCACTTCGGACGCGATGCAATTGTGTCATGGGGAGTTTCTCCAAAAAACAAGGGGCTGTCCCGCAAACAAAAAAGCCGGCGCGGTCGACACCCCGAGGTGTTCGACCGCGCCGGCTTACTTTTCGACGGACCCCCCGGCATGGCCGGGTTGTTCTTCGTCTAGTCATCCGACAGTCTAGTCATCCAACCATTTCAAGTTTCAACAATCACCTGCCGCCGGCACATTTCCTGGAGGCCACCAATCGCCGGAAACGAACAAACGGCGACTCAAGATGGTAACGAGGTTGATTGTGCCGTCCGGGTCATTGAGAGAACGCAGCGTTACGCTAGGGGGCTTGCGAGGGTTAGGCAATCCGTAAAACTGCTCAAAAACCGCCAAGATACTCATGTTTCCTTGACTTGGAGTATTGCCCATTACTATCACAAAGGCCAATGGAAAAAGAAGTTGCATTTGCGATTTGGGCCCTGCCGGCGTCAGAAAAAGACGGTCGGCATCGTTTTCTGTTTCCCAAGCGAGCTTTACGGGTCTGGTAGTTGGTCCACGCGATCCGCGGGGCTGCGGACGCCGTGGCGACCCAGTTTGGCAAATGCGTATGAGTCAGGTTCGTACCGATGTTGGCACCGAACGCGGAGCAGGGGAACTACCTGGATGGGGTATCGCCATTTCTATCATAAAGAACAGTGGCAAAGGAAGTTACATTTGAGGTCTGTAGCCCTTCCAGCGCCGGAAATAGACGGCCGGATTCGCTGTCCATTTCCCGAAGCCGCTTTACGGGTCCGGCGCTTGGTCCGCGCGATCCGCGGGGCTGCGGACACCGTGTCCGCCAAGTTTGGCACATGCGTATGAGTCAGGTTTGTACCGATATCGGCGCCGAACGCGGTGCAGAGCAATTACGCTTGTCGGCAGAAGCCCCGATGAGCCGGACTTTCAGATTATCCTTCCAGCTGCGCAGCTGTCCTCAAGCCGCATCGCTGTCGGCACGAAGCGGTGGTCGCGCGCCGAGCAATGATGGCCGGCGAAACCAGAAACGCGGCCGCCGTCTGCTGCAGCGCCTGGGTCGGCGGTGACCTGCTCGTTGATCACCAGACGCCGGGGATCACGCGCTTGGTCGTCGCCATGTACGCCTCGTAGTCCTTCCCGAATTCCTCAAGAATCAAGCGCTCTTCGGGTCGCAAGCGGAGGGCGAAGAGGAGTATCATGGCAACCCCATAGGAAGGGCCCGCCAACCAGTTGGGGAGAACCAGTGCCTGGCCCAGCGAGTAGATAAGCAGGGCCAGGTACATAGGGTGGCGAACCCAACGATAAACGCCGTGCGTGACGAGTTGGTGCTTCTCGCGCACCTCCAGCGTGATCGACCAGTTCGTGCCGAGATCCGCGTGTGACCGGTGGAAGAGCCACAGCCCGAGCATCAGGCACAAGGCGCCGGTAAGGAGCGGAATCGGGTGAAGCGGATAGTCCGCAAATGCGAAAACCGGTGTCGCAATCCAGATCAGCGGAAGGAAAAACGCAATCCAGGCAATTGTCAGGAGGACGATCTCCAGCGGCCCCTTCCCGCTCCGCACTACCGGGATCGTGCGGCTCCGCTGTCCGTGCGGCGCTCGGATGACGACCATCACGATGCTCGCCAGAAGAATGACCGCCTTCGCGAACCAGGGGTTCATGGTCGGCAATACTCAACAACTCTTCTGATCTCACCCAACCTGTCGTCGAACGATCAAGTTAGGCTGCCCCCGCCGTTTGAGACAGCAACCAATGAAAACGCACAGGCGACTACGATTGGTTTCAACGGCTTCTGAGGCACGACTGCTTGTACCCAATGGAACTATGCCGGGCCGCTCCCTGCGCCTGGTATCGGGCCGTCACCCGCTGGTCGGTCTGCAGCAAGCTTTTGTCTCATCGCCTGATACTCTGCGTCGGTCAACATCCCGGTGAAACGAAGTTGGTCCAGCACGGCCTCGAGATTCGTGCGCCCCGGGGCGCGGGCCGGTTGTTGGAGTTGCCTTGCGGTCTGGGCCACACCTAAGAAGCACAACCCGCCAGCTACCGCGAATCCGCACGCCGCACCCGCGCCCGCCGGGCTTGGGGTCTTGACGTAGGCTTTGCCGCTTCCAGCCGGCACCTCGGAATCGACGGTCGTCGGTATGGCCCCGAACAGGGCAGCGGCAACCCACGCCACGAGGCCCAGCCCCACGAGGAAGATCTTCTCTGCCGAAATGATATCCCGGTTCATGTGAGTGCATCCTTTTCCGCAAAAGGACAAAGCTCACCTGCCGCGGCGGCTGGTGAGACGCTGAATTCTGGAACCGCTAAATGCCGCCGCGGTCAGGTCCAGCGTCTGGCTCGGCGGCTTTGGCGAACTCCGCCTTGAAGTCCTCGGCTGCTTCCCGCACGTCCAAATCGGCGCTGTCGAGGCCGCGACCGATAATAACATGGAGCGCATCGCTTGCGCCCAGCAGTTCCAGCAACTCTAACAAACGACGGAATTCCCAGTAATCGCACAGATTCAGCGATTCCTCCGCAATCCGTAAGACGTGCTCCAAGACCCATGAATGAGGCATCGCGAGCGCCCGGGCGCGGCCTTCGACAATGTACGGCACATACGTGGGCTGACATGCGCGCTGAATGCCGGCTCTCAATTCGTCGATTGTAGGTTGCATGTTGTTTTCGGCCGCCGAACGCCAAGGCTACGCTGCCGGGGCCGCCTGCAAAAAACGTTGACGCCCGGAAAACCAGAACGGCGGCCCAGCTCAGCTTCCGCCCCTAGTTCGGCGCGGCTACGGCACGCGTGCGATCCAAACGGGCAACCCATGCGGAAATGGCTCGCTCGCCACCTCGTCGGTATTTAGGGGGCGCAACTCCGACCAAGGAATACCCCCAAGGTAGGGCGACCCGAGGAAGCTTCGTACGACCGCCCCCAAATCATCAACCGGCACCACCTCGCACCCGAACGGCAGCCGTCCGTGGCTGGCCGACACCAGGCTGAGCCGGAGCTGGCCCGCCTGCTCGTCGTTCCAGCAGTACAGGAGCATCGGCCCGGTACCCAGCGCCGCTACCGACCGGCCCCGCGCTGCCGCGATGGCCTGGAGGAACTCCACGACCTTCGCCTCGCTGACAGCCGCCGCCTGCTCGGGAAGAAATGAGAACGACCACATGTTGCCGCAGGCCTCGGCGTCAAGGTCGTGGGGGCAAACCACAACGGCATCTGTCGTGACTTCGGCCAGCCACCCCGGCAACGGATTCACTACCACCAATTACCTCCGCGTCTGCCGCCGAACGCCCATGCTAAGCTGCCGGGGCCGCCCGCAAACCAGGATGGCGGCCCCGGTCACCTTCAGCCGGTGATTCGGCGCCATCCGTCATCACCCGCTACGGCGCTGCCGACTCCGGCGACTGACCGACGAGGGATTCAGCGGCCAAGCCTTACCTTCGCGGACGCAGAATACCACCTGCTGACCGCACCCAGGACAAGAGAACTCCCAACAAGTCGGGGCCGGCGGAAAGCATCGAAACTTTGGGCTATGGCGCGACCGCGACAGGTCCGCGACAGTGATCGACCCGAGTCGAGTGCGTCAAGCCCCACAGTTGCGTCGGTCCAAGTACGCAAGGACATCGGAAGGAGAATCGGGTTTAGCAACCGTGGCCATCTATGATGCTCCGCTGAACGCCAAGGCTACGCTGCGGTCCGAACCTTAACGATGTCGCGTCTTTAATCGCATTGACACTCGATTGTCACCGCCCCCATTGATCGCCGAACGACCCGGCTCATCTGTCGCGGCGGCTGCAAATCGATTGAACTCCGAAATCGATATATGCCGGCGCGATCAGGTGCAGCGGCCTGTCCGGCGTTCACCCCTCACGCCTTCGACTCGACGACGATCTGGACCTGCAATCGCTTCTCAGCCGCTTCTAGGAAAACTTCTACCATCGTGCTTTCTACTTCACTCTGGGCACTCAGATTAATGCGATGGACAGTCTGCCCAGCACGCACTTCAGGCTGTTTCGTCGTTCGCAGCTTACCGATCTGATCGGCCAGCCACCCGCCGAATCGCTTTCCGAGTTCGGCTAACGCGCTCTTGAGGAACACCGCACCCCCGGCGAGCGCTAAGCCGACGACAAGTTCCCACTCGTGCTTCCGCTGGACCGCTAACCGGATAGATCCTTCCTTGTTGGCTTTTGCTAGATAGTAGGGCTCCTCCACCAGTTGGCCAAGGAGCGAACCGAAATCGAGTTCCGTCACATTGCGGTGTTCCAGAGGATCGCCGCGATAAAACGCGACTTCCAACTGCGCCGTCGAATCTTCCACCGGCTCACCCCCTATGCAAAGAGACTCGCCTCCTTCGCCGAGCGATCAAGCTCAACAGCCAGGCATGCGAGAGGAAGCGTGTAGTCAGTTTGCGTATTTGCCCTAAAGGGCAGAACGATTGCCGTATAGTCCCAACTCGCGATAGCATTAGGAAACCGAGCTCTTCCATGGGATAGCCACCGCATCCGGTGCTCATGAGGGTTGGCAAACACGCCTGCTGGTTCATCTACGGGCAGCCGGATGGGCTTCGGAGGCTATTTGATCCCGAGTAATTTACCGATGGCAGCCGGCGCAAGATTAGTGGCGACACCCAAGAAAAAGCCACCGACCGTATTCCAAATATTCTTTCCCTCAGAAGGTGGAGTGGCTGCCTCCGGATACCACCAGCCTGTCGCAGTAGGTTCGTTGGTGTTTGGTGGAAACGGGCGACCGCAAGCCACCTCTCCTCCACAAGGATCGACATTTTCCCCCGCCGAGTTCGCTTCAAGGTAACACCCGGTGGCTATATTCTTGAGTGCAACACCATTGAGAATGCCGCGTGTGGCCCCTTTCTCAAACACCCATTGCGAGGCAGAAGTTACCGCTGGGAGATCACTCCGAGTGCATCCATTGCCCATTGTGCGGAGAAACGTACCGGTTCGCCAATTCTGGATGGCATAAGTATCGCTAGCTGCATCGACCTCCCAAAGAAACCAAGTTTCTTCTTCATTTCGTTTAGGATTGCCCGCATGCATTTCGCCATCGGTATGCGCTTGCAGGTAGCGATTATCATGGCTCTTAATACCTATGAGCCCTAAGTTTTTTAATTCCGCCATAGTCCCTCTCAGTTAGAGTAGTAATTGAAGGATAGTTGCTCGAAATCTGCTGTCCACAATCTGTAAACGTGGTTTTTTTAATCGTGCATCACTTTATGCCATCGTCTCGCGACTCGTAATGGCCTCGAATGGGAATTGTCTCTGACGTATCCCAAAGTCGGAGACCTAGGCCGCCGAACAACCAGGCTAAGCTGCTGTGGCCGCCTGCAAAAACGTTGACGCCCGCAAAACCAGAATGGCGGCCCCGGCAGCTTCAGCGGTTCGTTATACTGCTCCGTCGGTCGAATCTGGAACAGGGCCACCCCACGGCTCGCCAGACCAAATCCACAGATCCTTGATCTCGATTCTCCGAACGTCTCCGAATGGCGGCTTAGGCGCGATCCCCTTGGCAGCGTACAAAAGATTCCAGGTACGAATTCTCGCAGAAATCATCCCCCCTTCGATCAACGAAACATCGACCACCTCAACATCACGCCGAACGTCGGGAGCGAGAAATCTTGTCACGACCCGGTCGGGGCGATACTGCCTCTTCCAGCGCCAAAGACGAATCTTCTTGAGCAAAGTTTGCAGCATAACGAAAAGGCTAAGCTGCCGGGGCCGCCTTTAGGAACTTTGACGTCCGGAAAACCAGAATGGCGGCCCCGGGCAGCTTCAGCCGCTGGTTCGGCACGGCTATCCAATTCTCCTGACGACATCCGCGTAACACCTGGTCGCTCTTTCGAGGTCCGACAACAAGTCAATGATGCATTCCATTTGCGGATCGTAGATTTGGTAGCCTGTGACCTTGCAAATCACCTTTAGGTACTCCCAAATCTGCGCAAACACTGCTTTGGCTTTCTTGTCCTTGTGCCAATATGGTACGGTCACCGACGCTCCGTCGTCAAAGAGTGTTATCTGAATGCCCTGTCCGTTTTCTGGGCCATTCAATTCCATGTGCCGAAATCGCACTTTCGCTTCCTCGACAGTGATGCCTTGAAACTTCGCAATCTTCTCGAAGCCGAATTGAAAGACCTCCAACGCGGGATCGGCTGTCATCAGCGCTGCTGCGATGGCTTGCTTCCGAGTCTCCTTATTTGGGACCGGTGGACCTGGATTGATTTCGTCAGCTTCCTCATCCTGCTCGGCCTGTGCCGTTTCAAGAGGATCAACGTCCGGCTGCGTCAGGAACAGGCGAAAGTCGTAACTCATTTCGATTGCTCTCGCGGTTTGAAACGTCAGCGAACGGTCAATAACCAAGTTGCCGAACAATGATTCCACGGAATATTTTCCGTCTATTTCGGCAATTGATTCTTGCTAATCTGGATTGGATTCTGTCTGGTCCGGTTTGTACGCTGCGCTGAAAACTGGGAATAGGACCGTTCCCTCTCCATGCAGGCACAATAAGGTTCTGTAGCCTCGTTCGCAAAGCAATTCTCGTGAATCCGCAATCGACATCTGTCGAAGCTCGGCCTTCTGTGATGGGGCACGGTCGGGAGACCGTGCCCCATCACAGGCGTGCCCGTCCCCCTTTGATTCATAGTTGTCGAAGGAACGCTACCAGGTCCGTCTTCTCCTGTTTGCCGAGCTTCAATCCCTGGATGATGTTGAAGAACTCGACGGTGTCCTCCAGCGTCAGACAGCGGCCGTCGTGGAGGTACGGCGGGCTGTCCTTGATGCCCCGCAGGGTGAAGGCCTTGATCGGCCCGTCCCCGGCTTCGCCCTTGAGGAACCGCTCTACGTGGAGGTCATGCATCTGGTCATCGAGGTAGAAGGGCGCCGGGTGGCAGGTGGAGCACTGCCCCTTGCCGAAGAACAGTTTCTCCCCCCGCAGCTCGCTTTCCGTGGCCTTGGCCGGGTCGAGATGGCCCGTCAGCGTCAGCTTGGGCGCGGGCGGGAAGTCGAGCATGTTCTGCATCTGGGCCATGTGCGTCACCGGGATCCGTTCCAGGAAGTTCGCCCCCTTCTTGAGGGCATGAATCTCGTCCCCGTTGAAGTAGGCGGTCCGCTGCTCGAACTCGGTGAAGTCCTCGACGGAGCGGAGGCTCCGCTTGGAGCCGTGAATGTGCTGGTTGTACAGGCCGCGAAGGCTCACGGTATCCAGACGCACGCGCCGTTGCTCGGGCCGGACATCGGGGTTTATGTGGAACTGCCCGCTGGTGTGTCCGTTGGTGTGGCAATCAAAACAGGTCACCCCCAGGCTTGGCTGGGCCGTCTTGCGGTCGCTGGTCGGGTTGAACTCCTCTTGGGGGAACGGCGTCACCAGCAGGCGCAGGCCGTCGAGCTGCACGGCCGTCAGGATGTCCGCGAACAGGCGGTAGTAATTGTTAATCGAGACCACCTCGCCACGGGAAACATCGCCGAGCTCGGGGCGGGTCTGGAGAAACATCGCCGGCGGGAACTCGGGGAGGAAGACTTCAGGGAGGTCGAACTCGACATCGTACCGCTCGAGCCGGGGAAACATCTTGATCTGCATCGGGGGAAAGACCTGGCCGCCCAGCCCTCCGCCCTGCGCCGGGTGCGGCAGGGCCTTGTACGGGAAGATGTCCTTCTGGCTGATCTCCTCCGGGCTCAGGGCGGCCAGCGTCTGCCAGTCCATCCCCTGCGGCAGCCGGGCGGTCGGCCCCACAACGAGGGGTTTGCCACGCGACATCTTGGCGTCCGGGTCGAGCTTGGGCTCGAGGTGATAACGGCTCTCCAGGAGCTTCTGCTGGGTCGCCTTGACCTTCGGCTTCCCTGCCACGCCGGCCTTGTAGAAGTCCTCAAAGGTCATCCCCGGCTTCATAGCGCCGAGGGGATCCAGATAGAAGTCGAAACCGAGAAACTGACCTTGATCCGTCTGGTTGACCAGCGCCTCCGTGGTGGGCAGGGCTTTGCTCGGGGCGAAGATGTCGGAGAGGTCGTGGGCAGTCTTCTTCTGTTCCGGCCGCTCCATGGGGACTTCCTTCGGTGTCTGGGCCTCGGCGACGGCGTCCGGAGGCGCGTTGCCCTTTGGGGCCGGTTTCGTCTTGGTCTCCTGGGAGGGGGCGAGTAGCACCAGGCTACCCGCCACGAACCCCGCGAGGAAGACCACGCTCAAGTGGATACGGTTGTACATGGGTGCATCTCCAGTGGTCACGAGTCCGGGAACTCACCCGCAGGACATGGTGCGACGGTGAGGTTTCGCCCGTCCTGGTTCCGCTCTCGATACCGGCAGGGTGCGTGCCAAATCACGATCCAGGTGAGACGCTTCCGCATTTTCCGGCGACTTTTTCGCCTGGCTCGCCGATGCCACAGGGGAATGTTCGTTTCCGCCCGGCGCGGGAGGGGGGTGTGTGAGGGGGTGGAGAAACGATCTTTCGTAAGAGCAACGCCTACAGAGCCTTGCGGCAACAAAGATCGTTTCTCTGATGGTGACGCCGACGTGAAACGATTTGGCTTGGCGATTAATTTGCCCTTCGCACTTTCGGGCCGGCCTTAAGCCAAAATGCTTTCCATTTCTTTCCACCCTGCTTTCCATTTCTTTCCACAGGGGGTCAGGCGAAATGGAGAGAACCAAATGGCAGGAGAAATGCCCGCCGCTCCGCGACGGAAGTGTGCCTTATAACGCTTCCTCACGGTCGCGGCTCTGATGCCAATTCCCATCAGAAATTGAACTCGGCGCGCAAGAAAATGCCTTGGTCGGTCAGTTCCGCTGCGGAGTCGGCCAATTGGCCGAGGGTCCACCAGCGCTCATACTGGTAGCCGAGGAAGAAATGGGCGGCTGGGCAGGCGGGCGGTTGCCAGCTTACGCCGGCTTGCACATTGAGCGTTGGCACAGCTTGGGATCCGGAGTTGCGCGTCTCCCCGGTCAGGGGCTGACCGGCCGCATTCAGGGTCGTGGATTCCTCGAAGAATCCCTGGCGGATTCGGCCAAGGTGCGTGCCGAGGTCCAGCTTGCTGGTAAATGCCAGTCCGGTTCCTTCCATGCGCCGTGAAAGCTCAAGGCCCGAATGCGGCCCCACGCCCACAAAACTGTTGCTGACACGCCGCTCGAAGACGCCCGTACCGGCCGCGGCTAAGCCGAAGGGCTCATCAGCCCGCGAGTCAAAGTATACATAGGACAGTCTGACACCCAAGCGCCATTTCATGTCGCAATGGGGCCATAAGGAATACTCGCGGCTGGCATAGTCCCAGTCAAAAACATTTACATCCAGCCGGCTCTTCAAGGCGGCTATCCCATCCGGCCCAAATATCGAGCCCGACCCCTCGGTGACCAGAAAGCGGTATCCCATTACAAATTCGCCGAAGCCCGACGGCAGCCGATAGCCCACTTCAAAGCGCGGCGTCACCGTCCAATCCAGGGTGGCACTGGGCAATTGAACAAAGGCAGGCGGACCGGCGCCGATTGAGACGAAATTCGCTAGGTGGTTTTTTACATGAGATGCAAAGTAGCCGGTTTCGACGGTTGCAAATAATCCCGGCGCTGGCAATTGCGGCGGATCAAGCAATGGATCCTGCTCGAAATAGGGTCCGGGCAACGGAGGCGGAAGCGGCATGGGCTTTGGTTGCGTGAAAAGAGAACGGGGCTCATCAAGAGGGCGTGGAAAATTGGGCAAGGGATCGATCGGCGGCGGATTCCCCAAATCAAACTTCGACGGGGCCGGCGCCGGCTCAGCCGCTTGGCCGAAAGTCTTTGATTGCAGACCCAGCGCGGCCAAGAGGGCCATGGCAAGCAGTATATCTCGATAGCAACCGACCATTTCTGACTCCTTCTTTGCCGCCACTCGATTCCTGAATTGGGCAAGGATTGGCTGCAACCTGGCAAGGGCGAGATTCGCTATTCCACTCCTCTTGATCCACCAGGAAACGGCGTAGGTAGCTTGGGCGGCGGCTCCAAGAGCAGGTCGTCCGCGGGTTGGGCATCCATCGTCCTTAACCTTTCTTGCAAGCGTGAGGAGGCCCGGCCAGCCCGTTTGAGAACAGGCGCGGTGGCAGGCGGCGGGCTGATGGGCGCTTGACTGGAGGGAGGCGGATCATCGACCCGCGGCATCGCCTTGGGCGGAATGACGGGGTGCGGGGTTGCGCAAGCCTTCCCCTCGTTGCCATGACTCAACGCCTGGGCCGAGCAGTCGTGCTGAGCCGCCCAGGGAGGCAAGGTGTCCAGGTCCGGCAGCGGGGGAAGTTCCTTGGGCTTGGCAATCTGGTAGAGATCATCCGTTTGCAAGAAGTCCGCCACGGTTACCACTGATGTCCACAGTTGACCCAGAATTGTCAAGTAAGTAGTCACGCCGGCGGAGAGATTTTGTTGGGCGGTGGCCAGGTCGGCAAACGCGACGTTCAAATCAACCTGGCGGCGTTCGTACACGCCGCGATAGGCCCGAACCTGATCGGGAAGGATGTGCCGGCGGTAGTATTCCAGGGCTTGGAGGTTATTTTTGTAAGCGAGGTAGGCCGTGGCGAAGGTGTTGGTCAAGCTCAGTTCCACGCGCTGAGGTTCTTGGCTGGCTCGGGCTAACGTTCCCTCCTGAGCGATGATGGCGCCTTTATTCTGATCCCAGACCGGCAACATCATGCCGATTTGTACGCTGTGAACCACCATGAAGGGCGCGGCCGTGAAGTCCTTCTGGAGCACCGCCCGCACATCCATGTCTTGAAAGAAAGGAGTGATCTGGGCCAGCTTAAGATTGTACCGAGCCTTGTCGATCGTATTGCGAGCGCTAAGGACATCCGTGTGGCTGCGCAGAACGTGATTCAAGACTTCGTCATAGTCATAGTAGGGGATGGCGACGTCAAGCCGACCGGCAACCTCGCTTAGAGGCAACTGGCGTTCTCCGATGGCGGCGACGAGTTGTTTCCAGGCATAAGTGTAAGTTTGCAGGGCCTGTTTGTAGGCCAGCCTGGTGCTATAAGCTTGGGAACGCAGCGAGGCCGGTTCGTACCCCGCTACAAAGCCGCCCAAGTTGAGGTTGGCCTGAATCTGATAGACTTGGTCGGTGAATCGAGCCAAAGCCTTGGTCACGCGAACCGTTTCCTTGGCGACCAGGACCCCGAAATAAGCATTGCGGACGCTGGTTGCTAGGTCGCTCCGTGCCCGCCGCAGAGCGAGTTCGGCATTACGCAGGTCCATCTCGGCAGCGGCGGTTTGCAGCTTCAGCTTGCCGGCGGTTTTGATCGGCTGGTCCCAGAAGAATCCCTGGAATCCCGCGGTTGCCGCGTCGTTGACGGTGTCCGCTTGGTAACCTGCCGTCGGATTAGGATATGCGCGAGCCTGGATGACGTTGCCCATGGCCGTCTGCACATCGGCGGCGGCCTGGTGCAACGTCGGGCTGTTCTCGGCGGCCAAACGCTGGAGGTCGGAAAGCGCATATGGCTTGCCGTCCGGGCCAGGCAAGGGCGTCGGTTGTTGGGTAAGTTCGGGTAGCGGCGGGTAGAGCCGTTTGATGGCTTCACGCCTTTGTTCGTCGGTCATGTTCTTGAAATCGATCGGCGGCGTCTCCGACCCGGGGATTTCCGAGGGAATCCTCAAGTCCGGCGTCGAGGGCGGCTTATCGGGTTTGAGTGGTTCTTGCAGATAGGCCGCGGTTTGTACGTCGGTTGCCAAAATGGAGTCGGCCCCGGACTTCTTCGTAGACTTGGAATTCTGGGTGGGCTGCGCGGACGACTTAGTTTCGGCCGGCGGCATTCGCTTGTCAGAGCCGCTCTCCGGCGCCAGATCGAACGGTCGGGAGGCAAGGTCGCACACTTCCTGATCGGCACGTTCCTTGGCGTGATAAAGGCAGCCGCTCAAGAAAACGGGGCCCCAAAAGATAAGCAGTTTTCGGAGAAGCATCTGTCCGGCCTCATTTTAAGGGAAGGACAATTCCTTCGGGATTGCGGCCCTGCTGATCCCCTTACTCCCCTACCGTGTGCCAAGATGAGTAAAGGGTATCGGTAGTATCGAATTTAGCGGGGCTCGATCTGTAGATTTTCTTAAGAAAAAGAAAAATGGTTAAAGTCGAGACGATCCAGTGTGATCGATTTTGAATCCGTCGCGGAGCGGCGGGCTACTTTGAGAATCCGGCGCCGAGCGGCGCAGGGCGCTAATCGGCCGACCCTCTGACCCTGTGGACCAACTGGTGCTGGCCCAGAGGGTCGGTGCCTGACCCTCAGGGTCAAAGTGGTGGTCCAGAGGGTCCAGCTGTAAAACCATGAGGTCTTCTGACATCCAAAGGGCGCAACTGCGCTTACCGCTCAACCCCCACCTGGGGACCGGTTTTGTTGCTTCAGAGGGTCGTTACCTGGTCCACAGGGTCAAAACCTGGTCCAGAGGGTAGTGCGTCAGCCGACCTGGGCAAAAAACGTTCGTAGACCTGTTGAAAGGCTATCGCACTCCCCCTTGCGGTAGTATCTTGAGGCGGCGGACAGCAAGCCTGCAGGGTAGACCTACAACCGGCTCAATGAGCTATTCATACAAGGAGAAACCCCATGGATCGCCGATCGTTTCTGAAATCCTCCGCGGCGGCCGGCCTTGCGCTGTCCGCAAGCGGCTACTTCGTCGCCGCCGAGTCCAAGCCGCTGCGGGTCGGGGTGATCGGGACCGGCTGGTACGGCAAGTGTTCGCTCTTCCGCCTTCTCCAGGTGGCGCCCGCGGAGGTCGTCTCGCTCTGCGACGTGGATAAGAAGATGCTCGCGGAGGCCGCCGAGATGGTGTCAGAGCGCCAGGCATCGAAGAAGAAGCCGCGTACTTATCATGATTACCGCGATCTTCTCAAGGAGAAGGATCTCGACATCGTGACGGTCGAGACCCCCGACCACTGGCACGCGCTGCCGATGATCGCCGCCTGCGAGTCGGGGGCTGACGTATGGGTTCAGAAGCCGATCAGCGTGGACGTGGCCGAGGGGCGGGCGATGGTCGCCGCCGCGCGGAAGCATAACAAGGTCGTGCAGGTCGTCACCCAGAGGCGGAGCACGCCGCACCTGGCCGAGGCCAAGAAGGAGTTCCTCGACACGGGCAGGCTCGGGAAGATCGGGCTGGTGGAGATCTATTGTTACTACCACATGCGGACAAGTGAGAACCCGCCGGACACGAAGCCGCCTGAGAATCTGGACTATGAGATGTGGACCGGCCCCGCCCCGATGCGGCCCTACAACAAGCTCGTTCACCCGCGCTCCTGGCGAGCATTTATGGAATACGGCAACGGCATCGTCGGCGACATGTGTATTCACATGTTCGACATGGTCCGCTGGATGCTCAACCTCGGCTGGCCAAAACGGGTCTCATCGGCCGGCGGCATCTTCGTCGATAAGAAGAGCAAGGCGAACATCACCGACACCCAGTCGGCCACGTTCGAGTATCCGGATTTCGATGTGGTCTGGCAGCACCGCACGTACGGCGCCTCGCCCGACCCGCAATATCCTTGGGGCGCCACGTTCTACGGTGACAAAGGGACGCTCAAGGCCAGCATCATGAGCTACGACTTCATCCCGATGGGTGGGAAGGCAATCCATAAAGACGTGACCTACGAGCTGGAAAAGTACCCCGAGGACAAAACGGAAAAGGACCTCGAACAGCATGTCGCCCCTGCCCTTCGCGCGCACTGGCTCGACTTCCTAAAAGCTCGGGAGAACCGCAGCAAGCCGGTCGCGGATATCGAGCAAGGTCACATTTCGTCGGCAAGCTGCATCCTGGCCAATCTCAGCGAGAAGATTGGCCGCACGATCACCTGGGACGCGGAAAAGCATCAGTGCATCGGCGACGATGAGTCCAATAAGCTGCTCAAGAGGCCCTACCGCAAACCGTGGGCGCATCCGGCGGTCTGATCTGGGCATGCAGCTAAGGCAAACCTAAAAGAGCCCCGAAAACTGATTGCCTCCAATTCTGAATAGGGTTACGATTACTTTCGTCTCGGCAACTAATGGTGATCATTAGGGGGGTATTGCCATGTTGACACTTTGGGGAGCCAAGCAGGCTTTCTGCGACGGACTGACGCGCCGCAATTTTCTCAAGATCGGCGCCTTCGGGGCCGGTCTGACGCTGGCGGAGATGCTCCGGCTCAAAGCGGGAGCGGCATCGAAAACGACGTCGTCCATGAAATCCGCCATCATGATCTACTTGCCCGGTGGCCCTTCCCACATGGACATGTATGATCTCAAGCCCGACGCGCCCAAGGAGTTTCGCGGCGAATTCAAGCCGATTCCGACCAATGTCGCGGGCGTCCAAATTTGCGAGCATTTCCCGCTGCAAGCCAAGATGTGGGACAAGCTGGCCGTCATCCGCTCGATCACTTCCGTTGAGGAACACTCCGATTCCCTGGTGATGACCGGCTACAGCGAAAACGCCAATCGCACCGCCCACCATCCCTGCTTTGGTTCGGTCATGTCCAAGATGCGGACGACCGAGACCAGTGATATTCCGCCCTTCGTCAGCCTGCGCGGCATGTCGCCCGGCACCGAACCCGGCTTTCTGGGCGTGGCTCATCGACCCTTTACGCCCGGCGGCCCGGGGCTCCAGAACCTTCACCTGGCCGGCGGCGTCGACGTGGTTCGCATGGACGACCGCAAGACGTTGCTATCCTCTTTCGACACCATTCGCCGGGACCTCGATGCCACGGGAACCATGCACGGCATGGATTCCTTCAATTCCCGCGCGTTCGACATGATTGCCTCGGGGAACGTCCGCAAGGCTCTTGATTTAACCAAGGAAGAGCCGCGCTCGCGCGATCGTTACAAGGGGGTGGAGCAATTCCTGACGGCCCGCCGATTGATCGAGGCAGGCGTCGGCTGCGTGACGTTGTCCATTGGCGGCTGGGATACGCACGCCAGCAACTTCAAGACGCTGCGTAAGCAATTGCCCGAGGTGGATCGCGGAGTCGCTCACTTGATCCAGGATCTGTATGACCGGGGCCTAGACAAGGATGTGGTTACCATTATGTGGGGTGAGTTTGGCCGTACGCCGAAGATCAACGGCAGCGACGGCGGCCGCGATCACTGGGCCCCGGTGATGTCGGCTCTGGTTGCGGGCGGCGGCCTCAAGATGGGGCAGGCCATAGGAGCCACCAGCGCGCGCGGCGAATACCCAAAGGATCACCGTTATTCCGCCTCGCAGGTGCTGAGCACCCTATATCAGGCGATCGGCATTGATCCCGCGCAGACCTTCCCCAACGGCAGCGGCCGGCCCATGTACATTCTCGATGACCGCGACCCGGTGGCGGAGCTGGTCTAGTTAATTGGCGGATTAATTGGCCACAAAAAACACAAAAAGACACAAAAAGAATTCCGGTTGAGATTTGACCTTCTTCTTTTTGTGTCTTTTTGTGTTTTTTGTGGCCAATTGATTCTCTATTCGTGCTTCTTGCAACTTCTTGGTTCTTTTCACTTCAGCCTGGCTTCACAGTGACTCGCCTTGTCTGAACTGGGGCCGCGGGTTACCTTTTTGTTCAAACCGAGAGGGTAGTCGGTATACCCTTTCGCGTCCGAAATGGATTGTCTATCTTCGCCGACAAGGAAGTCTGGCCTATGAGCTTTGGCACAATTGCTCAATCTCCCTTTCTCGCTCGCCAGCGCTGGCTCCTGATCGGCCTGATCGGCCTGTTCTTGGTCGTGGGCGTTCAATATGGCCGCAAGATCACCATCAACCCAACGCGCTCGGCGATTTTGCGCTGGACCGATCCGCTCCTGGGACTTTGGGAAAATGAAAACATCTACGACCTCTACCAGTATCCCAACCCGCCTATCATGGCGATTCTTCTGCGTCCCATAGCCAGCCTTTCCACTTGGTCTCCAGTCCTTGAAGCCCTGACGTGGTTCTATTTGAAATCCGGAATGATCCTGCTGTCCTTGTACTGGGTGTTCCGGATCGTTCAAGGAGACGGCAGGCCGTTCCCGCCCTGGGCCAAGGAAGGGGTTGTTCTGCTGAGCATCTGGCCTTTGATGGGTGATTTGACCCATGGGAACATTAATCTGTTCATTCTGTTCTTGGTAGTGGCGGGGCTCTATGCGTTTCATCGCGATTGGCCTATCCTATGTGGGCTGCTGCTTGCCCTGGCCATCTCATGCAAATTGACTCCCGCCTTGTTTGTGCCGTACTTCGTCTGGAAGCGCTCATGGAGGACGTTGGCCGGCGTAGGTGTCGGATTGGTCCTTTTCCTGTGGCTGGCGCCGGCGTTTTGGTTGGGTCAGGAGCGGAATGCCGAGTTGTTTGCCAGCTGGTGGCGGCAAATGGTGGAGCCATATCTCGGCGGCGGCATTGTCTACAGCGGGTATGAGAATCAATCCCTGCCCGGCCTGGTGGTGCGCTTGTTCACCCACAGCCCCTCGTTCAGCACATTCGATTTCAACGACAACATCTACACGCCGTTGCGCTATGACAACGTCATGTCGCTGGATCACCGGGTCACCGGCTGGATCATCAAGGGGTGCATGGGAACCTTTGCCTTGGCCGTGATTTGGCTTTGCCGAACCCCCACGGCGCCGCCGCGCAATTGGCGGTTGGCTGCTGAATTTGCCGTCGTAATCCTCGGCATGCTGCTCTTTAGTGAACGGACCTGGAAGCACCATTGCGTGACTTTAGTGTTGCCATTTGCGGTGTTGCTCTTCGCTCTGGCTAACCTCCATTTGACGCCCGCTCTGCGTCGCTACCTAATTGGAACATTGATCGCGTCCGCTCTTCTCATGGCATCCGCCAGCATCAGCTTGCTGGATAACTTCCATGGCCTTTCCAAATTGGCCCATGTCTATGGCGTTTATGTGTGGACTTATGTCCTTCTGCTCGTCTCTCTTCTAGTGCTGTTGCACAAGCAGGCAAACGTTTCATCCGCTAGCGACAGCCGGTGATTTCCAAGCTTCTTGCTCCAAATGAACTTGCGCCTTATAAATGGCGTATTAGATTACACGGTTCACGGGTGGAGCATCTGGAGCCCCACTCCCCTGAGTCCAGGAAAGAGGATCCTGAGCCCCTCTCCCCCGAGTACGGGGGAGAGGGGAGCAAGAGCCGAGTTGCTCTTTATTCCCTCATTAATCATCTAGCGAGGACTTCTCATGTTGAAGCGCTTGGGGCTGAGTTCCGTATTGCTGCTAAGCGTCGCCGCTTTGCCGGCCTGGGCGCAGGTTGCCATTGAATGGAAATTCAAGGAAGGCGACACGTTTTATTTACAAACGGTTACCAATTCCAAGCAGAAGATGAAGGCCCTCAACAAGGACATGAACCTCGACATGGAGCAGACCTTGCTGCTGGGATTCAAGGTCGAGAAAAAGGAATCCGATGGATCCGTAGTCCTCAAGGAAACCGTCGAAGGTTTGATGATCAAGAGCGCTTCGGGCACCGGTCAGGCGGATGAAAAAATCCAGGGAGCCACGTTTACCATCACCTTTAATCCCAAAATGGAGATCACCAAGTTTGAAGGTTATGACGCCTTCATCAAGCGCTTGACCAGCGGCAACGATGAGGATGAGAAGAAGATCAGGGCAATCATCAGCGACGAGACGATGAAGCAATCCGCCAAGCTCGCCTTCACGGCTTTCCTTCCAGACCGGCCTGGCATCAAAGCGGGCGACATCTGGAACCCGAAGCCCGTTGAAATGCCTCTTGGACCGCTGGGCACGATCGAGGTAAGCAATAGCTACAAATACGACGGCAAGGGCAAGCTGGGCGACAAGGAATACGACAAGATCAGCTTCATTTCGGGTGTAAAATATCGTCTGCCCAAGGAAGAGACCAACCAGCCTTACCAGGTGACCAAGGGTGAGCTCAAGGTCGACAAGGACAAGACCAAGGGCGTGATCTATTTCGACACGGCCGAAGGTCATTTGGTGGAAATGGAAGCCACCATGCCGCTAAGAGGCGACCTGACCTTATCCTCGCTAGGCCAGCCGGTCGAAGCGCACATGGAGCAAGAGCAAACCATCAAGGTTACGTACTCAAAGACCAATCCCAAGGCAGCGGTCAAACCCGGCGAGCCAAGCAAGCCGTAAAGTACCCCGCCGCTCCGCGGCGGATTCTGCGACGGAGTCGCGGGCTACTTTGGCCGAGCTTGCCATAAAGTACCCCGCCGCTCCGCGGCGGATTCCGCGACGGAGTCGCGGGCTACTTTGGCGGATTCCGCCGCGGAGCGGCGGGCTACTTTCGCCTAGACTTATAAAGGATCCTCCATGCCGAAAGCATTTCAAATAGGCCTCGTAGTTTGCCTGTTCGTTTTTCCAGGCCTGGCCACGGCACAGGTCAACCTGAGTTGGAAGTTTAAGGAAGGTGAAAAGTTCTATGTCGAAAAGGTTGAAACCGTCAAGCTATCCGCCGACTCGATAGGCAAGCCGGTCACGCAAGAGTTGGAGACGACTACCGTCATCAGCTTTCGCGTCGTCAAGGTTGATGGCGATAAGATCACGCTGGAGCAGAAATTTGAAGGTGCGCGGATCAAGGGAGAGGTGAGCGGCAATGATGCAGTCAAGAAACTAATGAACCGTCTCAAGGGCGTCTCCCTGACGGTCAACCTGGACAGCGCGGCCAAGATCGAGAGCATTAAAGGCTATGACGAGGCCCTCAAAAAACTAACCGAAGGCAAGGATAAGGCCGACGGTTTAGAGAATGTCTTCAATCAAGACATCATCAAGGTGTTCTTGAATGAAATTTTTGGCTTCCTCCCGGACAAGCCCGTCAAGAAGGGCGATAGCTGGTCGCACTTCACGAGAATGCCCTTGGGCCCCTACGGTTTCCTTCAGGGGGACTACCTATTCACCTTCAAAGGCGTGGATGAAAAAGCTAAGGACAAGGTGCCCCAGGGCCTGGAAATCGGGCTCAAGGGTAACTTGAGTTTCGATTTCCCCAAGGGCGAAATCGTGGCGCCCGGCATCAAGGTGACGCAGGCTGAATTCAAGAGCCCAATCCAGGAGCAACCAGGCGTCAGCGGGACCTATTGGTTCAATTCCGAGACGGGGCGGTTGATACGCAGCGAGGTCAATATCGACATCAAGGGCACGCTTAGCCTAGAAAAGCAAGACACGAGCCTGACCGTAAACCTCGAACTAAAGACTAACTCCAAAACCCGCTTCCTCGATAAGAATCCGCTGGAATAAGAGTACCTGCCGCTCCACGATGGATTCAAAACTGCCCTTCGTTAAACCTTCCCCATTAGTTACACTTTGCCGAGTTCGAAAAGGCTGACTCGCAAGTCCCACGGAAGGGCAGACATGGCCACCAGTCCCGTCGCCGTCAACTACTGGCCCAACGACGCCACCGCCAAGGCCTTTTGGAGCCAGCATGAACTGCCGCCTTATCAAGAACTTCTTGCCAATACCGCCGACTGGCTCGACCCAGGCCCCAATGAGCGCTGGCTCGATCTCGGATGTGGCGGCGGCCATCTAACGCGGGCACTATGGCGACGGAGTCAAGGCAAGGTCGCCCAAATCATCGCGCTCGACTGCGCCGCCAAGAACCAGCGAGCCATTGACAAATTGAACGTTGAGATCAATCATTCCTCACCGACGCCGATCCGGTTTTTTCACGCCGACTTCAGCTCGGGCCTGGCGCACTGGGAAGACAACCATTTCGACGGCGTCGTATCGGGGTTAGCGATTCAATACGCCGAGTCGTTTTCCAAGGAGCGCGGTTGCTGGACGACAGAGGCCTACCAGCATCTGTTGAAGGAGGTCTACCGCGTGCTGCGGCCGGAAGGGCGCTTTGTCTTCTCGGTCAATGTGCCCGAACCCGCCTGGGGAAAGGTCGCCCTCCGTGGACTGCCCGCCGTCTTGCGATCGCGAAAGCCAGTCCGGTTCATCAAAAATGCGCTGCGGATGTATCGCTATGGCTTTTGGCTTAGCCGTGAAGCACGGCAAGGCCGATTCCATTACCTGCCTCCCGCGAAGATCACGGAATACCTTCAGTCGGCGGGATTCGGCGCTATCAAGCACCGAATCAGTTATGCCGGCCAGGCATTCATTTTTCGCTGCCGTAAGCCCCTCTAAAGCGAACCTTGCTTCCCCCATTCAAAACCGCAGCGTGTCATACGCTTCGCGCCGCATCCTAATTTGCCGGTTAATTCGCCGATATATGCCGCATAAGCGTTAATGGAGTCCAGGCTATAAAGCCAAATGTTGTTTTGGCATGCCGATTGCACGGACCGTACAAATTACGCGCAAGAAGCGGATGAGCCCACGTTTACTTACTGAGAACTGAGAACACTGTACTGTGCGGACAGGGCCCATCCGGCCTGAGAATGGAGCTTACTTTTTATGAAATATCCACATTTGACCACTGTAAAAGGGCTAACCTGGGCAGCCTGCTTGGTCGCTCTGCTGGCCTGGCTAAACCCCAGCGCGGCTCAAGACACCGACCCCGCGAACACCGACCTTGGGCAACCTCTTGCTAGAGGCCCAGTACACGAGGCCTATGCGAACCCCGCGGACCCTCGGCCCGAAGCGTTGCCGCTGGTGCCCAAGGAACCTCCGCCTTTGATTGAGGAAACGCCTCCCGATCAAAAGCCTTCGGGGGACAACGTCATCTGGATCCCCGGCTATTGGTCCTGGGATCAAGATCGCACCGATTACATTTGGATCAGTGGCTTCTGGCGCATCCCACCCCCCGGTCGCCAGTGGGCGCCTGGCCATTGGCAACAGGTCGGCGACGAATGGCAATGGTCGTCCGGCATGTGGGCGGCTACGGATCAGACGGAAGTGCAGTATCTGCCGCCGCCTCCTACACCTGTCGAAGCCGCTCCATCCATCCCAGCTCCGGACGCAGAGAGCTTTTATGTTCCGGGAACCTGGGTTTATCGCGAGACCCGCTACCGCTGGCAGCCCGGCTTTTGGCTGGGATACCGGCCCGGCTGGATGTGGATGCCGGCGCATTATGTGTGGACGCCGGTTGGCTATGTCTTTGTGGACGGCTACTGGGATTATCCGCTCGCGGACCGCGGCCTATTGTTCTCGCCGATGTATTTCGATCGGCGCGACTGGAGGGACCGGTTCGTCTACAGACCCCGGTATGTCGTTAATACTGATTTTCTCTTTGGTTCGCTCTTCGCTCGTAGCGGGTTCGGCAGCTATTACTTTGGCGATTATTTTGAACCGGCGTATTTGCGAGGCGGATTTGTGCCCTGGATTGACCTCCGGGTAAATCGCTACAGCTATGACCCGCTGTACTCGTACTACCGATTTGCGAACGGCCGCGATCGAAACTGGGATCGCGATCTGCACACGCTTTTCCGGGGGCGCATCGATGGCAATATTGATCGGCCTCCGCAAACTTTGGTGCAACAGACCAAGATCATTAACAACATCACCAACAACAATACCAATATCACCAATAACACGACCAATGTCACCAATATCAGGAATGTGACCGCCTTATCGACCCTTAACCAGGTCACGACCAACAATAAGGACATCAAGCTCGTCAAAGTGACCAAGGAGGAGGTGGCTCAACAGCAAAAGCACGCTCAGTTGTTCCAGCAAGCGGCCGTCCAACGCCGCCAGGTAGAGAGCAAGCTAATCACTCAGAACGCTGGCGCCACAAAGACAGACAAGCCGGTCGCGGCAAAGATCGAGGTGCCCAAGATAGCGACCCTCAACAACGCGGCGCCAACCAGAACGCCCCCCAAACTGCCGACGCCTCCGGCTCACGAGGATCGGCCTATTCCGAAGCAGGATGTGACGAAACCCAAGACCGGCGGCACCACACCAGCGGCACCAGGGGCCAGGCCTCTTCCGCCTGTGAAGGAGGGAACCCAACCTCCGCCGCCCCGTAATGAAACCCAGCCGCCCCCGGCGCCCAAGAAAGAAACCCAACCACCGCCGGCTCCGAAGAAGGAGACAGCTCCTCCGCCGGCACCCAAGAAGGAGACGGCTCCTCCGCCGCCTCCGCCAAAGAAAGATACTCCGCCGCCACCCAAGAAGGACGGTCTTATTACTGCCTCCCCGGCGAAGAACGAACCGCCTCCTGTGAAGCATGAGACGCCTCCGCCACCACCCCCGGTGAAGCATGAGACGCCTCCGCCGCCGCCTGTGAAGCAGCCCTCGCCTCCGCCGCCTCCGCCGCCTGTGAAGCAGCCCTCGCCGCCTCCGCCGGCACCGGCTCCTGCCAAGCAGCCGCCTCCGCCCCCTGCGAAGCATGAAGCGCCGCCGCCACCGAAACAGGAAACGCCGCCCAAGAAACCCCCGACGGCGTCTGCAAATACCAAGGCTCCCGAAAAGGGACGCCACACCTAGTCGGGTGAGCCATCTAAATAGAAAGAGCGAGGGCCTCAAAGGTTTCCTTTGAGGCCCTCGCTCTTTATCGCCGCGCGATTCGCTAGGAGTGGCGGTGCGTTAAAGCAAAGGTGTCCGCGGTGGCTCGTTCATTTTTTCCCGAAGCTCGCTAAAATACTGCTTTAGATCGTTCTCCTCGGCGCTGCCGCAGGTCGAGCAGCCACCGCCGGTGCCGCACGAGGAGCAACCACCGCCCTCGGCCTTCCCACAGCCGGGTCGGCCACAACCTTGCTCGCCATCAGGAAGGGCTTCCTCATCGAATTCCTTGGTTTGACGGGATAGGTCCTCCAAAAAAACATGGATCTGCTGTTGGCGCGAAAGTGTGCTAACGAACGGGCGCGGGTCCCACTCCTGCATTTTTAAGTAAAGCAAGGCGGCGTGTTCGCCGTCCAACAGGATCTCCGCGTCCATCACCTCCACGGGCAAGGCCATTTCATTGACCAAAGAGGACGCCGCCGCCAAGATTTCACGTTCACGAACTCGAAATTGTCTTCGCTTGGCTCGATCATCAGGACTCGCTCTTCGAACTAGCTGTCCGACGGACGTATTCGGAAGATGGCGGGCATGTCCGGATTGCGCTTCGCAGAGAACGGTCCCCAGCTCGAGGCCCCGATGGGTTTGCACAACAACTTCATCGCCGCGCCGACACGAGTGTCGGGCGGTAGATCGAAAGCGACCGAAATCGCCCGCGCTGCCGTAACTGACTAGATACTCGGACGGGACGGGCGAAGGCGCATCGTCGGCATCCGAGATGGTCGCGCTTGACAATGGCAACGAATCAATAATCATTCGAGCCCCAGGTATTCGCGCATGTGGCGGTCGTATTCTTCGGCGCCGCGCTCGGTGCTGAGATCGAGGCGCAGTTCGTTGATGACCTTGATGCTCATGTTTTTGAGCCAGTCAGTCCAGCAGTCGGCGCAGATGGAGTTGTAAATCCGTTCGCCCAGCTCTTTGTCCGTTCCCCGCGGCGGCCCCGGCAACTGCTTGGCGTGCGACCCCGCGAAACACCCCGGGCGCTGGCAGCGGAACCCGTCGCCTGGTCCGCTCGGCCCGGCCTCGACTTTCTTCGTAATGGGCGGCGTTTCACCAAGCTCGCGGAGCATCTTGGCCATTTCATCGCGGGGCATATTGTCTCCCCGCTCCTCCGCGACGGTGAAACCCTGGTTCAAGATTCCGATGGCCGCCTCGCGCTCTTTGAGTTCAAGGTAGCAGGCGCCCAATAGCTGGTAAACCTTGGAGAATTGGGGACTCAATTCGAGCGTTCGCTTGAAAGATGCGACGGCATCGGGAAACTGTTTGGCCTCCATGAGAAGCTGGCCCAGTCGGTAATGACCCAGTTCATTGTCCGGATCGTCGCTGGCCATCTTGCGAAACTGACTTATGCGATCTTGAAGTTGACTCATCACCGACCTCGTAAGGCAAAGAGGCCCAGGAAGCAGTCTTATTAAACCGCTTCCTGGGCCAAGAAAGCTCGAAAGCAGCCTATTTGGGAGCTTCCACGACGGTAAGCGGGAAGGTCACCTTGGTTGTTTTCTTAGTGATGCCGTCGGTGGCTTTCAACTCGACAGTAAACTTGCCGGTCCGGTTGAGCGTCAGCAGCGACTGCACGGGGATGAGCGACCACGATTCATCAACCATGTTATCAATCGTGAAGTTTATAGGCTTCTCCAAGGTAGGCTTCTTGTCCTCGCCGAGCATCTGAACATCCACAGTCAGGTTGGGCTGCTTCTTCGAACTGCGCTGGAAACCGGCCACAAAGGCGTTGACCCACACAGACTGACCGACGACCGCGAGGGACGGGGCCGGGATCTTACCCTCCGGGTCATAGGTGCAGTTTACGCGCACAAGCCCGAAGTCTGGAGGAACCACCGTGAACTTACGGGTGAGCGTTCCACTTTTTTTGTTGTTGGCCAGATCGGCAACCGTAATCTTCATCGTGTATTCGCCCGCCTCACTGCTGGTGCCCACGACCGCGTGGGCGGAGGCGGGAAGCCGAGTTCCGCCTAGGGAATTGATCAATTCCCGGGGATCCGGATCCCCCTTGAATTTGGACGCTCCCTTTGAATCGAGCAATTCCATGGCCATGCTGTATTTGACCTTCCCTGTCGCATCGGTCTTGAGGTTCTCGATATCGAACGTCAAGAAGAACACATCTCCGGGGATGAACTTGCTTTCGCTGCGCGTGGGCCCAAGGACGCCATAAGTCGCTCGTTCATTGGCGAATTTGATCGTGTCGTTTTGCGCGGGAGCCAAGGTGGTCGCCGCGAGGAAGGTCAAAGTTGCCCACATGGGAATTAGGCCTCACTACATTAAGGGGAAAGGGAATTCACGCCCGGCGGCGCCGATGGACATCATTGTCTACCGGAGGGAGACCGATGGCCAGTACAAAATGCCCGAAACCAGGATTGAAGGGGGCACCCTTTGGAGCTTTTCTCCCCACTCCATCGGCCGAGCCTACCGGAGCGGATTCGAACCCGCCTTGTCGGATAATGTTCATGTGTATAGTATACATGCTGGCTTAGCAGAGATGCGCTTTCGTCCCATGTCACTCCCCGGACACCCCCCCCTCCAGAGACAGCTGAACAAGTGTCGTTTCTCGACGTAAGTCCTTATTTTGGGTCAGTGGCTCTTACGAGGAATAACGACTTACGTAAAATTCGACCACTTTTTCAGCGGTTTCCTCCAAGAGTGGGCGCCTCGGCTGCCTGACGCGTACCCAGAATCGCCTGGCATTTTTCCCAGCCGCGGCGCAATATGGCGGACCGGAAGAGGCGTCCGGCCTGGTTCCCTATCCCCTTGCGCCGAGTTGGGTCTTTCCACCCGTCCTCGGCCGCGCTAGCCCAATACCTCAAGTGAAACATAAAGTGGCACGAAGCCTATTGTTTGGTCTCTTGGCATGTTTGGTTTTCAGCCTGGCGGGCTTGGCTTTGCGGGGGTCGCCGCCATTGGGTGATGTCTCGCCTATTTTGCCCAAGCGCGTCGTCTTCCTGGGCGGGGAAATGTCCGCGGAGGCCTTGATTCAGTTCTCCAGCGCCGTGGCAGCCCGAGACGACAATAACGTCCTGCTCTTCGACATTCCCGGCTCTCAGGTCTACACCAAGGCCTTCTTGAAGGCGTATCATCCCGACCGAATCATACCCGTCGGTGTTTTTCCTCAGGGGGTCAATGACCTGGAAAGGCGACTGGAACTTCGAACGGAGCCGGCGGTTTCATGCGCCAGCGATCCGCCCCTCGACATGTGGCACAGGGTTTTGGGCAAAAGTGACTCCCTCGTTTTCTGTCCTAACCAGCCGCGCTCTCTGGTTTTGCATGCCGCCGTCTTAGCAGCCGAATTAAAGGCCCCTCTCTACCTGACCCACGATAGACCGGACGAACGTGCGCGTTTTGAAAAACTCGTCAGAAACTGGGAGGCCAAAGAGGCCTGGGCGATCGGCGAGGCGGCCAACCTGTGTCGAGATTTGAACGAAGTGCAACTTCACGTGTTGGCGAAGGAAAGCCAGGTCGCTTCCTTGGCGATCAAGCTCGCGGCCAGAAAGGGACCCCTCGAAACCATCGTCGTGGCCAATCCCACGGACTACCGCGAGGGTCTGGGCAACATGGCCGCGCTGGCCCCCTGGGTGGCCGTGCGCCATCGGGCGGCCTTGGTGTTAACCAACCCAGGCGGCGACAACGTTGAAGTGCAGGTATCCCAGGCGTTGGAAAATCGTCTGCTCCATCGCGCCGAGTCGCTGATTCTTGTGGCCAGCCTCAAGGGCGTTCCCATGAAACGGCGGCCCAACCCCATCCCGGCCGACAAGGATCCCGCCATCGAAATGGAACCGTTTACGCCCACCGGCTTCGAGCCGGCAACCTTTGCCACGGGCCGGCTGTTTCATGACCAGCCCCGCATCCTTCCCCTGATGCTCGCCCGCCAGCAGCTTTGGACGGATAAGGGCCAAAGGCCGCGCAAGGCGCTCATCGCCAGCAACCCGGGCGGTACCTTGCCTCTTCTCGAAGCTTTTTCTCGAAATACTATCAAGGAATTACACAATACGGGATTCGAAATCACCTCCTTGATCGGCAACCAGGTGAACAAGGACGACCTTCGCCGGATGCTGGGAGAGAATGATCTCTTCCTTTGGGAGGGCCATCACAACACACTCATTCGCGACTACGCCTTCCCCGAGTGGGACGAGCCGTTGCCGCCATCCCTGGTATTTCTCCAGAGCTGCCTTGCTCTGAAGGAAGAAAAGGTCTTGCCGCTCTTGCAGCATGGGGCCATCGGAGTCGTCGGCTCGTCAACGCGCGTCTATTCCGCTTCGGGAGGCGCTTGCTCCTTGGCGTTCATGGACGCCCTTCTCTACGACAACCAATCGCTGGGCGGGGCCCTGCGCCAATCGAAGAATTTTCTGCTTGCTTATGCGCTGCTCAAAGAAAAACGACTCGGTGCTCAAGCCCATCGTTCCGGCGCCAACCTGCGTTCCGCCTGGGCGTTTACACTGTGGGGCGATCCGACGTTGAAAGTGCCGCACCCTGAAACCCGGGAAGATTCCTTGGCGGGCGTTGGCCATGAAGTCCAAGGTAATACGATCATCCTAAATGTGCCCCCACTCCAGCATGAACGGGTCTATACGAGCAAGTATCAAGTGCAAATGCCGCCGAACGGTCGGCTGGCCGGTTTGATCCATCGAGACGGCGACGAGGATGGTCTGCCGCTGGTTCCGATGCTTTTCGCCGAGGTATCGCTGCCCAGGGCGCCGAAGGGCCTAACGCCGCACTTGCAAAGCCGCATCCCTTCGAATCGTTATGTCTTTACCTGGGATGAACGGCGCAAAGCGGGGTATTTGCTCGTCTTGCCTCGGCCCAGCGACCAGAAGGAATTGCGGTTTCACGTTCATTGGGAAAGCCCACCCCAGGCTGCTAATACTACAGCGCTATCTCCCCTCTCCCGGTACTCCGGGAGTGGGGTGCGCGGTGGGTTGATGAAAACCAAAGAGGGTGTTCATCCGAGAATCGTTGCGCTCGGACTCCCCTCTCCCCCGCTTTGGGCACAAAAATCATTGCAAACCAAACTGCGGCGGGGGAGAGGGGAGGCGCAACAATTCCCGAGACTATGTGACGCATCAATACCGCCGAATCCCCGATGTTTTTCATCAGCCCACCCCCGACCCCTCTCCTCTAAGTACAGGGGAGAGGGGAGCAAGGCGTTACCTTGGCGGTTCTTGGGCGAAATCTTCCTTGATCCTTTTGATGACCAAGGCGACGACCTGTCTCGCAAAACGCCTTGGACAACGGTGACCGGAACTCCTTAGGGAAGAGGCTGGCTTCATGTCACGGACGACGTTGACCGTAATCACGGCCATTTCCCTGGCCCTGGGGTCGGCGAGTGTTATGCTCGTCCGGTATTTAGTGCTGGGTGAAGACGTCAAGACGCCGCATGGCAGCTGGAAGATCACGCTCGTGGCTCAGGGCACGAGTCATGGCGACGCCCGTCTGTTGACGACGACGCCCCCCGATTTTGGCCGGCAGCACATTGCCAACGAGACTTGCCAGAGCAAGGAACTCATTCCGAAGCTGCCCGATGCCCGCCATCCCGAGCGCCGCTATGTGCTCTGGACCCGTCGGGGTGGATCCGGCGAAGGAGTGTTTCGAGCCCATTACCAATTTCAGTGCAAGATCGATATGCACCGGCCCACTCAGGCGATGAGCAAGGGGACCGCCGCTCTTTACGCTCCGCCGGCTCCCGGTGAATACCTGGAAACCATTCCTCAAAGCAATGAGGATGGGCGGACCTTAGCCGCGCGAGCCGCCGATTTGACGGCAAGTGCGGAGAGCACCTCCGACCAAGCGCTGGCGCTCTACCATTTCGTGGAGCAGGAGATTGCCGACGAACCGTCGCTGGACGGAACGGCAGTCAGCGCCATTGACTGTTTGCGGAATGGCAACGGCGACGCCGGCGGCAAGAGCCGGCTGCTGCTGGCTCTCTTGCGCGCGCGGGGCATTCCGGCCCGGTTGGTGACCGGATTGATCTTGGGCCGTAATCAGCGCGAGGAATTGGCCCACCAATGGGTGGAGGCCTGGGTCGATGATGAATGGCTGGCCTATTGCCCATTCAATCATCATTTCGAGCATGTGCCGCCCAATTACCTTGTGTTGGGATTCGGCGATACGCCCATCGTCAGGGGCCGCCATGTAAGTGATTTGCGCTATAAGTTCCTGGTCGACCGGAACTATTTGGAGGAATCGCTGGGAGAGGTGTCGCCGCTGCGGCGCTGGCTCGTGCGTTCCTCGCTGTATATGCTGCCGCCGGCCGAACAGCGTCTGGTGGAGTTCTTGCTTCTCTTACCGCTGGCCGCGTTAATCGTCTGCGTTTACCGCAATGTCATCGGCCTGGCGAGTTTTGGCACGTTCGCCCCGGCTCTGGTCGGCTTGGCGTTCCGCGATCTCCACAGCCTCCCCGGCATGCTTGTGTTTGTGGCCATCGTGCTGGTGGGGTGGGCGATGCGCCGCGTGTTAAACGCTTTTCATCTGCTCCAGGTGCCTCGGACCGCGCTGCTCTTGAGCCTCGTCGTCGTTGTTCTGATCGGCGCTATCGTGGCGGCTAATTTTCGAGATTTGCCCGCGACGCGCTATGTGGCCCTGTTCCCAATGGTGATCCTCACAGGCATGGTCGAACGGTTTTGGACCTTGGAGACAGAGGACAGCACAGCCTCCTCCTTCAAGACGTTGCTTGGAACCGTCATCATCGCCGCCAGCATTGCGCTGTTCCTCAGTTTGCACGCCGTCGTCACGGTGATGTTTCGCTTCCCCGAAACGTTGGGGCTCGTCATGGCGTGCCAGTTGCTCCTGGGCAGATATACGGGCTATCGACTGTCCGAACTCTATCGGTTTCGCGACTTTCTCAACGCGCCGCCGACGCGGCTTTACCTACATACAGAGAGTTAGCCAAGTTGGCAAGCGGGGGGCGTGAGCCACGCGAAGGCTCGCTAAATGGCGAGCGGGGGGCGTGAGCCCCCTGATAACTGTGAGACCTGTGAGAAATCAGGGGGCTCACGCCCCCCGCTCGCCGGTGCCGGGTTTTTTGTGAAGAAGGGCGCTTTCCATGCACTGGCTCCTCGGAGCGCGACGGCTCAAGCAATTGGGCATCCTGGGGATGAACCGGCGCAATGCCACATGCATCCTGGATCACAATCCGCGCCGGCTTTTCCCACTCGTCGATGACAAGATTCGCTTGCAACAGCTATGTTGCCGGATTGGCGTACCGACCCCGGCCGTCTTCGACGTCATCGAATATCATTCTTCACTGAGAAAGTTGCCGGAAATCCTGGGCAAACGTGCTGATTTTGTTATCAAGCCCAACTGCGGCTCGGCCGGTCGCGGCGTGCTAGTGGTGACAGGGCAAACGGGTCCGGATTACCTTCGGCATAACGGCGAGAAAATCCGTCTGGAAGCGATTCGCCAGCATCTGTCCGACATTCTCTCGGGCATGTATTCCCTGGGCGGCCGACCGGACCAGGCGATCTTGCAGCAACGCGTCCGCCTGCATCCCGCTTTTCAAGCGATTTCCTGGCAAGGCATCCCCGATATCCGAATCGTTCTCTATCGCAACAAGCCTGCGATGGCCATGCTGCGGTTGCCGACCAAGGAATCCAACGGCCGCGCCAACCTCCACCAGGGCGGCATCGGGACCGGCATAGACCTCGCAACGGGAATTACGCATCACGCGGTCCAACGCAATCGGTTCATTGAACGTCATCCCGACACCGGCAAGGCGGTAACGGGCATGAGCGTTCCTTACTGGGGCGAAGTCCTTGGCATGTCGGAAAAAGTGGCCGCCGCGGTTGGACTGGGCTACCTAGGCGTCGATATTGTTATTGATGCCGAATCCGGACCGCTTTTGCTGGAGGCCAACGCCCGGCCTGGATTGGCAATCCAAATCGCCAACGGCCGTGGCCTGGTTCCCCAACTACAAGCCATCGACAACGAGATGTCTTCGGAGACAATCCCGGCGCCAGGCGAGCCGGAGGAAAAGCGGCGGGCAAGAGAGCACGAATTGGTGCGGCAAAGTGCTTAGACGCCGTAATGAATTTGCAGCGAATCGCCAGCTCCCGCGCTGGCGCTCCAGGCTCAAAAATAGCTCTTATACGACAGTAACATGCGGCCGGCGTCGGGGTGGTTCATCGAGCAGCTTACCGGTCGGCCGTGCCTTATCGGCGCCGTAAAGAAAGATATCCACGATTCGCTTGGCCAAAGCCGGCTGACGCGGTTTCTCGCCGAAACGGATCACCGAGCGAACGCCGCCCAGGAGCAGCAGAACGCTCAGGTCTTGATCTCGTGCCGCAAAGGCGCCGTGCTTCTCTCCCTCGGCGAGCAGTTCCTTGATCAATTTCGGCAGGCGTTCCCGTGTTTTCTGCCAGGGAAATTCGACGCCGGCTTCATGCAAAACTTCGGCCCGTTGAATCAGATCGAGCAGGTGGGGCTGATTGTCGAATTCGTCGATTATTGCGGCGACGGTTTTCTCAAGACGGGCACGGGGCGGATTGTCGCTATGGGTCATTTCCTCAATACGCTGAATAAACAGCTCGGAAGCACGGACAAGAAGAGCTAGGTATAACTCTTCTTTATCATTAAAGTAACGGTAGAGAGTGCCCTTGCCGACTTGGGCCTCGGCGGCAACATCCTCCATGCGAACTTCGTGGAATGGCTGAGCTCCAAAGAGCCGAGTAGCTGCCTCCAGAATCTTCTCCGCTTGTAGTGGAGTCTTTGTACGCACCGAGATTCTCGTGATTCGGATGGACGGGCCAAAGAAGGCCTAATTGCGCTGCCATTTCAATACTGACTGGTCAGTCTCGTTATAGCACGAAACGATTTGATAATTCAATCCTTTTTTGGCAGTTCATATGTGGGCGCGAGATGATAAGAATAAGGAGTGTCGCGTCTGCCGGACGGGACCTTGCAGTTGTCGAATGGGTTCGACTCCGGGTTAAGTCCGGAGCGGACCCCGGCGGGCATAAAGCCCGCCGCTCGCATAGGACATGAAACCCGCCGCTCGCGTGGCATATGAAGGCCGCCGCTCGACTGTAGCTGAAAGGCGATCATTGCGGCATAATCCATGGATGGAATACGATGCCATCAAGCTGCGCTTCGACGGCGGCACACTTATTGTGGAAGGCGGCCCACCGGATCGCGTAAATCAACTGCCCGGAACCCGCATGGATCCGCGAACCGGCCATTACCGCGCGGAAGCTCGGTTTTATCGGGAGATCGTCGAGACTATTCGCCGGCAAACCTGGCCCTATCAAGACGAGGCACGCGCCTACCAGTCGGCTGCATGGCCGCTGCGCGTTGCGCGGGAACCATTTCCCCATCAGACGGAAGCACTCGATATTTGGTGGAAACAAGGCGGACGGGGCGTCGTCGTCTTACCGACGGGCACGGGCAAGACTTATCTCGCCATCCTGGCCATCGAGCGGGCGGCACGGCCGGCGCTCGTTGTGACGCCGACCATCGACCTTCTCAATCAATGGTACGGCGAACTGACGCTGGCGTTCGGCGTTCCAATCGGGTTGCTGGGCGGCGGCTACTACGACATCCAGCCATTGACGGTGACAACTTACGACTCGGCGTACATCCATCTGGAGCGGTGGGGCAATCGCTTTGGATTGCTGGTTTTCGACGAATGCCATCACCTTCCCGGTCCCAGTTATCTCGCGGCAGCCGTGGGAAGCATCGCGCCGTATCGCCTCGGTTTGACGGCAACCCCCGAGCGCGCGGATGGTCAAGAGGGGCTCTTGCAAGACCTCATCGGCCCGCTTGTTTATCGCCGCGAAATCAAGCAATTGGCGGGCGAGTTCTTGGCCGAGTATCGCGCGCAACGGCTCTATGTCGATCTGCCGCCGGAGGAACAGAACCGGTACCAGCAGGCGCGCGACCACTACCTGCGTTTCGTAGAGGAGCATGGCATCTCGATGGGAGGCGCCAACGGTTGGCAGCGCTTCATTCAAGAAACCTCACGGACTGCCGAGGGGCGGGCGGCGTTTCAGGCGTACCGCGAGCAGAAAAGGCTGGCCCAGGCGGCGCCCTCCAAGCTGGATACCCTTGAAAAACTGCTCACCCAGCATCGGCATGATCGAATCTTGATCTTCACCGCCGACAATGCCACCGTCTACGAAATCGCCCGCCGCTTCCTGATTCCGGCAATCACCCATCAATCGAAAGTGAAAGAACGCAAGCAAATCCTGGAGCGCTTTCACTCGGGCGCCTTTCCGTATCTCGTCACGAGCCAAGTGCTCAACGAGGGCGTCGATGTGCCGGCGGCCAGTGTCGGCATCATTCTTTCCGGCACGGGCAGCGTGCGTGAGCATGTGCAGCGACTCGGCCGCCTACTGAGGAAATACGGCCACAAGGAGGCGGTTCTTTATGAAGTAATCGCTCGGGGCACCGCCGAGGAATTTACGAGCGAACGCCGGAGGCAACATCATGCTTACCGGTAAGCAAGTCCGCGTCCGTTTTTTCCGCGATAAGATCATTCCGATTTATCTCGACACGAACGAGCCAAGCTGGCTGGAAGCCGCTCAGCAACTGCTGGATCTTTTTCGTGGGCAGGAGGGCCGTACGCGAGGTGAACTCGAAGAGGACCTCACCGAGGCCATAGGCAACGATCCAAGCCAACTGATTCATCGCGGGCTGGCCAAACTGCTGGAGGACCGTTGCGAGTTCGAGGTCGTTTCCGGCAAGCCGCCGGAAGAAGTTCGCGAAGTAGTCTTCACTCTCGCGGCCCGGCAGCGGCGGGGGAAAATTGCCAAAGGCTCCCAGTCCGATCAAGGCGACGGGCTTATCCTTCCACCTGCATTTGATCGCACGGCAATAATGGCTCAAGCGGCAGAGTCGTTAGAGATGACGCCCGAGGCCGTGGAACGAAGTTTGTTTGCGGATCTGAAGAGCGAACAGAGCCTCGTTCGCTTCAAGGACATCAGCCCCGAAAGACTTCTGCAGCGCTACAACATCGCTCTGGTCCAGGCCGTCTTACTTCGATCCATCCAGGTGCGGATCGAGGTTCGCGGGGAGACGCCGGCGCGGATTCGTAAACTCATGCGGATGGTGAAATTCCACCGCCTGGTGTGCGAGTCCGAACGCACCGGTTCAAAAAGCCTGGTCTTGCGGTTGGACGGCCCGCTCAGCCTGTTCTCCGCTACGCAGAAGTATGGGTTGCAACTGGCTCTATTCGTTCCGGCCATTTTGCCTTGTTCCGACTTCGACTTGGAGGCTGATGTCCGCTGGGGACCGCAGCGCAGGGAGAAACGATTTGTATTGTCCGCGAACGACGGCCTTATTTCACCCAGTCCAGACACCGGCGCGTACGTGCCCCCGGAAATTACCATGTTCGCGGAGTTGTTTCGCAAGAAGATCGGCACATGGGATATTTCGGAGGAGACAGAAGTTCTCCCTTTGGGTGACAGCTTCTGGGTCCCGGATTTTCGACTCAAAAATCGGGAGAGTGGTAAGGAAGTATTTCTCGACATTCTGGGCTTCTGGCGACGATCCAGCGCGGAAAAACACTTGGAAAGACTTCGCAACCACGCTCAAGCGCCGTTCTTGCTCGCTGTGTCCGATCAGCTTCGTATTGAGGAGGAAAACCTGGAAGGCCTATCGGCCTCCATTATTCATTTCCGCCAAATGCCGTTGCCTGATGAAGTGGCCCGCCAAGCCGACAAGCTAATCGAAGTCGTTAACTAAATGACGCTTGGGCGGGAGACATTCAAATCTCAAAGTCCTAATTCCGTGATTCGGCGATAAAGGGAACTCAAGCCCATTCCCAGGCGCTGAGCGGCCTCTTTCTTGTCCGGCGTTTGCTGCAAGATGCGCTCGATATGACGTTTTTCGAAGCGGCGCACGGCTTCATTCAGGTCTTCGACCATGACCGCTTCCGGATCGGGAACAAGATCGGGCGGCAGGTCAGTTGGCGTGACCAGTGGACCTTCGCCCAGGATAACGGCCCTCTGCAACGCATTCTCCAATTCGCGGACATTGCCTTTCCAGCGGCAAGTGATCAGCCGTTGCATGGCCTCATGGCTGACGCCGTTGACCCGCTTGCCCAGCACCCGGGCCTGCTTGGCCAGAAGAACTTCGACTAGATCGGGAATATCCTCCGGGCGATCGCGCAGTGGTGGAATCGTGATGCGGACGACGTTGAGCCGGTAGTACAAATCATCGCGAAAGCGGCCCGTTTCCACTTCCCCCTGCAGGTCCTTGTTAGTCGCGGCCAGCACACGGGCTTCGACATACACGGGTTCATTGGCGCCGATGGGCAAAACTTCCTTTTGCTCAATAGCCCGCAGCAGTTTAGCCTGGGTGGCCATTGGCAATTCGCCGATTTCGTCAAGGAAAACCGTCCCGGCCCCGGCGTGAAGGAAGACGCCGGCCTGGTCCCGATCGGCCCCCGTGAAAGCCCCTCTTCGGTGGCCGAACAATTGGTTTTCCAGCAGATCGTGTGGAATGGCCGCGCAATTTACCGGCAAGAAGCGGGCTTCATGTCCCAAGCTCTGGTCGTGAATGGCCCGCGCTATCAGCTCCTTGCCGGTGCCGCTTTCGCCGACGAGCAAGACCGTCGAAGGGGTCGGAGCCACCTTGCGGACGACCTCCAAAACTTGCTTCATCGCTAAGCTACGGCAGACGATTTGATCCGTGGCATGAGTTCGGTTCAATTCTCTGCGCAGCCATTGATTCTCCTGATAAACGTTTCGAAAGTTAATCAATCGGCGGATTTTGCTCGATGCCTCTTCAAGCAGAATGGGCTTCATCAAGTAATCTTGGGCGCCGCGCTGAAAAGCCTCGACGGCATTTTCAACGGTTGCATAAGCGGTGATGAGCAGGACGAACGTTTCGGGGCTGATCTTCAGCAGCCGCTCCAGGAGTTCCATTCCGTCGATCCCGGGCAGTTGCACGTCGCACAGCGCCACGTCAAAACACTTCTTCGCCGCGAGGGCAAGTGCTTCCTCTCCTTCCGCGCAAGTGACGACTTGGAAACCCTCCTGGCTCAGGTACTCAGCCAATGTCTCACGGATCAACAGTTCATCGTCGACGACGAGAATGGACACCGGGTTAGGCCTTTGGACCACGGCAGGCCCAGGTAAAGCTTCCGATACGGCATCTCTGGTGTTACGCGCTTGCATGGATCGTGTCTTCGGCTGGAGTGGCAACGCCGTTAGGTTGCGGGGTCAGAGGCAGAAGAATGCGGAAGGTGGTTCCTTGGCCAGGGATGGAGGCAAAATCAACAGTCCCGCCCTGATCGTTCACAAGTTTGCGAGTTACAAACAGGCCCAGGCCCGTGCCGTGTTTCTTGGTAGTGAAATAAGGCTGAAAGAGGCGGGAACAATTCTCCGGCCGGATTCCGGAGCCGTTGTCGTGCACGGCAATCTCCAAATGACCATTGATTTGGTGCACCTGGATGTCAATGTGGCCGCCTTTTGGCGTGGCATCGACGGCATTGAGAACCAGGTTCAGGATGACTTGCACAAGCCGGTCTCGCACGCTTTGAATCGCGGGCAAATCCGCTTCCACATGGACCGTTATCATGCGGCCCTTCGTGCCGGAATAGTACTTGGCGATATTTAAGGCCTCATCGACGATCTCGGAGATGTTGAGCTTGGCATACTCCTGGCTGGCGGGCCGGCTAAAGTTGATGAGTTCGCGGAGCGTCACCTGGATGCGCTGGAGCTGGCCGCTCACCAGTTTCAATTTCGCGCTCGTATACTCGTCGCCGTGGCGGCGCTGGAGCATCTGAACGATCGAGCTAATGGAGGTAAGCGGATTGCCGACTTCGTGGGCGATGCCGGCCGCCAAGAGGCCAAAAGCCGCCATTTTCTCCTGATGAAGAACATGTGCCTGGGATTCCTGCAACTCGTGGCTACGCTCCAGAATGCGGGCTTCGAGCTGGCTCTGATTTTCTCGTAAGGCGTCGTTGAGCTTGCCAAGATAGTCGCCGACCCGCTTGAGCAGTAGAGCCAGGGCGCTGCTGGCCCACGTCACCCATGCGAGCATAATCAGCATGAGGACCAAATCGCCCGAACGTCCTGATCCTTGTCCGCGCGCAAGATAAAGCAGCATGTAGCTGGCGCAATGCAAAGCGCAAGTGGCATAGGTGACACGCGAGGAACGACGAATAGCGCAACAGATCAAAGACAAGAAATAGTAAAAGCGAAAAGGGCTATCCAGGCCGTTGAAGTGGTAACAAAGCAGGCCTATGAACAATGCCTCCATCAACGATATCGCCAGCGGATAACCGCCAAGGAATACCTTTCCTTGATAGCTGAAATAGGTATCGAGGAGCGTGTAAACGGCCCCGAGGGACAAGATCGCGTTTAGAAGGACTTGGTCGCTGTCATGTCGGCCTTCCCAATTGACCAGAGCGTAGCCGAACAGCAGCCCAAACCAGCGGATCTTGACCGCTATGGTCTCAGCAGCCAATTCCCAACGGGGCAGTGGAGAGGAAGAAACGTTATCGCTCATACATAAAAAGATTCAGCCTCGCACGAACACGGAGTTCTGCTGCGTGTTTCCGAGCGATTGCTGCACGGAGAGTCAAGAATCAGGGCGGTTTCATTATAACAGGCAAGGAAGCAGGCACTGGTTTAATGCTCCATGCTTGCTTCGGGGGGCGCACGTCACGATTTTGGCCTCTTCTAGCAATGGAGCGGCGGACGCTAGTTACCTTTTCAACCAGCCTTGCCGGGCGAGCATGTATGCTATACAAGTGAACATTGACAGCCAAGGTATGTTGAGTTGAAGCGCTGACTGGTGGCAGAAAAGCCCAAAACCCAGGCGTGCAACCAGGCTGCCGTCAGGTCATATACAGCCAGCGCCAGCGATTAAGAAAATGGATGGGCAGTAGTAAGAGGAGAATGAACAGTCCCAGCCAGCCGGCCCAGATTGTTGCTAGCACGGCATCAAGAACTACCAATCCTTGGAGCGAGCGCTTGACCGCTGCTTGGACGAGGGAAGGCGATGGATTGGCAATGGCGCGGCCAGCTGGGAAGCCGACGAGAAATAGCAGGACAACAAGCAAATAGGGAAACAAGAGCGAGGACGTGCCCGGGGGAAGTCGGGCAGGAAGGGTCAGGGCCAACAACAGGCTGGCCAGCATAAAGAGGCTCGCGCCAAGCAATCCCGCTTTTTTGCTTTCGGCCGCTTCTCGGCGCGCGAACCAGGTGACCCCGACAATGTAGAGCCCGACCACCCCCGCCAGGTGGAAGCTCCAAGGCGGCAGGTCCATGCGGAAACTCCAGGCCGGCAGGGCAGGTCCCAATGCGGATAAACCCAACAATACATTCAAGAACCGGCACGCTCCCATGGCGATCGGTCCGGCCCACGTTTGCTTCAGCACCCCGTCATATAGGAGAATAGCGCAGACTAAGTAACCGGCCAAATCGGCTGGCGTCCATGAAAAACGAACGACGTCGTCAGGATTGAGATGGGGAATACTCCACCCGGCTGCCATGGCGAAGGCTAATCCAGCCCCCATCAAGCCGGCGCCCAATCGACCTGCCGCCTCTCGGGTCACGCGGCCCGAAGGGATTGGCCTGGTGGGTCTTTCGCGTTTGTCCTGTTCCAGGTCGAAAAAATCATTCCAAACCATGCCGCTCAAATAGAGACAGGCGGACGTCATCGCCAGAAGGCCCACGGTGAGCCATTGACTGCCGCGCGCTTCCAGAGCCAGGGCTCCCAAGAAAATATCGGCCAACGCCGTAAATACCGCCGGCAACCGCACAAGCTGTAAGTAGGGGCGTAATCGGCTCATATCATGGCGGGGCTCGCGGACTTCATGATGAGCCGGACCCGCTCCAAGGCGGAGCGCGCCGCGGGATCGGGGTCATCGACGTATGGATACAGTTCGATGGTGACCCACCCCGTATAGCCGATGTCGCGAATGGCCTCAAGCGTGGCCTTGAAGTCTATCGCACCTTCGCCGGGCACAAGATGATGATGCACGCGCGTCGCCGCGATGTCCTCCAAATGGAAATGACGAATGTACTTGGCCATTCGGCGCACTGTTGGCGCGGGCTCGTCGCCGACACAGTAGGCATGTCCGATGTCGAAATTGAGTCCAACCGCCGGCGAATCAAGGTGCTGCATGAGTTCCTCGAACTGATCGGCCGTTTCAATCAACAGCCCCGGCTCCGGCTCAACCAGCAGCAAAACGCCTTCCTTCTCGGCATGCTCCAGGACCGGCTTTAGACCCTCAACAAACATGTTCAAGCCCGCCTTCCACGAACCACCCGCTTCGATGGGGCCGCCCGGTTCCGTCGTGATGCACTTAGCGCCGAGTTCACGGGCCAGCGTGAGCGCGCGCTTGGTATGGTCAATGCGAATCTGCCGGTAGTTTCGATCCGGCTCAATCCAGGAGGGATGCCAATAGCGCTGACGGGCGTCGCTGATGGCGTTCATCATGAAGGCGTTGATGTTGGAGATTTCCAGGCGATTATCCGCAAGCGCTTTGCGAATGCCCTGCTTTTGCTCTTCCAACAAACACGCCGGCCAGGCATGAGGCACATCGGCCATGATCTCCACGCCGGCATAACCAATCCCAGCCAGGCGGCGAATCGCCTCGGCAAAGGAGTATTTCAAATAGGCGTTGGTGCTGAAAGCAAGTTTCATTTTTTGTACGTTGTACGTTGTACGTTGTACGTTGTACGTTGTTAGTTGTTAGTTGTTCGCTGTTCGTTAATCAGAGGTAGTCTGCCAACCTGGCATCGAACAACGAACGACTAACAACGAACAACTCGAACATACTCCTCCAGCATCGCGAATTGCTTGAAAAAGTCATGTACTTGAACATCCATCGGGTTTTTGAAGAAACAGGCGAGGTGGCGAAGAACGCCGACTTCACCGCGGCGTTGGGCGAAGAGAGCCAGTCTTGCCAAGTCGATCACCAGCGGACCCGCCAGGATCGAATCGCAACCTTGCCAGATAAACTGCAGGATCATTTTTGTGCCGAGGAAACCCTTAAAGTGAATGTGGTTCCAGGCTGTTTTCCAGTCGTCGAGCGATTGAATGTATTCGATGGAAACGTGCGTCTGCGGCTTGTAGCCGACGATCTGGGAAACGAGCGCATCTTTCGTTTTAATCTTCGAGGCCTTGTTCTCCGGGTCGTCGAGCACGATGCCGTCGCGGTTGCCGAAGATATTGTGGCCAACCCAGCTCAGGATTTCCCAGTTGCGGGCGGCGAACATCGGAGCCAACACGGACTTGAGAAGCGTCTCGCCTGTTTTGCCGTCCTTACCCGCGAGGACGGTCTTTCGTCGGCTGGCTAGTTCCTGAATTGCTGGAATTGAAGCGCCAAGCGACGGGGTGAAGTTCACATAAGGCAAGCCAAGATCGAGGGTTGCCCAGGCGTAAAGGGAGCTGGCCGGCAGCAAGTTCGGCTGGTTCTTGTCGCGTGCGGCCGTCAACTTGTCAATGTTTTGATGAACGTCGCTGAGTTCAAATGGCGGCTCAGTCGAAGACACATTGAGCACGACCAACTGATCCAGGCGATGCTTATCTTTGAAAGCACGCAAATCGTTTTGAATTCTTTCAAAGTTGGCGCGTAGAGACTCAGAGCGTTGGACCGCGGGATCATCGGCGAGCCGGCTGATGCTCTTGCCGGAGTTGACAATGGTGCCGGGTCGAACGTTTTCCGCCCACTCATCCATTTGCGGGAGGCACACGTCGGTTATTTGCCGGTCCAAGACATTGGATCGCTGCTGGAAATCCTGAATTGATTGCTTGTAACTGGACTGCCTAATATCATGACCGCCAACAACGAATTGGTCCGGTCCATCCAGATCCAGCCCCTGAAAGAGCGGCAACGCCGTCACCAGTGAAGTTTCGTCCGTGCACTTCCGAGCTAGCGCGGCCAATCCTAGGGCCGCTGTCGTGCCCACGCCGCCGAAGGCGCCGATTAACCATAAACCGACACGACGCTGACTCATGCATTACACCGCAAAAACGGGGAGGGAGCAGGACGGCCCGACAGAAAGCAAAATGCAGGCCGGTGGGCTTTCAATGATAAACCACCTTACACAAACGCAAGCGAATAAGAGGCTTGTGCTAGGCGCTCGGCGGTAGGTTTTCCTTGCCGGATGGGGGCCGCTATGCGGGGAGTGAAGCAATCCTCGCCACCCTTGACCACTTCTTATCAAATTGTCGCCGACCAGCCACCGTGGGTCAAGGAACCTACAATGATACTGATCGCTTTCCGGATTGGATTGATGTCCTCTATACAGCCCGAATTCTTATCGAACCGAGGTGAGTTGCATGGCCGAGACCAACGACGGTTTCTGCACCATCGAAGAAGCCTTGGCGGAACTGCGCGCCGGCCGCATGATTGTGCTCGTCGATGACGAGAATCGCGAAAACGAGGGGGACCTCGTTATTCCAGCAGAAAAGGTGACGCCCGAAGCGATCAATTTCATGGTCCGCAACGGCTGCGGAATCCTGGGGCTCTCGATGTCCGCCGCCATTTGCGACCGCCTTGGCATCGAGCCTCTACCGGGACGCAACGTCGACGCCCAAGCGACTCCCTGGACTCCGCACATTGACGCCCGGACGGGCATCACGACCGGCACGTCCGCTTATGATCGCGCCCGCACCATTCAGGTCGCCATCGATGAACGTACCAAGCCCGATGACCTGGTTATCGGCAAGGGGCATGTCCCCGGCCTACGTGCCCGGGAAGGCGGCGTCCTGGTTCGTGCCGGCCATACAGAAGGAAGCGTTGATCTAGCGCGCTTGGCCGGCTTGAAAGAAGCCGCGGTCATCTGCGAAGTCATGACAGCGGATGGCCGAATGGCCCGCCTTCCCGATTTGCGCGAGTTCACGGCGAAATATCATTTGAAGATGTGCACGATTGAGGATTTGATCAAGTATCGCCGACAGCGCGAACGCCTCATCCGCCGAGAGTTGGCGGTCAAACTGCCCACCAAACATGGGGACTTCGAGCTAATCGCTTACTCGTCTTTCGTCGACCCCGAGCCTCACCTGGCCCTGTGCATGGGCGGCGTGGGCGTGGAGGTGGGCGGCTGTGTGCCCGTGCAGGATGAACCCATTCTTGTGCGTATCCACAGCCAATGCTTGACCGGCGATATCTTTGAAAGTCTGTTGTGCGATTGCGGCTCGCAGCTCCATGAAGCGATGGAGCAGGTTAAAGCCGCCGGCAAGGGCGTCGTGCTTTACATGCGCCAAGAGGGCCGCGGCATCGGGTTGTTGGCCAAACTCAAAGCCTACCAACTACAGCAGGAAGAAAAGCTCGACACGGTCGAGGCCAACCACCGGCTCGGGTTTGGGGCGGACCTCCGCCATTACGGCATCGGCGCTCAAATCCTCGCCGACCTCGGTGTCCGCCAAATTCGGCTCCTCACCAATAATCCCAAGAAGGTCGTCGGCCTGGATGGCTATGGCTTGCGAATCGTGGAGCGCGTGCCTATCCAGGTGACCCCTAATACGAAGAACAAACGCTACCTGCAAACCAAGAAAGATAAACTCGGGCATCTCCTGGATGACATGGATTAAAACAGATCCCAATCTCGGTTAATGACTCTACAAAACAAGAGCCACTCTGTAGCCGGGACGCTTGTTCGAAGCGTCGTTAAACGGAAATTGAGGGTAGCGAACCCGTCAGCTTTTAAGTAAACCTATTAGTATCCGCTTGTCTCTCCTCCTACCAAAGGTCGATCCCAAGGAAACCCTCCATGATGTGGAAGAATGGCTACGGTCTCATTAGCTTTTTGTGTCTAATGTCCGCGCCTCTGCAAGCGGCGCCTCTGGAACTTCAGAAGGGCGACCACATTACCTTGATCGGCAACACGCTCGCCGATCGCATGCAGCACGACGGCTGGCTGGAAACACTGATCCAGAGCCGTTTTCCTCGGCATGAACTGGTATTTCGCAACTTGGGTTTCTCCGGCGATGAACTGACAATCCGCCTGCGCTCGTCGATGTTTGGCAGCCCCGATGAATGGCTGACACGCTGCAAGACAGACATTGTTTTCGCATTTTTCGGCTACAACGAATCCTTCGCGGGAGAAGCCGGACTGCCCAAGTTCAAGAAGGATCTCCAAGATTTCATCAAGCACACGCTGAACCAACGCTACAACGGCAAGAGCGCCCCCTGGCTCGTCCTGTTTTCGCCGATTGCCCATGAGAATTTAAGAGACCGCAACTTGCCCGACGGCAAAGAGAACAACAAGCGGCTCGAAGTTTACACCGCGGCCATGGCAGAGGTAGCCAAGGCCAACAACGTCGTCTTTGTGGATCTCTTCAAACCCACGCGCGAGCTGTATGAAGGCGGAGTTGGGCCACTAACTATTAACGGCATACATCTCAATGAACACGGCAATCAGCTGGTCGCGGAAATCATCGACAAGGCCCTGTTCCCCAAGCAACTTGAAAACAAGCGCGATGCGGCCGCGCTGAATCGCGTCCGTCAGGCCGTTCGCGACAAAAACTTCTATTGGTTCAACCGCTACCGCACGTTGGATGGTTATAACATCTACGGCAATCGCGCCGATGAACGCTATGCCGAGGGGCAAACCAACCGCGTTGTCATGCAGCGCGAGATGGAAGTCCTCGACGTGATGACGGCTAACCGCGATAAGCGCGTTTGGGCCTTGGCCCAAGGTAAGGACTATAAGGTCGACGACGACAACACGCCGCCATTTATTCCCACCAAGACCAACAAGCCCGGTCCGGGCCCTAACGGCGAGCACATCTTTCTTAGTGGTGAAGAAGCCATCAAGAAGATGACGGTCGCCGAAGGAATGAAGGTCAACCTCTTCGCATCCGAAAAGGAGTTTCCCGAACTGGCCAAGCCGGTGCAGATGCAATTCGACACCAAGGGCAGGCTCTGGGTCGCCGTGTGGCCGACTTACCCCCACTGGAAGCCCAAGGAGGAGATGAACGACAAAATCCTGATCCTCGAAGACACGAAAGGCACCGGCAAGGCCGACAAATGTACTGTCTTCGCCGACCATCTGCACTGCCCCACCGGCTTCGAGTTTTATAACGGCGGCGTCCTCATTGCCCAGGCGCCCGACCTCATATTCCTCAAGGACACCAAGGGCGACGGCAAGGCGGATCTCCGCATCCGCGTTCTTGACGGCATCGACTCAGCCGACTCGCACCACACGGCCAACAGTTTCGCGCTCGATCCGGGCGGGGCGCTCTATTTCCAGGAAGGTACTTTTCATCGCACGCAGGTTGAGACGCCTTACGGGCCAGCCGTGCGCTGCGCGGATGCCGGCGTCTACCGCTATGAGCCGCGCACGCAGAAGTTCGACGTCTATGTGACCTACAGCTTTGCCAACCCGCATGGCCATGTTTGGGATCGCTGGGGCCAGGACATCGTCTACGATGGCACGGGCGCCAACCCGTATCATGGGGCCTTGTTCTCCGGCCACTTGGATTATCCTCTCAAACACAACACGCCTCCGCAGGTCTATCAGCAACGGACTCGGCCCTGTCCCGGTGTCGAAACTCTTTCCAGCCGGCACTTCCCCGACAAAATGCAGGGCCACTTGCTGGTTGGCAACGTCATCGGCTTCCAGGGCATCCTGCAATACAAGGTTGAAGACAAGGGAGCCAGCTTCGGCGCTACAGAAGTCGAGCCGCTTCTTTATTCCAGCGATGCCAATTTTCGCCCTTCCGATCTCAAGATTGGGCCTGACGGCGCCCTGTACTTTCTCGATTGGCAAAACCCGATCATTGGGCACCTGCAACACCATATCCGCGATCCCAATCGCGATCGCACGCATGGCCGCATCTACAGGGTCACCTGCAAGGATCGGGCGCTTCTCGAAGCGAAGAAGATTGCGGGCGAACCCATTGACAAGCTGCTCGACCTCCTCAAGGAGCCGGAAGACCGGGTGCGGTACCGGGCTCGGATTGAGCTGGGCGGGCGCGAGACGGATCAGGTCATTGCGGCCGTGAACAAGTGGATCGCGGGTCTGGATCCGAAAGACGCCAATTACGAGCACAACATGCTGGAGGGGCTGTGGGCCTACCAGAACCAAAATGTCGTCAACGAGGACTTGCTCAAGCGCGAGCTGGGGTCGCCCGAGTTCCGCGCGCGTTCGGCTGCGACGCGCGTTTTGTGCTATTGGCGCGACCGAATTCCCGATGCGCTGGAAATCCTCAAGAAGTTGGCCGCCGATTCGCACCCGCGCGTGCGCCTCGAAGCGGTCCGTGCCGCCAGTTTCTTCCCCTTGGCCGAAGCCATTGAAATACCCTTGATCTCCGCCGACCACCCAACGGACACGTACCTTGATTTCGTCCGAAACGAGACGATGCGGGCTCTCGACCCCTATGTGAAGAAAGCGATCGCCGAAGGTAAGGAAATCAGCTTTAGCAGCCCAGCCGCCGCTCGCTATTTTCTCAAAAATGTGAGCACGGACGATCTTCTGAGGATGAAGCGAAGCCGCGGCGTGTTTTTGGAATTACTTTTCCGCAAAGGCGTACGCGATGAATTCCGCAAGGAGGCCTTGGCGGGACTGGCCAAATTGGAGCAGAAGAAGGACCTAGATGTCCTCGTGAGTGCCATCCGCGCTCATGACGAGCAACAGGGGAGTCAGGACGATAGCGTATCATTTGACCTTGTCCGCCTATTGACTGGTTTTGGCGCGGACCAACTGGCCAGCGCGCGGCCCGACCTGGAAAAACTGGCGACAAGCGGCCGGTCGCCCGTGACGCGCCAACTGGGCTATGTCGCCTTGATAGCGGCGGACAGCAATGTCGATAAGCCGTGGGCGCTGGGCATGCAGTCCGCGAGCGCGCTCCTGGATCTGGTCAGTGCCATGCCGCTTATCCGCGATCCCAACCAACGGGCCAGCCTGTATCCCAAAATCGAGCCGCTCCTTGAAGGTTTGCCGAAGAAGTTCACGACCTCGCCCACTAAGGGTAAAGCCGTTGAAGGACGGTTCGTTCGCATCGAGCTGCCGGGCCAGCGCCGAACGCTGACGTTAGCCGAGGTTGAGGTTTATTCCGACGGTCGTAACATTGCTCGCCAGGGCAAAGCCTCTCAGAAAAACACCGCTCACGGCGGCGACGCCGCCAAGGCCATCGACGGCAATACCTCAGGCAACTACGGCGACGGCGGCCAAACCCATACCGAGGAAAACACTGCGGATCCCTGGTGGGAAGTCGACCTGGGCGGCGATTATCTCATTGAGTCGATTACGGTCTATAACCGGACTGACGGGTTTCTAGCCCATCGCCTAGACGGATTCACGCTCGAAGTGCTCGATAACAATCGCAAGATCGTTTACCAAAAAAGGGGTCTCCAGTCGCCGAAGGGCAAGGAGGACTATCCGATCGGCGTCGACTCAGCGGAGAACCGCATTCGCCGCGCTGCCATGTTGGCCCTCACTTCGGTCCGCGGGCAGGAGGAACATACCTTCATGCTGCTGGCCAAGATCATCCGCACCAGCGAGGATCGCCATGCCGCGGTGAAAGCGCTCTTGCGAATCCCGACGGATCAATGGCCCGCCAAGGAGGCCAAGCCCTTGCTCGATGGCATTCTTGATTACGTGCGCAAGGTTCCCGTCACGGAACGCACCTCACCGGCCATCCTCGATACGCTGCAACTTGCCGACGCCCTGCTGCCGTTCTTATCCAAGGATGAAGCCAAACTGGCACGGAAGGAACTCGGCGAACTCGGCGTCCGCGTCCTTCGCCTGGGCACGGTTACCGACCAGATGCTTTTCGACAAGGAACGCCTTGCCGTTAGAGCCGGCAAACCCGTGGAGGTCCTGTTTGAAAACAACGATCTGATGCCTCACAACTTCGTCGTGATCCAGCCCGGATCGCTTGAAGAGGTCGGCGCCCTTGGTGAAACGACAGCCACGCAGCCTGGCGCTCAAGCCCGCGGCTACGTGCCGGAGTCGAAGAAGATCCTGGTGGCAAGCAAACTGCTTGCCCCACGCGAAGCGCAAAAACTCAGCTTCACAGCGCCCGCGAAGCCGGGCGTCTACCCCTATGTGTGCACCTATCCCGGCCATTGGAGGCGCATGTATGGGGCGCTCTACGTTGTCGAGGATCTCGACGATTACCAAACCGATCCGGAGGGCTACTTGGTGAAGCATCCATTGCCGGTCGTGGATGAACTTCTGAAGTTCAACCGGCCGCGCAAGGAATGGAAGCTTGAGGAGCTGGCCTCCGCCGTCGAAAAGATGGAAACCGGCCGGTCATTCAACAGCGGCAAGCAAATGTTCCAGGTCGCCAGTTGCGTCTCGTGTCACAAATTGGGCGGCGTCGGCGTCGAGTTCGGCCCCGACCTGACGAAGCTGGACCCAAAACAGCAGAAACCCGTCGAGATCCTGCATGACATTATCGAGCCGTCGTTCCGCATCAACGAGAAATACCAGACCTTCAGCTTCGAGCTAAAATCCGGAAAGGTGGTATCCGGCATCATCCTCGAGGAGACACCGAAGACGTACAAAATAATCGAAAACCCGCTCCTCAAAGCCGAGCCGGTCGTCCTAAAGAAGTCGGACGTCGATGAAAAGAAGAAGCTGCCGACATCGATGATGCCCAAGGGGCTTTTGGACAAGCTCACGCGGGAAGAGATCCTTGACCTCATCGCTTACGTCACGGCGGGCGGGGATCAACGCAATAAGCTGTTCCAGGGGGAGCATGAGCATCATCATTGAGAACGCTGGACAACACACACCAGGAGGCGAACTACGGCTGGGTTCATCAAGGCGGTCACTGACAATCCTGAAGCCATGCTCTTTCATGTCCTGGGCTGGGAAGCCGAGCGTCCGCAAGCTTGGGAACTCGAGCCGCTGGAGATGGGGCTTCTCTCGGATACCAATTGCGACGGGTTGCACGTTTTTTGAAGGCCTTCAATGTGCAACCCGATGGGACCTTTCTTGATTGTTACATGGATGTGAATCTGCCCGAGCGAATCAGCGATTACGCATTTTTCGTTCACGGAGATTCGGTTCGATTCGGCTATCACCACGAGTTTCCTGGACAAGTCATCCCGGCCGTTGCTATTGACTGCTTTGGTGTCTACGAACTGTTCTATTGTCGATGGGCGCCTGAAATTGGCATCAAGGTCTTGAAACAGGGCCTTGCCATCGCTAACCGAAAGCGATGCATCGCTCAGGACCTTGGCTACATATTCAGGGATGAGCGGCGATTTCAAGAAGCCGCTCAAATGTTCAAACTAGCTGTCGAAGAGGGACCTTCTTCCTACTTCATTTATGGGGAACTTGCCGTAGCTTATGCCAAACTTGGCGATATCGAGAACGAGAAAAGGTACTTTGCCATGTTCAAACGAGCAGAGGATCGCGAGGCATAACATTAGCGATATGCTTGCTTATCGCTCATGATTCCATCTTGGTGTTGGGAAATCCCATACTTACTTGCGAGGTGCCCCGTGCGTATGTTTCCGCCTTTGATCGCCGCGATTATAAGCTTGATACCGCTGTCCAAAGCGACCGATGCCGAACCGCCCGCATCGCACAAGAAGGATATGGACGGCGTCGCAGTCTTTCCTCCCAAGGAAATCAAGTGGAAAGAAGGGCCGCCTTCTCTTCCCAAGGGCGCCATGGTCGCCGCGCTGGAGGGCGACTCCAGCAAGGAAGGCCCGTTTGTCCTTCGCCTCAAGATGCCTGATGGCTACCGCGTTCCGCCGCATACGCACCCGAAGACCGAGAGATTGACCGTTATTTCCGGAACGCTGTTCCTTGGCATGGGTGGTAAGTTTGATGATAAAGCAGGGATTGAACTGACGGCAGGGACCTTTGGCCGCTGGGAGGCCGACATGAAGCACTTCGCCTGGACCAAAGGCGAAACCGTCCTTCAACTGCACGGGATGGGTCCGTGGTCGATTCAATATGTTAACCCCGATGATGATCCGCGCAATCAAAAGAAGTGAATGAGTGACTGATCCGGCGGGCGCGCCGAAATCTGGTGAATGGCAGCCTTGCTTTCGATACTGGCGGCGCATGATGGGCACGAGAATCAACGTACTGCTCGACCACGACCTGACCGACTACCTCGATCGCGAGGCAGTCTTGGCCCGACTAGCGGCTGCGCTCCCCGCCACCTTGGCCGTACGGGATTACTGGCAATCAGTAGATCCGCACAGCCCCCCTGACAACCTGGCGGCATGGTGGGCTGCTCCCGTGTCGCCTCGCAGCCCAGACCTGAACCGCTACGAGGCCCCAGGAAGCCTTTTCCTTTCATTCACTAACCAGGCGGCGCGCATCCACACGGGCGGGCGTTGGCGCGGGTTCCTGAGTATCGAACCTCTGCGCCTGATTTACCTGGCGGCCTTTCGACAGATAGCATGTGTGCTGGGGTCGGGCTTCCTGGCCTTGTATGCGGACTCGTGTGAGGTGGACGACCTGTTTTGGAGTGGGAGCAGTCAAGGGCAGTGCATCGAATTGATGCAACGGATGTGGGGTTCACCGCAGAAGAGCGTCGAGACAATTGAGCCGTGGATTGTCGCGGCTGCGGAGCGGACTGTGCCCCTGGTGTGGTTCCTTGAGAGCAGCCAAGTTATAGCCGAAAGTGGCCGCCGAACTAGCGCCTGAAGCGACCGGGACCGCCATTCTGGTTTTCCGGGCTCCTACATTCCTGAAGTGGGCCCCGGCAGCCTAGCCCTGGCGACTATAGGCAAAGGCAAGGCGGCGGTACTCGAATCATTTACTTTTGGCACGAACCCACCGAAACGTTTTATATGCTCTATCCGTACCCGAAGAATGAGCGAGAAGACCTCAGCGCTCAGCAACTGCGAGTCATAAGGCGCCTGGTTCAAGAGGAGTTTGGTTGAAAAAGAAAGACTTTAACAATTTGGTAGCCAGCCTTCGTCAGGCCGGCCAGATTCAGCGCGGCGAGATGAAGCCTAGCCGGGTTGTGGAATTTGGCGCGATTGATGTGAAAGCCATTCGTCAGCGGTTAGGAAAAACTCAATCCGAGTTTGCTCATATGATCGGCGTCAGCATATCTACTTTGCAAAACTGGGAGCAGGGACGCCGCCGACCGGAGGGACCGGCTCGTGCTCTGTTGAAGATTGCCGCCAAGAATCCCGAGGCCGTCTCGGCTGCTCTGGCAACATGATTAAAGATAGCCGGCTAAAAGGTTTTGCTTCAGGTAAAGCGTGGAAGGACGGTTTACCTTTCCGATGCTGGAATTGAAGGGTGTCTCCAAAACGTATGCCCAAACGGCTGCGGTGGAGAATCTGGATCTCGCTATTCCGCCGCGGCAAACGACCGTTCTGATCGGGCCAAGCGGCTGTGGCAAATCGACGCTCCTGCGGATCATGATCGGCTTGATTTGGCCCGATAGCGGTTCGGTTTATCTGAAGGGCGTTCAGCTCGCGCCAGGCAACGCTCTCCTTCTTCGCCAACAGATGGGCTACGTTATTCAGGACGGCGGGCTTTTTCCTCACCTTACTGCCAAAAGCAATGTCGCCGTGATGGCTCGGTATCTCGGTTGGGACGAGAACCGGGTCCAAAAGCGGATCAAGGAACTAGCGGAATTGACCCAATTTCCGCCTGCCGGCCTGGACCGCTATCCGGCCCAAATCTCCGGTGGCCAAAAGCAGCGCGTGAGCCTGATGCGAGCCCTCATGCTCGACCCGGAAGTCCTACTCTTGGATGAACCGCTTGGCGCGCTCGATCCAATCATCCGTTCGGACCTCCAAGCCGACCTCAAGCGCATCTTTCAGGCGCTTGGCAAGACCGTGGTTTTGGTGACCCATGATCTGAGCGAGGCCGGCTTTTTCGGCGACGCTATCGTGCTGATGCGCGGCGGTCGCATCGTGCAACTAGGCCGTTTGATCGACCTGATCCACAAACCGGCGGATTCCTTCGTGACGCGCTTTATCAACGCGCAACGCGGTCCCCTGGAAACCCTGGGAGCGACGTCCTCGTGAAATGCCGTGTGTCAGTTGCCCTCATCTTGATTGCGCTAATGGCGTTTCCGGCGTCGGCGGCAGACGATGCGCCGCGGGTGGTTATCGGGTCCAAAGCTTTCACCGAATCCGTGATTCTCGGCGAGATTGCCACGCAACTGGCGCACAAGGCCGGCGCCAAGGCCACGCATCTAAAACAGCTAGGCGGCTCGACCGTTCTCTGGCGGGCCTTGCAAGACGGCGGCCAAAATCACGGCATCGATGCCTATGTGGAGTACACCGGCACGCTTAGCCAAGACATACTCAAGGGCAAGGGCATCCAGGGCGAAGACGCTCTGCGCGAGGAATTGGCCAAGCGCAACATCAGGATGAGCCGGCCGCTTGGTTTCAATAACATCTACGCCATCGGCATGAAAGAGGAGCGCGCCGCCCAGCTCGATATTCGCAAATTGTCCGACCTGCGCGGCCATCCGGACTTGAAGCTCGGCTTGAGCAATGAGTTCCTCGAACGCGGCGACGGCTGGAGGAAATTGCGCGAGGCCTATCATCTTCCCCAGAAGGAGGTCAGCGGTCTGGAGCATTCACTGGCCTATCGCGGGCTGGATAACGGCGCCATTGATGCCACGGATCTCTATTCGACCGACCCGGAGATCCGCTACTACGGATTGCGCGTCCTAAAGGACGATCTGAAGGTGTTTCCGAACTATTATGCCGTGTTGCTGTATCGAGATGACTTGAAGGAGCGAGCGCCTGAGGTGGTGGAGGCCCTTTTGCAGTTGGAGGGGCGAATCCCGTTGGCCGCGATTCTTGAAATGAACGCCCGCGCGAAAACCAAGAGCGGAGAGCGTGTGCCGGAGAGCCGTGTCGCCGCCGACTTTTTGGCCGAGAATCCTTTCTTTCATCAAGAGGAGGAAGAAGCGGCTGATGTGCCCAATGAGGAAAGTGTGGTCCACCTCATCCTTAGCCACACCTGGCAGCATCTTTTCCTCGTGGCGGTTTCCTTGTCGGCAGCGATCGTAATTGCGCTGCCTCTTGGAATCGCGGCCGCGCGGTGGTCGACTCTAAGCCAACCTATCCTTTCCGGCGTGGGCCTCATTCAAACCATTCCTTCTCTGGCGCTGTTGGCCTTCTTGGTGCCGATGCTGCACCTGGGCGTGAAGCCCGCTCTCATGGCATTGTTTCTTTACAGCTTGCTTCCAATTGTCCGCAACACTTTCACCGGTCTGCGCGACATTCCGCAGCATGTGCGTGAATCGGCGGTAGCGCTGGGCCTTCCTGCGTTCGCCCGGTTGCGATTAGTGGAACTGCCGATGGCGTCGCGCTCGATTCTGGCCGGAATCAAAACCTCGGCGGTGATCAATGTGGGCACGGCCACGCTGGGCGGCCTGATCGGGGCGGGGGGTTACGGCGAAATCATCTTCACGGGCCTGCGCCTGGACAATAATTGGATCATTCTGGAAGGAACGATTCCCGCCGCCGCCCTGGCGCTGGCGGTCCAGGGCCTTTTTGAATTGGCGGAGCGATTTTTGGTTCCCAGAGGTCTACAAATAGCCCCGGAAGGGTAGAACTCTGCAAATGGACCCGATTGGTGTTGGTTAACGGTCTATAAGCTCCTTGAGCCGCTTTGCCCTTTCATGTCTCACTATCCCGTATGACGCGGTGCAAAAAGAGGATCCAAGCCGCCGCCCCACGGCGGATTCAAAGTAGCCCGCCGCTCCGCGGCGGAATCCGCCGCGGAGCGGCGGGCTACTTTGGGGCAGACCCTGTGGACCACCTTCCGACCCTGTGGATCACCTTATCACCCTCTGGACCAATAAAACGGGTCTTCAGGGTGGGTTTGGCGGTAAGCGCAGTTGCGCTCTTCGGATGTCAGAAGGACTCGTGGTTTTGCAGCTGGACCCTCTGGATCACCACTTTGACCCTGAGGGTCAGGCACCGACCCTCTGGATCAGCGCCAATTGAGCAACAGGGTCGGAGGGTCGCTCCATAAGGTCGTTAAGGGCGCCTCGCGAGCAATTCTCAAAAAACAGGGAAGCCCAAGACCGGGCCCTGTCTCTAACTCAGTGGAGAAATACTGGCATCCAACCATGGGAGGTTCCAAATGCGCCTTAAGTTGCATCGCATGTTGCAGTCCTTGCAGGGACGATCCGCTTGCCGTAAACCAATTTCCCGCCGGCTGTCCGTGGAATGCCTTGAAGGCCGTTGCTTGTTATCTGCTAACGTGTTGCAGACGAATCTCGTTTCCGACCTTCAAGGCGTGGCCCAGCACTTCGACCCCAACCTGGTCAACCCGTGGGGAATCTCCGAAAGCCCTACAAGTCCCTTTTGGGTCTCGGACAACAACGCGGGCGTCGCCACGCTTTACAACACCCAGGGCGTTCCCCAGTCGCTGGTCGTCAGCATTCCTAGGCCCGGAGACCCCACCGGAGCTAGCGGCACGCCCACCGGAACGGTGTTCAACACCACCCTGGCGACCAAAACACCTGGTTTCATGATTACCAATGGCGTCAAGTCCGCCCCCGCGATCTTCCTGTTCGCCACCGAGGACGGCACTATCGTCGGCTGGAACCCCGGCATCAATCCCGTTGGTTCGGATCCCGCGAAAGCCGGCACCTTCGGCACCATCGCGGTAAACAATTCCGGCAATAACTTCACGGAGCCCGATCCCCTCAAGCAAACCGGCGCGGTCTACAAGGGCCTGGCCATCGCCACCGACGCCAACGGACGGACTTTGCTCTATGCCACCAACTTTCGCTCGGGCAAGGTCGAGGTTTACGACACGAAATTCCAACTCGTCACGACGCTGCCCGCAGGCGCGTTCACCGACCCGCACCTCCCCAAGGGCTACGCTCCGTTCAACGTCCAAGAACTCGGCGGCAAGATTTACGTTACCTACGCCAAGCAGAACGCTGCCAAGCATGACGACGTGGCTGGCCAAGGCCACGGTTTCGTTGATGTTTTCAACCTCGACGGGACACCGGGCCTGGCCGATGGCAAGGTGCGCCTGATAACGCGCGGCCAACTCGACTCGCCTTGGGGGCTGGCCATAGCCCCCGCGAGTTTCGGCGAACTCGCCGGCGCCCTGCTGGTGGGCAACTTCGGCAACGGCCGCATCCACGCCTACGATGCAAAAACCGGCCACTTCCTGGGCACATTGAAGGACCCCGACGGCGAGCCCATCCAGATCGACGGGCTATGGGCCCTGAAGGTCGGCAATGGCGGCAATGGCGGCGATGCCAACAAGGTTTACTTCACCGCTGGGCTGTTCCATGAGACGCACGGGCTCTTCGGTTCGCTCACGCCCGTAGCTGAGGGCACTCCCGAGGGACTCGCCGAAGCTCAAATGGTGCAGGCCGCGCTCGATGTGTTTCAAATGGATCTGAAGGTCGTTCTCAATGACATTTCCAGCGGCGTGACCGGAACTGCCCTGCAGCAAGCAATCCGCGACCTGGATGCTGCCTTTGTTGACCTCGCGCAAGCGGAAATTCGCTTCGCAATTGACAGCCGCAACGACCTGTCGCCCCATAAGCATCATGGCGTCGACTCGGATAACGACGCAGCCCGAGTCGCTTTGGACGACGTCTTCGCCGACCTCGGCAGCCTTCTGCGCGTTCTCGGGTAAACGCGGCAAGGTTCGCGAAGCCGCGGACGGCTTCTCTCCGATGGCTTGGGACGACACCATTCCGCCGGGCAACGGACGTTGCCCGGCGGTTTCCATTGCCGCGCCGAAAAGTCCGCTTTTGCCTGAATGTTGTCTAGAAGGGTTCTTTGCGGATGCAAAGCACGTCCATGGCTAGTTGCTCCAGCCATTCTGCAAATTGATCGGGGCGCTTATTCCACTCGTTGTCCGATGCCAGGCCCAGCCAGGCCGAGGCAACGTTGCACGGGTCGGCATCGATCCCGTTAAGTTTCAGGCGCTCTTCCAATTCCGCTAAGGCCGGAACCGTTATGGTCTTCATATTGCCCCCATTGGCATGGTCGGTTCGGGTTTTTCGTACCCTTCTATGGGTAACAGGGAGGTGGCTAAATCGTCAAGTAAAAACCGTCAATGGTCCTGGCTGTTCTGGAAAGCATCCTATTTTTCACCACTCCCATTTGACTGCCCGCCGGCCCTGAGCTAGTCTTCGTTTTGTGCTTCCCGTCAAATAGACTCCGCTCCCGGCCTCCAATTCGTGCCATGTTTCCGTCAGGCATTGAATTGAAATGAACTTCCATGCTTAAACGGCGAACCCTCCAAAAGAGGGGACGCCAAGCGGAGCGCCTCACGGAAATCCGTCAGGCGCTCCGCCTCCCAGGCTACCCAAGGTAGATGCCGGGCCAGTCCCCGCGCCCGGCAAACTCGCGACCTTGGCAGTTCAACTAGGCCGCTTGCCAATCGCAGCTCCCCCTTTGACGCACTCGCCTCACCCTCCGCTCGACAGCGAGCGCTCGATTTCCAGGGAATGCCCTGTCTTTTGTTCGGCATCGCCCGCTTCGGCAACCCCGTCACGCCGATCTTTTCGCCCTTGGAGAAGTTTGAACGGTCTGTTTCTGAGTTCGGATGTGACAAAGAACTGTTTTAGGAGGAGTCCGCTGATGTACACCTCAGTCCTACTTTTCGCCATGGCCGGTTACGCTCTCCCGTTTTATACACCGTCCGCCCCGACCTGGTTGAACGATTACGACCGGGCATGCAAAATAGGCCGTCAGGAGGGCCGCCCGTTGGCCGTCTTCCTGGCTCCGGGCAAAACCGGCCCTCAAAAGCTAATCACGGAGGGTAAGCTCGACAAGGATGTGGAGAGACTTTTGGGCGCCCACTATGTCTGCGTGTTCTTGGATACGAGCAAGGAGGCGAACCAAAGTTTGGCGGCCCGCTTCGAGTTGAACCAAGGCAAGGGAATCGTCATTAGCGACCGGTCCGGTTCGAAGCAGGCCTTTCGCAAAGAGGGCCCGTTGCCCAGCCGCGACCTGGAGCGGTCCCTGCGCCGTTATGCAGATGCGGAACGCGTCGTGCTGCAAACGGAGACCGTCGAGAATCAGTCCTATCGGGCAGTTCCGGTCGTAGTTGAACCACCCATTGCCACGACCATCAGCTATGCCCCCGTCATTTGTAGTACCTGACGATAAAATAAAACGGCACTGGTTCAGTGCTCCTTCGTAATTTGAGGGCCCGAGTACTTACTCGAGCCCTCTCTTTTTGGAGGGGAATTCTCGCAGGTCAGCGCCTGCTTGGTCGTGGCTTGCCGACGCTTGACGTCCCTTCTTTTCGGTGCGACAATCCACGCGCCAGCAACTGTAGAAATCGCCGGAGATCGGTCCCACCTTTCTTTCGCGAGGAGGAATAGTAATGGCTACTGCTACCGCAAGCAAACCACGCGCGCCCAAGGCGCCCAAGGTCAAGGACCAGGCGCTGTTGATCGGCGGCAAATGGCAGGACAGTGCGTCCGGCAAAACATTTCCCGCCATCAATCCCGCCACGGGCGAGACCATCTGTCAGATTGCCGAGGGGGACAAGGCGGATGTCGATTTGGCCGTCAAGGCTGCCCGCAACGCGTTCGAGAGCGGGCCATGGGCCAAAATGAACGCATCCGAACGCGGCCGGCTCCTCAATCGCCTGGCCGACCTCGTTGAGGAAAACAAAGATGAATTGGCCGCCCTGGAAACGCTGAATAATGGCAAGCCGCTGCGCGATTCGCTCGCCGCCGATTTGCCACTGACGATCAAGTGTTATCGGTATTACGCCGGCTGGGCCGACAAAATCCACGGCAAGACGATCCCCGTCGAAGGCAACTACTTCTGCTACACGCGGCATGAGCCGGTCGGCGTGGTCGGCCAGATTATTCCCTGGAACTTCCCGCTGCTGATGCAGGCGTGGAAATGGGGCCCGGCTCTGGCCGCGGGCTGTACGATCATTCTCAAGCCTGCCGAGCAGACGCCCTTGACGGCCCTGCGGGTGGCCGAGTTGGCTCAAGAAGCGGGCTTTCCGGATGGCGTGATCAATGTGATTCCGGGATATGGCCCGACGGCCGGGGCGGCGATTAGCGGCCATCGCGACATTGACAAAGTCGCGTTTACCGGCGAGTACACGACCGGGCAGCTCATCATGGAAGCGGCCGCCAAGAGCAACCTAAAGCGCGTCACGCTCGAACTCGGCGGCAAGAGCCCGAACATCATCTTCGCCGACGCCGATCTCGATGCCGCTATTGAAGGCGCGTATTTCGGCCTGTTCTTCAATCAAGGCCAATGCTGCTGTGCCGGCAGCCGGTTGTTCGTCGAGGAGAAGGTCAAGGACAAGGTCGTGGACAAGCTCTTGCAGCGGGCCAAGGCACAAAAAGTCGGCGACCCGTTTGACCCGGCCACCACGCAAGGGCCGCAAGTCTCGCAAGAACAATGCGACCGTATCATGCACTACATCGATGCCGGCAAAAAAGAAGGCGCCAAACTCCTCACCGGCGGCAAACGCCTCGGCGAGCGCGGGTACTTTATCGAGCCGACCGTCTTCGACAACGTCAAGGATGACATGAAAATCGCCAAGGAAGAGATCTTCGGCCCGGTGATGAACGTCCTCTCTTTCAAGAATCTGGATGAGGTCGTAGAGCGCGGCAACCAGACGTTTTACGGCTTGGCCGCCGGCGTTTGGACGCGGGACATCGGCAAAGCGCATAACCTCGCCAAAAGCCTGCGCGCCGGCACCGTGTGGATCAATTGCTACGACGTCTTCGACGCGGCCGCCCCCTTCGGCGGTTTCAAGATGAGCGGCATTGGCCGTGAACTAGGCGAATATGCGCTCCAAAACTATAGCGAGGTAAAGACCGTCTATGTGAACCTGGGATGATCCGACCCGTTTAGCGGCGAGCCTCCGGCGAGCGCGTCCCACTACGCGCTCGCCGGAGGCTCACCGCTAGACATTATCTTCTCTTTTTGCAGCCCCGGCCGCATGCGCAAATACACCAGGTAACCAATCAACCCCACCATCCAGGTAATGACCCGCTGCGTGAGCGACATCAACACACCCAATTCCTTGTCGTAATTGAGCAGCTTGTAGAGCCAGCCAAAGCCAATCTCGCCCGCGCCGGCCCCGCCCGGCGACAGGAAGAAGAAGGCCTGAAAGACCATGCCGATGGGGATGATCAGGAAATGCTCCTGCCACGTCGGGATATTCTGCCCCGATTCCTGAAAGGTCAGGGCAGAAAAGTAATAAGTCAATGTGAAGCCGACGAAGCCAACCAACGAAATCGCCATCGCCAGCAAAACGCTGCGCTGACGGCAACGATACAGCCAAAAAGCGCTCCACAGTTCCGCCAAGGCGTGACCGACTTTTGGCGTCGCTCCGAGCCGGCCGGCGAAGCGCTGAGCCCGATGCTCCGGGAGCAATCCGAGCACAAACCACGCCAAAAGCGTTACTCCACAGAGCGCGATCGACGTGACGACAATGGACTTGAGGGTGCGTTCCACTTCGCCTTGAAGGTAGCCGGCCGCCCAGAAAAACGCCCCCAGCAAGGCGACGAACCAAACGAGGGCCCACAGTCCGATCAACCGGTCCATGATGACGGTCGCCACGGCGGTCGTGCGCCGATCCTGCTCGCGGGCGATAAAGGCCGCTTTGAATATGTCGCCCCCCACCGAGCCGGGCATGAAGCTATTGAAAAAGTTGCCGACGAGACCGAGCCGCAGCGAATCAGGAATGGTAAAAGGCAAGCCGACCGCGCGCACGAGAAAGTACCAGCGGATGAAGGTTAACAAGATGCCCGCAAGCCACATGACGACGGCCAGGAGCCAGTACCCGGGATGCGGGATCGGCTGCTCCTCGATTACAAATTTGTTCCAGACATATTCCAGTCCGCGGCCATCGTCCGGGCGCCAGTTCTTCCAGATCACGTAGACCAGGAGGACGACCGCCACGACGTAGGGAAACGCGGTTTTTACGATCTTCCTTGTCATGAACCGATCCTCGACAACCCTGGATCCTCGGACGCCCCCATCGACCGGGCGGGAATACACAAGGAATGTTTTTATGGACCGCACCGTTCCAGGCGAGGCGTGAACCGAACCGGGGGTCAAAGCCTCCAATAAAAGTACAGCGATTCGAGAAGGATGGTTCCGGTCGCTGATTAACTTGCTTGGCTGAGGAATTGACAGAACGTGGGGCCTCTTGTAGTCTTTCCTAAGAGTCGATTCCCGCCGGTGCAAGCAAGCGAAACGATCCGGCCAGGAGACGACCTTGGGGCTGTGGCGCAGCTGGGAGCGCGTCTGAATGGCATTCAGAAGGTCAGGGGTTCGAATCCCCTCAGCTCCACTTAACGTAAACACTTCAGACGAAGCGAGTTGGGTCACATACTAACAGTTGGCGGTGTAGCCCGGAAAAGCGGCATATTCGGGCGGAAAGCGGTTGGGATACGCCAACGCCTGCGATTCAGATCATTACCTTAGAATAACCCGCAGGTTGGCCATGCGGTGGCCGCGAGCGGAGCCGCGATAAATCTCGAAAGCGCCAACCATCCCCACAAATCCCGAGTCGATCTCCTTCTCGGTCCCTTCTGGGAGCAACATGGCCGACGTCAATTCCCGCCGCGGCAAGCAGCCCTTAAGAGCTTCACATACCATGTCCGAGTGGCGGCGCAGCGATTGGCCACGCTTTTGACGACGGCGCGTGACGGCATCAAGGTCTTGATTCCAGAACAAAGCGAACTCACCGAATAGGTCCAACCCACGTTTGACCAGACCCCGAATGAGATCGAAATCCACCTGAGCGCTGCGATTGCCGACCTCGCCGTATTCGTCCAGGTTGAGGATGCCGACGTTGGCCAGCTCGGGTGACTCCAGCCGTTCGTAAAGATTGCCGGCGACCCATTTCAAGTCGGGCCGCCGTTGGCGAAAGCCGTCGATCCGGACGGGGTCGAGGTCGATGCCAACAAAGCCATTCGGCCGTAGCATTCCTTCGCGCTCTAGCAGGTCGAGAGTTAGCAAGCCGGTCTCACCCATCAATTCGCACCAATCGCAGCGCAGCCGCGTTCGAGAACCGTCTTCCCAAAGCAGAAAAGCGGCCTCGCGGAGCACGCGGAGATTGCCTTCCCGGCAAGTCATTTTCGCGGGGTTGTCGAAGGCGTCTCGTTGGCGATCCGAGAGAAGAGCCATCCTCCTGGACCTTTCAAGGTGTCAGCAAATCATCCAAAAGCACAAGGGGGAGGCTCGCGACGCCACGGAAGCCGACATCGTTGGTAACAAATAGCACACAGCCCGCTTGCCGAGCCGTGGCGGCGTGCAGAGCATCGGGGGTCTCAGCTTGGTCGTTGCCCGCAATCGGGCTCCATCTCGCAGAATGTGTTGCGTGATGGGCAAGAGCCGCATTCGCGTTCCGAGAAGTGCCTGTTCAAAAGCTTGCTCCAAAATGGAATTGCCGCTTTTGAGAAGACCAACCAGCACCTCCATGAGTGTCAGTTCGCTGCTAATAATTTCTATGGTTCCCGTTTGAGCGGCTTGCCATAGGGGTTCGACCAAAGGCCAGTAAACTGGATAACGCTCCACGGTGTAAATGAGGGTCATCGCGTCGATGTAGACGAGTCCCGAAGCCGGCAGCGTCAGCGCTCCCATGAATCACGTTCCTCCTGGATGTACCGATTGACCTCCTCCGGCGTTTGGAAAAGAAGGGGACCAGGCGGCAACGTGTCCAGGAATTCCAGCATGGACTGACGCTGGAGAGGAGGCGTGTCCGGCAAGACGACAATGACCTCAACCGTGGCTCCATCGGGCAGCTCTGGGGCGCTGATTTCGAGACGATGGCCAGGAAGCACCGTTGCTTCCAAGCGAAGGGCTATTTGCATGAGGACTACCTCCAATGGGTATCGAGCAGGATCACCGCTGGGCCTCCCAGTCGCCCTCGGCCACTGGCTCGGTCGGCTGTTCGTAACGAACCACACTACCGCGCAGTGGATAACGGGGTTGCTCACTCCCGTTGCGCTCTGGCGGTCAGAAACCGCTGCTTATCCGCGGCGCTGGTACCGGTCGCGTCGAGGACTCTCGCGCCATGCGAAGCGAGGGTTTGGATCAGACGGCTGACCAATTCCCCGCTGCGTCCACCCCGCATTGGGGGCACGCGGACAATCGCCTTCGGCTTGCCGTCCTCCAGCCATCGGCGGCAAATCGCCGCAACCAACTCGTCGAAATAGGAACGCGGCGGAGCCTCCTCACCGGTGAATTGGCCCGCCGTAATTACATCCCCCGGTTGGCCGAGGGCGACGATTTCACTTTCGAGATGCCTGGGCGCAAACCCATCATCCATATGCTCGGCCAGGGAACGGCGGAACGCGCGCATGCCGTCGAGCCGGACGGGACGCCCATCGCCGCGATAGGGAGTGGCCGTGAAGAAGAACAACTGCCCGCCGCGCTCCCGCCAAAGTGTCACAATCTGCGACAGCCCATCGGCCGAGGCATGGTGAGCCTCGTCAATGAATAGCGCCTTGCCGGAGAGGTCCGCGGGCAGGTCTTCGGGGGTGAGCCGGTTCAGGGCGGCGTGGGTGCAGGCAAAAGCATGATCCTGGGGACCTGGTTGACGAAGGTAGTGAATCACCCGCTTTACCGAACCAAGCCGGCTATCCCGCGCGCCGCGGATGAGCATCTTGGGAACGGCATGGGACGGCTGGGCCACGCCGTGACAATCGGGAAAAGTGATTGTCGTGTAATCCCGCTTGACGAAGCCTTGCTCGATTTGCTCCTGCGGCGCCGAGATCACGGCATGGCTGAACCGCCGTCCCAGGTGCATGGCGATTAACGTAACAATCTGAACCGTCTTGCCCGAACCGGTCGGCTGTTCGACCAAGACATCCTCGGTGGTCCGACAAACGTCGGTTACCAACCTAACCTGGTACGACCGCAATTCCTTGATGGACGCTTCCATGTTGGCGGGGCCTGTTAGCGATATTCTTGATGATCTAAACATTTGTACAAAAATGGCAACAAGCTATGCTCATGTCAAGGAGATTGAAGGCAAGGAGACCGTTGGCCCGTTTTCTCTGGACCAAGTGATGACATTCTTGGAGGGAGAATCCGGCCAACAAGGTGAGTGCGGCGCCATTGACGTTCAAAGCTTCTCAATGGAGCGGCGCTGGAGGGGTGGGGTTCAACTCATTTCAACGTATTTTCGCGCCCGCCATGAAGTGCGCATTAGATACTAACAACCGCTGCTAGGCGAGGTCGGTTGATGACCGTTCGACAACCCGTGGGAGAGAGCGGATTCTTTCCATTGCTTTCCACAGGGGGTCTGGCGAAATGGAGAGAACCAAATGGGTGCGTCATTGGACATTAGCGTTGCTCGCGAGCTTCACTTTTCCTCACGCTTCTCAGCCCATTGGGTCGCGTCCCAGATCTTGATTTCCCATTTGCCGCGGTAACCGCCGGCGGTCGCGAGGCGCTTGCTGTCGGGACTGAAGGCGACACCACTGACGTATCCTGCGTGTCCCGGGAGAGTGAGGAGTTCCTTGCCGGTCCTCCCGTCCCAGATCTTGACGGTGTTGTCGAAGCTCGCCGTCGCCAAGTACTTGCCATCCGGGCTGAATGTCAACATGCCGACACGCTCCTTATGGCCCCGAAGGGTACAGATCTCCTTGCCCGTCGAAGCATCCCAAACTTTCGCGGTGTGGTCCCAGCTAGCCGTGGCGAGGCGCTTGCCGTCGGGGCTGAAGACCGCGAACTGGACCACGTGCTTGTGCCCGCTGAGGGTAAGAACCTCCGCGCCGTTGGTCGCGTCCCAAACCTTTGCCGTTTTATCCCAGCTAGCCGTGACCAGGCGCTTGCCGTCCGGGCTGTAGGAGACCCCGATCACGGGGGCCGGATGGGCATGAAACTCCAGCAACTGTCGGCCGGAGTCGGTGTCGCGAATCTCGACAAAGCCTCCGTCGCGGGACCAGGCCACGCGCTGGCCGTCGGGGCTGAGGGTCGCGCTGCCGAGATTGCCGTGAAATGTGGCCAACTCGTTCCCGGCCGCGACATCCCAGAGCTTGACGACCCCGCGAATGCTTGCGGAGGCAAGCCGCTGGCTGTCGCGGCTGAATGCCAGACTGAAGACAGGTCCGGCGGCCTCCCCGAGGGACGTGAATTCCTTGCCGGTGAGTGGGTCCCAGAGCTTCACGGTACCGTCAAAGCCTGCAAAGGCCAGGTGCCGGCCGTCGGGGCTGTAGACCAAATAGAGGGCATTATCCCCCTCGCCACGGAGCAAGAGGCTCTCCCCACCGCCCACCCCGGTCCAGGGGGCCGCGTCCCAAACCTTCACGCTCCCGTCGAGACTGGACGAGGCGAGCAGCCGGCCGTCATGGCTGAACGCGACACGGGTGACCATGTCGGTGTGGCCGCGAAGGGTGAGCACTTCCTGTCCCGTCTCCGGATCGCAGAGCTTGACCGTCTTGTCCCAGCTGCTGACTGCCAGGCGCGTGCCCTCGCGATTGAAAGCTACGCTGTACGCGAAGAAAATGTCCACACGAATAGTTCGGACATGCTCGCCGCTCCTCGCATCCCAGATCTTCACGCTGCCGTCGAAGCCCGCCGAGGCCAGCCGCCGGCCGTCGCGGCTGTATGCCACGTTGAGCACGACGCCGGCATGTCCGCGCAGCGTGTGCACTTCCTTCCCGGTCGCTACGTCCCAGATCCGGACGGTCTCGTCGTGACTTGCGGAGGCCAGCGAGCGGCCGTCGGGACTGAAGGCAACGCTGGACAGACCGCTGCTGTGGCCGCGCAGGGTGCGCACTTCTTGGCCGGTGGCCGCGTCCCAAAGTTTCACCGTCTGGTCGCCGCTGCCGGAGGCGACGAGCCGGCTGTCGGGGCTGATCGCCACGCAGCTGACGTAGTTTGTGTGGCCTTCGAGTTTGTGCCGTTCCTTCCAGGTCGAGACATCCGTCGAGACATCCCACAGCCGCACGGTCCTGTCCCAACCAGCCGAAGCGATGCTGTTGCCGTCGCCGCTGAACGCCACGCCCGCGATGGGACCGACGTGACCGGGGAGGGTGCGGATTGTCTTGCCGGTCGCGGTGTCCCAGACCTTCAGGTCCCCGATAATAAGCGAGATCGCACTCCCCGAAACGGCCCGCGTCCCGTCCGGACTCAACGCCACCCCGGCGACCCAGTCGCCGTGTCCGCGGAACGTGACCGGCTCGCGATAATGCCGCCGCTTCAGGTAGTGCCACTCCCAGCCGCGCAAGCTGATCGGGCAATCGTCGAGCAACTCCGCGGCACGACCTGCGTTGTCAGCCGCCAGTTCCCGATCGGCCAATTGGATATTCTGGCGATACTTGGCCCGCGTCTCGCGTTCCAGGGACTTGAGAAGGTCGTCATTGACCTGCTTCTCTCGGCCCAGGGCGTTCTCGGTTTCCTTCTGTTCTTGCTTGATCTGTGCATTGCTTTCCTTGATCTGTACATTGCTTTCCGCCAGCACCGTCACCGTGCCGATCAGGCTGCCGACCGCCACAAGAATGGCCACTGCCAAGGCGCTCGCAGTCGTCAGCACGCCCGTGTTCCGCCGCGCGAACTTGCGAAACCGATACCAAGCGGTGGGCGGACACGCCTGCACCGGCTCATCCTTCAAATAGCGCCGCACGTCGGCCGCGAAGGCACTGGCGGACTCATAACGTCGGTTGCGGTCCTTCTCCAGCGCCTTCATCACGATCCAGTCCAACTCGCCGCGGAACAGCCGGCTGAGCTTGCCGGGATCGCTCTGCCGCTGTGTCGCTAGTATCGCCAGCCTCGTTGTATTCGCCTCCGCTGTAGGTCCCGCCTGCCGGGAGGGATCAGTTCGGCTCGCCAAGCCGGACCTACTAAGCGTGCTCATGCGCGTGCTCGGCTTGGGCGGGTCCTCCTCGCGGATGATGCGGCGGATTTCATCAAAACCCGCCTGGCGGAAACGGTCCTTTTCGAAAGGAGTCGTGCCCGTCAGCAGCTCGTAGAGCAGCACGCCCAGTGAGTAAATGTCGCCGCGCGTGTCGATGTCCAGGCCGCTCATCTCCGCCTGTTCGGGAGACATGTACAACGGCGTGCCGATCATTTGGGCGAAGTTCGTGAATAGGGTTTTCTCGTTGAGTTGCTGTCCCATCGCCTTGGCGATGCCGAAGTCGATGACTTTGACGACGGGCTTGCCGTCGTGCAGCGTGACCAGGACGTTGGACGGCTTGATGTCGCGGTGGATGATCCCCTTCTGGTGGGCATGCTGCACCGCTTGGCAGACGTCGATGAAGAGTTCCAGGCGCTCGCGCACAGGCAAGTTGTGCTGATCGCAGTAGTCGGTCATGGACAGGCTGCGGACGAGTTCCATGACGAAATAGGGTCTGCCGGCGAGCGTCGGGCCGTCAGGCCGACGTGTTTCCGCCGGTTGTTTCTGCTTTTCACGTAGGCCTAACGGCTCGACGCTCGCCGGGCCAGATAGCTCGACGCTCGCCAAGCCTGACGGCTCGACGTTCGCCAAGCCTGACGGCTCGACGCTCGGCGGACATAAGCCAGTTGCGCCCGCATCGAACACGCGCGCGATGTTGGGGTGGTCCATGAGCGCCAGGGCCTGCCGTTCGGCCTCGAAGCGAGCAATGACTTGGCGCGTGTCCATGCCGGGCTTGATGACCTTGAGCGCCACCTTGCGGCGAAGTGGGTGCTGCTGCTCGGCCATGAACACGACGCCGAAGCCGCCCTCGCCGATTTCCTCCAAGAGTTTGTAGGGGCCAATGACCGTGCCGGGGCGCTCCCGAATCGTTTCTTCTTTGGTTTCGAAAGGATCGGAACCGGCCTGGTCGAGCATGCTGTGCGACTCAGCATGGCCTCGAAGCAGAACTTCAACACGCTGCCGCAGAATCTCATTCCCCGAACAAGCCTCATCAAGATAGGCCGCCCACTGATCGGGTGGGTAATTCTCGACCGCCGCGAGAAAAATGGACCGGAGTTTCTGTGCGTCGTTGCTCATGGGCCAGACCTCCAAGATGCCACGTTCTATTAGTCAGTGCGAGAAATGCGGTGGATTTGTCTCACGGGATCGGAAAAAACTTTAAGCCTCTCAGGCGTCTTGGCTATCGCGCAGCTCAGCGTGCAACCATGCGCGAGCATAAGTCCAATGTCGAAAGGCAGTTGCACGAGAGACCCCGATTGTCTGGGCAGCCTGCTCGACGGAAAGTCCGGCAAAGAGGCGGAGCTTAGCGACCTCGGCCGCGGCGGGATCCTCTCGGCTAAGGCTGGAAAGGGCGTCGTCGAGAATCAGTAATTCTTCCGCGGCGGAGTGAGAGGCAAACCGACCTTCGGCCAACTCTACGCGCTGGCGATCGCCTCCGTGCTTTTCAGCCTTTTTGCGGCGGGCGTCTTCAATGAGGATCCGCCGCATGGCCTCGGCCGCGGCGGCGAAGAAGTGGCCGCGGCTGTTCCAGTGTTGCGGGTTATCAGGGGTCTCACGTCCCCCGCTCGCCACCAAGCGCAGATAGGCCTCATGGACCAAAGCCGTCGCCTGGAGGGTCAAGCCCGGCGCCTCTTGAGCCATCTTCTGCGCGGCCAACCGGCGCAGTTCCTCGTACACCAACGGCAGCAATTGCTCCGCGGCCCGCGGATCGCCTTGTTCAATGGCGCACAGGATGCGGGTCACTTCACTCATCGGTGGCACGGCGGTTGGGAGATGTTGCAGTCAGGCCGAGTATAACCGCGGTCTTGAACCGCCGCTGCCTAAATCGAAACAGAATCCCCGCCAAGGTCTCAGATGTGGCTAAAGCTGCGTTTCGCCTCGTGCCCAAGCTCTCGCCTCGTGACCCAGGTCGGTTTGGTCACGTACCTCCGCTTCGGTTGGCCGCAATGTTCATGTCCGTCCGCGAGGAAACCTGTACCAAGAAGCACACCTGAACATGCGGGCGCCATAAGTCGTCCCAGAACTAACCGAAGTTGAGCTTTGGGAACATGCGTGCTCAAGCTGTGCTTGAGCACGCGGGAAGGAACATGAGGCCGAGGTCTTAGCCCGAAGCCGATCGCAAAAGTTCCCCTCGTTACCATAGGTCAAACCAAGGAGACCGTTGGCCCACATTCTGTGGACCAAGTGATGACATTACTTGGAGGGAGAATCCGGCCACCAAGGAGGCTGCGGCGTCATTGACGCTCAAAGCTGCCCAATGGATCGGCGCCGGAGGGGTGGAGTTTAACTCATTTCAACCTATTTTCGCGCCCGCCATGAAAGGCGGATTATGTACAAATAGCCACTATAAGGCGCCATCCTTCGGCCACCCGGCAATCCCGACGCCGTGGGCCAGCATCAGTTGGTCCGTAAGGTCGGTGGTTAGGCCGCTTTGTGCCATTGTTCTCTGCCTGGTTCCCTATTCATCACCTTGACAGTTTAGCCGAGTTTGTGCGATTCTCCGTCGTCGCTGGCAGCTCAGCGATGGAGGAGGGCACGCGGCCATGGACGGTCGGCATCACCCGGCAAACGGCGTTGGTTGGCATCTTTCGCTAGTCATACCCGCTTACAACGAAGAAGCCGGGATCGCTCAGGCGATTGCCGAAGCCGATGCCGCGCTTTCAAAGCTGACCGCGGAATACGAAATCCTGGTGGTTGATGACGGCAGTAAGGATGCCACGGCCCGCCTCGTCGAAGAAAAGGCTTGCACAAATCCTCGCGTCAAACTGCTGCGCCATGAGGTCAACAAAGGATACGGCGCCGCCCTACGTACGGGATTCACGGCGGCTCGCTACGATCGCGTCGCCTTCACCGACGCCGACTGTCAATTTCACCTCGAAGACCTGGCGCCTCTGCTCGAACTCACGAAGGACCATGACCTGGCCGTTGGCTATCGAGTCGATCGACAGGACCCGGTTCAGCGACGATTCTATTCCTGGGGTTATAACGTGCTCATCAGGTCGTTGATGGGCACGCGGGTCCGCGATTGCGATTGCGCTTTGAAAGTGTTTCGTAAGGAAGCACTCCTGAAACTGTTACCGGATACCTGCGGGTTCTTCATCAATACGGAAATGCTGACCCGCGCGCGACAACTCAACCTTACCATCGCAGAGACCGGCGTCCGGCATCGACCGCGTGTGCGAGGCAGCAGCAAGGTATCGTTATTGGACATTCCCCGGACCTTGTCGTCATTGCTGCCCTTTTGGTGGTCGCGCGTCGTCTTCGCTGGCCCTCCTCCTGTCTCCCGACCCTCTGAGAGGGACTCTCGATCAACCGTGATCGGCGTTGGCTTGCTCATTATGGCCGCGGCACTGCTCTTGTTCAGTCGTCTGAGCAATCCGTTGCAGGAGCCGCAAGAAGCCCGCTACGCGGAAATCCCTCGGCAGATGCTTGCGACGGACAATTGGATCGTGCCGGTGCTACACGGCGAGCCTTACCTCGATAAGCCGCCGTTGCTCTATTGGTTGGTCATGACCAGCTATTCGGTCTTCGGGGTTCACGACTGGGCGGCTCGGTTGGTCCCTTGCACGGCAATTTTCTTGTGTATCTTGTTGACGTATGCCTGGGGCCGCCGGAGTGTGGGGCATTCCGCTGCCCTGGCAGGGGCCGGCATTCTCTGTCTGTCAGCCCGATTTATTTTCCTGGGCCGATTCCTAACCATGGACTCGGTGCTGTGCCTGTTCACCTTGGCGGCATTAGGAGCGGCTCACCTCGCCATTTCAACCGGTTTCTTGGATTCCAAATCCAACCGGCGATCCCATCATTGGGCCTGGTGGTTGGTTTCCGCTGTGGCGTGCGGTCTTGGCCTGTTGACCAAGGGGCCGGTTGTGCTGGCCTTGGTCTGCGTCCCCATAATTGTTTGCCAGCTACTCGATCACCGACTAGCCAAACCGCACTGGTTAAGCTGGGTGGGTTACCTCGCTATCGCCATTGGAATTGCCGCCCCTTGGTACGTCGCAATGAGTCTGCGGCAGCCAGCCTTTCCGGCGGAATTCTTTTGGAAACATAACGTTGAACGCTTCGTCAGTCCGTTTGATCATCAAGAGCCGTTCTGGTATTTTTTGCCTAGCCTCTTTCTTGGCATGCTGCCCTGGAGTCTATTGGTGCCAGGTCTCGTAGGATTCTTGGCCCACCATTCTCTTCGGACGGGAATTCGGCGGCCCGCGGCTCTCGGCTTCTTCATGACGGCTTCAGTATGGGGTCTCTTATTTTTCTCGACCGCCGGCTGCAAACGAGCGACCTACATCCTCCCAGTAATGCCGCCGCTGGCCTTGGCTCTGGGCTACTACCTGGCCATTGGTCAACCTGGAGCCGAACTATTGCGCGTCGGAAAGGGGTTGCTCGCTCGTGGTTATGGTTTGCCCCAGCAGGCCATCTGGCTTACGTCGATTCTGGGGGTCGTCATAACAGGGTTCGCAGTTAAGGAATCATTGATCAGACCGACCCAAGCTATCTTTGCCGTCAGTGTAGCTGGAGTGGTAAGTTGGCTTGTGTATCGCCGTGGGAACCGCCTATCAACGCTTCGGGCTTGGTGGCTGTGTGCCGGTGTGACGTTCGGGATGCTGTACACGGCGGTCTATCAAGTCTTGCCGGCCTATGCCCGCAAATATTCCATGCGCGGCCAAGTGCGCCGGTTTGAGGAGGAGGCACAGACCAGGCCACTTCGGGTGGCTTGTTTTCCGAAGCCCTGGGACTCCGTCTCATTCTATTTGCATGGACCGCCGTTGATCGTTTATCCGGAAGATCGCTGTCAGCAACTAGTAGCCGATTTAACGAATTCTCCGGAGACACTTCTTTTCGTCAAAGCTGGCAAACCCCTGGAATGCCTCTTGCGCGCTTTGCCTCCCACCTTTGAATTTCGGCCGGAGGGGCGACAAGGGGGCGTTCTCGTTGGTCGCGTTCGCCGTCCTTTCGACCGTATGTTCGACGCCTACGCTCATCGTAATCCATGAGTCCCTTCCCCTTGTTGCGGCCTTCGGCAGCGTATAGCATGCGAAGATGCCCGACGCCTGTTATTTCAAGAAAGCCGTTATGCTCAGTGCTCGCAATCAATTCAAGGGTGAGATCAAGTCCATCAAGGTTGGCAATGTGATGGCCGAAGTGGTTGTCACTGTGGGCAACCTCGAAATCGTCTCCGCGATGACGCGGGGCTCGGCCGACCAGATGGCTCTCAAGGTCGGGGACAAGGTGACAGCAATCATCAAGTCAACGGAAGTCATGGTCGCCAAGGATTGATCCGCGATTGGAAGAAAGCAGTAGCGATGTCGGCTAAGAGCCGGACCTGGAATAGGGATTGGAAGGTTGGTCTGCGCGTTTGGATAGAAAGTGCTGGACGCGCAATCCTTGGCAAAGGCCGCCTGGAACTGTTGGAAGGCATCGACCGCTTTCACAGCATCAGTGAAGCGGCCCGCCAGATGGGCATGTCATACCGCCAGGCCTGGCTGCTGGTTCAAAGCATTAACGAAGCGGCCGGCGAACCCTTGATTACAGCGGTGACGGGCGGAAGCCACGGAGGTGGCGCCCGTCTAACGCCTCAAGGTAGGGCCGCCAGCGCCGTTTTTCGGGAATTGCAGGCCAACGTGCACCAGAAGGCTGCTGCCGTCCTGCGTCGGCTGGTGCAAACACCGAATGCGACGAGTATCCACGTGGCGGCGGCCGTAAGTCTCGAAGAAGTCCTCAACCAGCTTCTCACGGACTATACTCTCAAAGAGCCTACGGTCCGCGTACGCACGATTTTTGGCGCTTCGGATGAATTGGCCGAACATCTGCTGGATGGGGCGCCGGTTGACGTTTTTATTACTGCCGACCCCGCTCACCTCGATCGCCTGGAATCCCAGGGAATCACTGCCCCTGCATCGCGTACCGTTTTGGCTGAAAACTCGCTGGCCGTCATCGGGACAAAGGATCTCGCGGATATTGTTCGTAAAGCAAGCGACCTGAAACGGCCCGAATTGCGGCGGATTGCCCTGGCCGATGCCTCGACTCCCCTTGGCGGATATACACGTATCTATTTACAGCGTATTGGCCTTCTAGAGTCTTTACTGCAACGAACGATCGCCGCTGAGAATTCCCGGGCCGTATTGGCTAGCATTCGCTCCGGGAAAGCTCAGGCAGGATTCGTTTATGGCAGTGATGCGGTTCGCATGGCGGATTGTGTGCCGTTATTTCACGTTCGTCGTCTCTCAACCCCGATTCGTTATGCCGCCTCCGCTACCATACAGGGCCTTCCCAAACTCGAAGTGAAAGCGCTCCTCGAATTCCTCACCTCTGCTTCGGCAGCCAGCCGATTTCGTCTCTGCGGTTTCCTTCCATTCCAGAACAAGACCAAGCAATAATTGACATCTCATTGAGTTTAAATAATCTTTTCTGCTGTTTAGCCGGACCGATGCTTGCTCGACCGCTTTCGAATCGTTATATTCAATTCGATATAACGGTTGTTGTTAAGCTTTTTGGAGTGGTTACCATGTCCAGACGTAGCGGCTTTACCTTGGTCGAACTTCTTGTCGTCATTGCCATCATCGCGATCTTGATCAGCCTCTTGGTCCCCGCCGTACAAAAGGTCCGATCGGCCGCCAATCGCATTTCCTGTGCGAATAACCTCCATCAAATCGGGCTGGCCACACATATGTACCACGACACCTATGGGCAGTTGCCCCGCTATCGCCTGTGCCCTGCCCCGTGGAAAAATGGAGCGGACCCTGACTGCGAAACGCTAACTAGCCCAACACTTTTCACCGGACCCAACGAGGTCTGGTGGGCTCCCTTTGATAATCGTGTGGCGCCGACCGATCCCCCCCTTCCGGACTTCGATCCAACGCGCGCTTTTATCTGGCCATTCGTTGAAGGAAACAAGAAGGTTTTCAAATGCCCCGATGGCATTGATACGACGCCCGGCAGCCCAACGCTTGGCAAGGAATATCAGGTTGGCTACGCAATGAACTATGTCACGGGCGGGCCAAATGGGCTACGCTTGACCGATTTGATAAACGGCAACGGTTCATCGAACATCATTATCGTGTGGGATCATGCCAAGACGCCGGGCTGTGCCAACTCGACCATTCCGGCCCCGCGGGGCCCGTGGAAACCTTATACGAACGCGGCGGCCCAAACACACTACCCAAAGCGCCATACCACGGTCTTTAACGTGCTCTTTTGTGATGCCCATGTTTCGAGCATGGTCCCGGCGGACTTACACGATAGCTTGTTTTACGCGAACGGTCCCTAATCTCTGTTGTGACTTACTTTGGATGAAGACCCATTGCATGACTCTCAGGATTAAGTTGACGCCCAGCTTCTTGTTTATTGCGATTTGCTGCGGGCTACTCGGCTGCCAAGGGCCCAAGGCCAAACCCCTCGTGATCTTCGCGGCCGCGAGCACTCAGGAACCGGTAAGAGAAATTGTCGGAAGGTTTCAGACGGAAACCGGCATTCCCGTTGAAATGAGCTTTGAGGCTTCCTCGACTCTGGCACGGCAGATCGAAAAGGGCGCTCATGCGGATTTGTTTCTCTCGGCCGATGAAGATTGGGCGGAATTCCTCGAAAAGCGGGACCTCGTCGAGTCTAAGCATGAGTTTCTTTCGAACACGCTAATCGTAATTGTGCCAGCTGATAGCCGCCTTTCCCTAGTAACACTTTCCGACTTGGCCACGCCCGAAATTCATCATCTAGCCCTTGCCGGCGAGGTGGTTCCAGCCGGCCGTTATGCGCGTGATTCCTTGAAGCATGCGAACTTATGGGATAAGGTCAAGGACCGTGCTTTAAATGCGGATAACGTTACAGCGACCGTTCGATATGTCGCCAAGGCTGAAGCGGAGGCAGGCATTGTTTACGCCACCGATGCGGTGGGTAACAGCAAAGTGCGATCGGTCTTTGCCATTCCCGACGATTTTCATCAGCCAATCCGTTACCCGCTGGTTAAAGTGAAACAAGATCCTCCAGGGTCAGGACGGGATCGGCTGTTTGACTGTCTCCTTTCGGAAGCCGCGAAGGAGACTTTTCGCCGGGCCGGCTTTGGCGTCTTGCCGTAGGAGCAGTTCGTGCCCGACACCTTTCTTGGCCTGGCGCCTGCCGACTGGCATGCGGTCTGGCTGAGTCTTTGGGTATCCACGCTTGCAGTCTGCTTGAGCCTTCCTTTCGGTATTATCCTGGGTTGGCTGCTAGCGCGAAAGACTTTTCCTGGCAAGGTCCTGGTCGAAACGTTTGTCAATGTGCCGTTGGTCTTGCCTCCCGTGGTGACGGGTTATCTGCTCCTAATTCTCCTGGGAAAACGGGGGTGGATCGGGGCCTGGCTATATCGGCTTTTTGGTGTGGAGATCGCGTTTACCTGGCGGGCGGCGGTCGTTTCCGTGGCAATCATGGGGTTTCCACTGCTGGTCCGTGCCGTGCGGCTCGCCTTTCAAGGATTGGATCCCCGGCTCTTTCAAGCCGCACGGACGCTTGGCGCGAGCCCGCTCGATGCTTTTTGGACGGTCAGCCTGCCGCTGGCGCGAAACGGCATTCTGGCTGGATTGGTGTTGGCTTTTGCGCGCGGGTTGGGCGAATTCGGGGCGACCCTCCTCTTTGCGGGCAACTCGGATCGAACGCGCACATTGGCCATTCAGATCTACGACCTGCATAACCAACCTCAGGATTTTTACGAGTCGCGTATGTGGGGGTTGGTTCTCGTTTCGCTTTTGGTGGCGTGCGCCGCGCTGGCGGGAAGCGAATATCTCGAACGCCGGAGACAGCGCCGTGAGTCTGCTTGAGGTTTCCTGCCGACTGCGCTATCCCACGGGCTTTCAATTGGACGCCCGCTTTTCCACGAACGATTCAATCACCGCTTTGTGCGGCCCCTCCGGAGCCGGCAAGACGACAATCCTTTCGATCATTGCCGGGCTCCGTTTGCCAGATGCCGGCCAGGTCCGCCTGGGTAATCGGGTCCTTCAAGACACGGCGAAAAAAATTAACCTGCGTCCCGAAAAGCGGCGGATCGGCTATGTGTTTCAGGAATTCTTGCTATTCCCTCACCTAAATATCCGGGACAACCTTCTTTATGGATGGAAACGGAGAGCAGACGGCGCGAGGGTAATCGATTTGGATCGCGTGGTCAGGCTATTGGAATTGGGCCACACGCTGGCTCGGCTGCCTCATACCCTTTCGGGTGGGGAAAAGCAACGCGTCGCTCTAGGAAGAGCCCTCTTAGGTGGGCCGGAGTTGTTGCTCCTAGATGAGCCATTAGGCTCGATGGACCAGGAGTTGAAAGATCGCGTGCTTGATTACTTAGAAGCCGTGCTTGTCGAATGGCAAATACCTACAGTTTTTGTCAGCCACAGTATCCAAGACGTTAAGCGTTTGGCACAAAGGGTCGTCATAATTGAAAGGGGTCAGGTCCTATTTGAATCGGCACGGTCCGGCTTTTTAAAGAGCGAAGAATAGTCGAGGGCCAAGCAAAAGGTCGGTTTGCTGGTGTTCTCGGTTTACCTTTTTTGCGCGCGGACTCCCCGCGAACACGAACCGATAAACAGAGCAATTCTTCGTTTCGACCGTGCTAACCTAAGACCTAGTTTTCGCTAAAATGCAGCTTTTGCGCCCCATCTTTGCCCAGAGGATCGCGCACAAACTTGTTACGGCATTCCGGACACAAATCGTAGCGAAAATGCTTAAGATTTGGCTCGACTAAATCCGGCTCCTCTTCTTCGTCATCCATTTCGCGTAGCAATTGGCTGACCGCTTCCATGTGGTCTTCGTCCAGGTCCGCTTCAGTGATCTCCGAGGGGTCATGCGCGGTGAACACCTCAATTTTGACCACGTAAGAGTGGTCGTCTCCAGTCTGCAATTCTTTGCCGCAGAGATCACACGTGACGTGTAACATAAACGGGGAAACCTCCCTTGGCGACAGTCCGGTCACCGCATGGCTGAACCGGGATCGCAAAGACCAACAATTTGCCGACGCAACGCCGACATGCGAGTGAATTGTCTACATACCATCCGTCGCAGGTTTAGGGGCCTCTGTCAAGCCGAATCTAGGAAAAACACTGCCTTTAACGAGGCCCCGCAGAATGGTTCAACTGGGAAAATCGGGCCTGATCGTTCTAGATTAATCAATACACCGGCATACTTGGAGTCGTTCCAATCCGCCGTCTATTCGGTTGCCTGATTCCCAGGCCTCCCTTACCATCAACGGACCAAGACAGCAACAAATCTTGGTTGGAACCTAGGACGCTTAATCAAACCGCTCGGACGGATGATGGATTCTGAAGGATGCATTGGCTGTCCGTCCTACAGCATACGTTTCCCGGAAAGGGCGAGGATGGTCGGACCGGTTTTACATCAGGAGATGTTGCTCGGCACGCGGCGCAACCGGCTCTACGTCTTTCGTTGGATTTACGCCGGCTGGTTGCTTCTTCAGGTCCTGTACTTTTCTTTCGCAGCCGGGATGGCTACAGCTTTTGGCAATACCACTCAGACAGCAACGATTGGCCTGGCCGCTGATTTTGTCCCCGTCCTGATCACTCAACAAATTATTCTGGTGTTCCTCGTGACGCCGGTCTTCACAGCCGGCGCCATTACGGACGAAAAGAGCCGAGGCACCATGCAGTACCTGCTCACCACGGATTTATCTGCTTGGCACATCCTCCTGGGCAAGATGCTGGCGCGGCTAGCGCAAGTAGGGCTAGTCGCGGTTACGGGATTGCCGCTCTTATTTTTCCTGGGAGCCTTCGCCAGCTATAGCTTCATCACGCTCTTGGCTGTGGTTGTGGTAACGGTTGTTCCGTTGTTTTGCCTGGCGTCTTTGTCGCTGCTGACTTCGGTGTGGACTAGACAAACTCGCGATGCGGTCCTGGTCTTCTTTTTGATTCTGGGCGTCCGCTTCGGCCTCCTGGGGCTCGTGGCTGGAGTCAGCCTCTACAGTCCCTATTACGTGTTGCAACCGATCATGGAAAGCGTTGATTCCACCTCCCTTGGGGAATTCGGCAGGCGCTTGATCGGGATGACCTTGCTTTGGTGGAGCGAAGGGCTTGTTTGGTTTACCTTGGCGACTTGGCGTTTGCGGCCGGCATGCATTCGGCAACTCCAGGGAGACGGGCGTGGAAATAGGACACACTGGTGGCGCATTGAAAGAGCCGCGATGGCGGATAGTCCGATTCCCTGGAAAGAAAGGCATGTGGACGGGTTGTCGCCCATTCAGGCCTTGAGGCGCACGCCGCTTTGGTTGGGCATCCTGCTGACATTTGTGGCCACGGTTGCCAGTTCGTCTTTCTTGCTCTGGGTCAACCTCCCCTCAGGCGTAAGCCTTGGATATGTCCTGCACTCGATTAGAAATCTGGACATAACGGACTTGCTGTCGCGCATCGCTCCGGCGGAGGAAGGTTTTCAGGCCCAGGGCGTAGTAGTGATGCTTCTATTCAGCTTGCTGGTCGGCGTGCGCTGTTCGGGTGCTATCAGCGGCGAGCGTGAGAAGCAGACTTGGGAAGCACTGTTGTTAACGCCCCTTAGCGCCCGGCAGCTTATCCAGGGCAAGCTCTGGGGGATCATGGGCGCTAGCTACTATTACTTAATCGCTTATGCCGTGCCGGCTCTCTCGCTTTCCATCCTGGGCGGCGCCATGTCTTTTTTCTGGACCGCGATGTGGTTGGCGGTGACGTTCCTAGCCATGTACTTCGTGGGGGCTACCGGGCTGCGCTGCTCGGTGCGGGCCAAAAGTTCTTGGCGAAGTTTGCTGGGCACGGTCGGCATCGGCTACGTTGGCGGCTTCATTGTTTATGCAATGACTTCGCCCATTATCTTGATCTTAGCGCTCGTCGTTCTCCTCAGCATGATTTTAATCGATCGCTTTTTGGGAACCAGCGTCGCAGCCACGGCTACCGGAGGCGGGCTTCAAGGGTTTTACTTGGCCTTCAAAATTGCCTCGTGCGGAGGCTTGGCCCTCATTTTCTGGTTGTTGTCCAAGTACTTTTTACGAGACACGCAGAGATGGGTTGCCGACCGCGAGCGAACACGACACTGGAGAGAGGAACCGATATCCTATCAACCCCGCCGACGACGGGCTTCAATTCGAAAACAGGTTTAACTCGCACACCGAAGACAATTTGACAGCTCGACGCTGTGCGCTTTCAGCACAAGATCAAAATGGGTAAGCATGGGAAACGGGAAGGTTGCCTGAGACCCCTTGCTTACAAAAACACGCAAGCAAAGTGGCAACAATTTCAATTCATTATTCTCGCTTCTGAACCCAATAAATAAGCTTGAATCTTCGTAAACGACTTCTGCTCAGTCGCTTAGTGCCAATCCAGGTTTTGTCACAACCGTTTGGCATAGTGATTGCAATACATCAAAAGCATCTGAGAGATCACAACCAACAGAGCTAGAGGAAAGGGACCATGTGCCAACGCGAATCGAATTTGCTCTGGCTGAAGGACGTGCTCGCGCACTTGTCCTCCTGCCAAAAGCAGTTGCAGTGGGCTGAGGACAGCGAAACGGTCCACGTTTTAACCGAAGCAATGCTCCGCGACTTGGATAGTTGCCGGCGTCTGTGCAAAAAACTGCACATGCAGACCGGGCTCCAGGCGGCGGTTTAGGAATCACCCCAAGTCCCCTAATAACTCCTTCAGGGCCGTTGCCCCCAACGGCCTCCCACCCCGACCCAATTCCCCCTGTCTCATCCCGCACAAGCCGGCGACGCCGCAACGTCGCCGGCCTCTTTTTTTCCTGCTTAGCCCCCATAAATCTCGTCTTCACTTCACCGATTCGGATTTCCATTCTCGCCCTGCGTTAAGCCGGGCTCGGCAAATGGTTCTCTCCATTATGCTTGCCCCCCCCTGGAAAGAAATGGAAAGCATTTTCAGAAATGGAAAGCATTTTCAGAAATGGAAAGCATTTTCACCCTCCCATTTCCGGAGACCAGGGAGGCTTTGTCGGGGTTTTTCGGTGGTCCTTGCTTTAGGAAATATCCGGATTTCTCCGACTTCAAGCGAAATTGTGCCATTACCACCTGACCACGAACGACGAACCAAGAACCACGAACAACCGATCCTCATTTTCCTCACCTTCGTTACGGCCCTTTCCACCCGAAGGCCAGAGGACCTGGTAAGAGCCGTAAGTTGTGTTGGCGGTGAACCGCCGCGGCAGACCAAGCCGATAGAGCTAACTGAGCAGGCTGGAGGCGTTCCGCGACGCCAGGATTTGAACGCCAGCCGCAACCCGCGTTCGAGGTTTCAACATAGTTGGCCCCTGGCCAATGAGGAGGCGTGATCATGAGGATGCGCTTGGGAGCGCCGATGCTGATGGCTCTGGCCGGCTTACTCGGAGCCGTACCTGGGGCTTTCGCAGCACATTGCGGCGCAGCCAAGTACACAAGTTGTTCGGAACCGACCTGCGATGCGCAGTGTTCTTTCACATCGTGTCAACAACAGTGCCGGACGACCTACAAGCTTGTGTACGACACAGTCCTGGAAAAGCGGTGGCACACCTGCTACCACACCGTCCAGGAGACCGTCATGAAGTCGGTCTGCAAGACTTGCTACCGCGAGGAATGCAAGACTTGCTACAAAGCCGTCAAGGAAACGTGCTACAAAACGGTGACCGAGAATTGCTCCCGCCCTGTCAAGGAGACTTGCTATAAGGATTGTGAATACACCGTCTGCAAGCCCGTTTACAACACCGTGAACAAAGAAGTCGTTGAGACCGTTTGCAAACCGGTTCAAGAGACGTTGTTCAAGGAATGCCGTTACACCGTTTGCAAGCCCGTCCAGGAAACCTGCATCAAGGAGTGCCCGGTCACGACGTGCAAGCCCGTTTATGAGACGCACGCCAACGTCACCAAGGTACAGGTCGCCAAGCAGGTCTGTGAACAAAATGTTCGCGAATGCTGCTACACCGTCTGCAAGCCGGTCCAGGAGACCAAGATCAAAGAGGTCTGCTGCAAGGTTTGCAAGCCGGTCCAGGAGACCTGCATTAAGGAAGTGTGCAAGACCTGCTATAAGAACGTGGCGGAAACTTGCTACAAGGATTGCGTCAAAACCGTGTGCGAGCAGGTTACGACCTGCAAGACCGTCAAGAAGAAATGCGGCGAATGGGTGAACGAGCAGTACTGCGTGCCTGCCAGGAGCAAGACCGTCTACCAACGGACCTGCGACGAATGCTGCTTCGACCCCTGCACCTGCAAGACCCACGTGAAGAAAGGTCACTGGACGGCTTGCAAGGTCGAGTGCCCGCCCGAAGTTCGCTGCAAGAAAGTTTGGAAGGAACACACGGTCTGCGAGACCGTCCCATGCACGAAGATGGTGAAAAAATGCGTGCACGAGAAGGTTCCTTACACGGTCTGCAAGAAGGTCCCATACACCGTCGTGGAGAAGGTGCCCGTCACCGTCTGCAAGATGGTTGAGGAAACCATTGTCAAGAAGGTCCCGTACACCGTCTGCCATATGGAAACGCAGGTCATCAAGAAGCAGATCCCCTACACGACCAACCGCTGTGTGCGGGGCGCGTATGTGGACGAGAAGGGCGTCGCCCATGAATCCGAAGTGCCCGGCTCGAAGTTCGTCGAAGGCGCTCAGGCCGACAAAACCTGCACCTACACCACCTGCAAGATGGTCGCCGAGACCCATGTCAACAAGGTTCCTTACACCGTCACGCGCATGGTGGCGGAAGAAGTGGTCAAGAAGGTGCCTTATACCGTCTGCAAAATGGTCCCCACTCAGGTGACGAAGGTCGTCCCGGTGACCACCTGCACGATGGTGCAAGAGAAACAGGTCAAAAAGGTGCCGTATACGGTATGCCGCATGGAAACCTACCAGGTCACCAAGCAAGTACCGGTTACGACTTGCAAGATGGTGCCTTACACCAAAACCGTCCGGGTGCCCTACAAGGTCACCGAGTGCGTGCCCACGACGGTTTGCAAGAAGGTGAAGACCTGCGTGGCCGAGGACGTGTGCGTCCGCAAGCCGCACCTGGTTAAAGTGGAAGTGCCCGCTTGCCCGAAGCCGGCATGCAAGCCCGCCGCGGCCGAGTGTAAACCCTGCCCGAAGGCCGATTGCAATCCCTGCGAGAGCAAGTGCGAAAAGGAGTGCTTCTTCAAACGGCTCCTGAGCCATCGCATGGCTTGTGATTCGCCTTGCGATCCGTGTGCGACCAAGTAATCCTCACAACCCGCGTCGCACGCCCCGAGACCCTCGCCAGGTCTCGGGGTGTTTTTTTTAGCAAAGGCCTGCCGTGGCTCTAGCCTTTGATGACATAAAACAGCCCCGACAGCATGATTAGCCCGCCGAGGATCATGATGATGATGCGAAGAATCAGATCAAGATCGTTGTCGAAATGCCACATAATGCCAAAGACGAGAAACGCCGGGCCAACTACCAGGCCGGCGATGCCGGTGATCCGATTGCGCGTAAAGAAAGTTTCCTCCTCTTCCTCTTCTCGTCTTCTTCGGGCTTTGCCCTTGCCCGGCCGTTTTTTCAGTCGCGGTCTTGGCTCTTCCTCCTCGTCCTCGTCGATCAGTTCAATCTCATCCAGGTCCTCGACTTCTTCAAGTGAATCGACCTCTTCTAGGGAATCCACCTGCTCGCCTGCATCCCCCTCTTCGATGACTTCAAAATCTTCAATGACTTCGTAATCATCTGCCTCGGCAAACCCTTCCTCCTTCTGCCCGGCTAGTCCCGGCTTGGCGGCCGACTTACCTTGGCCAGGATTGACCACGCTCCTGGCCGGTATTTTGACCCGCTCCTTGCATTTGACGCAGCGCGTAAACTTACCTGCCTCGGAGTTGTCGATCCCGAGCAGCTTATTGCAATTCGAACACCGAAAACGAATCATAGATTCCTCGAGAAGGCTCATCGAAAAAGCAGTGAAGCCACGAAAAACACCAAAGGCACGAATGAAGTCAGGCGAAATCGGCTGGAAGTTCAACTGGCACTTCTAATCATTTCCTGTTTTCGTGTCTTTAGTGTTTTTCGTGGTTCCGCTCTTATCACTCCCCCTATACATATTAGCCTCTAAAACCTTGGGATCGCCACTCTGTCGCCGCCCTTCATGGCTGATTGATGGGCGCAGATGCCGACCATGGTCCAGTTGGCGGAAGTGGCTGCATCGGGCATGGCCGGCTGTTTGCCGAGAACGGCCATCAGCCAGTTGTGAGCCAAGTGAGGGTGCGAGCCGCCATGGCCGCCTCCCTGGAGAAAGGAAAGATGCTCGGCATCCTGAATGGCGGCCGGTTGCGTGAATTTGCGGATCGGCTCAGGCAATCGACTGGCGTAATCCGGGACCTTGACGCGTTTGGGGATTTCCGGCTCCGGCAAACCCTTGGTGTGGATGACCGGATCCTCATTCTCGATTTGTTGCCATTCGAAGCTTTTCTTGCTTCCCGTGGCGTCGAAGCTCTCGCGATATTGCCGGGCCGTGTCGAACAAGCTGCGGGTTACCTCGGCGACCACGTCGGAGCCCTCGATCTTGAACGTGGCCGTCTCCAGGGCGAATGGGCTGTTGTAACGCTTGATTAGTTCTTCGCGAATGCGGCCCGAGCCATGGCAAACGACGCTCTCGGCATGCTTGCCCAAAATCGCGAGACAGGGACTGACGCAGTGAGTGGCATAGTGCATGGGAGGCAAGCCGGGCCAGTAGTCCGGCCAACCGTCCATGTCCTGCTGATGACTGCCGCGGAGAAACTGAAGCCGACCCAATTCGCCCTTGTCGTACAGTTCCTTGACGAAAAGATATTCGCGGCTATAGACGACCGTCTCCATCATCATGTAAACCTTGCCCGAAGTTCGCTGGGCTTCGACCAACTGTTTGCATTCCTCAATGGTGGTGGCCATTGGCACCGTACAGGCGACGTGCTTGCCCGCTTTGAGAGCGGCGAGACTTTGAGCGGCATGATCGGGAATGGGCGAGTTGATGTGTACGGCGTCAACGTTGGGATCCTTGAGCAGTTGGTTGTAATCGGTGAAGCGGTTTTTGATCCCGAACTTATCACCGCATTTATCCAACTCCGCTTTGTTGCGCCGACAGATGGCGTACATCTCGGCATTGGGGTGAGCCTGGTAAATGGGGATGAATTCCGCGCCAAAGCCCAGCCCAATAACGGCGACGCGAATCTTCTTGTCCGAAGCCATAGCGTCCTTCCTTTCGCACAAACCCAATGCCGGTATGAATAATCGGACTGCCCCTCTCACCGAGAGGAAATCACAGAAACCACGTTGAAGTTCGTGCAGGGTAATACGGCAGGCTGGCAAAGGCAAGCAAGAAGAGCGCATTGCCAATAGATGGGCAGTTAATCGGCCAGCTTTTTTGCTTTGCGGCAAGGAACTGACCTGGAAATCACCGAAAAGAACGTTATTGAAGAAGGTCTTTCCGCCGCGAAGGAGATCATTAGGAACGTTTGTCATGTTGTGCAACGATCACCAACGATGCCTTGGTCGCCGGCGTGTCCAGGTGTGTGCCTTTGCCGTTTTGGTCGCGATCTCAGTGGGATGCGCTTCCGCCAATCGCGAGCATGATGGCTTGGTGCGCGCCCAAGGCCAAGATTTTGATCCTTCGTCGCCTACCAGGACAGGACTTTCACCCTATAGTCCCTGCTGGTACGGCAACTACTTCGGTCCCGGCAACAACGGCTACGACGTTGCGCCCATAGACGCCCTAGACGCAGCCGCTCGTGAACACGATCTAGCCTACGATCGGTATGGCGCGGCCGGCCCCAGGGGAGCGCTGACCTGCATCAAAGTCGGTAGAGCGGACCTCAAGCTAGCCTCGGATGCCATCAAGGCCTGGCCGGACATACCGTTCAAGGGCAAGGTTTTGAGTGTGGCGACGGCCCTAACCTTCGGACCTCTGGGGCTAACGAAAGTCGCGGCCCTCGGAGTGGTGACCGTAGTGCATCGCTGCGAAAGCAAAATCGAGAAGAAACCGCGATTGGAGGGTCCAGAAGCTCCCGGACCAAGCGCGGAGATTCCGCCCATGTAATCAGGCTCTTGCCAGTCTCACTTCCCGACCCGCGGTTGCTCTCAAGTTTCCTCTCTTGGGCGGCCGATTTAACTAGGAAGATCGATAATCTGCCGTTGTTTCCATGCTCTCGGAAACCCGGGCCGTAGCACGCGCCCGCTGGCGACCGCGCGCGACGGAGGCGTTCTCGCAATGGCCTCGCTGTCACAGGATGAAAGCTACCGGCGCCAGGGCGACCTCATCACCGCTCGACGCATCGCCGGCTGGTCGCTCGCGTTCTTCGTTTGCGGTTTAGCTCTGACGCCATCTCTGGCGTGGGCGCAGGAATCAGCCCAGATTGAGTATGTAAAAAACCGCTCCTTTACACTTCCTTTCACGCCTCAGGCAGGCGCGCGGCCAATTCGGGAAGTGCGGCTATACGGTTGCCAAGGACCCGGAACGGTGTGGAAGGCAGAAGCAAACGCGCTGCCGACCGATCGTCTCTTTCGCGTGTCCGCCTCCAAGGACGGTTGGTATTGGTACACGGTTCAAATCATCGACGTGGATCAAAAAGCCTTTCCCGCCCGCCTGGATCAGGCCCAGGTCATGATGAAAGTTTGTGTGGACACGCGCCCGCCCTCCGTGAGCCTGCGGCAACTACCCGCGCGTGGGGATGGCATTAGCCTCGATTGGGTGGTACGCGATGAAAATCTCGATCTGAACACGCTCGTTCTCGAGTTCCGCTCAGCAGGCGGGCAATGGCAGATGGTGAATTGCGAGAAGATCGAGAGCGGGCAAGTGACCTGGAACCCGCGCGGCAATGGCCCTTTCGAAGTGCGCATGCAAGTTCGCGACAAAGCCGGCAACCAAGGCGAAGACGTCCGCACAGTGAGCTTGGGCGGCGGCAAAGGTCCGAATGATTACGCCGACCCACCTGCCGCCGGAGGATCAAACCTCCTGCCAAAAATCGTCAACAGCCGGCGGATTAGCCTGAATTACGAGATTCGTCAGAAGGGCAAGTCGGGCATCTCAACCGTTGATTTATTCATCTTCGATTATGCCTCACGGAAATGGGATAAATACGAACAATCGTTGCCTGAAAAGGGACCGTTTACCGTCGAAGTTCCAAAAGAAGGAACGTGGGGCTTCACGCTCATCGCGCACAGCGGTGTCGGGCTGGGCGAGTCACCGCCGAAAGCGAGCGATACGCCGCAGGTATCCATCGAAGTCGATGAGACCAAACCCGATGTGAAAATCGACATCCCGCCCGTGGTCGGGTCAGGAGCGGATATCGGCTATCTCACCATCAACTGGAAGGCCATTGACAACAAACCCCTTGGCCGCCAGCCGGTTGCCATTTTCTATACCGAGAAAATCGATGGCCCCTGGCTGCCGATCAAGGTCAATCTGGAAAACACCGGGCGCTATGTGTGGCCGATGCCCGATGGGTTGCCCTTCCAGTTTTACGTCAAGGTGGAGTGCACCGATCGGGCCGGCAACGTCGGCAGCGCGATCACGCAAGAGACGGTCAAGGTGGATCTGGTCGTTCCCAAGATCAGCATCAATGCCATCGAGGCCATAGGGGTCGATAAGGCGGGCGGCACCAACGGCAAGACAAACGACTACAATGACAAGTAGAAAAGCGGGTTCGAGGGAGAGCCCGCGTCGTTTGTAAATTGTCTTGATGCCGGCCGTTGATGGATAGCTTGACCTTTCTCCAGCGTACCCTTTCCAAGCCGCAGCCGCTCTATGTGCTGCAAGGCGATGAGGACTTTTTGAAGCGGCAGGTCCAGGCATCACTTCGCAAGAACCTCCTTGGAGAAGACGGCGACACGTTTGCCCTTTCCACCTATACCGGCGACAAGGCCGTTTATGCCTCCGTTCTTGAGGATTTGGAAACGTTGCCCTTCCTGAGCCCCTACCGGCTCGTCGTCATTGACCAGGCCGACCCATTCGTGACCAAGTACCGGGCTACGCTGGAAGGGTACTTGGCCAAACCGGCCGCCAAGGGGGTGCTTGTTCTCGACGTAAAAATGTGGCCGTCCACTACGCGTCTTGCCAAGCTGATCGATGCCAATGCGACTATCGTTTGCAAAGCGCTGAGCACGCAGCGACTGCCGGAATGGTGCATGAGTCGATCCTCGGCCGAGTACGGCAAGTCGCTGGCGCCTCAAGCCGCTCGGCTCCTGGTCGATCTGGTCGGGGCGGAAATGGGACAACTCGATCAAGAGCTGGCCAAGCTGGCCAGCTTCGTTGGCGACGCGGACCACATAGAAGCAAGGGCCGTCGATGAATTAGTCGGCAATAGCCGAGAGGAAAACACTTTCAAGATTTTTGATGCCATCGGCGCCGGACGAACCGGTGAAGCGCTGTCCATTCTTGCACGGCTTTTCGAGCAAGGTGAAGATCCGATGCGCATGCTGGGCGCCTTTAGCTCGCAATTGCGCCGCCTGGCTCAAGCCGCCGCGCTGAGTGGCCAAGGGCAGCCTCTCAGTCGTGCTCTGGAGCAGGTGGGAATTCCTCCCTTTGCCGTGAGGGGGAGCGAGCAACAGCTTCGCCATCTTGGCCGGCGTCGGGCGGAACGATTGTATGATTGGCTGGTGGAAACCGACCTCGGCCTGAAAGGGTCGAGTCAGTTGCCCCCGCGCACCATTTTGGAACGGCTCATCGTCCGACTGGCTCGGCCCCTCGCGCCGGCATGAGGCGCTCTTGTGCCGACTTATGCCTTTGGCTATGGTTTGCCTTCCCTAAGGGGAAGGGCCGTCGCCGCTTTAGTAAACTGCATTCATGAGAATCAACGGAGAGAAACTGAGGCTGCCGACCCTGCTCATCACAATGGGCGATGTAGCGGGAGTTGGGCCGGAAATCATCGCCAAAGCCTGGCCCGAACTCTTGACCTATTCTCGGCCGGTGGTCATCGGCGACCCCCGCTGGCTGGAAAGGGCGGCCAGGCTAGTTGGACAAAAAGTTCGTATCGTCTCCATTCAGCATCCGAGTGATGGCGAGCCGGGCCCCGATTCGATTCCGTGCGTGAATAGCACAGGGCAGGATTTGAGTTCTGTTGTTGTAGGCCAAGTGAGCGCTGCCGCCGGTCGAGCCGCTTACGACTTCTTGACGGCGGCAATCGATTGGATCCTTGCCGGCGAGGCGGATGGCATCGTGACTGCCCCGCTTCACAAAGAAGGTTTGCGAGCGGCGAGCTTGAATTACCCGGGGCACACCGAGATTTTGGCCGAGCGCACTGGCGCCAAGAATTTCGCGATGTTGCTTTCCTGTGACGGGCTGACCGTAGCTCACGTCACGCTGCACATGGCTTTACGGGAAGTGTTTCGCCATCTGACGCCGGACGCGATTCTGGAGAAGATCTTTCTGGTCAATGAGGTCGTGTCTCAATTGCATGCGGGAAGAGTGCCCCGGATCGGCGTCGCTGCGTTGAATCCGCATGCGAGCGACGGCGGACTATTTGGCGACGAGGAAGTCAGAATGATTCAACCGGCGGTTGCTAATGCCCAAAAGGCGGGACTTGACGTGACGGGCCCTTTACCCAGCGATACGCTCTTTGTCCGGGCGCACAAGGGCGAGTTTGACGGGATTGTGGCCATGTATCACGACCAGGGCCACATCGCCCTGAAACTTCTAGGCGGGCTGCGTGCCGTCAATATCAGCGCCGGACTGCCGATCGTGCGGACCAGCGTCGCCCACGGGACCGCATACGACATCGCCGGCCGAGGGACGGCCGAGGGCACGAGCCTCGTGGAAGCCGTCCGCATTGCCGCCCAACTGGCGACCGCGAGGAGAATTGTACAAAGCGTTTAGCGGCGAGCCTCTGGCGAGCGCGTTTCAACGCGCTCGCCAGAGGCTCGCCGCTAAACGAACTAGACGTACCAGGTTGTTTGAACATCAGGGGCTCCGTATGGAAACGGTCCTTTATCTCATCCGGCATGGCGCAACCGAAGCGAATCTAGCTCGGCCCCCGCGTCTTCAAGGGCGCCAGCAGGATGCCCCTCTAGCAAGGTTGGGCATTCGTCAGGCCGAGGCGACCCGCGATTTGCTTGCCATTCGGCCTGTCGATCATTGTTACTGTAGCCCCATGCTGCGAGCCGTTCAGACGGCTGAAATCGTGGCGGCGCCGCATGGGCTAAAACCCAAAGTGCTAGAGGCTATCACCGAATGCGACGTGGGCCGCTGGGAAAATCTCGATTGGCAAACGATAGGGCGGCTGGAACCGGAAGCTTATCAGCAATTCATGAGCCGCCCGGGTCAATTTGGCTATCCGGGCGGAGAGACATTTTCGCAAGTCTATGACCGCGTCGCCCCGGCCCTGAAGGAATTACTCCACAAACACGCTGGCCAGACGATGCTGGTCGTGGCTCATCATATTGTCAACCGGACGTATTTGGCCGGCCTTTTAGGGCTCACGCCCGATCATGCCAGGCAGGTCTCGCTCGATAACTGCGGCATTTCCGTCGTGGTCAATGATGGCCAAGAGACTTCAGTCAGCACGCTCAATGCCGCTTTCCACCTCCAGGGGGTGGCGGCATGAATTGCCTTATATGTTAGCCTGACAAGAGCACACCTCGTGCGATCCCTTGAAATCTCATCTATCACAGCATTCCCGAATTGCGCTCGGGCTACTTAAAGTGAATGCGGAAACCTGCTTGTTCGAAATGATGATCGCCCGTAAGAGCCTCCGTTATGCCGCGTTCCCGCATGGTTACAAAAGAAATGCAATCCGTGAGCGACCAGGCTTTGTCACTATATTTCTTATAGAGTACGGCGGCTTGCTGGAGCAGCGGCTCTTCCAAGGCAATGATACATAAGTCTGCATCCTGATTAGTCGCCTCCCAAAAATGCGCGGCTAGCGATCGAAACGGAGGTGCGATCAGGGCATCCAGGACTTCTATTTGTACCGCTCGTGTTGTCACGGCTCGGGGAGGCTTCGGCGTTTGAATAACTTGGAGATGAAAAGGATCGCGAGGATTCAAGGCTGCCAACCAAAAGAACGTATCAACGAAAATCTCCGTCATTGGCGGTCGATGCCTTTAGGAGTTCCGTGCGCGTAATGATCGTGATTTTCCGCTAGGTCGGATGGAAGGTCGCAAACACTTAGCTGCGTAGCAGCCTCGGAGAGATCCTCAACCAAAAGCCATTTGTCGCTTGGCGCTTTGCTCTCTGCTTCCATAGCTTGTTTTTTTGGTTGGATAATGATTACGTCAACTTCGCCGGGAACAACGCCTGAGTCCTTGGGCAAATGGATGATCCGATCCTCTCCAACAGTCGTGTGGAAACGTAGCTCGCTCATTTATCGTCCTCTCACGGCTATTATAGCCGGTTCGGTAAACTTAAAACCATAGTCAGCCTGCTTCGCATAAAGAAGAGAAGTTGTAGCTAACACCGGGCCAGCCCGGAATTAGACTCCAACCACGTGCTAAGTTGTTCCGTAATTTGACCAGAATTATCCATGCGCGGAACCTTGTGTTGTCCGCCGAGTTTGCCCTTGGAGCGCATCCACTCCGTAAAGCCGCCGTGGGGCACTCGACGCACTTCCGGTGCGAGCATTGTGAGGTCGCCTTTACGGTGTGCCTCATAGTCTTCATTGATTCGGCACAAGGTGCGATCGAGAGCCACTGCAAAACTTTCCAATACGCCAGGCGCTTGTGCAAATTCAACTAGATAGCGATGACGTCCCGGAATGGCGGGAGAAGTCGGGAAGACGGGCCCGACGTGAAAATCGACCACCGTGGCATCGGTCTGATCGGCCGCTATTGTTACGGCTCGTTCCACTTCTTCACTGATGAGGTGTTCGCCGAAAGCCGACAGGAAATATTTTGTACGCCCGGTGAAGCGCAGAAGCGGAGGGGTGCGTTTTTCGAAGCAGACCGTATCGCCGATGACGTAACTCCACAGGCCGGCGCAAGTGGTCAAGACAACCGCGTATTGAACACCGGGCTCAAGGTTGGCGACCGTATGGCGGCTCGGTTTGTCTTTGCCCAGGTCCTCGACGGGAATGAACTCAAAGAAAATCTGATTATCGGGGATCAAACGCAGCATCTGATGGCGCGGATCCTCCGCGGCCAAGAAGCCTTCGGAAGCGGGATAGATATCGAGATAGCGAACACTGTCGCGGCCGATCATTTGCTGAAAGAGCGTGCGATAGGGATCGAACCTCGTGCCGCCGTGAACAACCACTTGCAAGGTCGGCCAAATGTCGCCAATGGTCGACTTGCCGGTGACCTGCTTGAGCTTTTCGAAGAGCACCAATAGCCACGAGGGTACGCCGCCGATAATAGTGACCGGCAGTTTGGCGCTCTGCTCGGCCAACAATTGCATTTTCTTTTCCCAGTCACGCAAGAGAGCCAGTTCCAGAGGCGGGAAGGTATAGGGCCTCAGGAAATCCGACACTTCGCGAGTGGCAATGCCGCTCAAGTCGCCTGCCAAGATTTGTTGTGGGCGATTAGACCGCCAGAAGTTGAAACGAGTCAATGAAGCTCGGCGTTCCTTTTGCGATTCCTTTCCCAGGTCACGTAAGTCCGTGCTTCCTCCTAGGAAGAAAATCCGACCACTAAACAAAGGCGTTCGCGGGTAGGCAGCGAGGAAGAACGCCAGCATCGTCGTGGCGGCCCGGCGATTGGAAGCGAGCATTTGCCGCGAGATCGGGATGTACTTGGTCGCTCCGGTGGTAGTTCCGCTGGTCAGGGCGAAATAAGGGATTGCCGTCGGCCAAGTCACGTTTGCCAAATATGGAAAAGGCTTCTGCCAGTATTGTTGCCAAAAGGTCTCGTAGTCGCGCGGTGGCACGCGGTCCTGGTAGTCTGCCACCGTGCGAATTCGAGAGAAATCGTGGTCCCGGCCGAATTGAGTATTCTTGGCAAGCTGAACGAGTCGCAGCAATGTCCAGCGTTGCAGTAGCGGAGCGGAGTTCTGATCCAGAAACGACACCCGACGCCGGGCATACCGGCCCATGAAGGCATCGACCCCGCGGCGAATTAATGGCTGGGCGACTAAGCGTTGCAATACGGAAGTCGTGGACATAGCCAGCCAATCAAGCCGGTAATTTCCGGCACGGAATTCCCCGGAGCGGGAGTTCCCTTTCAAAATGAATTCTCTGGCGATCCCGCTTTGACGAACTCGGTTATCCCGGTACGGGCACTGACTTGGCCACCATCATCTCATTCAACCGACGCCGCGGTACGGGTGTGGGACTCGTCAGAAAATCGACGACCAGACGATTGATTAGCTTGGGTTTTTCCATCTGGGGGGCGTGGCCGCATTGTGGGATGCAGACGTACTGTCCCTGGGCCAACTGCCGAGAGGCTAATTCGGCTTCGGCTGGGTCAACGATGCGATCGTCTTGGCCGCTGACCAGGAGAGTTGGCTGGGTTAGCTGAGCGAGACGGTCGCGCACGGAATGCTCCATCGTACCGCGAATGGTTCGCAAGAGCCCGCTCCGCCAGCGCTTCGTTGTGAATACACGCCGGTAATAATCAACGATGTTCGGATCCACGAGTCGGCGGTCGCTAAAAACGCTATTGATCAGCGCCTGCATATCATTGCGGCGAACACCCTCGACGATCGGCAAGCGCTCCTCATCACCCATCCCGGACGGACATAGCAGGACGATGCGGTTGACTTTGTTGGGATAGCGAACGGCATATTCGACAACGATTTTGCCCCCCAGGCTGCTGGCCACCAAGTTGTAAGGCGGAGTCTGCACGAAGTTTTCGAGATACAGATGCAGTTGGGCGACGAGATAATCGACGTCGATAGGCAGGCCATCGTCTATGCGCCGATGAATGGCGGCGCCTTCGTAGACGAGGATATTCGGCATGTGGACATCAAAATAGCGCCGCCAGTACCAATGATTGCGAAACCAACTTTCCGATTGTTCTGCGAGCCCGTTAACGAGCACCAACGGTTGCCGGCGAGCATAAGGGCTAGGTTTGAAACGCTCAAGCAAAACACGCCAATTTCCCACCACGGTTTGGTCTCCTTCCAGCAACCTTAAGGACCGAATCACGCCGCCAGGCACTCCGCCGGTACGTTCCTTGGTCTTTTTTCGCCACGCCTGGACAAGGGACAATCCCTTGCAGTGAACAAAGTGCCATGTCACCGGTCGAAACGGTCTTGTCCTGGGGATCTTGCGCCCCGAGATCCGTTATCCGCGTATCGACGGCCAGACGTTGTGTAATTGATATAACCGATCCTACCAAGACAAGCCAGAAAAAAGAACAGATTGCCTCCAGCTGTAACATAAGGGATCGTTTGCTTTGTATACATTTGTCAGCTAAGTGCAAACTATTTGGCCGTCAACATCTCATAATTCCTCGCTCTTTTCCATGACGCTGATGAGGATAGCTTGGCAGACCGGGATGGCGAGTGCATGAAGGTCCTGTGTGAAGTTTGTTGTTTTTCCGTAAGGTTTTTGTGAAAGCAAAACTGACTCTCCTAGGACAAGCATGAACTTCGGATGTGATGTCTTGTGCGCTGGAATCATCGTCGCCGATCACGTTTGCGCTCCGATCCCAAAGTTGCCGGCCGCCGGCGAACTCGTTTTGGCGGATCGCTTGGTGCTCACGGTGGGCGGTTGCGCCGCCAATGTCGCCTTGGACCTGAGCAAGATGGAAGTCCAGGCCGCCGTGCTCGGGCGCGTGGGAGGCGACATCTTTGGACGGGTCGTTGTCGAGATGCTGCAGGCCAGTAAGGTCGACGCCTCCGGCATTCGCGTTAGTCCGAGCTGCGATACCAGCCAGACACTCATCGTCAATGTTCAAGGGGAAGACCGCCGCTTTATTCATACCTTCGGCGCTAACGCGGAGTTTCGCGCGGCCGACATCCCGCTCGATCTGGCGACGCGCTGCCGGGTACTCTACTTGGGCGGTTACCTTCTCATGGAGAGGATGCTGCAAGACGAACTCATTCCGCTTTTCGCCGCCGCTCGCAATGCCGGCGCCAAGATTGTTCTGGATGTGGTTACGCCCGGACCGGACGACTACCTCCCGCGGTTGGAACGACTCCTGCCCCATGTCGATGTATTTCTGCCGAATGAAATGGAAGGACAGCTTATCACTGGGGAGAGCGACCCGGTCAAGCAGGCGGAGACGTTTCGCCAGTTAGGCGCCGGCACGGCCATCGTAACGCTGGGCGGCGGCGGCGCCATCGTGGTCGGCGATGGTCTACGTCTGAAGTCGGGAACCTATCAAGTGCCCTTCGTCGATGGCAGCGGCGGCGGCGACGCCTTCGCGGCAGGATATATCTACGGCCTGATCAAGAATCTGAATACGGAGGATTGTCTGCGTGTCGCCAGCGCGCTGGGAGCCAGTTGCGTTCGAGCCATTGGGACCACGACGAGCGTATTCACCCGGCAACAATGTGAGGCGTTTCTTCATGAACAATCGCTAGCTATTCAACGGCTATAGGAACGGTCAACTTTTGGGAAATGCGGTGAATTGGCTGGGGATGAAGGCGTAACGTTACGCAACCGCCGCCTCGCTGGTTGTGGCTCGATCCTGCTGGTGGAGGATCTTCTTCGCTTTTTCCCTTTCTTGGCTCATACCGATTAGAGTAAGATTCCAGCACCCCCAAAACTAAATCCTAATTGACATAGGAGGATCTGGCTGTGCGCCTGCAACTCCTGGTTATCGCTGGTCCGGATAAGGACCGCGATTTCACTCTCCAACCAGGGATGGGAATGATGCTGGGCCGGGCCATGACAGCCCAGTACCGACTGCACGATCTATCGGTCGCCCGGTCCCATTGCGAGATCACCATCGAAGATGACCAAGTCACCGTAGCCGACTTTGACAGCGCGGACGGTACGTTTCTCAACGGCAAGCGGATCGAAAAAGCCGTAATGAAACTGGGGGATATCCTAAAAGTCGGTGGCTCGGAGTTGCGCCTCCACAGCAACGACTTCCCCATGAATCCGGCCAAATCCGCATCGTCCGAAGGGCCGCCGGCAGTGATTCCCAAGGCCTTACAGAAACTGACAGGCCTGGGCGGCAAGACGTTGGGACATTTCGAACTAGGGCCTATCCTTGGGACCGGTCATGCCAGCATGGTGTTTCGAGCCAAGGACGTCAACAACGGCGACAAGTTGGCCATCAAGGTGCTTTTCTCGGAATTCGGCCAAAACGAGGACGAATTGCAGCGCTTTATCAAGGCCATGAAGACCGTGATGCCTTTACAGCACTTCAATCTTGTCGAGATTCTGGGCGCCGGTAAATCGGGAACGCATTGTTGGGTCGCCATGGAACTCATCGAGGGGCTGAGTCTGGCCCAGATGATCAAACAGAAAGGCTCGACGCCGGCGCCGGATTGGAAAGTTGGCTGGCGCTTGGCCATTGACGTTGGCCAGGCTTTAGCTTTTGCTCATGAGCAAGAGACAGTCCATGGATGTGTCTATCCGGAAAATATCCTCGTTCAAAACTCCGACCAAAAAACCAAACTCAGCGATTTGATGTTGGCGCGCATCCTGGAAAGCGCCTCGGCTCATGAGATTGCTCAGCCCGGTAAAAAGGAAGCAAACCTGGTCTATATGTCGCCCGAGCGAACGCATGGTCTAAAGAAGATCGATGCCCGCTCGGACCTCTACAGCCTGGGGGCCTGTCTCTACGCCTACCTGACCGGCCGGCCCCCCGTCACGGGAGAGACGCTGCTTGAGAAAATCACCCGCGTTCGGCAAGCATGCCCTTCCCGGCCTTCGCAACACACAAAAGGCATGCCGCCCCGCTTTGAAACCGTAATCATGAAGCTCCTCGCCAAGAAACCCGAAGAACGATATCAATCGGCTGAAGAATTGGTTAACGATCTGGAAAAAATCAGCTAACTCTTTCAAAACCTGGCGATTCGCCTATCACACAAGTCGACATGGACGGACATCAAGAAGAACAAATGAATAATCACGGCGAGAGTTTGCAAAGGCCGGCGCGCACCTGGGACGGTCCCGGCATTGGAGGGGGGGGGTGTCGGGGAGGTGAAATGAAACGAAAGCGCATCCCTGCTGGGCGAACATCTATACTACACAAGTGAACATTAGCCGTGAAGGCGTGTTGAAGAGGTGAGCAGCGGCGATGCCCCTACTGCGTTTTGCGGAATACGCCCACCCCTAGTGCGTCCAATTACATGCATCTTGACAATCCGTAGCTATTTTGGCATAGACCCCGTTCCATTCGGAGCTTGACGAACTAAGGCGGAATGCTTTGCGGGCCGTATCGCGTTGCGAAGCGGTGGGTGGCCTCAGAGGAACGGCATGAACGTGCGGGCCCTCAGCACGGCTTGGATGAGCGCCCTGGTAGTTATTGCCAGCGGTTGCGCTACCGGCCCGTTTGCCGATAATCCTCTTCTGCTCAATTCCCAGCCCTTGATCACGGTGGAGAATCCGGTCTACGTCCCCGGCAACCCGGCAGCTTATAATCCGGTCTTCGAACGCGTCATCGATATCTTGGATGATTATTTCGAGATCGCGAATGCCAACCGCTTTGATGGGCGGGTGGAGACATTCCCGAAAATTGCTCCTGGCCTGGAGCGTTGGTTCATGCCGGGCAGCCCGGACTTTGATCAACGCCTCTTGGCCACTACCCAAACGATTCGCCACCGAGCCATCGTCCTCATTCAACCGGCCGAAAACGGCGGCTATTTTGTCGATGTGAAGGTTTTCAAGGAGCTTGAGGATTTGGAACGGCCTATTCGATCTCTATCGGGCGCGGCCGCTTTCCGCAGCGACCCAACCTTGGAAAGGCAATTCCAAGTCATTGATCCCACCGTGGTCGATTTTAAGTGGATACCGATCGGTCGCGATTACAAGCTGGAACAAGTCATCTTGCAGCGTCTCAGGAAATGCCCGGTAGAAAACGTGGAAACGAGCCGCTGACAGCTTCGTTTCATCTCTTCGCTAATCCTTTTCCTCGTTCATTTTCATTGGCAGTTTGATGGTAAAGGTCGAACCTTTGCCAACCAAGCTTTCGACACGGATGCGGCCCTGATGCTGGTCGATGATTTGCCGGCACACGCTCAGGCCCAGTCCGGTGCCGCCATGCCCGTTTTCATCAGGTTCCTTGGTTGTGTAAAACGGCTCGAAAATCAAGCGAAGGCGCTCCGGGGGAATGCCGACGCCGCTGTCGCTGACGCGAATTTCAGCCATGTTCGTTCGCGCGTTCGACAACGCCTCAATGGTGAGCCGCCCGCCCCGAGGCATGGCTTGGCGGGCATTGATGATGAGGTTCAAAAGGACTTGCTCGATCTGGGCGGGAACCACAGGCGCCGCGGGCCGGCCCGTGTATTTTTTCTCAACATGCACTCGATGTTTACTCAGGTCCTTGTCGGCTAAGACCAGGACCTCCTCGACTAAAGCAATGATGTCGGTACTCTCGCGGTGATTCGCGGTGTTGCGGGCGAAGCCTAGCATGCTATTGATGATCGTGGCCGCCCGCTGGCTGCCCTTGAGGATCTTCTCAATAGCCTGGGTTCGTGCCGCTTCATCGTTCGTAGTACGCAGGGCCAGCTTGGCATAGTTGATGGTGGTCGTCAGGATGTTGTTAAATTCATGGGCGACGCTGGAGGCTAGGGTGCCGACGCTGCTCATCCGCTGGGCTTGCATCAATTGCTGGCGGAGTTGGTCGGTTTCTGAAAGGGGGGTCATTACATCTTCACCAATCATGGAGCATCGCCTCCTGGTCCTGCCGCACGGGCCTCGGGTCGCGACGGGGCCGGATTAACTGGTTGGGTCCGTCAGGAGGGAAACCGGGACGCGGAAGCGTCTGGGTCGTTGCTCCTCATTTTCTCGTGGGCCAGAACAGGTATCGGTTCACCTAAGGCCGGCTCTTCATCGGAAGTCCTTGTGAACTAGGCGATTACGCGCTGCGTGCTGGCAAGCAAGAGAGACTGGGAACGCCAGGGCTAGTCTGAAAGGTTCTCCAAGATGGGAAGTCTTGGCGACCGAGTGAGCCGTGTGGATTTTAGAGGGTGAAATGTGCGAGGAATTAGATTTCCGCTGCGCCTTCCGGGATTTGGTTAAGCCGAAGGATTTGCCAGCCGGCGCGGTTTTGAACCAGCTCAGTAAGGGCGGCGTTATGAATGGAGCCAAGTTTCTGCCAATCAGCGGCGCTCCAGCCCGGGACAACCGAGAGAAGGAGGATTTTACAAACAACCCCGTGAGCGACGATCACAACCGTTTGTCCCGCATGCGCCGATGTCAAGCGTTCCCAAACCGGCCTAATGCGGCTGCGAACGTCGTCGTACGACTCACTGCCTTCGGGTGCATAACTGGTTTCCCCAGCTATCCAGCGCCGCAAGGTATCAGGCCACACTCCTTCTTCGTTGGGCCCGAAAGGCATGCCGCTCAGACCGCCAACACGACGCTCGTGTAGATCCAGTTCAATCAACATTTCAATTCCGCACGCCTGCGCGATGGGCCCGGCGGTATCGATGGCTCGAAGCATGCCGGAAGAAATAATTACATTTGGTTTCTCTCGGGCCAGAATTAGCGCCACTGCCGCGGCCTGCCGCCGCCCGCGTTCGCTCAAACCAATGTCTGACTCCGCGCGTGAAAAACATGAGGAGCAGCGGATTCCCCATGACGCAATAGAAAAACCCGGGTCGTCAAATGCTTATCTCCCATCGCGCATGGTGATTTATTCGACGACTTCAAGGGTAATCGGATCCGGATCGTCGACAGGCACGCCGACTTCGCCGATGCGAGGCAGCATCCAGCCATGACACTCAGCGCATTCCACAGCACCGCGCGCTCGCATGCGTGCGGGATTGTCAGGGGCGGTCCAGTGGATCACGTCTTCAGCTTGCGGTCGAAATTCAAGGAAATAATAGCGGCACCACCGCTCAACTTGTGTAGCAACCTCTTGCGGGTCTTCTTCAAAATGGAAACTAAGCGACCCCGCGATTAAATCGTAGCCGCTCCCTTCCCAAAGCTTGCGCCGAACGACCTCAAACTGGGGCGGATTTTCGGTGATGATCTTGCCGTGCAATGCTACGCCTCGTGAACACAAGACGAGGTGTTGGTCGGAAGAAGACTTTCTTGCCGATTGCGCGTAGTAACCCGTGTCGAGTTCGATGAGAAGCAATAAGTCGGCATAGCGCCCCAGCCATTTGTCGCCTTTCTCTTCTTCGGCCAGTTCGAAAGCCGTTGCCGCTTTGCCATATCGATCCCAAGGACGCCTGGGGCGCTGTGACCAGAGAAGCCGCAGTTGAGCCAGGCCGCGGAGGTCTTTGATGTTCAGTAAATCACGGAGGCTGGGCTTTTGGCGGATGATATGCCGCAATGAAGCTAACTCGAATCCGGCCTCGAATGCCTTATCGCACACCAGTACTCGCAGTCGGGCCACGGCGTTTGTGGTCAGCCAGTCGGCTTTCCATCCGTCGATAAGTTCCTCGGCATAACTGAGTGACAGCGGGCCATCAAAGCATCTTCCTATTTGTTTGGCGACCTCAGCAATCGGGTCAATGCCCTCGTTGGGTTGGCGTGCAATAACCAATCGCCGCAATGCCGCCAGATGGACGCTCTCCGCGCTGCCGCTGGCCACTGCCTTTTCCGTTGCCGTCAGGCATCTTTCCAAAATTGATTCAGGTAAGTGGAAACGTTCCCGAGTTGCCGTTAACACCGCCAGCCCGGAAAGAAAGGCGGCATCATCCTCGCTGAAGTCGGGCGTGTGAAGAACCGGCGCCAATTTTTCCCAAGCATAACCCAATGCACGAACGGCCGGCCTTACCTCCTTGCGCCGTTGCGATCGGTCCCGGATTGCCAGAGCAACAGCGACGAGAAGCAGGAAAACTACCGGGATTAAGACCTTAACCCCAATGGATACGAACCCGCCGCCAATAAGGAAGGCAGCCAGAATCATCGGGCTGATCGCGAGGAGGGTTCCGATCCAGGTCATGCGGCTGTTCGGCTCTCGGCCATTAAATACTACTTGCTTCGGCGTACGTACCAATAGTCGAGGAAAGATGCTGGTTTCCTTGATTTCAACGCTGTAACCCAAATAGCCTAAACGTCCGTAGCTTACGACCAACCGATTGACGAAAGCCGACCGGGGCCGGGGCGCCAAGGCGAAACAATGAGGGCAAAGGCTGGCATGGGTTTCGACGGCCTTGGTTAGCAGAAACTGACGGGCCTTCACGTCATCGACGCCATTGGCAAGAATCATGCGCTCCAAACGCGTGCGGCCGGTAGCGGGTTCCAGCACCTCAACCAGACTTCGACACCTCTCAAGGAGGATGCCATTCTCCTCGGCGCCGTGAGCAGCGATCCATTGCTCGAGGAGATTCCACGGTTTACGCGCCTTATTGGCGTGCAGGATTAACTGATGTTCCTGCCATAAATGGACAAGCATTTCGCCCCGTGGCAACTTCACGGCACACTTGGGGCAGCGCATGCGGGTCTGGTTGATTAGACGCCGCCGAACCGCACTCAAAGAAGTTGAAGGCCCGATTCGACTTTCGAGCAACGTCAAGCGAGCAATCGCGCGTCGTCTTTTTCGCGCCTTGGCGAGCGCCTCGCAGGCGAGCGCAACACAGGGTTCTTCCTTGGCCAAAATCAGTAAGAGCTTGGCGGCCACACCGACCGCTTCGCGCGTGGGCAAACCCTTGTGCCGCAATAGCGGTAGGCATCGGCGAACCTCATCCTTGGGCAGGTTGAAACCGATTCGTGCGACAATGGCCAGGGTAAGGCGGTGCGCCGTTACCTGGTCTTCGCCTGCCAGCCATGCCAGGAATTCCTTTACCTGAGATGTTCGCGCAATTACCGACGCCACATTCGAGATCGCCCGGGCACGCGCTTTCGATGGCACACGATGCAGTGCCTGAGTAATTGAGGAGGCCAGGAAGGCGAAAGCCCTCGGACCGTGCCCATCATGAGCAAGCACTAGCAATACCTTCCAAACTTGCCGATCGCGAGTTGGTCCGGCCAAGGCTGTCAGGGCAGCGCTCAGTGTTTCATTAAACGATCGAAGTACGTCTTGAAAAGCATAGAGGCCGTGGGTGGTTTGGAGGTGGCGTTCGATCAATTCTCCCGGCATCTCTGCCCCGCAGTTCGGGCACGCCACGGCCTTTGTACCCATTGCCTCCAGATTGATAGGATCCGCTTCTTGCGGACTGTCGGAGTTGGGAGTTTCCGCCATCACCTTTTGCCGATTCGGGGAGCCAATGCTCGTCGGAGCGACCGTGAGAAAGACTTCGTCCTTCTGATTTGTTGTACCACATTACGGAGACGGATACGATTGCCTGTCTCTCGTTCACGTCGGCCTAGATGAGGTGGCGCTAGCGGCCGCGGGCGCGAAATGCGGCAAGCCGCTCGTTTATAGTTCGGTGGATTTGCTGGAGCGGCTTGCGATATACCAGAACCTGGATCTCGTAGCGGTCCTTGGTCCAAAAGGGGACCAGCGTCGCCGGGTCCTGCCGGTCGCGGAGTACAAAACCGACCACCTCGGCTCCGTCGCTTCCGGTAGCGTAGGTCTCGGCAACATTCTGAAACGGGATATGGACCGCCACGCCCTTTCGGGACACCAATTGCACACAATCGTCGCCGATTATCAACTGTTTCGCCAAGCTTAGAAGAGCCACCATTACCAGTGCAAGGAATATCGCGAGGGGGATCCCAATCAGGCCGGCAATGCCCGCTTTATCCGAAAGGACTCTGCCGCCAGGAAGTACAACTTGAAACCACCAACAGAACACAATGAGAGCGCCGACGGGGATCATGAGAAGGCATAGGAGCAGCATGCCCCAGAGCTTTCCGATAGCCGGCCGAATCTCCTCTCCGGTGGTCTGTTTAATCTCCACGGGATAATCTCCACTAGGCTCCGTCTTCTTCCAGGCCCCCTAAGTTTACCCGCTAATTCTCGACTCGTTTCGTTTCATTTCACTGACTGTGTCATCCCCCCTTTTCGTAGTTGCTCTCGCTGGCTTTCAATGCTGCTCCTTGGCTATTTCCCAAAATTCGGAAAGAGATTGCCCACAAATGAAACGAATTCCCAAGGCTTGCTGTATGACATTTCATGGGAAGCCTGGCCTGCGCGATCCAAGGATTTCCGGCTATGCCCCGTGAAGCTGGACTTGCCCTTTTTGCGTGGGAAACCTTTCGCCGCGAAGCTAGTTGGGTTCCTCCACAAAAGCAGAAGCTAGACCCTGTGGACCAGGTTTCGACCCTGTGGATCACCTTACCACCCCCTGGACCAACAAAAAGGGTCTCCAGGGTGGGTTTGGCGGTAAGCGCAGTTGCGCTCTTTGGATGTCAGAAGGACTCGTGCTTTTGCAGCTGGACCCTCTGGATCACCACTTTGACCCTGAGGATCAGGCTCCGACCCTCTGGATCAGCGCCAATTGAGCAACAGGGTCAGAGGGTAGGCAGCGCCTCTATTTCCGCAGGGCCGTTTCGCTTGTGTTCTGCTTCTTGATGCTCAAGACGCTCGCCTGACCACGTTCGTCCATCTCGACACGGGCGGACAAGACCGTCGCTCCTTCGCCGACTACCTCGCGGGCCAGGGCGGCATAGTCTTCGGCGCCATGGCAGGAACGAGCATAGGTGAAAATCGACTGGCCAAAACTGGGGCACTCGGCGAGCTTGATGTTGCGGCGAATGCGCGTGTTAAAGATGCGGGCTTTTGACCACGGCGCCGTCGTGCCCCGGCTTTTTTCCAGGTAATCGTGCAAATCGTCGATCACTTCCTGGGCCAGCCGGGTGCTCGATTCATACAGACACAACACAATGCCTGATACCTTGAGCGACGGATTGATCCGCTTGGCGACCAAAGCGGTGGTCTCAAACAGCTTGCCCATGCCGTGCAGCGCGAGGAAATGGGCTTGCAAAGGAATGAAGACTTCATTGGCAGCCGACAGAGCATTGAGCGTTAATACGCCCAGCGACGGAGCGCAGTCCATGAATACATAATCGAATTGGCCCTCCTCTTGAAGCAAAAGATCGCGCAGGATCACTTCACGGCCGACAACACCGGCCAACTCGACCTCCGCGGCAGCCAGGTTGATGTCCGACGGCGCCAGCCACAAACGATCGGCCACCTTGCAGCGCACCTCCGCCAGCGGGCGCGAGTTCACGAGGACATCGTACATGGACGCCGACTTGCCGTCGGGTTCAATGCCTAAATGGGTAGTGGCGTGAGCCTGGGGATCAAGGTCGATGACACAGACGCGTTGGCCATTTTCGGCGAGGGCGGCGGCGAGATTGACGGCCGTGGTTGTTTTGCCGACGCCGCCCTTTTGATTGATAATTGCGATCCGTCGCATGGTTTGTCCTCGGGTTGTCAGGGACCATTCCGTGCCGCTGAGACCGGGATTATATGCCGGTTCGGCAAGCCGGGGAATCCCAAGCAGGGCTAAAGGCACGGCGGCTAAGATGGATGACTCGCTCCGCAAGTGGTTTCCGCTCGCGGAGTGTACGGTCTACCAATGTCACACTTCGGGATGTTTTCCCTGCTCGCCATGAGGCTTGAGACTATGCGGCACTTCAAGGCCATGCTCGTGCATGAGATCGGAGTTCGCCAGAATCGACCGGGCAGGACCATCGGCCATCAAACGGCCTTGATCCAGGACGAGAACCCGCGGGCAGGTTTGAAGGATCAATTCCAGATCATGAGCGGCAATAACCTTGGTGACGCTGAGTTGATTCAATAAGTGAATCAGTTCCCGCCGGCCGCGCGGATCCAGTCCTTGGGATGGTTCGTCGAGCAGCAGAATATCCGGCCGCATAGCCAACACACCGGCCAAGGCTACACGGCGCTGTTCCCCGCCTGAAAGATGGAAAGGCACCCGCATCTCGAAGCCCTTGAGATCGACGCGTTCCAGGGCCTCTCGAACGCGCGCGCGAACCTCGTCAGGTTCCAAATTCAGATTAAGCGGACCGAAAGCCACATCGTCAAAAACGGTGGAGTTGAAGATCTGATCGTCGCTGTTTTGAAAGACGATGCCGAGCTTGGACGGAAGCCGGCGACGCTGGACCGGATCGGCGGGGTCGAGGTCGGCCAATGAAAGGACCCCGGCCGGCACTCTTAGCACTCCGGCCAGGCAAAGAAAAAATGTCGTCTTGCCCGCACCGTTTGGGCCCACTAGGCCTACGCTTTCGGAAGAGCCAACGGTGAGTGAGACATTGTCCAGGGCCCTGCGGCCATCGGGGTATGTGTAAGTCAGCCCTTGTACACGGATCATCAAAATCGTCCGTCCAACGACGCTAAGCACGGTACCAGCACCAATCCAACGCCAACAAGCTGGCCGATATGGCGAGCACAAGGCCAAAGGCCAAAATGTCCCTGGCCGTCGTGCGAAAACTCACCAGCGACCGAAACCGGCCATCAAATCCTCGGCAGCGCATTGCCTGGCCGACGCGCTCGGACCGTTCATAGCCTCGGACGAGAAGCGTGCCGGCCACGTGACCAATCGTGCGATAACTATGGCGATTGAAACGATTGCGATAGCCTCGGACCCGCATCGCAACGCGCATGCGCAGTAGCTCACCGGCGAACACGAAAACGTAGCGATACATCATCATCACCAGTTGCACCAGCAAACCAGGAACGTAAAGCGCATGAGCGGCCTTGAACGTAGCATCCAGCGGCCCGGTGGCAAGCAAGACCAAGACAAACGTGCCAATCGCCAGCGCTTTGGCCAGAGTCATCAGGCCGAAAACCAGGCCGGCGAATGAAGCGCTTATAGGACCAATTTGCAATGAAGGACCATGGTCATTGATTAGAAACGGAGCCGTCAGGACGAACAGAACGAGGAAGAGACTCAATGCAGCCAAACGTCTTATATACCAGGACAGTGGGAGATGACTGAGTATGACAAGCAAAAAGGTGCATCCCAGGCATGCCAGGGCAGCGGGCAGCGTTTTGACCAAAACGATCGCAATAGCCGCGGGGACCAAGGAGGCGAGTTTCCAGCGTGGGTCCAGACGATGAACAACGGAATCGGCCTGCGGGAAGTTGTCAAAGGAAAGAGTCATGGGATATTGCGGCCGTAAACAAAGACGAAAAACAAAAGCCCCCGCAAGATTGCGGGGGCCGCATCAATATGACTGGGCGAATTACCGCCGCGTTCCCTGCGTCCCCGTTTGCCGTGCGTACTCGGTACGCAATTCCGCCTCGGCTTCAAGCCAGTCCTTCGTCGCGGAGCCATGAGGTTGTCCACGCTTGCACCACTTTTCGTAAGCCCTGGCGGCGATCTTTTCCGGCGGCACCTTGACCGCATTGGCGGTCGGCTGCGTCGCGGAAGGCGTAACCGTTCTGGACATGTTGTCCCTCCATGAATAAGATGTGCGGTCCGAAAATCACGGTCTCGATGGAACCGCATTCCACCATATTGGCCAGCGTCTCGCAAGCGTTTTTCTTGACTAACCCTTCCCATTTTCGTGAGGCCTATTTCTTTGAATCAAAACTCCGCGTTGCCTGGCGTACGTGGAAATGGAATGACGTCCCGAATATTGGCCATCCCGGTGACGAACTGCACGGTTCGCTCCAGGCCCAACCCAAAGCCGGAATGCGGGACCGTGCCGTAGCGGCGCAGGTCGAGATACCACCAATAAGCCTCGGGATTGAGGCCTTGTTCCTTCATACGGCGCTCCAATACATCAAGCCTTTCCTCACGCTGGCTGCCGCCTATGATCTCGCCTACCCGAGGCACAAGAACATCCATGGCGCGAACCGTTTTGCCGTCGTCGTTGACGCGCATGTAAAAAGGCTTGATCGTGCTCGGATAGTTGTAAAGGATGACCGGCTTCTTGAAGGTTTGCTCGGTCAGATAGCGTTCGTGTTCCGCCTGAAGATCCTTTCCCCAGGCCACGGGAAATTCGAATGCTTCGCCAGACTTCTCGAGTATGCCCACCGCCTCAGTGTAGGATAAGCGAACGAATTCGCTATGCACGACATTCTCCAGCGACGCCAAGACCGTCTGATCGATGCGTTCGTTGAAGAACTTCATATCCTCGTCGCATCGTTGCAGCGCGTCGCGAATGATGCGTTTGAGAAACGCCTCGGCCAGCGCCATGTTGTCACCCAGTTCATAGAAGGCCATCTCCGGCTCAACCATCCAGAACTCGGCCAAGTGGCGGGAAGTATTGGAGTTTTCCGCCCGAAACGTGGGGCCGAATGTGTATACCTTGCCCAAAGCACAGGCAAATATCTCGGCCTCCAATTGGCCGCTGACGGTAAGGTAAGTCGGCTTGGCGAAGAAGTCTTGGGCATAGTCGATGTCCGGGCCCTGGCGCGGCGGTTGCTTCAGGTCGAGCGTCGTCACCTTGAACATCTGCCCGGCGCCTTCGCAATCGCTGCTGGTGATGATGGGCGGATGAACGTAAAGAAAGCCCTGCTCCTGAAAGAAATCGTGGATCGATCGGCAAATGGAATTGCGGACGCGGGCGATCGCGCCAAAGGTATTGGTACGGGGCCGCAAGTGTGCCATTGTCCGCAGGAATTCAAAGGAGTGCCGCTTTTTTTGCAACGGATAGGTCTCGGGATCCGCTCCGCCGTGAATGATAATCGTGTGGGCATGAACCTCCGTGGGCTGGCCCTGGGCAGGAGAGGCTTTAACTTCGCCTTCAACGGTCACGCTTGAACCGGCTGACAGTTTTTTCACCTCGGACTCGTAGTTGGGCAATTTGCCGTCCGCGATAACTTGCACATTCCCGAAGCAGGACCCGTCGTTGATTTCGAGGAAGCTGAAGCCTCCCTTGGAATCCCGGCGGGTGCGCACCCAGCCGTGCAAGCGAACCGGGCGACCCACGGCCGATTCCTGGCGAGCCTGAGCAACCGTGATTAAGTCCATCGATCTCTCCTGCTGAGCGGGGCAAGCGGGCGCTAAGCGTTAACCCGGTCAATCTATTCCTTTGCGGAATACGTGGCGTAGCAAGATTCCGTTTCCCAAAGGCGCACCTCGGTCACGGGGATTCCTTGCCCGGCCGCATAATCGAAAATAAGCCGGGCGATATTCTCGGCCGTGGGATTGACATCCATGACAAACACAGGCTCGTTTTGTTGCCGAAGATAAGGCAAAACGGGGTCGTCCCTGTGCAACAACATGCGGTGATCGAGGTTTTCATCAATCCACGCAGTGACCATCCGTTTGATGTTTGAAAAGTCCATGACCATGCCAAGCTTGTCGAGCGCTAAAGCTTCGACGGTCAGGACAGCTTTGCCGTTATGGCCATGGAGATGCCGGCACTTGCCGTCATAGTTTAGCAACCGATGTCCGTAACAAAAGGTGATCTCGCGGGTCACGCGGTACATTATCCCTCCGACTCATAGACCGTGGCATCAAGCATACCGGCATCCCGATATGCCTGGCGGCGCTCCGCGCATTTATTGCAACGGCCGCAATGGTGACCGTTGTTGGGCCGAATGCAGGAAAAGGTCAGTTCGAGAGGCAGTCCTTGGCTGCGGCGCATCACGTCTTGCTTACTCATCTCCGCATAGGGCCGCAATATCCGAACTTTGCCGTTAATTGCTTGGTTAACAACCGATTCAAAGGCATGGAAAAACTCCGGCGTCGCATCGGCGAATGGATTACTGCCCAAGGGGGCCAAAGCGACCGCGCCAACCTGGTGCAGATGGCACCATAGAATCGCTTTGGAAAGCAAGAGGATATTGCGGCCCGGCAAATAGACTGCCTCATCGGGCGAGTCGGTGGCGGGCACGTCACGCCCCGTCAGGCTCCAATGGGCATCATAAACATCCGCCGCCGGCAATTCGAGGACGTGCAGCGGTTGTAGGAGGGGACCTTGCAACGCCATAAGATAGCGGTTCAGATAAGTCAGCTCGACGGTTTCCCAATAAAATCTGCAACGCACATAAAGAGGATGGACACGGTTGCCCTTGCGCAGGGCTTCCGCTACCAGGATGGCGCTATCCAGACCACCACTGACCAGGACGGCCAGCGAACTGCCGGCAGGGGGGAGGCTGTCATTGTGGATGGGGGACTGACTCATCGATTTCATTCTAAGGAGGTCGTCGGAAACCGCCATCCAAAGGGGCTAACTGCGCTCAATTGCCGACCCTCTAACCCTGTGGATCAATTGATACCCCTCCAACAATGTTGCGAACTTGTTCGATTTTGCAACAATAATCCCTCGTATGCGGCTCCGAGCGCGCTAGGGGCCATGCGGGACTCCGGGCGGATGTGAGCCGCCTCTAAGGAGGAGGAGTC